>Ga0364867_10070_pt1 | contig 67989 bp, 71 predicted proteins | sample ExccelAu500001D4_3_FD_206915 | JGI IMG/M metagenome (GOLD analysis project Ga0364867, IMG submission 206915) | Enriched cells from Trout Bog Lake Hypolimnion, Wisconsin, USA - BchlTB.Aug13.5000.01.D4 | ecosystem: Environmental > Aquatic > Freshwater > Lake > Hypolimnion/Profundal zone | place... | reverse complement strand
GGTTTGTCTGAAATTACAGTTGGAGAAAATCCTTCTTTTCGTATTGCTGTAAAATTTATTTTTCTTGTGTGTTTGCAAAGAATGCTTTGTGGAATATTTGAGTTTTCTTTTGTTCTCCCGGTATATAAAATTTTTCTCCGTTGCAATTCACACAATTCCGTTTTAAAAAAATAATTGAGGTGTTCAGGTACAACCGAAGTTTTTTTATACCTCGCTTTGAAACTATTACTTTGGTACTTTAATAGTATCCCAGTTGGTGCGGATGTGGGACATTGCGTATTTGAGATCGCCGTGGACTTTTTTACGGGGATTGAAAATGCCGTGAGGATCGAAAATATGTTTGGTTTCTTCAAAGAGTTTTATAATGTCTTTGCCATACATATCTTCCAGATAAGGCGTTCTAATCAAACCATCATTATGTTCACCTGTGATTGAGCCATGATATTTAGTTATAATTTTATATACTTCATCAGATATCTCAGGTATGGCATTCCTTACATTGGGGTTATTAATATCCACAAGTGGGATAATATGGAAATTACCATCACCCACATGTCCAGCTACGGTGTAAATAAATTCAGGATGTTTGGCAACAACTGCAGTAATCTGCGGAATTACTTCAGCGATATCATGAGGATTGATCACAAAGTCATCAATGAACGGAGCTGTATGTTTATCACGGATTTTATTTCTTAAAAGATTAAAACTTTCACGTCTTACCAGCCAATATCTTTTTTCCTGGTCATCAATAGCAATTTTGGTTTCGGGGTGAAGTGGTTTTAATTTCTCACGAAGAGTTGTAATTTTTTGTTTCAATTCTTCAGGATCATTACCGGCAAAATCAATCTGCACGATAAGTTTAGGTAATTTCCCCACAAACATTTCAATAAACGCCGGGGCAAAGGCAAGTCCTGATTGTACCAATCCAGGGATACCTAATTGCTTGGCGAATTCAGGAAAGAAGCGGAGTGCAAGTTTTAAGGTATTATCATCATAACTCTCAAAACTTTCAGGTTGTAGCGGAAGCACAGCGTCAATAATTTCGCCTAAGTGATCGAGATTGTGGAGAAAAATAATTTCCATTTCATGATGTTTCTGAACAGGCACAAGTTCCAAATCAGCCTCAAGAAGCATTCCGAGTGTTCCTTGCGCACCAACCCAGACTTTATTCAAATCGAAAATATCTTTTTCTTTATCCCAGATATTCCAGAGGAAGTAACCTGCTGAATTTTTTGAGACCTGTGGTTTGGCTTTTTGCAGCAACTCATAATTTTTGGTGACGAGTTTGTATATTTGTTTATATAATTTACCTTCAAAGTCATCCTTTGCCAATTTGCTACGGAGTTTTTGCCGGGTTAGAGGTTTAAATTCATAGACATTACCATCCGACAGAACAACTTTAGTTCGTTTGACGTATCTCTCTGTTTTGCCATATTGTAACGATTTCTCGCCACCGGAATTGTTATTTACGATGCCACCAAGTGCACATAACTCGCGTGATGCAGGGTAGGATGGAAAAATAAGATCTTGAAGGAGAGTTTGCTTCTCAAAATCGCGATAAAAAACTCCCGGTTCAACTGTTGCGATATTATTTTTCAGTTCACCAATATGAGTGAAATATTTCATAAAGTCTACGATAATTGATTCATTAATGGAGCCACCACCCATATCTGTTCCGGCAGAGCGTCCCGTAAGTGAGAGGTGCGGATGATTTTTTTTATGTTTGGCGACAAATTTTACGAGTGCTTGTACATCTGCAGCGTCTTTTGGAAAAACAACAACTTGCGGTTTTACCTCAAAAAGGCTGGCGTCGTGACTATGTTTCATCAAAGTGTCTTCGTCAGTCGCAACTTCACCTTTGATAAGTTGTTTTAATTCATCGATTAGGGCAGGATTCATAGGTTTATTGTTTTCTTCTTATAACTCTTTTTATTGCTTCTTTGATATCTTTTACTCCCATTACGTATTTTTCAACAAGTTCTTTGGGTGTACCGGATTCTGCAAATGTATTTTGCAGCCCTATAAATTCTATCGGAAGTGGAGTAGTCTTGGCAAGTAGTTCTGCGATTGCTGAACCCATGCCACCTTCCACCTGATGATCTTCAACTGTGACAACAGACTGTGAAGCTCGCGTTGCCTCAAGAACTCCTTCTTCGTCAATCGGTTTTATTACAGCAGCATTGACTACGAGTACCGGAAGTTTTTCTTCTTCAAGTTCTTTTGCAGCGACAAGAGCATAATAAAGCATGTATCCTGTTGCGAAAATTGTAACTTTTGGATTTTCCGTTACCCAAAAGGTCTGCATTTTATTGACCTTAAAAGGAGTTTCATTGGTTGTAATAATGGGTGTCTTATCTCTTGTATAACGGATATAAACAGGAGTTTTGATATTAGCTGATGCAATTGTTGCTTTTTTTGCTTCAATTGAATCGCAGGGGACATAGACATGCATTTTGGGCCAGCAGCGGGTGATTGCGATATCCTCGGTAGCCTGATGCGTTGCGCCGTCAGGCCCTGTCATAATTCCTGAGTGGTGTCCGGCAATTTTTACATTGGCTTCATTATAGACTGCGGTGGTTCTAATTGTTTCCCAATTTTTCCCCGGGGAAAATGTTGCATAGGATGAAATAAATGCAATTTTTCCGGTTTCCGCAAATCCTGCTGCAACTGCTGCCATATTTTGTTCTGCAACACCAAGCTCAAAAAAACGTTCCGGGAATTTCTCTGCAAATTTATTAACCTGTGTTGATTCTGTAAGATCTGCGGAAAGCGCGACAACATTAGGATTAGTTTCGCCTAGAGATAGTAATCCTGTGCCAAAGCCTGCACGGGTTGGTGCAACTTCGACGTCCTGATCAAAAAGTTTTTCATTAAGTTTTAAATTTGGATTTAACATATGTTTTTTTGTACTTTTTTTGCGAAAAACATTATTTATTATTCGTTTTTCAATTTTTCTTCTTCTGCTTTTAGTTCTTGCAACGCTTTTTCTGCCTCTTCAGCCGTTGGTGGTTTACCGTGCCAGCGATAATCATTTTCCATAAAACTAACGCCTTTGCCGGGAACATTATGGGCGACAAGAATTATTGGTTTGTCTGTAACTTTTTGCGCTTCTTGTACTGCCTTCACAACTGCCTCAATATCATTGCCATCAACATCGATTACATACCAATTGAATGATTCATATTTTGCCCGGAATGGTTCAAGTGGCATAATATCCGAGACAGGTCCGTCAATTTGTATATTATTATAGTCTATTATTTGAATCAGTTTGTTTAATTTTTCTTTTCCTGCCAGCATAGCTGCTTCCCAGATATTGCCTTCTTCGTGTTCGCCATCCGATGTAAGGACATACGTATAATAGTCTTTTTTATCAATTCTTCCGGCCAGTGCAATGCCGATTCCCTGAGAAAGTCCTTCACCAAGTGGACCGGATGTTGTTTCCAAACCCGGAAGCGCCGTCCTGTGTGGATGTCCTTGTAAGCGGGAATTTATCTTTCGTAATGTTTTCAATTCCTCAACAGGAAAATATCCTGCTTGCGCCATTGAAACATAGCGAATAGGGCAGATGTGACCGTTTGAAAGAATAAGACGGTCTCTATCTTCCCAATCGGGGTTTTGGGGATCATGTTTGAGCATATGGAAATAAAAGGCTGTAAAAATATCTGCCATGCCAAGAGGACCAGCGGTATGTCCCGTGCCACCAGTTTGTGCGAGTGTTTCGATCACCATTTGTCTTGCCTGATTGGCTTTTAGTTTTAATTCTTTTAATTTTTCTTTATCTAAATCTGTAACCATATTGTTTATGTTAAGGTTTAAAGACTATATACAAATCCGAAACATTTGAATCCAAATGTCCGGTATTTATCCCGTCTCCGGTTTTTGTCCAAAACTCGTAACTATTATCATCTGTTAAAAAAGGTGCTGCGTCAAGATGCATCTCTTCCATTTTTTTATGTGTATCCTTATCTGCAAGAGCTCCCGCGAGTTCATAAAAATCCCATCCGTCAGAGCCAACTGAGGCAAGAACCGTTTCATCAGTAATAAAAGGAAGCGCATAGAGAACGAGTGCCTGATTGCGGCCGCCTTTGCCTTTGCCTGTGACTTTTATTGTTGATTCTCCACCAGCGAGAAGGATTTGTCCGGAAGCAGTTTCTTTAATTAATTTTTCTCCCAATGTTCTGGCATCTCCTTGTAGTTGATCGCTCATAACATGGACTTCGTGACCTTTTTCTTTTGCGAGTTTCTCCATTGCATCAAGAGCCGTATGATTACTGAGCATGAGGATATTATGAACATTCTCATAATATTTCGGATCGGCAGGAGTTTCTGAAAAAGCATCAGCCGGAAGGTTCATACTTCTATCCAGCGAATATTTTGCGATTATTTTTTTAACATCATCCATTGTTGAGTGATCTTTGACAAGAGGCCCTGAGGCAATAACCGACAGGTCGTTGCCGGGAACATCTGAGAATATAAGATTTATGACAGTTGCGGGATAAAGAATTTTTGCCAATCCGCCTCCTTTGACGCGGGAGAGATGTTTGCGGATTGCATTCATTTCAGTTATGTCGGCTCCCGATTTGAGAAGCGCCTGGTTGACCGCAGTAATTTGTTCAAGATTAAGTTTGTTCGGCGCTTCAAAAAGTACTGATCCGCCGCCACAGGTAACAATTAGTACCAGATCGTTTTTTGTTATATGTTCAAGATGTTCAATAGCATGTCTGGTAAACGCAATATTTTCTTCAGAGGGGAGTGGATGAGTGCCTTTGGTGTAATGCACTTTTTGAAAGTGTTCATCTTCAACAACATCAATATCATATCCATCAATGAGACGATCTCCAAGTTTGCCTTCCAGTAGTTTACAATTGCCCGCACTTCCTTTGCCAAAACCCAGCAGAAAAATTCTTTCAAATTTACTCAGATCAAATGTCTGATTGAAAATTTTGAGAATATCATTTTCAATTGAAAAGTTATTCTCAAAAACATGTGGTGGTTGAATAGCTGTATATGCGGCTTCTATAAGGTCCAAAACAAACTTTCTGTTGTCGTTTGTTGCCAGTTGATCGTAGTTTTTAATATATCCCATAAGCAGTTCAGTTAGTATCCTACTATGTATTCCTTTTTAAGTGTAACAAAAAATATGAAAATGTTGCAACAGAAGTTTTATTTTATCTATCTCTAAAGCAATTTCTTACCCAACTCTTAATATTAAGAGAAGAAAATGAATATATAATTTTTGTTGTCATTATGAAACAAATTCTTATTGTCGATGATAATCCCGACATCCTGGATGCTTTGCAGTTTGTTCTGAAAGATGCGGGATACAAAGTTGAAATTACACAAAGCGGGGAGTCCGCTGAAAATCTTACTAAGGAAAAAGCGTTTCCTGATTTGATTATTCTTGACGTTCTATTATCAGGAAAAGACGGTAGGGAAATCTGCAGGAAATTAAAGCGTAATGAAAGAACAAAAAAAATTCCTGTCATAATGATCTCTGCACATCCAAATATCGAAAAAACAGTCATTGAAGCAGGAGCGAATGCTTTTATTGCAAAGCCATTTGACATTGAAGAACTGCTCCAAACAGTAAAATCACTAATAAATGCCCCTTGACAAACGCAATTCTATCGCATATACTAATGCAAGTTAATTGCGAAATATGGTAAATGCAAAAATAAAACATGACTGCAAAACAGAACTAAACGATGTTGATCTTCGCGCAACTCCTGCCCGTTTGGCATTAATGAAACTTTTTGAGATAGCAGATAAGCCTATTGATGTTAAGTCAATGATTGACTATTTGAATAAAAAGGATATTGCGACTGATCCGGCGACGGTTTTTCGCATTGTTAATATGTTCACTGAAAAAGGATTGACCAGGCAAATCCAGTTGCAAGAAGGAAAATTTCGTTATGAACTGGCCTCAAAAGCCGATCATCATCATCTGGTTTGTACGCGGTGTGGTGAAATTCAGGATATTTCAGATTGCAATATTGATGTTTTGGAAAATCATATTGAAAAGAAAAAGAATTTCAAGGTAACAAGTCACTCTCTCGAATTTTTCGGGATTTGTGCAAACTGCCAACAATAAACATTATGAAAAATACATGGTTTTACGCTATTATCGTTTTTATTATTATTTTAGTAGTTCTGGTTGTATATAAGGTTTCAAATACAGGAAATTCATTACCCGCCAGTCAGGCATCCTCAGGAATAGTCAAAGTTGTTGCAGCAGAGAATTTTTATGGAGACATTGCCCAACAGCTTGGAGGAAGTCATGTACAAGTTGACAGTATTCTCTCAGACCCTAATGCAGATCCGCATGAATATGAATCAAGTGTCAAAGATGCGGAATCAGTCGCAAACGCAGATATTGTTATTGAGAATGGTTTCGATTATGACACGTGGATGGATAAACTTATTGGTGCATCACCAAATAGCAACAGAATTGTGTTAGTCATGCAAAAACTTGCCCCGCATCCGCTGCCGGATAATCCTCATATGTGGTATGGGATTGATAATGTACAAGCCATGGCAGGAGATATTGTAAACGTACTCAAGCAAAAAGATCCCAAAGATAGTGCATATTTTGAAAGTAATCTGACAACGTTTGATAATTCATTGCAACCGATAAGACAGAAAATTGCAGATATTAAATCAAAGTTTGACGGGACAAAAGCAGGTTTAACCGAGACAATTTATTTATATCAGACAGAACCGGAAGGATTGGATGTCTTAACGCCATTCGCGTTTGAAAAAGCGATAGCAGAAGGAAATGATCCATCAGCACAAGATGTAGCAACAGCCAACGATCAAATTACAAAACACGAAATAAAGGTGCTTATTTACAACGAGCAAACAATAACACCAATTACCACCAACATGCAAAATGAAGCAAAGCAGTTGAATATTCCGATCATCCCTGTTTGGGAAACAATGCCTCCCGGCAAACACTATCAAAGTTGGATGATGGGTCAGCTAACAAATTTGGAAAACGCTTTACAAAGTACAAAGTAAGTTAACTGAGACCTCATTTGCTGTTTTATATTCTGCTCTTTAAGCTATAATAATCATATGCCATCAAATTCAGTAATTACTCTGGAAAACGTTAAACTCTCATTAGGTGGACGAAAAATTCTGGATGGTATTAATCTTTCGATAAACGAGGGTGAATTCGTTGCTATTCTCGGACCAAACGGTGCGGGGAAAAGTACGCTTCTTAAATTGCTTCTTGGCTTGTATAAGCCAACATCCGGGAAAATTTCCATTCTTGGCAAACCACCGAAACGCGGTAATAAAGATATCGGATATGCGCCTCAACACCGGACACTTGAAGCGGAATTAGCACTTCGCGCAAAAGATATCGTAGGTTTTGGCCTCGATGGCAATCAATGGGGAATTGCATTACCGGACAAAAAGCGGGAAAAACATATCGAACAGGCACTTGATGAAGTTGATATGGTGCGTCTTGCCAATCAGCCAGTTGGGAAATTATCAGGTGGTGAACAGCAGCGGCTTCTTATTGCACAAGCTCTTCTTACTCATCCGAAAATTCTCATTTTAGATGAACCGCTGTCCAATTTGGATATCGTTCATTCAGAAAGTATTGTTTCACTCGTTACTAAAATTGCGAGAAACAGGAAAATGACTGTTTTACTTGTTACACACGACGTAAATATGTTACTTCCGGTGATTGATCAGGTTTTATACATGGCAAATGGTCACAGTGCCATTGGAAAGCCAGATGAAGTTATCACAAGCGAAAAACTATCAGCACTCTACGGTTCTAAAATTGAGGTGATCAAAGCACAAGGAAGGTTGTTTGTTGTAGGGGAAGAAAGCTGATAATATGTTTGCTATTTTACAATATTCCTTTATTCAAAATGCATTTATTGCCTCGTTTTTTGTTGCGGTTGTTGCAGCGGTTGTCGGTTATTTTATGTTGGTTCGCGGGTTAACATTCGCGGGTCACGCTTTTTCTCATGTTGGTTTTGCGGGAGCTGCCGGAGCAGTATGGCTTGGTATAAATCCTCTTTATGGTTTACTCGTTTTTACTATTGCAGCAGCTATGGGGATTGGCGCGTTGGGTAAAGAACTTCGCGAGCGGGATATTATGATTGGTATTATGTTTACGCTGGCGCTGGCATTCGGAGTTCTCTTCTTATTTCTCTATAACGGTTATGCGGAAGAAGCATACAGTATACTTTTTGGAACAATTTTGGGTATCAGTACAACCAATGTCATTATAACTGCTTTTTTCAGTTTGTTGACGATTGCTGCAGTCATCTTCTTATTCCGTCCGTTACTTTTTAGTTCAGTTGATGCAGAAGTGGCTGAAGCGCGAGGAGTTCCGACGCAAAAACTTGCAGTTCTTTTTCTTATTCTCTCTGCAATTACTGTTTCTATCTCGGTGCAAGTGGTGGGTGTTCTTCTTATCTTTACTCTTCTTGTTGGGCCAGCTGCAACCGCAATGAGACTTGTAAAGGGTCCTTACCAAACTATCTGTTTGTCAATTGCTTTGGGATTACTTTACAGCTGGATTGGTATTTTTTTGGCGGCATTAACTAATTTTCCAGTGTCATTTTTTATTGCATCATTATCGTTTCTTGTTTATTTACCTGTCCGTTTACTCGTTTCATAAGATGTTAGGATTACTTGGCTATCAGTTTGTACAAAACGCATTTATTGCGGGAACAGTTATCTCAATCGTCTGTGCAGTCATCGGTTATTTTGTTGTGATTCGTGCACAGGCATTTGCGGGACACGCACTTTCACATATTGGATTTGCAGGAGCAACAGGTGCTGCACTTTTGGGTTTGAGTGCTTTCACCGGAACATTGCTATTTACTGTCTTGGCTGCCCTTGGAATGGGAGCGTTGGGCAAACGGATTCAGGGAAGAGATGTCGAGATAGGTATGATTCTTTCTTTTGCGCTGGGTCTTGGAGTTTTGTTCTTAAAATTATATACGACAAATGCCACTGAAGCAGTCGGAATTCTCTTCGGGTCTATTTTGAGTGTTACATCAACGGATATCGTTATGAGTACAATCTCTGCGGTTATAACCCTTATTTTATTACTTATTATTTTCCGGCCGCTGCTTTTTAGTTCAGTTGATCCGGAAGTAGCCGAGGCACGGGGTGTTCCTGTACGAACACTTTCTATTTTCTTCATGGTGCTTCTTGCTGTTGCTGTGACCGGGGCAATTCTTGTTGTCGGAGTGCTTCTTGTTTTTGCATTATTAATTGCCCCGGCTGCAACTGCTCAGCATATTGTAAAACGTCCATTAACGACAATTATATTATCTGTGACACTGGGTTTATTTTTTACCTGGGGAGGATTATTGCTTGCTTTATTTTTCCATGGACCCGTGAGTTTCTTTATTGCCGGACTTGCATCAATAACATATCTGCTTGCAGTTCCGGTATATCATATCATTTCGCCTCATTTCTATATGCCATTGCCTCACGAAAATCGTGAGCAAACATCTACGATCATTTAAAAATTATTTTTCCAAAAATTTTATCTCTGTTGAGACTTACCCAACATGCAAGGAGTGTTGTAATCGGTACGGCCAGAATAAGTGCGGCACTTCCGACAAAGGTACGTATAATCTCCTCCATTGTTGTTTCATCATTCAGAAGAAGCCACCAGGGAAGACCGGCAGGATTGAATGAAAAATAAAGGAAAACAGCGAACGATGAGCCGGCATATGCAAGAACAAGAGTGTTGATCATTGAGATGATATGCTCTCTGCCAATACGGAGTGATTTCCAGAAGAGATGTGAAAATTTTTGGTCGGGATTTTCTTTCGCAAACGTAAATACAGTGATTGATTGTGTAGTTGTAATATCGTTGAGCGCTCCCAACGTACCAATAAGAATTCCACCTAGCAACAATCCTTGTGGATTTATCAGATGTTGTGCCGTAAGTTGCATGACATAATCAGAACTTTGATAACTTATTCCCAGAAGATAGGTGAGCTGAACCGAAAAAACCGAAAGAAAACCTGCGATGATAAGCGATGCGGAAGTTCCGATGAGAGCAACTGTTGTTTTGAGTGAAACGCCATGAGCTACATATGTGGTGACAAAAAGAATAACTATCGCGCCAATTATACAGATTGTAAGCGGATCAAGACCTTTAAGAATTTGTGGAATAATATAAAAAACTATTACCAGAACGCTGATACAAAGTCCCGCAAGCGCACCAAGACCTTTTTTACCCACAACAGCAAAAATAAGAAGAACAAACCCGGCAAGAAGCCACCATAAATTGTTGAGCCGGTAAGGTCCATAAATTGAATAGAACATTTGTCCTGTTGTATCAGGCTTGCTGTCAACAACAACAATTGAGCCTTGTCCAACCTGCTGTTGAATTCCAAAAGTCGCATCTGTTGAATAACTTATCGTTACAATTTTATTCTTTTCATTTCCTTCAAGAAATTGTACTTTCAGTGTTTCATTGTATGTCTTTGCTCCCTGGAAATCCTGCATTCCCTGATTTACTACCTGTAAGACTTTTGCTCTATTGTAAGCTTCGCCATAATCGAGTTCATCAGGAGGATCAGCATGTGTAGGGCGAGGAAATACGCTTGCAAGCGAAATCAGGAGAAAAAGAATAACACAGATGCGAGTTAGTTGTCGTTTCATATGTCTCTAATGGTGTAGTGAATTATACGCTTTTTATTGGTTTTGCTGCAAAGTAAGCTGAAATAAAAGAAACAACTGGTACAACAAAAAGAAGTCCTGTCGTTCCGGCGATAGTGCGCATTAGTTCTTCATTGAGCGTTTCGCTATTCAAAATAACCCACAGAGGATAATAAGATGAGTTATAAAAAAGAAAAATAAAAACTGTCAGTGAGGAACCAGCATAGGCAAGTACAAGCGTATTTATAAGAGATGCAACATGTTCACGTCCGACAATAAGACCTTTTTTAAAAAGTTGTTTGCGGGTTAAATTGCTATCCGTTTTTGCAAATTCAAATACGGTTGATGCTTGTGTCGTTGTAATATCATTAAGAGCACCAAGCGTTCCGATAATAATTCCACCAAGAAGCAGTCCTTTTACATTTATCAAATGTTGTGTCCCGAAATGAATTGCAATATCATTTTCATCGGCATATCCGGTGATTTGGGAAAGTTGTACTACCAGTTGTGAAATTAAATAAGTGAGAATGAGCGCAAGTAATGTAGAACACAGAGCAATTGTGGTTTGCTTTGAAAATCCATGAGCTGCGTACGTGGTGAGCACAAGAATAATCGTTGCTCCTGTCATACAGACAGTCAAGGGATCCTGACCTGAAAGAATTTGTGGAACGATATATGAAAAAATAACAAGAAGACTTAAGCCAAGTCCTGCAAAAGATGTAATGCCTTTCCATCCTGCAACAAGAATAACAAGTACTATAAAAGCGATTGCTATAAAGATAATAGGAGTTAGTCTATATTTATCTTCGATAGAGTATGTTGGTTTTCCGGAGGAGTTTACTGTCTTTGACAAAATTACCGTATCACCCGTGTTAAGAGTAAGATCGCTGATGTTTTGTGAGTCGTAATTTACCTGAATTGATTGTCCGGCATCAGATCCATTAAGAACTGTGACATCGAGAGTTTCAATTGTTGATTTGTAGTCGGAATAAGGATTTATTTTTGTTCCTTCAACACGCATGACCTGGGCTTTCATAAATTCAGGAGTGGGTTGTCCCGGAGATACTTGTTGTGCAGATGCAGGGGATACTATCAGAAAAAAAGAAAGACAAAAAAGAAAAAAACAAAATAGTTTGAGTTTGAATACCATAGTGCTAGTATCTCATGGTTTTTTAAAAAAAGAAATCCAAAATCTTCTTTTGCATCTTGACTCTTTAAGATTCAGTTTTTAAAATATCCCGGTGGGTAAGAAGGTTTATAAGAAAAGAAAAAAGGTTAGAGAAATCATAATTTATGAGAGGAAACATAATCATAAAAAGATTAATCTATCAGTAACATTTTTATTTTTGATTATATTTGTCACTTCGATGGGTTTTTACTATCTTAACATTTGGTTTCTCATTAACAGTACTACGCCTCTTACTATAAAATATATTGGCGTGCAAATCGGCAACATTAGGGAGTTTAAAAGTGAAAATTCAGGTTTTGTTCCTTTCTCGGCTGACTGGGAAAGTACATTATTGAATCAAAAAAGAATAAAAGTGGTCTCATTGCAGAAAAGAAAGCAAATAGCCAGAACAAAAAATAAAGGTAGCAATCAAATTATCTGGCACGGGTCAAGTGATGAAAAGGAAATTGCATTGACATTTGATGCTGATATAACACCCATAATGGTTGATTGGGTACATGACGGTCAGGTAACAACCTATGACGATACAAGGATTACAAATTATTTAGTACAGAATCAGATCCCTGCTACTTTTTTTCTTACAGGGCTTTGGATAGAGTTGTATCCGGATGCAACAAAGCAATTGGCGCAAAATCCGTTGTTTGAACTTGAAAATCATACCTATTCACATCCGTCGATGGCAGGGAATTGCTTTGATCAACCGCAAGTTCCGGCATCACAGTATCCCTTTGAGATTGAGAAAACACAGCAATTAATTGAGCAATATACCCATGTGGCTCCGAAATATTTTCGTTTCCCGGGTGGTTGTTATGATCAGGCAGATTTGAATTTAGTCAAAAAAGAAGGCCTGGTTACAGTTCACTGGAGCGATGTTGCCAATGATGGATTTAATGATAATGAAGAACAGATTATTCATAATGTATTGAGTGAAGCATCATCTGGCGGTATTATCGTGATGCATATGGGAAGTCCTTCGTCTAATGTTCCGCAAACCGCCAACGCTCTGCCGACTATTATTAACGGATTGAAAAAAGAGGGGTATACATTTGTGACAGTTAATGACCTCCTCAATCCACCAAAAGAGGTTGCCCAAATTACACCGGCAGAATATCTTACCAGTTTGGAAAGTTTCCGGACACTTTCTCTGTAGTTTGAGTAATGCTATAATTGTGACATGAAAAATCCGCAATTTCAGGTTTTGCTTTATTACAAATATATCTCGATCCCTGATGCTAAAAAAGTCCGTGATGAGCAGCAGAAACTCTGTTTGAAGTTAAATCTCAAAGGCCGCGTTATTATTGCTGAGGAGGGGATTAACGGGACAGTTGAGGGTACCGTTTTCGATACCGAAAAATACATCAAAGCAATGGGAAAAACTCCATACTTTAAAGGAATTTCCTATAAAAAAAGTACCGGATCAGGAAATGCATTTCCTAAATTATCCGTAAAATATCGTCCGGAAGTTGTGACAACTAAAATTAAGAATTTAAATCCACAACAAATGACTGGAAAATATCTGAGTGCTGAGGAATTGCATTCCTGGTTCGAAAGTAAAAAAGAGTTTTATATTGTTGATATGCGAAATGATTATGAATACATTTCAGGATATTTCGAAAATTTCATTCCATCAGGAATTCACAATTTTTATGATCTGCCGGAGGTACTTCCACGTTTGGAGCATTTGAAAAATAAAACAATTGTTACTGTCTGCACAGGTGGCATCAGATGCGAAAAAGCATCCGGGTTTCTCGTTTCCAATGGCTTCAGTGATGTTTACCAGCTCAAAGACGGCATTGTGACATACATGGAAAAATATCCAAATCAGCATTTTAAAGGCAAATTATATGTATTTGATAAGCGCCTGACAATCGGTTTTAACACCGATTCGCCAGATCATGAAATTGTAGGGACTTGCATGCAATGTGGAATGGCTTGTGACAGTTACGTCAATTGCGAATACGATATGTGCCACTATCATTATATATGTTGTTCGGACTGCCGTGATAAAGAAACAGGCTTGGCTTTTTGTAAAAAAGTTTGTAAAGAAAAGTATTTAAAGTATCAGAAACCACATGAATCATTAACCATCTAATATTCTCATCAGAGTTTCACGCATCAGGTTTGTGATGAGGAGAGATTTTTCCCTTTTGCAAGATTTTTTTGCGCTGATATAATGAATTCTCAAGTAGTAGTAATATGGGTAAACGGTTTTGGTTTTCTTTCATTGCACTTGCTGTACTTATAGTGGTAGTTTTTTATCTGCGGCAGAGCAATTCTGTGCCTGCACGAAATATCAGAAATTCGCTTCAAGCAGTTGTCCGGAAACCAAAAATTATTCCAACTCCAACACCTTTCCCATTTGAATCTTTAACTATTCCATATCTGCGTAAACAAACATATAAAAGCAGTCTTGGAAATCTGCAACAGATTGACCAAAATAGCAGTTATACGTCATATCTCACAAGTTATATGTCAAATGGTTTAAAAATTAATGGCTTACTCACGGTTCCTATAGGGGTCGCGCCTAAAGACGGCTGGCCGGCAATAGTTTTTGTCCACGGTTATATTCCTCCAAAACAATATAACACGCTTGATTATTATGTGAATTATGTAGATTATCTTGCAAAGAATGGCTTCGTCGTTTTTAAAATCGACCTTCGAGGTAATGGCGACTCACAAGGAAAACCTGCTGGGGCATATTTTTCATCAGGATATGTGATTGATACACTTAATGCATACGCTGCACTACAGGAAGCACATGTTCCATCTCTTTCTGAATCATCTCTCACTACACAGGAAAAAAGTTCAAAATCCGCAACTACAAAACAACTTTCGACTACAACCCCAACACAAAGTCCTGCAGCAATTGTTAATGTTAATCCAAAGGCAATCGGACTGTGGGGACATAGTATGGCAGGCAACATTGTAATGCGTACCTGGGCTGTAAAACCCGATATACCTGCGGTTGTGATTTGGGCCGGAGCAGGGTATAGTTACACAGACTTGGAAAAATATAAAATCAATGATCCGAGTTATCAGCCGACACCCGGAGCATCTGCTTCCGCAGGCTTGCAAAAACAAATACAAAAATTTTATGGCAAACCTGATTTAAGCAAGCCTTTTTGGCATGATATAGCACCTGTAAGTTTCCTGAGTGACTTGAAAGGCGCAATTCAAATCGATCATGCAGAGGATGATACTGTCGTGAATATAGGTTATAGCAGAGATTTGATGAAGTTATTTAATAAAACATCAGTTCCCCATCAATTATATGAATATCCAACTGGCGGGCACAATATAAGTGATCCGGGTTTTATACCAGCAATGCAGGATACTGTTGAGTTTTATAAAAAATATTTACAATAAGAAAATTAATTTTCCGTTGTCAATTTAGCGTTTTCCATCTATTTTCAATTGAAGAATTTGCAAATATATGATCAATGGCAAATGGAAGGTGAAAAATGATAAATAATTATTTTATTTTTCCGGTTCGGGGGGTAAAAATTCTTCGCCGCCTGAATCGAAATTCTCTTTTGCAGGATATTCGTCGGGTTTGAGCCAATAAACGTATGTGCATCCGGTTGCTTTACGTTTCTTAGTATCCCATCCTGCAGTTGAGCATTTTTTCATTTTTTTGCCCGCATTTGTTGTAAAAAGGACCAGTTTGGCACCACATTCAGGACAATCTTCATCAAGCGGCTCTGTTGTTCCATTAATCCATTCGACATAGTCGCATCCGACGACTTTTTTGGTTGTGCTATCCCATGTACCTGCAGAACATTTCTTCATCTTTTTTCCAAAGCGTGTAGTCTGTAATATAAGTTTGCTTCCACACTTAGGGCATTTTTCATCCAGTTCTTCAGGTTCAACAGGGAACCATTTAACATAATCACATCCGACATTTTTTTTGGTTTCCGGATCCCATGAGCCTTTTGAGCAGCGCTGCAATTTTCTTCCGGTTTTCGTAACAGTTATCTCACCGAGAGGAGCGCCGCATTTAAGACATATTTCTTCTTCTGTTTTCTTTTCTTCTTTCGGCATGAGATATTATATTAAAACTTTTTTATTGTTGAGTCAAGAGATGGAAATTTAATTCAGCGATTTAACAATCAGAAATTATTTTGTTACAATACCACCGATATAATTAAGCAAGTGTTAAGTTTTTGCTTTTATAATTTTGTTATGAGAATTTTACTTGTTGAAGATGAAGTTAAACTGGCACATGCGATGAAGCGTGCTCTGGAGATTCAAAAATATGCTGTAGATGTCGTGAATAGTGGAAAAGAAGGGTTGGATTTTGCAATAGGTGAAGAATTTAATCTTATTATTCTCGATGTTATGCTTCCTGAGATGGATGGTATTGAGATTTGCAAACGCATTCGTGATGCAGGAATCCATACTCCTGTAATGATGTTAACGGCCAGAGGACAAATTTCGGATAAAGTTACAGGGCTTGATGTTGGTGCTGACGATTATATGGTCAAGCCGTTTTCCTTTGAAGAATTATTCGCAAGGATTCGCGCGCTTGTGAGACGCCCGGCACAGACAAATGATCCTGTACTTAATGTAAAAAATCTGACTCTTGATCCGAAGACTTTTACTGTTCAACGTGATGATAAAATAATTGAATTATCTGCAAAAGAATTTTCACTGCTTGAATATTTATTGCGCAATAAAAATACTGTTCTCACAAAAGAACAGATAATCTCACACGTATGGAATTATGATTCTGATGTGCTTCCGAGTACTATTGAAGTGCATATTAAACATTTACGCGATAAAATTGACGACAGCGGAAAAGATTCCCTAATTCACACAATAAGAGGTAGAGGGTATACAATAAGAGAATAATATGTTTCAATCCGCGCGCCTCAAATTAACTGCCTGGTATCTGCTTATCATCATGTTGGTCAGTGGATCGTTTAGTATTGCTTTTTACAGAGCCTCAACAAATGAAATTCAACGAGTCATCGACAGAATTCATTATGTCCAGTCGCAAAGTAATCAACTCATGATTCCGGCTCCTCCCAATACAGTAATTACTTTGCATGACTTACAAGATATCAAAACACGGTTGGAACTTTTATTAATTATCGTAAATGGTTTTATTTTCGTTCTTGCAGGCGGTGCCGGATACTTTTTGGCAGGACGAACATTGAGGCCAATTCAGGTAATGGTTGATGAGCAAAACCAGTTTATCTCGGATGCTTCACACGAACTACGTACGCCGATTGCGACACTCCGTGCTGAGATGGAGGCAACCCTTCTTGAAAAACATTTAGGCGATAGGGAAGCACGTCAGTTGATTGAAAGTAATTTGGAAGAATTAGGTAAATTGCAGGAGTTAGCAAACAGTCTTTTGCAGATTGCGCATGCATCTGATGCCAAAGGTATAGCAAGCGATAGTGTCGCACTCAATGATGTGATACAAACTGCTTACAAAAAAGTTGCTCCTATGGCAAAGAAAAAACGAATTAATTTCATTTTTTCGCGTGTTGAAGGGAAAGTGAAAGGAGATAAATCGGCATTGGTGGAAGTTTTTGTTAATTTGTTTGATAATGCAATAAAATATAGCGCTGAAGAGAAAAATGTAACTGTTAATTCCATAAATAAGAAACATTCAACAATTATTAAAGTTAAAGATGAAGGAATAGGTATAGCGCAAGCGGATTTGCCACATATTTTTGATCGATTTTATCGTGTTGATAAATCACGTTCACAGGCAGATGGACATGGGCTTGGTCTTTCAATAGTAAAGAAAATTATTGAAGCTCATAATGGCTCAGTCGCGGTAGCAAGTATTTTACATAAAGAAACTATATTTACCATTACACTCCCGCTTATATAACAAAAGCCGTCCTGACAAGCTAAAGCGATTTTTAAGAACCACGTCTTATACTTCGTGATATTGTTTCAAACATTGGAATAATTGGAAATTGTCCAGGAGGTGAGTAGATGACAAAAAGAATGTTTATCACTATTGCAGCAGTTAGCGCTATGAGTGCAGGTTTGGTAGTAGCAACAAATGCTTTTGCTCAGACAAATAATCAAAATTCTGTGCCGTCATTAGTTCAAGAGATTGCCGGTAAATTTAATCTTAGCCAGAGTGATGTTCAGGCAGTTTTTAAAGAACATCGTGAGGAAATGCAGGTAAAAATGCAGTCAAACTACGAAATCTATCTTCAAAATCTTGTCAAATCAGCTAAGATAACAGAAGAGCAGGAACAGTTAATTCTTAATGAGCATAATCAGTTATTAAGTCAAATGCACGGTAACATGAAGAATTTTAAAAGTATGACTCCTGCACAGCGTAAGGCGCAGATGCAAGCAACAATGAAACAAGTACAAACTTGGGCGAAGCAAAATAATATAAAGATACAATATCTTCGTCCGTTTGGAGTAGGGGGCAGAAGATTTGAAATGGGCAAGCGTCCAAATTTAACGCCCACTCCAACTCAATAATTCTTAGGGTAAAGCAGGCAAAAAAGAGTCAGTACAAACAGCTCCCCGCAGGAGGAGCTGTTTTCATATTAAATTCCAAAATACAAGATCCAAAAGGGAGATAATATTCAGTTTTCAATAATAATCTGATTAGTATTATTGAGATTTATTTATGATGTATTATTTGGCTCTTGGAATTTGTTTTATATTATATGGTATTATCATAAAAGTTTAAGGAAGATTAAAGAAATCTCTCTTAAAATTATTTCATGAAAAAAGTAATTGTATCCGCTATTGTTATGCTAGCTTTTGCGCTCTATGCAATTTTTTATCATAAGTCGGCGCAAACTGTTCCTGCAACTACGGGAGAAAGTAATGAAGGAGCAGGTACAACGAGCGCAACAGTTACCAGTAGCAAATCAGCAGGTCAATATAAAGATGGTACCTATATGGGTTCGGCTGCGAATGCATATTACGGCACAATTCAGGTAAAAGCAGTAATTCAGAATGGGAAAATATCGGATGTACAATTTCTCCAATATCCTCATGATCAGGAAGAATCAATTGAAGTGAACCAGCAAGCAATGCCGAGCTTAAAACAAGAGACAATCCAATCACAGAGTGCAAACGTCGATATCGTTTCGGGAGCGACACAAACGAGTCAAGCTTTTAAAGAATCCTTGGCTTCCGTTTTGGCACAAGCAAAATGATGAGGTTTTGTTTTCAAAAGCACTCATATAAAAGCCTCACTTTAAAAAGATTATTTATATGAAAAGGACGCGCTTATTGATGGGGATGCCGATAACAATAGAGGTAATTGACCCTCGAATAAAAGAAACAGACATCGCAAGCATTTTTGATTATTTTGCATCTGTTGATAGGATGTTTAGTCCTTTTAAAAAGGAAAGTGAGATTTCGCGTCTCAATGCCGGTGAATTAACAAAAAAAGAGCTCAGTACAGATGTAAGACAAATTTTACAACTTGCAGATGATACAAAAAAAGAATCAAATGGTTATTTTAATGTTGTTCATAAGGGTAGAATTGATCCATCAGGTATTGTAAAAGGATGGGCTATTTATAACGCATCCGGTTTGTTGAAGGAACATGGTTTTAGAAATTTTTATATTGATGCCGGTGGAGATATACAAGTATCCGGTAAAAATGAAAAAGCAGAAAGTTGGACAGTTGGTATCAAAAATCCTTTCAAGCAAGATGAAATCGTTAAAATCGTAAAACTTGAAAATAAAGGTATAGCGACATCAGGACTTTATATCAGAGGTAATCATATTTATAATCCTCATGAACCCGATGTGCCGGTTACAGGTTTGGCAAGTATGACGATCATTGGTCCGACTGTATATGATGCTGACAGATTCGCAACTGCAGCTTTCGCGATGGGCGAGAAAGGGATACAATTTATAGAGAAGTTGCCAGGTTATGATGGGTATATGATCAACTCAAATGGAATAGCAACAATGACCAGCAGGTTCTCACGATTTGTTATTGAAAATGCAGAAAATTGATTATGTTCTGGACAGAATCACAATGTACCGTTTGGTACTCTATATATTGATAGCACTTGTTCTTATAGCAAGTGTTCTGAGCTATTTTTCTTTTATTCCTTCAGCGCCCGCTTTTATTATTCTCTCAGCGCTTGTTCTTGTAGGTGTTGGATGGATTGCAAATTCTATTTTTGCCTGGGCATTTGATGCACCGACAAATTTCGAGTCGGTCTACATTACAGCTCTGATTTTAACATTGATTATGACACCGGCAAAAACTTTTTCGGATCTTACAATTCTTGCATGGGCAATTATTCTTGCGATGTTCTCAAAGTATGTCCTGGCAATTAATAAAAAACATATCTTTAATCCTGCTGCGGTTGGCGTTGTTATTACAGGTTTATTCTTAGGCCAATCAGCTAGTTGGTGGGTAGGAACTGCATGGATGGCGCCTTTTGTTGCTATTTCAGGTTTTCTTATTATCAGAAAATTGAGGTTTTTTGATCTTACCTGGGGATTTTTTATGGCTGTTCTGGTGGTAAGTCTGGTGATCGGTTTTATGCAAGGCGATAGTTTAATAACTGCACTAACAAGAGTAACTCTTGATTCCTCAATGCTTTTTTTAGGTTCAATTATGGTAACAGAACCTCTTACTATGCCTCCTACAACTAGATTACAAATGATCTATGGAGCATTAGTCGGAATCTTTTCTGTCCCGCAAGTAAATATTTTCAGTTTTTCTTTCTCACCGGAAATGGCTCTGTGTACTGGTAACATTTTTGCTTATATTGTTAGTCCGAAGTGGAAACTTGTATTGACTCTAACTGAAAAGATTCAAATCGCAAAAGATTCATTTGAGTTTGCATTTAAACCTTCGCATATGTTTGCATATGAACCTGGTCAATACATGGAATGGACACTGCCGCATACTCATTTTGATGCGCGTGGAAACCGTCGTTACTTCACCCTTGCATCTTCTCCGACGGAAAAAACATTACTTTTAGGAGTAAAATTTTCTCAAAGAGGGAGCAGCTATAAAAAAACACTTTTATCATTGAATAAAGTTTCTCCAATTGTAGCGGGGCAGTTAGCAGGAGAGTTTACTTTGCCGAAAAATCCAAAACAAAAAATCGCATTTTTCGCCGGAGGTATTGGTATTACACCATATAGAAGTATGATTAAATACTTAATAGATACTAAGCAACATCGCGACATTGTATTGTGCTATTCTAATAAGGTAGCGGATGAAATTGCATATCGTGATATTTTTGATGAAGCGCAAAAGCAGTTTTCTATGAAAATGATATATACATTGACAGACAAACACAATGTTCCCTTCGGTTGGAAAGGCTCAGTCGGAAGAATTGATGAAGAACTTATCGAAAGAGAAATACCTGATTTCTCTGAACGTTTATTTTATCTTTCCGGACCGCAAACTATGGTTTCCGGTTACGAAAAAGTGCTAAGACAAATGAAAGTTCCACAAAAAAATATTAAAAAGGATTTTTTCCCGGGGTTAACTTAATATATATAAAAATTCGAAGCACGAATGACAAAAAATCAAAAAGTTTTTAATATTAGATTTTTGAAGATTTGAATTTGTTTCGGATTTCAATAGTCGATATTAGTGTTTGATCTATTAAGCATTTATTAAGTATAGTAAAATTATAATTCTAATATATGGCTGCAAATGCAAGTAAAATAAAACGCTCTTCGCTGCTTGATCGTTTTTACCAGCTGTCGCTTTGGAAAAAAGCATTGATTGTGGTAGTTATTTTGTTATTATTGTGGTTCGCGGGGACGAAGGTTTTCGGACAAAAAAGTCCAACTTCACAGTACCAGACTGCAACCGCAGAGACGGGTAGTATAGTTTCAACCGTTGATGAAAGCGGAAATGTGAATGCGAGTTCACAGACAGAAGTGACCTCTCCGTCAGATGGGTTGATTCAACAAATCTACGTTAAAAACGGTGATTATGTAACAGCCGGACAAAAATTATTCTCTGTTAAATCAACGGCAACACCAGAAGAGGTAGCTTCAGCATATGCAAATTATGAGAGTGCTTTGTCAAGCTATCAGTCGGCAACGCAATCAAAGCAGGCAATGGAAGCAACACTTGAAAAAGACCGGGATGCAATCCTTGAAGCCCAGGATGCCCAGAATATTTTTAATAGTAATCCAAATGCTTTGAATTCATCAACGAGACAATCATATAGTCAGAATGAAGTAGACGAGATAAGTTCGGCAGTGTCGAGCGCGCAGGAACAATTTAGCGCAGATGAAACAAAATACAATCAGGAAGATACTCAAATTGCTGCTGCAAATGCTCAACTTAATTCTGCATCACTGACATATCAGGCAACACAGAGCACTACTGTTACCGCACCGATTTCGGGAACAGTTGCCAATGTCTCCGTGCAACCCGGAAGCGCGGTATCAGCTTCTACAGTAACAACTACGTCAAATAGTACAAGTTTTGCTTCTTCTTCAAGTTCTTCAACAAGCGGTGGATCATCTGTATTGGCAATTGGGAATTACGGTAAACTTTCTATTCTTGCGCAAGTTAATGAAGTAGATATCCCAAAGATAAAAGTAGGGCAACAGGCAACAGTTACACTTGATGCATTCCCGAATGACACATTTGTAGGACAGGTAGAAAGTGTTGATAGTGTTGGGACAATAACATCAGGAGTTGTTACATATAATGTGTACATTAATTTGATTTCACCACCTTCAGAGATTAAATCAGGTATGTCTGCATCTGTTGAGATTCAAACGGCACGCGCGGATAATGTTATTACTGTGCCTTCAGCGGCAGTGCAAACAGAAAATGGCGCTTCTTATGTCAGAGTTCTTAAAAACGGGAAAGCGACAAGTGTACCGGTGACGACAGGTATCTCTGATGATACAAATACCGAAATAACTTCAGGTGTAAATGCCGGTGACGTGGTTATTGTAGGGACAAACGCAACAACCAATAATACTACCTCACCCTTCAGTACAAGTCTTACTGGTGGTCGTGGTGGATTTGGCGGAGGCGGTGGTGGATTTGGTGGCGGTGGTGCTACATTCCGTACTGGCGGTGGAGGAGCCGGCGGAGGCGGAACACGAGGTGGTGGCGGTTGATAAAGGTATCACGGGTATCGGAGGTATCGAAAGTATCAGAAGTTTTTATTAAGTATTTAAGAATTATTTAGAAGTTTTAAGTTTTATTTTTTAAATTAATCATGAATCATGAATATTATCCAAGTATCGCATCTTTCAAAAATTTATAGAACCGCAGCTGGTGAGACTATCGCTTTAAATGATGTTTCATTTAATATTCAAAAGGGTGAGTTTGTGGCAATCATGGGACCTTCAGGTAGTGGTAAATCAACACTTATGCATCTTCTCGGTTGTTTGGATACTCCGACAAGTGGCACTTATATTCTTGATGGGGAAAATGTTGAGAAGTTAACCGATGATGAGCTGGCAGATATCCGTAATAGGAAAATAGGTTTTATTTTTCAGGCATTTAATCTTTTGCCCCGGACAACAGTTTTACAAAACGTCATGCTCCCTATGCGATATGCAGGTTTCCCGGTTGAGGAGCGCAAAGAGCGTGCTGAAAAATATTTAAAATTAGTTGGTTTGGAAGGGCGTCTCGATCATACATCAAATCAAATTTCCGGAGGACAGCAACAGCGCGTGGCTATTGCACGAGGTTTGACAATGGATCCAGCAATTCTTCTTGCCGATGAACCAACAGGAAATATTGCTTCAGCTCAGGCAGAAGAAGTCATGGCAATATTCCAGGATATTAACGAAAAAGGCCACACAGTTGTTATGATTACTCATGAACCGGATATTGCTCAGCATGCAAAAAGAGTTATTATGGTACGGGATGGAAAACTGATAAGCGATAAGATAAACAAAAATCAAGTAAAAGCGCACCCGAAGAAAAATGCAGAGATTGATCCGACTCAGGATTTACATTTAGGCTAATAAGATTATGGAAACAGAAACAATAATTGAAAGTTTTACTACGTTAACGGCAAATAAACTGCGGACCGGGCTCGCAATCCTGGGTATTGTCATCGGAATCGGTAGTGTCATTGCACTCGTTTCTCTTGGACAAGCCTCTCAACAATCAGTTCAGAGTCAAATAGAATCATTAGGAGCAAATTTGCTCACGGTTATTCCCGGGTCACAAAATAGTGGCACCGTGCGTGGAGCAGCAGGTGGAGGAACCACACTTACTAATGACGACGCCAAAGCGATTGAAAATTCGCCGGAGGTAACGACCATTTCAGCAGTTTCACCTGAAGTTGAGGGAAGAGCACAGCTAACTGCAGGAGATACAAATACAAATATTACTATTGTCGGTGCAACACCCCCTTATGAAACTGTACATGATGTCAGTATGCAGGAAGGGACTTTTATTTCGGATCAAGATAATGCCAGCTCCGCGAAAGTTGTGGTTTTAGGACCTCAGGTTGTTGAAGATTTATTTCCTACCGATCCTGATCCTGTCGGACAAGACGTTCGTATTAGAGGAATTTCATTCAGGATTATTGGCGTAACGGTTTCAAAAGGAGGATCAGGATTATCAAGTACGGATAATCAAGCGTATATCCCCTTAATGACCGCACAGCTCCAGATTATCGGACAAAACTATCTCAGCTCTATTGCATTGTCTGCGAAGAGTCAGAGCGTTATGACGGAAGCAGAGAATCAGGTAGGCTACCTGCTTTTGCAGAGACATCAGATTTCAGATCCAGGTGACGCAGACTTTTCTATTTTTTCTCAGCAAAATATTTTGAATGCTGCCTCAGCAACTACAGGAACCTTTACAACGCTTCTCTCAGGAGTTGCAGCAATCTCACTTCTCGTCGGCGGTATTGGGATTATGAATATTATGCTGGTAACAGTAACTGAAAGAACGCGGGAAATCGGTTTGCGTAAGGCACTTGGTGCAAAGAAAAAGACAATCATCACACAGTTTCTTGTCGAATCAATTATTTTGACTTTTGCAGGTGGTATTATCGGCATTATTTTGGGAGTTATCCTTTCATTTGGTATTTCTATATTCTCTCATTCATTATTTGTGGTATCACCCGAATCAATTCTATTGGCATTTATCGTCTCAGCTGGAATCGGTGTATTATTTGGCTGGTATCCGGCACAAAAGGCATCAGGGCTTGAGCCAATTGAAGCATTGAGATACGAATAAATGAATTCGGAATAACATCAAAATACAAAAAACTAAATTAGAAAAAGTTTTTGGACATTGGAAATTTAAATTTGAATTTTGTTTCGGATTTCGATATTCGAGTTTTATTTTGAAGGAGGTGAGTAGTAATGAAACCTATTTATGTAGTTATTATAGTTATCGTCGTTGCAGCTGCAGCATTTTACGGAGGATTGACTTATGAAAAAGGTAAGGTTGCCTCTAGTTTTGCAGGTGCAGGTGGCGGAGCAGGCGGACGTTTCGGAGGCCGCTTTGGCGGTGGCGCTGGCGGTGCATCAGGTATGACGCCGGTTAGCGGACAAATTGTCGGTTCCGGTAATAACACCATTACAGTGAAATTATCAGATGGTAGTAGTAAAATTGTTGATCTCACAAGTCAAACGAAGATCAATAAGACAACGCAAGGTACTGCTTCCGATCTTACAACAGGTCAGCAGGTGACAGCATTTGGTTCCAGCAATTCTGACGGCAGTATAACAGCACAAGCGGTCAGCGTCGGCAACGGCATGTTCCGTATGCGTACAGGCGGTCGGGGTGGCGGTAGTCAAAGCGGCCAGCCGTCCGGACAATAAAGGAAGAAGACAAGTTTAATTTTTAAATTTGTTACTAACAATAAACTCCTCGATTGAGGAGTTTATTGTTATAAGTTGAATGGTTATATGGTCAAATGGTTTTATGGTTTAATAATTCAGTCATAGACCCAATTAGCCATTCCAGCATCGTTGTAGTTTATTGTATAAAAAAAGTCGCGTAGCGGTAGGCGCTTTTGAGCTTAATAAGTATCATGCGTAGGGAAAGAATAATACTCATTGCTATGCAGACGTAAAATGTCGGCATAAGGAATTGAATTGTATTAATGAGATTCTGGTCAAGCACCGAATTTATAAAATTCTCTAAATCAACAAAAAGAATATTGTGCCAGGCGAATAAGATCATTGAATGTCTTCCGATATATTCAAGAAAAATGTTCTTTGAAATTATTTGACTGAGGGCGACACAACTTGTAATGCCTGAAAAGGCCTCCAGGTAAAAGAGAAAACTATTACCAAGATTATTGATACGAAGATCAATTTGCGATCCTGATATTCTATAATTTATTGTTGCGATAAGTATGGTAAAAAGCATTGATGTAATTGCCAGAAGAACTTTTTGCTGAGTAAAAATTCTGATTTTATTTTTGTTTTGTACTACCAGATATCCTGTACCGAAAAATGCCAATCCTGTCAATGCGGATTCAAATCCGAAAGGGAGTTTAATCCAAGGCATATACAGAGACATCAAAGAACCCAAAAGAGCACTCACTAAAAGAACGATAAGAATGTTTTTGTTACTCGTTATTTTTCCTGTTATCAGTGCAAAGCATAGTTTCGTAATAAACAGGCAAGGAAGAAACCATAAAACCACGTTATATCCCAACATACCGTCATTGCCGCTGCCGTAAATAATACCGAATAGTTGATAAGCGATGCTTCCTGGATTCAGACTGCCTCCCGTCTGAGATACAAGTGCGAAAATGTAAGTCAGAAGGGCAAATAAATAATAAGGAATAAGAAGTTGTTTTATATATTTTACGGTAACGGATTTCAGATTTTTTTTACCTGTCGGTTTGAAGACAAGTCCCGAAATAAAAAAGAAAAGAGGCATATGAAAAGCGTAAATGAGGTACCTTTGCTTATCTGTGTTAAAGAGATGTCCGTAAAGAACAAGAATGATTGCAACTCCACGACAAATATCTATCCAGGAAATACGATGTGATATTATTTTAGAGATTCCTGACTGCATTAGTAAATGTTCTAAATATAAAAACTTATAATATCAGAAGAATTATTTTCATTCAACAATTTATATATATAATATATCATACCATGAGTTTCTTATTAAATTCTTACAAGATATTTATCATTCTCATGAATTTATTATATAAAGTACGGGTATGGGCAATAAAATATGTTTGAAGATCGATTTGATGCAGGAAAACAATTAGCCGGGAGACTGGTAAATGAAAGCAAAAATTCGTTGATAATTGCTTTACCCAGAGGTGGTGTTGCCGTGGGATTTCCTATTGCACAGGAGTTTAAAACTAGTCTTGAGGTTATTATTGTCCGTAAATTGGGTTCGCCAAATAATCCGGAACTCGGAGTCGGAGCAATTGCTGAAGACGGAATTTTATTTCTCGATAAAGAGATCCTGGAATTACTTCAGATTACAAATTCTACAATAAAATTATTACGTGAGAAAGAAGAAATTGAATTGGAACGCCGGCTACAGCAATACCGCGGTGGTAATTCACTTCCACTTTTGACAAATAAAACAATCATTCTTGTTGATGATGGACTTGCAACAGGAGTTACAGCGCACGCAGCGCTACTTTCTTTAAAAAAACATCATCCTAAAAAAATTATCTTTGCGGTTCCCATTTGTTCTCATGATACTGCTTGTTCAATCCGTCCCTTAGTTGATTCGATGATATGTCTTAAAAATCTGGAACAACTTGACGCAATCGGAAGATACTACCATAATTTTGATCAACTGACGGATGAAGAAGTATTAACATTTTTGGAAAAAACAAATAACGGAAAAACGACATCAGCAAACACAGAAGATACTTTCGCCAATCAGATAGTTTGGTAGTCCAAAATTAAATTTGCTGTTTCGCATTTAAGTATGATATAACTACTATGGCTTAATGAGTGGACTGGATGATATAAACGAAAACAATATACCTCTTAATCTTGGAATAAATGCACAGAACCTATCTCTTTCACCGACTCTTGCAATTGATGAATTAGTAGCGAAAAAAAAAGACAAGCATGAAGTTCTCCATATGGGTTTTGGAGAATCTACAATGCCTTTGCATCCACTTTTAAGAACTGTATTAGCAGAAGCAGCTACCTTTACACGTTACGGGCCTGTCAGAGGAATACTTGAACTGCGTGTTGCCATTGCGGGGTATCTTAATCGTAGCAGAGGATTGGCATGTACTGCAGATCAGATCGTTATCGGGCCGGGAAGTAAAGCGCTAATATATGCACTTCTTAGACTCCTGGAAGGTGACGTGTTATTACCGAATCCTTCCTGGGTAAGTTATGCCCCAATCGCACGTTTAGGTGGTAAAAAAGCGGTTCTTGTTCAAACAGATCCGGATGATCATCATACATTAAGTGTTCAGATTCTTTCCGAAGCAGTAAAACAGGCAAGAAAAAATCGAGCAAATCCGCAGATTCTACTTGTTAATAGTCCTGATAATCCCACCGGTACAATGTTTGCTGCTGAGGATGTAAAAGCAATGGCAAATTGGGCAAAGAAAAATGGTATTACACTAATTAGTGACGAAATCTATTCGGAATTAGCTCATGGTTGGCGTGAACATATCTCGCCTTTCCGTTATTATCCCGAAGGATGTATTATTACAGGAGGACTTTCCAAAACATTTTCTGCAGGAGGATGGCGGCTCGGGTATGCAGTTTTACCTGCAACGCAAACAGGAAGCAAAGTTATTGACGCTATACGCGCATTTGGAAGTGAAGTATGGTCAACTACTTCTGCTCCCATTCAGAAAGCCGCAGTTGCCGCATTTTCTCCAAGTGAATCAATAGAAAAGTATATTCATTGTTCTGCTGCAGTTTTTGGATATGTGACACATGAGTTATATAAGACATTTATAAAACTTGGAATCTCCTGTCCACGTCCGGCAGGCGGTTTTTATCTCTATCCCGATTTTTCCCACTGGCGTCCGACTCTTCTGAGACATGGAGTAAAAACAGGGAAAGATCTTGCTAATTACCTGTTAGAAGAGTGGAATATCGCGACACTTCCGGCATCCGCTTTCAATGAGGATCCGCTGGCACTTCGTTTGCGTTTATCTACGAGTAGACTTTGCGAGCCGGAAAAGTTTGCCACTCCACAGGAAAGGGAGGATGCATTGTGGAAAATACTTGATAAGGTAAGCAAAAAAAAATTCACACTTTCTCTTCCGGAGCTTGCCCTTGCCCAGGCACGGTGGACAAAAGTAATAATGAACCTCGAAAAAATAAACAATTAAAATTTAATTAAAACTCTGTTGACAAATTATTTTTTAAAACCTATACTTATTTAGGATCCTAACTAATTAGTGATAGATAAAACAAAATCCAATATTGTTAAAAGTATAAAACGTCTCTATTTGTTAATGAACAGACACATAGAACGTGAATTGAAGAAATATGGATTGGCACGGAGCCAATTCCAGGTCCTTTATTATACGTATCAGGCAGGTAAATTGACGCAAAAAGAGTTGTTGCAATTTATGCAAGTTGAGCCGGCAACACTCACCGTTATTATAGATGGTCTGGTAAAAAAAGGATTACTGAAAAGAAATGAAAATAAGATAGATAAACGGTCAAACTATATTTTATTAACAGCAAAGGGAAAAAAATTACGAGAGAGGGTTCCGTCACTTCCTGAAATAATGGAAAAAAGGATGTTTGATTCGGTTAAAAAAAATGACAAAGAAACAGCATTGAAAATAGTTGAGAAGATGATAGAAAATTTGGAGAAAGAAGAAGTTTAGATATTAGATATAAGTTTGATTTTGTAAATTATGAAAAATACAGCATTACTGGTTATGGATGTGCAGACGGGAATTGTGGGGATGATCCCGGATCCGGCCCAGCTTATTAAAAATATCAAAAATGCAATAGACTATGCACATAGTGTTTCTATCCCTGTAATTTATATTGCTGTACAATTCCGTCCGGATTTTCCCGAAGTAAGTTCCAGCAACAAATCTTTTTCGGCAATAAAGAAAAATGTAGCAGCATTTGGAGATCCAAAAGCGATGGATATTTATCCAAAAGTTAAACCGCAGAAAGAAGACATTCTCGTTATCAAAAAGAGAGTTAGCGCGTTTACGGGAAGTGATTTAGAAGTAATATTACGCTCGCTCGGTATTACTCATTTAATTTTGAGTGGAATTGCAACAAGCGGTGTTGTTCTTTCAACAGTGAGAGAAGCAGCAGATAAAGACTATCAGTTGACCGTTTTATCCGATGCTTGTGCTGATGCTGATGAAGAAGTACATAATATTCTTATTTCAAAAATTTTTCAAAGACAAGCGGATGTTATGACGCTTAGTGAGTGGACAAAGAAAAAATAACTTCCCCTTTTTTGTTTATGGAAAAAAGAGTCACCAGAATTCATGAGATGTTCGCATATAAATGGATTGCGCTTTCGAATACAACACTCGGAGTGCTTATGGCGACACTCAATAGCAGCATCATTCTTATCTCGCTTCCGACAATTTTTCGTGGTATTCATATCAATCCTCTTGCGCCGTCAGAAACTGGTTATCTTTTGTGGGTATTGATGGGATATATGGTGGTAACAGCCGTACTTCTTGTTACATTTGGCCGAATATCGGATATTTATGGTAGGGTAAAGATGTACAATCTTGGATTTGCTGTTTTTACTTTTGGGTCAATTTTACTTTTTTTGACACCAGGAACAGGGAATTTTGCTGCACTCGAAATTATTTTTTTCCGTTTCATACAAGGGATTGGCGGAGCATTTCTTTTTGCCAATGCCACAGCCATTCTTACTGATGCGTTTCCTGCAAATCAACGGGGGTTTGCGATGGGGATTAATCAGATTGCCGCAATCGGCGGAAGTTTTATCGGCTTACTTTTGGGAGGTATTCTCTCACCGGTTTCATGGCGCGCAATTTTTCTTATAAGCGTTCCGTTCGGCTTGATCGGAACAATATGGGCATATCTGATGCTTCATGAAACAGCAATCCTAAAAAAAGGACAAACGTTGGATATCATCGGAAATATCCTTTTTGCTGTTGGTCTGACAATGATTCTTATTGCAATTACGTATGGAATTTTGCCCTATGGTCATTCCACAATGGGGTGGGGAAATCCGTTGGTTATTGCGGGACTTGTTCTGGGTTTAGTTTTCCTTCTTACGTTTATTTGGTATGAACCGCGAATAAAAGATCCACTGTTTCATTTAGCATTATTTAAAATCCGTATGTTTACTGTTGGTAATATAGCGGGATTTTTAGCAGCAATCGCTAGAGGTGGACTCCAGTTTATTCTTATCATTTGGCTGCAAGGGATATGGTTGCCGCTTCACGGGGTAAGTTTTGAAGAGACTCCGTTTTGGGCTGCAATTTATATGTTGCCGTTATCAATTGCATTTCTGGTTAGCGGTCCACTCAGTGGTTATTTGTCAGATAAATATGGCGCAAAACTTTTTTCAACAAGTGGAATGATTGTTACAGGGATTGGTTTTGTTGGTCTTATGCTCCTTCCCGCGAATTTTTCTTATGTCGCATTTGCTTTTTGGCTATTTTTGCTAGGGATTGGTATGGGGCTTTTTGCTGCTCCGAACACGACTTCAATTATGAATTCGGTTCCTGCAATCAACAGAGGGGTTGCATCAGGAATGGTAGCAACATTTCAAAATACTGCAATGACGTTATCGATTGGTTTAATTTTTTCTATGGTAGCACTGGGAATTTCCGAGCATATGCCTGGCGTTTTTTATTCGAGACTAACAAACGTTGGAATTCCGACATTTGAGGCAATGCATATTTCTCATTTGCCTCCGACTGCAGCCCTTTTTGCAGCATTTTTGGGATATAATCCAATGAAGACATTACTTCCATATTCAGTTGTCATAGGCCTGTCATCACACACAAAATCGGTTGTCTTCGCAAATTCTTTTTTCCCCACGATTCTTTCAGGTCCTTTTATGGATGGAGTAATCGTCGCTTTCTCCATTTCTGCAGTAATTTGTTTATTGGCCTCAATAGCATCGCTTCTTCGTGGAAAACGCTATATCCATGAAGAGAAGTTTGGCGAAAAACTTAAATAGTTTATTTTTCCTCTTGCAATTTTCACAAATATTTTTCACAATAAGATATAGTATGAATCTGACTGATGAATTACTCGATAATTCACCGGTCGGAGACAGGCAGGATGAGCAGGCAGTTATAATCTGTCTGCAATTTCCGATCGGCAAATTTGAAGAGCAAAAAGCACTTGCTGCCATTTTTGATTTGGATAATATTTTGAGGGAGGTAATTGAGACTTCAGGTGTCGGCAGGTATGACGGGAATGAATTTTGCGTTGGTCCGGATGAAGAGAGTGTAAAATTTTTTATTTACGGCCTGGACGCAAATGCTATTTATCGGGAAATAAAATCTATTCTGCAGTTTCTTCCGGGTTTGCCGAGTTTTTATATAATCAAGCGTTACACCAATTTTACTGAAAATCAATTGCATATTTGATTTCTTCTTATTTTTTTATTCCGGTTATACAATCTTTTACTAATTCTTTCCTGTTTAGCTAAAAAAAACACCCATTGAGATCTTTTCAACGGGTGTTTCATGTTTACAACAGATATACCTAGCTGCCTGGTGTTGGTGTCGGAGCGCCTGACGGATGGCTCCAATGTCCATGTGCACCGTGCATCATTCCGTGTCCTCTCCGCATGCCACCAAATGGCATTACGTACATAGGATTGATGTTATTTGCCTGCGCCCAGGATTTCAAATCACTTTGCATTGATTGCATTGTTGATTTCCGCTGCTGCGGAGTTTCACTTTGTAATGAACTTAAATTATACTTCGATTGCTCAGAAGAAAGTTCACTCAAAATTGCTGTTTCTTGAGCAGATGTAATTTTGCCGCTTGAAACGAGCTTGTCCAAACGGGATTTTTCCCTGTCTTCCATCTGTTGTTGTGTCTGTGTCGGACGCGGAGTAATGGTTGCACTCCGTTGAGACTGATATTGTTGCACCGCTGATTGCATTTGAGTTTTATCAAGTCCGAATCGTTGCTCAATAAATTGTATAAGTCCCTGGAAAAAACCTTGATGCTGAGACGAATTAGTCGTTTGTGCAAAAGCAGGAGCTGCTGTTCCAAACAACATTGCAATTGTTGCAACAGTTGCAAGAGACCGGGTAAGTTTTGGATGATTGTTCATCATTTCACCTCCTTTCATTTTAGTAGTAAGTATTTCGTATAAAGTATTAAGTATATTACCATTGTTTCTTAATACATATTTTTTACTACGTGATACATATATTGAGGGTAGCAAAGTGAGTGAAAGCATAAATGACTAATCTTTAAAAATGCTGTAAGAAGGTTTTTGAAAAACCAGGAGCTTAATTACTTGCTACCTGGGAGTTAGTTTGCAATAATAACAGAATGCAGCAGACGCTTCATAAAAAAGCACTTCTTTTTGAATATATTACCATTGCCTGGAACATTTTTGAGGGGATTGTTTGTGTACTGATAGGTATATTTTCAGGGTCAGTTGTTCTTATAGCTTATGGACTTGAGTCAGGTGTTGAAGTTTTTGCATCTTCAATGGTTGTTTGGGATTTAAAAGGACGTTCAAAAAAAAGAGAAAAATTGGCACTCAAACTTATCGGAAGTGCATATTTCATCGTTTCTCTCTATATTTTTATCGATGCGGGACAGAGTTTGCTCGCAGGTAAACATCCTGATAAATCATTGGCAGGAATTATATTTATTATCATTACTTTCATTATTATGATGATACTGGGTTTTACCAAAAAAAATATCGGTACTCAGATGAAAAGTGAAACTGTTCTTGCAGATGCCAAGTTCACTTTGATCGACGGCACACTTGCAGGAACAGTTCTGACTGGTTTGGCACTAAATGCAGTATTTGGCTGGTGGTGGGCTGATCAGGCAATGGCACTTTTTCTTTCCGGCGTTGCATTTAGGGAAGGATTGAAAGAGATTTTCTAAATATGGAAATGCTTAAATATCTTCCGGTTTATCTATTTGTAACTACAAAAGATTGGGAAGATTGGCTCTCTGACAATCATAATAAATTGCCTCCAATATGGATGAAATTTGCTAAGAAAAATACCGGTGCTGTTTCGATCAGTTATGATGAAGCACTGTCGATTGCACTTTGTTACGGATGGATTGACGGATTGATTAATAAATATGATGAGAAATATTACGTAATGCGTTTCAGTCCGCGTAAGCCGCAAAGCGTCTGGTCAAAAAGCAATCGAGTTTTAATTGAAAAATTATTAGGAGAGGGCAAAGTACAGCCGGGTGGTTTGGCAACTATTGAGGCGGCAAAGGCAAACGGAAGATGGAAAAGTGCATATGATTCGTCTGCAAATATGCAGATGCCGGAAGACTTTCTCAAAGAACTTGCAAAAGATAAAAAAGCAGAGGAGTTTTTCAAGACGTTAAATCGCGCAAATATCTATGCAATTTGTTGGCGTTTACAAACTGCAAAGCGAGCTGAAACACGAACAAAAAGAATGGAAAAGATCCTGGAGATGATGAAAAGAAGACAGAAGTTTCATTAATAATATGGATGAATGGTTATATAGTTATTAAAATAGTAAGCTATTTTTATTATCCTCTCCACGATTTTCTTACAGCAACCGATCCCAATATAACAGCAATTATAGCCGTTCCGGTGAGAATAGTGATATCTTTCCCAACTCCCTGTAGATCCGGATAAAAAAGTGTCTGGCGCATGCCATCAATTGCATAGCGGATAGGGATAAAATCGCTTATATCTTGTAACCAGTCCGGCAGAAATGCAATTGTCGTAAAACCACCGCCAAGAAAAAATAAATAAGTTGCAAGGACTGATGAAGACATGGCAACAAGCTTTGCTCCTTTTAAAAGAGACCCCAATGCTGCCCCAAGTCCGGCAGCGCAAAGACCTGTTGCAAGAAAAAGTTCGATGAGTGCCGGGATATGATCAAGCGGTGGCGCTATGACGCCAAAAAGAAAACAGATAAAAAGTACAGGAAAGGTAATAATCATTGACATCAGGAGTCCGCCGAGTAATCTCCCTGAAACAAGTTCCCGGGATGATACGGGGGCCAGAATAAGATTGCGTGAAGTTTTTTCTTCAATATCTTTTGCGCAAAGTAATGCAGTACCCATAAGTCCGACACTGATAATCAGGAGTATAAAAGCAGGAATTACCTGATAGTTAAGAAAACTTACATTGGTTTGTCTGAGATCATTTTCATTGATATCAATGAGATAGGGATTAATTCCTCCTTCAACAGACGGGATTGAATTTGTCTCCGCAGCTTCATCCAATTCACCGTCAAGTCCTAATTGCGGTGCATCAAATTCAGCTGCTGAACGTTCGACGGCTCTGCGGATGTCATCGGAAAAGTCAATGTCGACATTGTTCAGTTTTAAATTTACACTTGCGTCATCCTGGAGAACTTTTTGATCAAAATCTTTCGGAATAGTGATAATTGCAGCGACTTGCTGATCAGCAAGCAGTTTTTGTGCAGTTCGTTGGTCGACATTTCTGAGTAAGTATGCATCAGTATCAGATGAAATAATTTTCTCCATTTCAAGAGCATTTGGTTGATTTGATTGAACGACCAGAGCAACAGGTTGTCTGGTTACCGAAAAGCTCAATACTATAAGAAGAATTGTCATTCCAAGTGGGGGAATAAGGGCGCTTGCTATCGCGATAGGCATGCGTCGCCAGAGGAGTAAATCAAGTTTGGCCAGATTCCAGATAGTGTTTATCATATTATCTATTTATTTGCCTTTTTACCAGGGTTTCTGCAATAAAAATCATCGCAACCGCCCATCCGACAAGTAAAAGAAAATCGACAATGACTGGCTCTGGCGTGACATGAAATCCATGAAAGGCATATTCCAGAATGCCGACGGCATAATAAATTGGGGAAAGATGGGCAAATCCCCAGATTAAGTTTCCATCAAAACGTTCAGGCTCCAGTGATCCACTGTCGATATATAATGGAAGCGCAAGACCGAAGATAAGGGAGGCGACCGGTAGTGTCTTTTTCAAAGCGATTCCCACAAGTGCTCCGACACAACCAAAAATAACTACACAGATAATAAGTGCGCCAAGCATTTCAAACGGATGCAGCGGAATAACTTTATACCCGAAGATAACGATGCCCGCACTTATCACCATTCCTGAAAAAGAAATCGTATCTGCCGCAAGCACGCGTCCGATAAAGGGAATAATTGGATGAATTGGAGTAAGAGATAATTGTTTGAATGTTCCCGATTCAAATTCACGTGCAACTGCAATTGCACTTAAAATGCCCGCAACAACGAATGCATCAAGAGCAAGTGCACTGACGATCAGATAAGGGATAAAGCCGGTATCCTGTTTTAATAAATCATTCTCTTTTATATGAATTCTAATCCCGGGAAGTTTCATTTGATTTCCAAAAGAAACAATTGCTGAGGGAATTGCCCGTTGAATATCATCAGTCATATCGGCATCAACATTGTCTACGTCAACAGTTATAGGCATCGTTTCTTCGTAGGAAATGCTTTGAGAAAATCCTTGAGGAATTGTGATAATTGCGACAAGCTTTCCTTGACCGAGTAATTTTTGTGCTTGAGTGTAGGACATTGGTTCTAATCTGAAAGAATGATGTGCATTTTCCAGATCTTTCACAAAAATGTTGGAATATACACCGTTGTCATTATTGATAAGTGCGGTTGGCGCCATGCTTCCTGTTAATCCGAACAAGCTTACAAGAAGAAGAAAAGTAATTGCCTGAACAATAGCAAGTGTTACCAGAAGGGGTGAGCGAATCAGTTGTATCATTTCGGCACGGTAGGCACCGAGTAATGCCGTTAATATATCTTTCATAGTAATTTTCATCCCGGTTGGCTGAACCACACTTCTAGAAATATCAATCCACCCAAAAAAAGTATTGCCAAAAGTGTTAGAAGAATAGGGTAATGTTTAAAGATATTTTTGGGAGGAGGTGTTTTTATTTCTTCATTATCGGAGTTTGTCGAGGTAGTTAATTCCAGCGTCCTAAATACCTCTGCGAGATCTGCTGGCCTGAAACGAAAACTGTTGACTGAAGCTGTTTTTAAAACGATAGTAACTATTGTATCCGGAATTGTCTCGCCTTTAAGAAAAACTGAAAGTCCGCTTAATGTTGGTTGCAATCTCACAATTCCATCTTTATTTTTTAGAGCAGCGGAAATCTTTTCAGCTGACTCTTGTGAACATTCAATATCGAGACTATGTCCTGCACGTGTTATAAGCGCTTGCGGAGAATCTGTTATTACCAATTTGCCTTTATTTAAAACAGAAACAGTATTACAGATCGCTTGTGCTTCATCAAGGTAATTACTTGCGATAAGGATAGTATGTCCCTGTGAACGCAGGAATTGGAGATGTTCCCAAATTGTATGACGAGTTTCAACATCAACCCCTAATGTCGGTTCATCAACTACGAGAAGTTTGGGATTATGAAGAAGAGCTCTGGCGATTGCAGCGCGGCGTTTTAATCCGCCTGAAAGAATATGAACTTGATCTTTCGCTCTGTCTGTGATTCCGAGAAGCTCCAGTACTTCTTTTATCCGGTGTTTTGAATTGTTAACATTATAGAGTGATGCGAAGAATGACAAGTTTTCAGCAACTGTCAGTTCTTCATAAAGAGTTGTCTCCTGCATAACTACACCGATCTGCCGGCGTAATGATTCATCTTTAACAGGAAATTTTTGTCCAAGAACAGTAATTTCACCAGTCGTTTGAGTGGTAAGTCCGATTGCTAATGAAAGTAGAGATGTTTTTCCTGCTCCGTTTGGTCCGAGAAGGCCTGCTATACTTTTACCTTCAATTGTAAGCGAAATATCTTTGAGGATTTGCGTATTCTTGATATTTAGAGATACATTTTCAAATATGACAGCGGGATTATTTTGGCTTTGCATAATGACTATATAAATATGATATAACTAAAGAATGCCAAGGCGCAAATATATCTGTCATTCCTGCGTAAGCAGGAATCTAGTTTATAGATCCTGGTTCGAGTCCGGGATGACATTTAGAATTTATGAATGAAGAGACGCCTGTGCCATTCAAACAATATTTCCCAAAGCTTTCGATAAGTTCGTATTTCCGGGTAGTGACTGGTATCTCGGCAATAGCTTTCGGAATACTCGGTTTTTTTGTCGGAGTGCGTATTAACGAATTACCTTCTTCAGCGTTTTCCGCTTCTCAACAACTCCAGTCACTGATAACACCTGCGGCTAGTCCAGGTGGTGATAATGACACGGATTTCGCAAGAGTTTATGGAACTTTTACAACAGACACGAATTATTATAGTCAGATTGTTGTTGCCATAGATAGCATCCAAAATGGAGTAGAGACAAATCTTGATAGCGACCTTCGTGATATTACCAGACCTCAAGCAGGGATTATATATCCATATTTATTCTCACGTTTGGATCCGTCCAGGACATATATCGTCTCCGCATCAGCATGTAGTGTTAATCTCAAAACATTCGCTCTTGAGTGTGCAAAGAATATCAAACTTACTAATTGTACCGGAACAGCTCAAGGAGAGAACTGTATCATAAAATGGCAAGGTAATTCTCTTCAACGCTCTGGAAGTGTTGATTTTTCGATATCAAAGGCAGATAATCCAATCCCGGAGAAATAATCGTATGAATTACATTGCTTTTTTACGAGGTATCAATCTCGGTTCTACACATAAAGTCCCGATGAGAGATTTGAAGGAAAGTTTTGAATCGATAGGTTTTACTAATGTTAAAACATCACTTAATTCGGGAAATGTTATTTTCACAGCTGATGAAGCTGATGTTTCTCATGTGCAAAATATAATTGGTAATCACCTGGAAAAGACTTTTGGTTTCCCTATAAATACACTTATCCGTACGCAAAAAGAAGTACAGGAAATGGTTGAGGAGAATCCATTTAAAAATATCACTATGACAGCACAGACCCGTTTATACGTAACTTTCCTTTCAGAATCCTCCAAAAGTGCTTTAAAAATTCCTTACGAATCGCCGGAAAAAAATTTCAGAATTCTTAGAGTTTCTAATAATGCAATTTTTAGCGTTTTACTCCTTTCCGGAAAATATAATACAACTGATGCAATGAATATTATTGGAAAGGAATTTGGTAAAAATGTCACCACAAGAAACTGGAATACAGTGGTAAAGATGGCGAAATAGCATAAAAACAATTATTGTATTTACCTTTTAAGAAGAGATACAATGGTTTTATAAAGATTCTTTTAGGGAAGGAGGTGAGTTATATGTACGGTAGTTACGGTCATGGAAATACTATGATGATGGGTGGAGGGTTTGGCTGGCTTGGTTTTCTTTTTTGGCTTGTTATTTTTGTTGATTTTATTCTTCTTGGTGTTTGGCTCTGGCAGCAAATCCAATCAAATAAGAAAAAATAAAATAATCTGATTTGATTATTTTTCAAATATCTTTATAAATTATCCTAACATACTTTCCGGGAATTTTCTTTTTTTACTTTCAGGTCAGTTTATAAGCATTTGAATGTATATTTTTATAACGTGAACACTTATCCCGGATTATTGTGTGGGAACAGGCGAGACAGTGGGAGTTGTTTGCGCCCCTGATGGCGATGTTGTTGTTACAGCTTGTGATGATGTCGGTGTCACTTGTTTCTGGCTAATTATTTGTTTAAAAAGTGGACTCATTTGTTCAAAGTCTGAGCGAATTTTACTAAATCCGCTTCTAACAACTTGGGTAATGTCATTGCGAATATTTGAAAATGTTCCGGATGCAGGTTGTGAAGTTGTTGAAATATTTTCGACCGTTGCTGTGTCATTGGTGATTGTTGTATTGATGGTCTGCAATTGAGAAGATACATCGCTCAAAAGTGATTGTAATTGTGTTACATCATCTCCGTTCGATTTGAATGTATTGATAAGGTTCTGAAGTTGTGGTACAAGTGCCTGGAGATTTGCGGTAGTTGTTTGTAAATTGTTTAGAATAATGAGATAGCGAATTTTTGGCTCAAATGCAACGTAGATATAATAACTTGTAATGATTGTTTTCTCGTCGCTTCTTGCCGTTGTTGCGTCGGTATCAGCATCAATTTTTGTTTTCAAAGCTGTCAATCCGCCGATATATGTTTGAATATCTGATGAAAGCGTGCTCTTTTCATTTGCCGATAAACGAGGATCATTTTGAACCCTGCTTGAAAGAGTATTTAGAGAAGTAAGGCGATTCTGAATTAATGTATTTGAACGATTAATAATATTTTGTAATTGATTTTGTTGTCTATTCGCAGCTCTGCTTGCTTGATTTGTTTCACGGTTTAGCTGATTAATCAAAGCTTGTCCACCTACAGTATTTATAGCGAAAGCAGGGAGCGCTCCCTGTATTAACATAATTCCTGCAAATGTAACTGTTGTGATAAGAGTTGTTTTTTTCATAGTCCTGATGTACTGTCCTGAGATGTGTTGATACTACTAATACTGTTAAGATCGGTATTCGTCTGTGTGATTGCCTGTTGTACAGAATTATTGGTGTTAGTTAACGTTTGATCAACATTTGCTGCAGTTACCGGAGTGATAACAGGTGTTGTTTGCGCAACAGGTGATGGCTTAGCTATCATTGAAGTTTTTGCTGCCATCGGCTGGATAGTAGTTGATTTCTTATGCATAAGTAAAAAAACACCTGCAGCAACAATGAACAATACAATAATTATGATGATTATCATAAGGGGGGCTTTTGATTTTTTTGCAGGTGCAGGTGTGCTGCCTGGAGTAGCAGGTGTAGATGGTAACGGGTTTACTGCAGGTACAGGTTGTGATAGAGGAGGTGCTACTGTAGTTCCATCAGGTGCGGGAGTAAGTGTTTCTGCCGCGGGTGGTTGTGTAGGTGGAGGTGGTGTTTGATTTGGCTGATCTGATCCTTGTTGCGGTTCCATATATTAACGATAACAAAATTCTTTTTTGTTTGTCAACATGAGTTTCACTGTTTAGCTTTAGAAAGTTTTTTGGTGGTAGTGACCGATTGACTTGCCTCTTTTTTTGTCACCTGGAACATCGCATAGATCAAAATGAGAAAGCCGACAAATTGCGTAAGCGAAAGGGTAGTATGGTAGAGAAAATAGTCAATAAAAATTGCCCCTGCGGGGAAAGCAAGTTCGCAAATAGAACTTACGCGGGCCGGAGTACGTTTTAACCCATAGTAATAGATAGCTGTAGCGACCATACCTGTTGAAAGAGTAATTGCGATAAGCGTCCATATTTGTATTTGCGTTAAGTGAAAAAGCGCATGCGTCTGGTGGAAGGGAATGATAAAGAATAAAGCAAAAAGCGCACCTAGAGAAAATCTTTCCGAAGTTACTGTAAGGACATTTACTTTATTAAGTACAAATTTACTAATAGCCGTTGATGAACCCCACATAATACCACTCGTTATCGCTAAAACAGCGGCAAGAATTGTTTGTGATCCGGTTTGAGTATCAACAGTGAGATTTTTAAATGTAGCGAAATAAACAGCAACAATAGCAACTAAGGCCCAGATGACAAAATGTTTGCTTATTTTTTCTTTAAGTAAAATTGATGCGCTGATAATTCCAAAAATTGGCTGCAGTTGCTGTTCGAGAATTACAACCACTGAATAGGGAAGAAATTGAGTCATTTGTAGTGCCGCGGTATAAAGAATTGTCCCGAGAGCTTCTGAAAAAAGTGCGACAATGGCAATGGCGATCCATTCTTTTCTTGTCATTTTTCTCAAATCACCGAACCATTTGGAAGCGATGAGAAGCAAAGCAATAAATCCGAATAGATCGCTGTAAAAGACGGTAACAGCAGGCGGAAGTGCTGCAAGACTTATGCGGAATACTCCATCAACTGCCCACAAAAGCGCTGCGGTAACAATAAAAAAGGGACCATTTGTCAATATTTTTTTCATAAAAAAACCCCTTTTCGGGGCCCAAAAACAGTACACTCTGTGTGTGTTCTATTCTTTCTTTCATCCCGACTGTACGGTCGCTATTGGAATTTCACCAGTTCATGTTGTTACCAACTCGTGGAGTCTACCACCGATTTTGATTTACACAAATACCCCGAAAGAATATGCAGATAGCATACACATCCACAAATAAATAGTCAAGCTGGAATTTTTGTATACTATTATATATAATCAGTGAAGCATGGATGGGTTTAAGAAATTCATTCTTCGAGGAAATGTCGTTGATTTGGCTGTTGGTGTGGTGATCGGTGCAGCATTTAATTCTGTGGTTTCATCTTTTGTTAAAAGTTTTTTTACTCCGCTCATTTCTCTTTTGACTGGCAATAATAAACTTTCTACTCTTTATTTTTTAATTAACGGGACAAAAATAAATTACGGTGATTTTCTTAATGCGTTGATTTCGTTTTTAATTGTAGCGTTAGTCATTTATTTTTTTGTTATCTTACCAATGAACAAATTACAGCAGCTTGCAAATTCAGGTAAGACTATCGATCCGGCGACCAAACATTGTCCGTATTGTTTAACAGAAGTTTCTGTTAAAGCAACTCGTTGTTCAGCTTGTACTTCACAGCTTCCAGGTAAAATGAAAAAATAATTTATATATTCCTTGACAAGAATATTCTCCATATAGTATATTATATTTATCTATGAATTCAGTACTATTTTCAGCGCTTGCAGAACCGACTCGTTTTCATATCGTGGAATTACTTCGTGATAAACCTCGACCTGTCGGAGAACTTGTGGATACTTTGCATATTCGCCAACCTCAGGTTTCTAAACATCTTAAGATTCTTGCAGATGCGGAGATTGTTGAAGTACGTCCTCAGGCAAATCAACGTATTTATGAGCTTTCTCCAAAAAAATTTCAGGAAATAGATGCGTGGTTACAAAAATACAGAAAATTGTGGGAGGACAGGTTTGATGTGCTCGAGAAAGTTATCGAGCGCGAAAAAGGAAAATTGAGCAAAAAAATAGTTTGAGTATAGATTTCTGGTCAAGCCGGAAATAAAGGAGGTGAATATTTATGGAAAATACAAAAAAAGAATTAACGCTTGAAAGAACATTTGATGCACCGAGAGATTTGGTTTTCAAAGCATGGACAGATCCGAAATTGGTCGCGCACTGGTGGGGGCCACAAGGTTTTACTGCACCAATTTGTGAAGTAGACGCTACCGTTGGCGGGAAAATTAATATCGTCATGGAAGATTCAGCGGGTTTAATTGCAAAAGGAAGTAAATATCCAATGATCGGTGAATTTAAAGAAATTGATACACCAGGGAAAATTGTTTTTAGATCAGAAGCAATTATGAATGACAAGCCGATTCTCGAGAATCTTGTGACGGTAACATTTGATGAGGTTAATGGTAAAACAAAGATGATCGTTCATATCGTTGTTACCAAAGCAACTCCTGAAGCTGAAATGCCGCTTCAAGGAATGGAAATGGGTTGGAATCAGCAACTTGATAAGTTGGGAGAATTTTTAATAGAGGGATTAGGTGCCAGGGACTAGGTATTAGTTATACCTTTGTGAAAGGAGGTGAAAAAATTATGACAAAATTAAATCCTTACATACGTTTTAATGGTAATGCTCAAGAGGCATTTACCTTTTATAAAAGTGTTTTGGGTGGAGAATTGGCTGTTACCAGGATTGGTGATTCTCCAATGGCACAATTTATGCCGGAGAAAAAAGATAATATTTTTCATGCGCAATTGAAGAATGACATGATAATTCTTTTAGGGTCCGATTTGACACCTGAGGAAGGCTTGAAAAAAGGAAATACAATGCTTCTGACACTTGAATGTTCAAACAAAGAAGAAGCGGAAAAATATTTCACACAACTCTCAGAAGGTGGTAAAGTAGGACATCCGCTTTCCGGGATGAATTTCGGGTTAATAGGAGATTTGGAAGATAAATTTGGCGTAGATTGGTTCGTCGTTGTGATGAAATCCAACCAGTAAAAAGCAAATTCGAAATCGGATTTAGAGATTGTTCCGGATTTCGAAATTCGATAGTAGAATTTAATCTGAAAGGAGGTGATAAATATGACAAAAGTACAAAAAATCACACCATTTTTTTGGTTTGATAAAGGAGCGGAAGATGCTGCGAAGTATTATATCTCTGTCTTCAAAGATGGAAAGATAACGCATATTCAAAGATATGCTGAAGCAGCAGTTGTTGCTACCGGGGAACCGGCAGGAAGTGTTATGACTGTTGAATTTGAATTGGGAGGGATGACGTTTGTCGCTCTAAATGGTGGACCTGTTGATGGTTTTACATTCTCTCCTGCGACATCATTTGTTATTAATTGTGAAACACAGGAAGAGATAGATCATTTCTGGGAAAAATTATCTGCAGTCTCTGAAGCAGAACAGTGTGGATGGTGTAAGGATAAGTTTGGAATAACATGGCAAATAGTCCCGACAGATTTGAATAAACTGTTATCAGACCCGGACTCTGTAAAGGTTGAACGCGTTACCAGGGCTTTCATGCAGATGAAGAAGTTTAATATAGCAGAGCTTAAAATAGCTTACGAAGGAAAGTGAAGAGAGTATAAAGTATTTAGTATCAGGTATTTAAATCGGCTGGCCAGCCAAAAAGTGTTTTGTATGATACTATAAAAAAAGAAAAGCGAGTATAGTATATCGTTCTATAAAGAGTAGTAGTTATATTAATAGAGATTTAAATGGTATAAAATAACTATATGAGAAGAATTGTTGTAACAGAATTTGTTTCCCTTGATGGTATTTTTGAAGATCCGGGTGGTGCCGAAGGTTTCAAATACGGCGGCTGGACAATGGCATATAACAATGATGAGTTCCTTAAATTCAAAACAGAAGAACTCATGGCAGCAGATGCACAACTTCTGGGACGCGTGACATATGAAGGCTTTGCCGAAGCATGGCCTGAGAGAAGCGGAGATGAGTTCTCAGATAAGTTTAACAGCATGCCGAAATATGTAGTCTCCAAAACATTAAAAAAAGCTTCATGGAATAACTCGCATATTATCAAAGGAGATATTGCCAGAGAGATTGCAAAGTTGAAAGAAACAACAGGCGCAAATATTCTCATTTCGGGTAGTGGAGAATTAGTTAACTTTTTGTTTGAAGAAGGTTTGATTGATGAAATTCGTCTTCTTGTTTATCCGGTTGTTTTGGGAGCCGGGAAAAAGTTATTTAAAGGCGTCCACGCGAAACTGAAATTTATTGAAGCAACTCCTTTCAAAACAGGTGTTGTCGCCTTCCGCTACGAACCGCAATTTTAGGAGTCTTTCGTTGCTTCTTTAATTTGGTATCTATTTTTATTAAGTTAACAGTACCGTAGAAATGTAGCTCAGTTTTATTGTGAGAATTTGAAACATTATTATAATGAAAAAGGTTGCTGATTGTTAAGCTAATTAAATTCTGGAAGAAATTTTTCATTTTTTATTAAGGTCAATAATAAATACATCCCCAGGGCCTGGAAGAAAGGTTCTCTTCCATTCATATTTTTTATAATGGTTTTTATGATTTAAATCGTTAGCTTTTAAAAATGTAAGAGCAGAGACTGTTAAGGCAGTTTTATCTTTTGTTAATTTTAAAGTTCCACGTTCCTGTATATGGGCAAATTTAAAAGCAATAGCTTTATTAGTTTTATCATAAAATAAAACAACATTTTTATAGAGAGTGGTATTAGTGACTGTGCAGAATCTAGAGGAAAATCTTATGAGGCCAGATCTGTTTATTTTAATTCTCGTATCTCCTCCAGGACCAGCTCCGGTAAATCTTTCAAATTCATAAGCAAATCATACATTGCATCAAGACCCGCTTATGCAACTGTTAATCCTGCTGATTAGGAAGAATATCCTAAAAAATTTGATTATTTATTGAAGATTGAAGGATCTTACTGACTGCATTCAAATTGGGTTGTTGTTGAAAATGGTGAAAATTGAGGCTGGCTTGCATTTTGAGTTGTTGCATACGCATATCTTGCATAATAGGTTACGCCATTATTAAAATTAACGCTCGCTGTTTGATTTGATTGACCATTATCATTTTGTACGGAACTGTAAGCATCATTCGCTCCGTCCGAGGTTCCAACTTCAAGCCAATACGATTGTGCACCTGGAACAGATTGATATGACATCTGTCCACCCCATACGTTATTTACAAGATTTCCGCAACTGGCACTGATCGTGCCGTTTGGCGCGCTGAGATAAATACCGGAATTTATTGTCAAAACAACATTTGTAGCAGGTGTTGCAACAGATTGTGTCTGTGAAAGTGCGATATCTTCATCTGTACCGTCAGATTGTGTTTCTTTCAAAACCGCAATTAGGTCATACCACGTTCCGACTTGCGCACCTGTCCATTGCCATGTTGCACTATTTTGTGGAGTAATATTATCTACGGCAACCTGGTATTGTTGTGAGTTATACACTTTTTCGAGGATGACAATTCTGGAATTTGCTGGAGCAACACCATTGAAATCAATGCTACCTGAGATCATTGCAGGTGCAGGTGTCGGCGCTGGTGTTGATGTTAAGATTGACGGCTGAGTCGGTGCAGTTGTTGTAGTTTGAATAGTTGGGGCAGGCGTAGGTGTTGGAGTTGCGGGTGGAACTGCTGTTGAGTTTATACTCAATTCTTCATTCATTGCAGGAGCTGTAACTCCCAAAATCGGGGAAATTCCGATTTGATTGCCATTGCTGTCTTGAAGAATACCAATTACTTCATACGTCTCTCCGGCAATTGCACTCGCATAGTTCATATATTGACTTATTGCTCCGGGGATGTTTGATGCAATCGTTGAATATGTGTCTTTGCCCATTATTCGTCCTTTTATTGTAATTGTTGAGCCGGGTGGAATATAGCCATTTACTTTAACGGTGCCGGAAATAACTGCAGTTCCTGATGGATGAGCATCAGGGATATTAATAGTAAGAGTTTGTTCAGTTGCTGGTGCAGTTACTTCGATCGGATCGGACTGTGCAATTATTTTTCCTTGTACAATTATATCAGCGATGACAGTATATGATTTGCCATCAGTAATATCATCCAAACTCCACGTCTCTTGATCCACTGCAGGAAAATTTTGTGGATATGTTGTATTATCACTTGATGAGGCCGCATTTATACGTTTGATTATGATGGATGCACCATTTGGTATAACACCATTAATATGAAATGTTCCGCTGATAAGTCCTTTTTGTGTTGCATTTGAAGGAAGTAGCGTTGAAAAGCCAGGGTGTCTCAGCAATAAAAATATCGTTGTGGATAAAGAAAGAATCGTTACGATAATAAGAGAAATAAGAAGGATATGTTTATGTTTAGGCTGAGGAGGGTTTGTAATTGGAGCAGGAGCAAGGGTTGGCAATTCCATGATTTTATCCTGCCTATATTTTTTTATAACATAAATGCATGAAGCATACCATAGTAGCTCTTGCATTCATCGAATTAATCCTTTATACTAGCTTTAATGAAAAACAAAACAACTGTTATTATCGTTGTAGTTGTTGTTTTACTTCTTCTTGCAGCTGGCGCATATAAACTTATGCATCATATGCAAATGACATCACAAGCTGGACAAAGTGCAAGTCCACAATCTCAAGCTTCTCAAGCATCAACGCAAAAAAAATCTCTTTTTGATTTCTTTTCAATGGCAGGTAGTCAAAAATGTATTTTTTCAGACAGTAATAATAATAGCTCGGGGACTGTTTATATAAGTGATGGTAAGATGCGTGGTGATTTCCAGTCTCAAAATAGTGGCAAAACCGAATCATCACATATGCTCAATGACGGTTCATATGTCTATATGTGGACAGATGGGCAATCAAACGGATACAAGATGTCGCTGGAAATTGTTAAACAGGAAGCTGCACAAGTAACAACTTCTCCTTCAAACGGAAATTCGCAACAACCGTCACAAACAGTAAATCTGCAGCAAAAATCAAATTACTCATGTGGTCCCTGGTCGGCTAATTCATCCTTGTTTACTGTACCTGCAAATGTTACATTCACAGATTATTCTTCAATGATGCAGGGAGTAACTTCTCATTCAGCTGCTTCTCAGGAAGGTTCTGCGAATTCTGTAAAAGGAAGTGCTGCAATATGTGCGCAATGTAATCAAGCTCCAGCGGGTAATGCAAGGAACCAGTGTCTTGCAGCTCTTCATTGCCAATAAAATTCCTCTTGTTTTTTTAGTTTCCTGGCAGTACAATATATATTGTTCTATGAATCGTAAATTTGCACAACTTATTGTAGTACTTATTACTCGCTGAAGGCGGGTTTTATTGGTTAACAATAAAAGACCCCGCCGGACAGGCGGGTTTTTTGGTTTTAAGTGGCGGATTTTTTTCAAAGAAGTAACTAGTTTACAAGTTTTGTTTTATCAATATGAAAAAAATAACTGGATCACAAGCTGTTATGGAATCACTTCTGCAAGAAGGTGTCGATGTTATTTTCGGTTATCCGGGTGGTGCAATTATGCCGGTTTATGATGCGTTGTACGATTATAGAAATAAAATCAGACATATTCTTGTCCGTCATGAGCAGGGAGCGGGGCATGCTGCAGAAGGGTATGCAAGAATGACGGGAAGACCCGGAGTTGCGCTTGTCACTTCAGGTCCGGGTGCAACCAATCTTGTCACCGCCATAACCGATGCAATGCTTGATTCTGTACCGGTTGTTTGTATCACGGGACAAGTTGCTGCATCTCTTTTAGGAAGTGATGCATTTCAGGAGGCTGATGTTATAGGGATTACAACACCGGTTACGAAATGGAATTATCAAATCACAACTGCTTCCGAGATTCCCGAAGTATTCGCAAAGGCATTCCATATCGCATCAACCGGGAGGCCAGGGCCTGTTCTGATTGATGTTACAAAAAACGCTCAAACGGATTTCATGAATTTCTCTTACAAAAAAACACCAAGAATTGAGGGATATCAGCCGAATACAATTCCAAATGTTAAACAAATTGAAATTGCTGCGGATCTTATTAATAATTCCAAACAACCTTTTATGTTGATTGGACATGGAATTCTTATTTCAAAAGCAGAAGAAGAAGTAAAACAACTGGCAGAAAATGCAGGAATTCCTGTTGGTTCCACGCTTCACGGCTTGTCGGCAATGCCTTTTGATCATCCGATGTATGTCGGGATGCTTGGCATGCATGGTAATTATGGTCCGAATGTTTTGACAAATCAGGCAGATGTTATTCTTGCTGTCGGAATGCGGTTTGATGACCGTGTGACCGGAAGACTTTCTGATTATGCCAAACAGGCAAAAATTATTCATATAGATATTGACCCCGCAGAGTTAAATAAAAATATTCCTGCATATGTACCAATCGTTGCCGATGCAAAAATTGCGCTGCGAACACTCATTTCCAAAACGAAAAAAAATTCTCATCCGAAATGGTTAAAAGAGTTCAAGTCTTATGAAAAAGAAGAATTTAAAAAAGTGAAACAGAAAGAAATACATCCAAAAACAGGAGAGATCAAAATGGCAGAAGTTATGGCTTTACTTTCGGAAAAAACAAAAGGTGAAGCGGTAGTAGTTGCTGATGTCGGTCAGCATCAGATGATTGCAGCAAGGTACTATCAACCTAAGAAGACTGACAGTTATTTGACTTCAGGTGGTTTGGGAACAATGGGATTTGCACTGCCTGCAGCAATCGGTGCAAAAATAGCAACGCCAAAAAGACAAGTAGTTGCCGTAATAGGGGACGGAAGCTTTCAGATGAATATTCAGGAATTAGCAACGCTTGCTCAAGACAATATTCCTGTTAAAGTTATTATTTTAAACAACAACTTTTTGGGAATGGTGAGACAGTGGCAACAGTTATTTTTTGAGAAGAGATATTCGTTTGTGGAATTACAAAATCCTGATTTTGTTGCTGTTGCTAAAGGATTTTTTGTCGATGCCAAAAAAATTGAACAGAGAAAAGATTTAAATCATGCGCTGGATGACCTTTTGAAATCAGAGAAGCCATATGTTCTGGAGATTAAAGTGGAAAAAGAAGGTAATATTTTTCCTATGGTACCGACCGGTGCATCGGTAGAGGAGATAAGGTTAGAATAAAATTCGAAATTAAAAAAGTTTTGGATATTTAAATTTTTGGAATTAGAATTTATTTCGGATTTCGATATTCGATATTCGGATTTTAATGCGTATGGAAGAAGAAAAATTATATACTATTATTATTTTTACAGAGAATAAGCCCGGTATTTTGTATCGAATAGCTGATGCTTTTCTTAAACGCAAAATAAACATTGAAAGTTTAACGGTCTCTGAAATCGAAGCAGAGAAAATGTCACGGTTTACGGTCCGGGTAAAAGGTACCAGACTTACCATCGAAAAAATTTCAAAACAGTTGTATAAGATTATCGAAGTAATAAAAGTTCTGGAAAAAATAGATGAAGAATTAATTTTTAAAGAAATTGCATTGATAAAGGTTACAACGAATGATCCTGCAAAAAGAAGAAGTATTGAAGATATTGCTCGTTTGGCAAAAGCGGAGATCATTGCAATAGAGAGAGAGGCATTAGTTATAGAAAAATCAGGAACGGAAGAAGAAATAACTTCTTTATATTTATTGCTTAAGCCTTTTGGAATCAAAGAATACGTCCGGTCAGGAAGAATAGCAGTTTTGAAAGGGGGTGAAAATTATGGCAAAAATTAATTTTGGCGGTGTTAAAGAAGACGTCGTAACAAGGGAAGAATTTTCGATAAAAAAAGCAAAACAGGTGCTTAAGGATGAAACAATTGCGGTCATTGGCTATGGCGTCCAGGGACCTGCACAGGCACTAAATTTGCGGGATAATGGATTTAACGTTATTATCGGACAACGGAAAAATTCTCCATCATGGGAAAAAGCGGTAAAAGATGGATGGAAAGAAAATAAAACGTTGTTTGATATTGAAGAAGCGGTAAAAAGAGGAACAATTATCGCGTATCTTTTATCAGATGCAGCGCAAATGCAGTTATGGCCAGTAATAAAGCCGCATCTTACAAAGGGTAAAACGCTTTATTTCTCACATGGTTTTGCTGTGACATTTGCAAAACAAACAAAAATTATTCCACCCGGGGATATCGATGTAATTCTTGTTGCACCGAAAGGATCGGGAAGAACAGTCCGTAAGATTTTTTTGGAAGGACGAGGAATAAATTCAAGTTATGCAGTTTATCAAAATGCCAGTAAACATGCGGAGGATAAAGTAAAAGCGATGGGAATTGGTATTGGATCGGGATTTTTATTCAACACCACTTTTGAGAAAGAAGTATACAGCGATTTGACCGGAGAACGGGGAGTTCTCATGGGAGCAATTGCTGGACTTATGGAGGCGCAATATGCAATCTTGCGAAAAATGGGACATTCTCCATCAGAAGCATTTAATGAAACAGTTGAAGAGGCTACACAGAGTTTGATTCCGTTAATTGGTGATAACGGGATGGACTGGATGTATGCAAATTGTTCAACTACAGCTCAACGTGGCGCACTTGACTGGAAAGGTGAGTTCAGAAAAGCCGTAGAACCGGTATTTAAAAAACTGTACAAGAGTGTTTCTTCTGGACGTGAAGCAGAAGTTGTTATCAAGGTAAATGGTAAAAAAGATTACCGCAAAAAATTACAGAAAGAGCTTGACTCAATGCAAAATAGCGAAATGTGGCAAGCAGGAAAAAAAGTCCGGGAATTACGTCCGGAAAATCAAAAATAAGTTTTGTACGTCATTGCGAGGAGTCTCAGGCGAGAGGGCAATCAATAATTGTTTAAGATTGCTTCGCTCCTGACGTCGCTCGCAATGACGTAAGATAGAAATTTTAGTTTTTAACTATGAAAATTACAACACAACAAATTGATGAAGCGGTGAAACAAGCGGAAGGGGTTGTTTTGGTAACACCATTACAGTTCTCAAAACGTATGTCTGAGAAATTTCATGCAAAAGTTTATATGAAACGGGAAGATCTTCAAGAAGTCAGATCTTTTAAAATTCGTGGAGCTTACAATAAAATTTCATCACTTTCTGATAGTGAGAAAAAACGTGGAATTGTCACCGCAAGTACAGGTAATCATGCTCAAGGAGTAGCCTTAAGTTGTGCACTTCTTAAAATAAAAGGAGTTATCTTCATGCCGACTGTTACACCAAATCAAAAAATTGAAAAGGTAAAATATTTTGGTGGAAAATTTATTGAGATAAGATTGGTTGGTAATACCTTTGACGATGCAGTTGATGCTTCAGGAAAATATCGTGATAGTCATAATATTTCTTATGTCCATCCGTTTGATGATGAGGAGACAATTGTCGGTCAAGGCACAATCGGGAAGGAAATTTATGAACAAATGGAAGGAAAAGTTGATATTGTAATTTCTCCTGTTGGAGGTGGGGGAATTGTTTCAGGAATCGCTTTATATCTGAAGCAAAAATTACCCGGGATAAAAGTTTATGGTGCTGAAGCAGCAGGTGCTGCAAGTATGGCAAAATCTCTTGAAGAAAATAAAGTTGTTGAACTTTCCGGGCTTGATACATTCGTTGACGGCGCGGCAGTCAATAGAGTCGGTCAATTAACATTTGAAATCTGTAGAAAATATCTTGAGAACGTTGTGATTGTACCGGTCGGTCGTGTTTGTAAAACAATGATTGATCTCTATCAAAAAGAGGGAGTTATTGCGGAGCCGGCAGGTGCTTTGTCATTTGCTGCTCTTAGTAGTCTTAGAAAAGAGATTAAAGGTAAAACAGTCGTTTGCATTCTCAGCGGGGGGAATAATGATTTCATGCGCTATCCTGAAATTCTTGAAAAAAGCCTTGTCTATCAAGGGCTCAAACATTATTTTCTTCTCGAATTTACACAAAAACCCGGACAACTTCGAAGATTTCTTGATGAAGCATTAGGACCTGCAGATGATATTGTGCGTTTTGAATACATGAAAAAAACCAACAAAGAAAAAGGAGCAGCACTTGTCGGGATTGAATTAAAGAAGAAGGGAGATTTTACTCCTTTTCTTAAGAGGCTTGAAAAAACAGGAATACAGTATCAGATATTATCCGAGAAGGAGATGCTTTATGATTACATCATTTAAAAAAATCGATCATATAAATATTGTTGTTAAAAATCTTGAAGAGGCAAAAAGCTTTTTTTCGGATTTGGGTTTTATAGTGCAACATGAAGGAGTTCTGGAAGGTGAATGGCTTGATAACGTTACAGGGTTAAAAAATGTCAGGGCAACATATATTAGTCTGCGTCTTGAAAGTTCGGAAACAAATATAGAGTTATTAAAATTTTTTCATCCTGAATGTCTGACAACTAGAGATAATGATGTTCTTAATAAAAATGGTTTTCGGCATGCAGCATTTGAAGTCGAGCATATTGAAGAAATTGTCAAAAAACTAAAGAATCAAGGGATAGAATTTGTTTCTGATATACAAATATATAAAGAAACGAAGAAAAGATTGTGTTACTTGAAAGGGCCTGAAGGAATTATGCTAGAATTAGTTGAATATGGCAGGTAGTTGCGGGTTAGCAAGTTAAAGCGTTGACGAATTTAGAATTTAAAATTATGAAAAAGAATAAGATTATGAACAATCAATGTAATTGCAGAAATTGTGCTTGTGGTGAGAATGATTTCGTTTCAGAAAACCCCGGACGTGATGTTCAGAAAGTTGGGACGGCAAGATTCCTCCGGGAGAATCCATATACCATTCATGGCGATGTCTGGGCAGTCATAGGAAATGAAGGAGACAGTCAATGTTATTTAGGAGTTACAGAAAAAGTAGAAGCAATTCAAAAAGCTGTGTCAAAAAAAATTAAAGAAGATAATTTGAATGTGAGACTTATTCCTCCGTATTATGCCGGTGGCATCTCAGATGGACAATTGAACGGTACCGATGAAATGCGTTTTTCTCTCATCGGACGAGAGGTGTCTCACGATGCTGTCTGTTTACATCTTAGTGGTAGTCAGGTAAAAGGTTCGATATCAGTCGTTGCCTGTGACAAACCACCGGTCGGAACAGTTGCGGCACTTTTGGAACATAATGAGCCCGCAATTGTGATGTCTGACGGATCGATTCGTCCTGGTATTGATCCGGAAACACACGAGCGGATTGATCTTGTAACCGGATTTCAAGTAGCGGGAGATGCTGATCAGGAAAAGAAAAATCGCATAGCACTTAATGCATGTCCGGGATGTGGGAGTTGCGGTGGTATGTTTACATACAATACCATGCAGACATTTATATCTGTGGTAGGAATGGAGCCATTGCATATGGTTTCTCCTGCATCACAAGATGAACGGCGTCTGAAAGTTTTTCCTGAGGAATTAGTTTCATTTTTATTAACTCTTATTGAAAAAGGAATTCGTCCAGGAGACATCGTGAAGAAGAAATCATTGCGGAATGCGATTATTGTGGCGGTTGCGATGGGAGGGTCGACCAATGTTGTCTTGCATGCCTCAGAAATTGCGCGCGCTGCGGGATTTGATTTTTGGCGTGAAGTGATCACGCAGGATGAGTTTAATGACCTATCACGTCGAGTACCAGTATTGGTAAACGCACGGCCATTTGGAGAATATTCAATGGTTGATATCGATGAAAAAGGCGGAATTCCGGTTATTGTAAAAGAACTCTTGGATGCAGGTTTTCTCGATGGAGAATGTATAACTTGTACAGGTGAAACATTGGGAGAACAGATTAAACGTTTACGTCCACCTAAACCAGATGGTGATGTAATTCACTCAGTTAAAAAACCATTCAAACCAACCGGAGGACTTCGAATGCTTCATGGAAATCTCGCACCCAATGGGGGAGCAGTTATCAAAGTTGCTGGAGTTGAAGGAGGAATTGAGAATGGAATGTTCATCGGAAAGGCTCGAGTTTTTAACAGCGAAAAAACATTGATAGACACACTGGAATATTTGCCGGATATGTTTCAGGATAAAGATATGGTAGTTATCCGATACGTTGGCCCAAGAGGTGCGCCTGGAATGCCTGAGATGCTTGATCCGACATCACGAATTACAGCGCTTTGCAGAAAGAAAAATATCACAATTGCACTTATGACAGATGCACGATTTTCAGGTGGATCTGTTGGTGTTGTCATCGGTCATGTCGGACCGGAAGCATATTCGGGAGGCCCCATTGCATTGATAGAAGATGGTGATACAATAACGATTGATCTGAATAAAGACCGGATGGATTGTGTGCAATTCTCGGACAAGAAAGTTTTTCTCAAGCGTTTAAAATCCTGGCAAAATGCAGCGAGGGAAAATGATGGGGTTCATCCGTTTGTTCAACCGGTAAACAATCGTTTGCTTAAAAGAATGCGAGCAACTGCCAAACCTGCTTTGCAGGGTGGAGGAATGAATTGATGCAATTTATTGTGATTGAAGTAATTTCATTTCAGGCAGGACCAGGTTTTAATAAATAAATTATGAAATACATACAAACAGAAAATGCACCTAAAGCAGTAGGGCCATATTCACAGGCGATTGTAAGTAATGGTTTTATTTTTTGCTCCGGGCAGATAGGACTTGATCCAAAAACAAATGAATTGGTTGAAGGGATTGAAGAGCAAACGCATCAAGTGTTGAAAAATTTGAACGGAGTTTTGAAAGCATCAACGTCCGATTTGGAATATGTCGTTAAGACAACTGTTTATTTAAGCGATATTACATATTATACAAAAATGAATGAAATTTATGGAGAATATTTTTCAAAACACAAGCCCGCTCGTGCAGCATTCGCAGTAGCTGCTCTGCCAAAAGGAGCATTGATTGAAATAGAAGCAGTCGCGGAGGTAAAAAAATAATATGAAGATAGACTCATTTCCCTATGCATTTTTTCAAGAGAAGATTGTCTCCATAGAGAAAGCAAAAATTTCCGTTATGACTAACGGATTTCAATACGGCACAGGTTTTTTTGGGGGTATTAGAGGATATTACAATAAAAGTACAAAAAGCCTTTCGCTTTTCCGAGTTGATGACCATATCAAACGCTTCTTTAATTCGGCAAATATTTTGGGTTGTGAACTGCCATATACACAAGAACAATTACACAAAATAATAGTGCAGTTAATAAAAAAGAATAAACCTGAGACAGATTGTTATTTGAGGGTATATGCCTATGTTGGTAATACAGAGCTTGGGCCAAATCTTGCTAATGTTACATTGGATGTCGGTATCTATATGATTCCACTTCAAGAATATATGCCGCTTGGGAAAGGATTATCGCTTATTATCTCAAGTTGGCAAAGGATTAGTGATAATTCAATTTCAACGCTTGCAAAAGCATCAGGTGGTTATATTAATTCGGCATTGGCAAGAAAAGAAGCAACTGATGGGGGATTTGATGAAGCAATTATGCTTAATAAATTTGGCAATGTTGCAGAAGGATCGGCTGAGAATTTATTTATTGTCCGTCATGGGAAATTAATTACTCCTGGTTTTTCTGAAGGAGTACTAGGTGGTATTACAAGAGAATCTGTTATCACGATTGCTAAAGATATGGAAATCGAAACAATAGAACAGCCTATCACCCGGAGTGAACTGTATACGGCTGATGAAGTTTTTTTAACAGGGACAGCGTGCCAGGTTGCGTGGGTTGAGCAAATTGATAAAAGAATAATTGGTGATGGAAAGATTGGTTCAATTACAAGTCAATTAAAAGAAAAATTTTTCAAAATAGTTAAAGGAGAAGACGCCGGGTACACTCAGTGGTGTATAAAAATTAAATCGTGAACAGTGCATATGTTATTACAAAATTCGATCCATTAAAAACCGTCGTTGATGAATGTCCTCGAGCCGGTGAACTTCTTGCGGAATATGGTCTCCATTGCGTTAATTGTTTTGCAAACGAATACGACACGATTGAAACAGGTGCACAAATGCATAATATGACTCAAGAAGAAGTTGATGAAATGATTGATGAGATTAATGAGCAGTTGGATAAAGAGTGGCAATTAGAAAATAAAAAAGAGAAAAGGGAATAGAGACCAGTTTTATTTATGAAAGATACTTTGGAAATTAAAAATGTATTTGTTGGGACAAAAGAGGGAAAAGAAATTCTTCGAGGTGTTTCATTAACAATTAAAAAGGGTGATATTCATGCTATCATGGGACCAAATGGTGGTGGTAAATCAACACTCGCACAAGTTCTCATGGGACATCCTGATTATATAATAACGAAAGGGAAGATCAGTTTAAACGGTGTTGATATAACGAATTTGACTCCGGATCAGCGTGCACGTCACGGATTGTTCCTCGGTTTTCAATATCCTATTGAAATAACCGGTGTTAATTTTGGTAATTTTTTAAGGATGGCATTGAATGAAAATAGGGAACGGGGAACAGGGAATAGGCAAAAGAAAAAATTGTCACCAATTGCATTTCGTAATGAAGTTGAACCAATTGCCAGACAATTGGGCTTTTCAGAAGATATCGTTAAGAGATTTCTCAATCAAGGGTTTTCTGGCGGTGAGAAAAAGAAGGCAGAGATTTTACAACTTGCAATGTTACGACCGGATTTTGCAATTCTTGATGAGCCCGATTCCGGACTTGATGTGGATGCGCTTCGTTATATAGGAAATGCAATTGGGAGTTTGGACTATCCGTTTGGTTTGGTTTTAATAACTCATTATCAAAGAATTTTAGATTATATCAAGCCTGATTTTGTTCATATTGTTGTAGGAGGAAGAATTGTAAAATCAGGTGATTCAAAGCTTGCAAAAGAAACAGAAGAAAAAGGATACGAAAAATATCTCAAATCGCAAATGTCAAATGTCAAAACTACATCTCAAAAATGAAAGATTTGAAATTATCTATATGAAAATTACAGCGCAAGATATCAAAACAGGTTATCAATTCGGTTTCCATAAGCCGGATTCTTCTGTATTTAAAACACCCAGAGGTCTGAACCGTCAAGTTGTAGAAGCGATTTCTCATTTCAAAAATGAACCTGATTGGATGCGAAATTTTCGTCTGCAGGCTCTTATGATTTTTGAACAAAAGATGATGCCGAATTGGGGAGGAGATTTAAGTGGCATTGATTTTGATTCAATGTACTATTATATAAGTCCAACAGAGAAAAAGTTTCGTAAATGGGAAGATGTGCCAACTGATATCAAAGATACGTACGACAAAATAGGAATTCCTGAGGCAGAGAAAAAACTGCTTGCCGGAGTTGGTGCACAATATGATTCGGAAGTTATTTATCATAATTTAAAAAAACAGTGGGAAGAAAAGGGGGTCATTTTTGTTGATACTGATACTGCTCTTAAAAAGTATCCTGATTTGTTTCGAACTTATTTTGGAACAGTTATACCTGCTGCCGATAATAAATTTGCAGCACTTAATTCTGCCGTTTGGTCAGGTGGCAGTTTTGTATATATTCCGGCGGGAGTTCATGTTGAAATCCCATTGCAGGCATATTTCAGAATTAATGCTGCTAACATGGGACAATTTGAACGAACTCTTATTATCGCCGAAGAAGGAAGTTATGTTTCATATCTAGAGGGTTGTACTGCTCCGATTTATACAACCGATTCATTGCATGCGGCTGTCGTTGAAATTATTGTTAAGAAAGGTGCACGTGTCCGTTACACTACAATTCAAAATTGGTCTAAAAATGTTTATAATTTGGTTACAAAAAGGATGCATGTGGATGAAGAAGGAATTGGAGAATGGATTGATGGAAATTTAGGTTCTAAAAAAACAATGAAATATCCATCAGTTTATCTAAACGGTAAAGGTGCAAAAGGTGAAGTTTTATCTTTAGCGCTCGCAGGAGAAGGACAACATCAGGATGCAGGAGGAAAGGCTTTTCATTTCGCGCCGTACACAACCAGCACCATCACATCAAAATCCGTAAGTCTTAACGGTGGTCGCTCGAGTTACCGCGGAATGATAAAAATAGTAAACGGTGCAAAGGGAAGTAAATCATTTGTGAGATGCGATGCACTTCTCCTTGATGAATTATCCCGTTCAGATACGTACCCGGTAAATATTGTTAATGAAGAAGATGTGACACTTGGTCATGAGGCATCCGTAAGTAAAATTGGTGAACAACAATTGTTTTACCTCATGTCACGCGGATTATCAGAAGCACAGGCAACATCCTTAATTGTGAATGGTTTTATCGAACCGGTTGTTAAAGAATTGCCACTCGAATATGCAGTGGAGCTTAATCGATTGATTAATTTATCAATGGAAGGAGCGGTTGGGTAGGTACCAGGTTTTAGGGACTGGAGATTATGGAAGAAATTTTTGTTAAAGAAAATGAAGAGTTAGTGTTACCTGTATTGTGGATTGGAGATGAGACTGAACTCGCATACAATATTTTTCTTTCCGGAAAAGGGTCGTCAATAAAGTTTTTAGGTTTATTGCTTGGATGGGAGAATAAAGGTTTGAAACTAAAAATTACCGTTCATCACCAGGCAGAAAATACAAAAAGCAATGTAATAATTAAGAGTGCGCTTCATGATACATCGAGTGTTTTTTTTGACGGACTTATTAAAATTGAACATGGAGCAAAAGGAACAGATGCCTGGCTCGCCGCACATCTTTTATTGCTTTCTCAAAAAGCCCGAGGGATCGCAATACCGAATCTTGAAATTCTGGAAAACGATATAAAAGCCGGACACGCAACAACAGTCGGGAGAATTAATGACCTTGAATTGTTTTACCTCATGTCTCGTGGTATTCCTGAAGAGAAGGCGAAACAACTCATCGTGGAAGGATTTTTGCAAAGTATTATTGACGATTTCCCAAAAGAGTTACAGGAAAAAGTAAAGGAGAATTATGAAACAAGACTTTCCACTATTTAAAACATATCCGAATTTAGTTTATTTAGACTCTGCTGCGACAAGTCAAAAACCACAAATCGTTATCGATGCGGTTTCTCATTTTTATTCAGAAAATAATTCCAATATCCATCGCGGAATTTATGATTTGAGTCAAAAGGCCACTGATATGTTTGAGGAGACAAGAAAAAAAGTGTCTCAATTTATTAATGCGGATGATCCTTCGGAAATCATATTTACAAACGGAACAACAGAAGCGATAAATATTGTTGCATCGGGTTGGGCAAAAAAGAATTTAAAAAAAGGTGATGTCATAGTTCTAACCGAAATGGAACATCATTCAAATATTGTTCCCTGGCAAAGGCTTAAAGACGAGATTGGTATAGAGTTAGTTTATCTGCGTATAACCGAAGATTATCGTTTAAATTATAAAGAGACTGCTTCATTTTTGCTCTCAATGACGAAAAAAATAAAATTGGTTTCTCTGGCTCATGCGTCAAATGTACTTGGGACAGTGAATCCATTGGACAAGATTATTCCGTATGTGAGAAAAATGAATCCTGATATAAAAGTTTTAATTGATGCTGCACAATCAGTTCAGCATATGCCGATTGATGTACAAAAATTGGATTGTGATTTTCTTGTATTCTCTTCTCATAAAATGCTTGGACCATCCGGAGTTGGAGTTTTATTTGGGAAAAGAAAATTACTTGAATCAACGGATCCGTTTATGGTTGGAAGTCATATGATAAAAACAGTTACTAAAGAAAATACTACATGGGCAGATCTTCCTGATAAATTTGAAGCAGGAACGGGAAATATTGAAGGAGTAATCGGACTTGGAGCGGCAATTAACTATTTACAAAAAGTAGGTTTTGAAAAAATCCGGGGACAGGAGAAGGAGTTAATAGAATACGCTCTCGAGATGTTTGCGAAACAAAAAAATATTAAATTGTTTGGTCCAAAAGATTCACAGGATAGACTGGGAGTTTTTTCATTTGTGATTGATGATATACATCCTCATGATGTTTCAGAGATTTTAAATAGATTTCACATTGCAGTCAGAGCAGGTCATCATTGCGCGCAGCCATTGATGGAAAGATTAGATGTTAGCGGAACTGTCCGCGCTTCATTTTATCTTTATAATAGTATGGATGATATTGACAAGTTATTTGATGGGATTGAAGAAGTCAAAAGAGTATTTAAAATGTAAGTATGGATCCTTTATATCGGGAAATTATTTTGGAACATTGGCAGCATCCGCAAAATTATGGTGTTTTAAAGAACGCAGATATTGATATTACAGAAACAAATCCTGTGTGTGGAGATGCAATTCGTTTAACTATAGAAATAGAAAAGGGAAAGATAAAAAAGATTTTATTTTCAGGCTCAGGTTGCGCAATCTCTCAAGCATCCGCATCGTTGTTTACTGAAGAGATAAAAGGGGTGAGTTTGATAACAATAAAAAATAAAAAGGAAAATGATGTTTTAGATTTGTTAGGAATTGAATTAACTCCTGCAAGAATGAAATGTGCCTTACTTATCTTGAAAACGTTACAAAAAGGAATTATATCGCTTGCTTAATTTTCTCTCCCAACTCTTTTGTCCCGACTGTTTTGTTTAAGCTCAAATCTTTCGTTCCAAAACCCTGATTTATTACATTTTCGACTGCTTTGTAGATTGCTTCACTTTCATGTTTGAGTCCAAAACTATACTCCAGCATCATTGCTGCTGATAAAATTGAGCCAATGGGATTTGCAGTATTTTTTCCGGCAGCTTTTGGATATGATCCATGAATCGGTTCGTAAAGTGCTGTTTTTTCTCCAATCGATGCAGATGGCAACATCCCCAGAGATCCTGTAATAACAGATGCTTCATCAGTCAAAATGTCACCGAACATATTTTCTGTGACAATAACATCAAATTCGCCCGGTCTTTTAATTATCTGCATGGACGCATTATCAACGAACATATAGTTTATCGTTATATTTGAAAATTTTTTTTCCATTCCCTGAATGGTTTCGCGCCATAAACGTGATGTTTCAAGAACGTTTGCTTTATCAACAACCGTGAGTCTTTTTTTTCTTTTTTTCGCAAGATTAAATGCATAATTAGCAACACGCTTTATTTCATTTTTTGAATATTCACTTGTATCAAACGCTGAAGTTTTACTTTTATTTCTTCCTCTTTTCCCAAAATAAATTCCACCGATTAATTCTCTGATAACAATAAAATCGGTGTCTTTAATAATTTCTTTTTTCAATGGGGAGGATGATAGAAGTTTTTTAAAAGTAAAAATTGGTCTAATGTTTGCATAAAGTCCCAAGTCCTTTCTCATTTTGAGGAGCCCTTGTTCCGGACGTATTGTCGCTTTGGGATCATTATCATATTTCGGATCGCCAATTGCACCGAATAAAATTGCATCGGATGATGCACAAAGTTTACCTGTTTCCGTGGGATACGGATCTCTTATTTTGTCAATTGCAACTGCGCCAATTAAACCAATTTTAAAAGTAAAAGTATGCCCAAATTTTTTAGCAACTGTTTCAAGAATTTTTTTTGATTGTTCTGTAACTTCAGGTCCAATTCCGTCACCGGGAAGGAGCGCAATTATTTTTTTCATAAAACCGTTTAAGACTTTAGAGAATAGTCATTTTCCCTCTTTTTTTCAAAGTTTTCAATTTCAAGTTTCAAACTGAGTAAATAGTCGATATCGTCATAACCGTTCATAATACAAATCTTTTTATATGAATTTATTTCAAATGTTTCGGATATTTTCTCACCAGGAACGCTAATTGTTTGTTTCTCAACGTCGACAATAATTTTTGCTTTATGATTTTTGTTTACTATTTCAAATAAGAGTTTTAAGAAATCAGGAGTTACTTGAACGGGTAATAGGCTATTGTTAAGAGCATTACTTTTGAAAATATCGGCAAAAAAACTTGAAACAACTGCTTTAAAGCCATAATCTGAGAGTGCCCATGCGGCATGCTCACGACTTGATCCGCATCCGAAGTTGTGTCCGGCAATTAGGATATCTCCTTTGTAGTTTGGATGATTAAGAATAAAATGTGGTTTAGGATTTCCCTCTGGATCATAACGCCAGTCGCGAAAAACATTTAATCCGAAACCTTCTCTCGTTGTCGCTTTAAGAAATCGAGCCGGAATAATTTGATCGGTATCAATATTTTCCATGTCGAGTGGAATCGCGGTTGAAATGATTTTTTTAATAGAATGTTTTTTCATTAGATTTAAAAATTAGTTATAGATTTGCGTTTTAACATGTACAATTTTACATAAACTCTCTCACATCACTGATGCGTCCAGTAATTGCAGCGGCAGCAGCCGTAATCGGACTTGCCAAAAAAGTTCTTGCACCTGGTCCCTGTCTTCCTTGAAAGTTTCTGTTGGATGTAGAGATACAATATTTGCCAGCAGGAATTTTATCTTCATTCATTCCAAGACAAGCAGAACAACCCGCCCCGCGCATCTCAAACCCGGCATCAATAAAAATTTTATCCAGACCTTCCTTCTCAATTTGTTTAACTACATGAACAGAACCGGGGACGACAAAAACAGTCAGCCATTCTGGTTTCTTTTTCCCTTTGACAATTTTTGCAATATTTCGATAATCTTCGATTCTGGAGTTGGTACAACTTCCCAAAAAAACATAATCAACTTTTTGTCCTAACAATTGCTTACCGCCTTGTAAACCCATATATTCCATTGCTGATCTGAAATTGTTCCGTTGAGATTCATTTCCCAAATCATTTTCTGTTGGAATTGTTTCAGTAATTTTCATTCCCATCCCCGGATTTGTGCCATACGTTATCATGGGCTCAACATCCTCTGCGTCAATAAAAAGTTCTTTGTCATAGATTGCACCTTTATCAGTTGGTAACGTTTTCCAGTAGGCGAGTGCTTTCTCCCAGTCTTTTCCTTTTGGAACAAAGGATCTTCCCTTCATATATTCAAACGTTATTTCATCCGGCGCAATCATCCCGCCGCGCGCTCCCATTTCAATACTCATGTTACAAATTGTCATTCGGGCTTCCATTGATAAGTTTCTAATTGTACTTCCTGAATATTCAACAAAATGTCCTGTTCCACCGGCAGTTGAAATTTTTGAAATGATGTAGAGAATAATATCTTTTGATGTAACACCTTTCCCCAATTTGCCGTTAATTCTGATATTCATAGTTTTGGGTTTATACTGGAGAATTGATTGGCTTGCCATAACCTGTTCAACTTCACTCGTTCCGATTCCAAAAGCGATTGCACCGAAAGCTCCATGAGTTGAGGTATGACTGTCACCACAAACAATTGTCATACCCGGTTTGGTAATTCCTAATTCTGGTCCAATGATATGAACGATTCCCTGATTTGGGTGACCTAGTCCATAAAGCCTTACGTCAAATTCTTCGCAATTTTTCTTTAACATTTCAACTTGTTTGCGTGACATTTCTTCTTGAATCGGTTTATCTTGATCTTTGGTTGGGACATTGTGATCCATAGTTGCCCAGGTGCGATCGGTTCTGAAAAGTTTAATTTCACGCTTCTTAAGTCCTGCAAATGCCTGAGGACTTGTCACTTCATGAATGAGATGTGCGTCGATATAGAGGATAGCCGGATAGTTTTCTTTTTGAACAACTATGTGCGAATTCCAGATTTTTTCAAAAAGTGTTCTGGATATTTTTTTCATATAGATGAAATCAACTTATGCAAATCGTTTTTTGTGATCCGTTTTTTGTTGTCTGCAAGTGCTAGAAATTTATCATAAATTTTTTGAAGCGTTTCTTGAGAGAAGTTATAACCCAATTTCTGTAAATGATGCTGCAATCCTGACCGGCCAGAGCGAGCGGTTAATCTGAAGGAAGATTGCGGGGCGCCTACTTCTGATGGGTTAATAATTTCATAAGTAAACCTTTCTTTCAAAACACCGTTCTGATGAATTCCTGAAGAGTGTGCGAAAGCATTTCTTCCGACAATTGCTTTATTTGCTGCAACCGGCATTCTCATAAGACGTGAAATCAAACGACTCGTCGGATAGATTTTCCTTGTGTTAATAGTTGTTTGTGAATGTAAATCTTTACGGGTTTTTAAAATCATTACCGCCTCTTCAAGTGACGTATTACCTGCGCGTTCACCTACACCATTTATGGTTACTTCTATTTGGCGGGCTCCATTTTGTACAGCGGAAATTGTATTGGCAGTTGCCATACCAAGATCATTATGACAATGGGCGGAGACAATGACATTTTCAATTCCTTTGACGTGATCAAAAAGATATTTTATTTTTTCGCCAAATTCATCAGGGAGGCAATAGCCGGTTGTATCAGGAATATTAACCGTTGTTGCACCAGCTTTAATAGTTGCCTCAATAAATTTCGCAAGAAATTCATTCTCTGTTCTTCCGGCATCCATTGCTGAAAATTCTACATCTTGTGCAAACTTTTTAGCATACTTTACCGATTCAACACCTTGCTCCAGAATCTTTTCTCTTGTTGATTTGAATTGATGAATGATGTGAATATCAGAACTGCTGATAAATGTATGAATGCGCTTCCGTTTTGCAAACATTAGAGATTCATGTGCGGCATCAATATCTTTTTTGACGGCCCTTGCGAGTGCTGTGATGACAGGTTGTTTTACAACTTTTGAGATTTCCTGAACAGATTGTAAATCACCCGGGCTTGAAATAGGGAAGCCTGCTTCGATAATATCAACTCCAAGTTCTTCTAAAGCTTGTGCCACTTCAATTTTTTCGACAGTATTCAATTGACACCCCGGAACTTGTTCTCCATCACGGAGTGTTGTATCAAAAATAAAGATTTGTTTTTTCATAAGTTATTGCTTATAAATACAAAAAAACCGCCTCTTCCGGCGGCTGTTTAGTGATTCTTAATCAGACAAACCCGCCGTCTTAAACGGTAAGGAGTGAAAGAGTAAGAAGGTTTGCAAAATGTATTTTCATAGACAACAAAATAATAATAACAGCTAATATCTGTTTAGTCAAGAGATTTCTAATTATCCTTTATAACAATCCATTTGTATTCATCATAGACTGGTTTATTTGTTGCTATCGTGTTACTGGAAAGACGTTTTATTTGTGTGTCATATGCCAATTGAAATTTACCCCACAACATATGAGTGTCGTCAGAGTTTTGATGACTTGAATCCGGAAAAAGAAACAGAATAAGTATTGCTATAACTCCCACAAATAGCAATGTTGTATGTTTATACATTAATAGAGCCCTCACGTTGCAAAATACCAGCCATACATTAAGTTATAACCAATTAATCCATATTTTCAGTTATTACTATACACTAAATTAGCAATGCATCAATAAGTATCAATTTCTGGTTTATGATAAAAATTAGTAGCATTTGTTTATTATTCAAAGAACTTATAATCATCTCTTATATATCATTTTATTTGTGTAATGTAAAAAATGTGTAATAACAAAATAAAAATACTATATATAGTTGTTGCCACTTGACAACAGAATATTTCGCTGTACAATGAGAGGACATTGGCAATTTAGAGTTGGTGAGCTTCCTGAAATAGAATCTTCAAACGTGGACCCGTTAGAGATAAATCTCTAGTGGGTTTATTATTTTATATGGCCCGTAATCAAAAACCATTGAAAAAGCTTAATCAATTTTTTGCAACGGCTATTTGCGGGAATGATATCCTCAGTTCCACTTTTTATGTTTCAGGTATTTCTATTTTATATGTTGGTATCTATGCTCCTTTTATACTTGCGATTATTGTTCTTGTGCTTTTTTTCTATAAGAGTGTTTATACTGAGGTAGTAGAAGCACTTCCGGTAAACGGGGGAGCATATAATTGTCTTTTGAATGCTTCTTCAAAAACGATTGCTGCTTTTGCCGGAACCATGACTATCTTGTCATATATCGCGACTGCGGTTTTGTCAGCAAATACGGCAATCGAATATTCAAATTCGGTTATTCCTTTACCTGTTATTCCTATTACGATTGTTCTTCTGTTATTTTTTGCAGTGCTTGTAATTTCAGGAATTAAAGATAGCGCACGTGTTGCATTTATTATTTTTGCGGCACATATTCTTGTGTTAACCGTTTTTCTCATTTTCGGAATTATATATGCTTTTCATGGACACTCCTACCTTCTTTCAAATCTTCAAAGCACAAAAGGTATAGCACTCAAAAGTGGAGGATTACTAACAGCTTTATTTTTTGGGTTTTCCGCATCTCTTCTTGGAGTTTCGGGATTTGAATCTTCAGCTAATTTCGTTGAGGAACAGGATCATGGAGTATTTCGGAAAACATTACGAAATATGCTTGTAGGTGTTGCAATTTTTAATCCTCTTATTGCATTAGTTGTTCTTAATGTCATGCCATATCCCGCGATTGTTCATTCGGCAGATTTTCTCCTTTCGGATACGGCAAAGATGATGGGTGGGACGATTTTTGAATATATCGTAGTTATTGATGCATTTTTGGTATTAGCAGGAGCTGTGCTTACCGGTTATGTAGGGGTATCAGGTCTTATTTATCGTATGACAACAGATGGATGTTTTCCAAATATGCTCGGGAAATTGAATAAAAAAGGAACAGCCCCTTACATTGTTACCGCATTTTTCTTATTATGTTCATCGATTCTTCTTATCACAAAAGGTAATTTGCTATCATTGGCAGGTGTTTATACTATTGCTTTCTTAAGTGTAATGAGTCTTTTTGCCTTTGGTAATTTACTTATGCGTGAGACAAGACCTGCCTTGAAAAGGACCTACCATGCGCCTTTCATTTTTGTATTGTTAGCCTTTATTGCAACCGCAAGTGGCGTGATTGGAAATATTAGATTGGATCCCCGCAATTTTGATTATTTCCTTTATTACTTTATTCCGACATTAGGAATAGTTTTCTTTTCATTAAAGCTTGATGATATTTATATATCTCTTCTTCATGTCTCCAGAAATGCAAGCATAATTCATACATGGCTTCAACGGCATTTTGATGATATTATCGCCGGGAAATATGTGGTCTTTGTTCACCATATTGAAAGATTATATGATGTTTTGGAATATATCAATCGTAATGAAATAGGAAGAGATATTTATATTGTTCATTGTAATAATAATGATAAAAAATATTATCAAAAAAGTTTTAAGAATTTTGAAGAAACGTTACCGCATCTACAGCGTGCTGGAGTCTTTGACCATTTTAATCTTCACTTACTTTATCGAAATGAACCATTCGGACCGGAAGTCGTTGATAAGATTTCAAAAGAATTAAAAGTAAGAAAGAATAGAATCCTTATCGGTTCTATTCATAGAACTCATCCTTTTGACTACGAAAGTCTTGGGAATGTAAGAATTATTTTTTAAGTCGAGGAAAAATAAATTACCTCACATACAAAAAAATATTGTCTTTAATTTGTTT
>Ga0364867_10057_pt2 | contig 68015 bp, 50 predicted proteins | sample ExccelAu500001D4_3_FD_206915 | JGI IMG/M metagenome (GOLD analysis project Ga0364867, IMG submission 206915) | Enriched cells from Trout Bog Lake Hypolimnion, Wisconsin, USA - BchlTB.Aug13.5000.01.D4 | ecosystem: Environmental > Aquatic > Freshwater > Lake > Hypolimnion/Profundal zone | place... | reverse complement strand
CTGGTTTCCTGAAAGTGGGGGTGGAATCATGGCTCCAAATACATCTCGCCGAGATTTTTTATCCGCCGGATTGATGCTACCGATTGCAAGCGCAGGCTCCAGAATGGGCTTCCTGGCCAAGCCGGAGGGCGTCACAGATACTCCTAGTGTTCCGGTGAAACTGGACTATAAAGTCCTGGGTCACACGGGATTGAAAGTGACCACGGTGGGCATGGGGTGCATGATTACGTCGGACCCCAGTGTGATTGAGCGCGCCGCCGATGCCGGGATCAACTACTTTGACACAGCGCGCAGCTATCAGCACGGGAACAATGAGCGCATGGTGGGCGCGGCGCTGGGCGCTAAGCGAAAGCAGATTGTGCTATCTACGAAGACGCACGCACCTGACAAGGCTGGGATGCAGCAGCATTTGGAGCAGAGCCTGCGCGAGTTGAATACGGATTACATCGATATCTGGTATCTGCACGGGCGTAGCAGCGCGGCCGATATCCATGACGACATGATTGAGGCGCAGCAACTAGCCAAGCAGCAGGGCAAGATCCGCTTTGCCGGCGTGAGCACCCACAGCGGCCAGAAAGACCTGCTGCCGTGGATGGCGCAGAAGGGCGTGTTTGATGTGGTTCTGGCAGCCTACAACTTCTCAATGGACGCCGCGATGGAGCAGGCGGTTGCAACTGCCGCCAAGGCCGGTATGGGCGTAGTTGGAATGAAGGTGATGGCGGGCGGTGCACGCAGCGTAAAGCCCGGCAGCCCTCTTTATGACAGGCTCACCAAGCCGGGCGCATTGCTGGCGGCGCTGAAGTGGGTGGTGAAGAATCCAAACGTGGCGACGACCATTCCCAGTATGACGGACATGGATCAGTTGGAAGAGAACCTGAAAGCAATGGGAAATCCACTGTCCTCCGATGATGAGAAGATTCTGGCTGCACATCTGGAGATGATTCGCCCGCTTTATTGCCGCATGTGCGGGGAGTGCGACGGGCAGTGCCAGAAGGGGCTTCCGGTGGCCGATGTATTGCGCGTGCTAACTTATGCCGACGGATATGGGCAGTTTGCGCTGGGTCGGGAGCGCTTCCTTGAGTTGGCTGATGAGCACCGTGCCATCCGTTGCGACGACTGTGCCGAGTGCACAGTCCAATGCCCGCATGGTGTCCGGGTATCGGAGCGCGTGGCGCGTGCACAGGAGTTGTTTGCATGAAGATTTCAGGATTGCTGCTGGCCGCCCTGCTGACAGCGGGGACGGCTGGTGCGCAGGACTACCTGAACTGCCACTTTGTGCACGGCTGGGAGCAAGCCGGAGACAAGCGGCAGTACGCGGCGGAAAACCTATACGAGTACAAGGACGGCGGCGCCGAGGGCTACCTGCAGTTCAGTTTTGTTCACATGCAAGGAGTGACCTGTGCTTCCGCCGGAAACACTCTGGATATTGATGTTTCCGAGATGGCCGACCCCGACTCTGCCTACGGCATGTTCACAGCCAACCTTGATCCAAGTCTTGCCGTGTCTAAGATCGGTATGGGCGGACAGGTGCAGAAGCAGAGCGCAAGCTTTGCCAAGGGCAAATACTACGTGGAACTGGTTGAGGTTGCAGCGAACCCGGACAGCGACAACTCTGCGATGCTGCAAGCCTTCGCAACAAAGATGCTTGAGCATTTGGAGGGTCGTGAGACACTGCCAGAGGCGATGGGCTGGTTTCCGCAGCAGAATTTGACCTCTGTTCGGCTAATACCGGAGAGCGTGCTGGGGTTGAAGCAACTGAAGCGCGGATACGTTGCGAAGTACAAGGTAGGACAGGCGTTTATTGTGGAGGAGATATCCGCTGAAGAGGCTGCCGCTGTACTGAAGAAACTGCAGGATCGCTTTGACGGTGCCGTATCTGCGCAGGTTGGAGACGGGGCATTCCAGGCTAAGACCAAGTACCTCGACAGCATTTGCATCTTCCGCAAGGGAAAGGCGCTCGCTGGATATGCGAATCTGCCAGAGGCCAAGGATGCGGTGGAGAAGGCTGCACTGCTGGCTGTGCGCATTCCATAATTTGCCGCAATCCACCAAAGCACAGCTTGAATAGTGCCCTTTCATTCAAGCCAAGATACCGCAATGTTCATTCTGATGAAGGGATAAATATTGCGGTATTTCAGTTTTTAGCGCGGATAATAGTGGGGCCACTCCGTGTGTACCTTGATCGAAACCGAAGCAGCATCATCGTTGAAATCGCGGCGGAAAGGCTCGCCCGGCTTGGGGTCCCAATTGCGCCATGATCCAGGGTTCGTATCGGCCGTGCGCGACCTCGCGCCTTCTCCGTTGCCGTTGACCGCAGTGACACAGTAGGCAATGAGGCCAGGGTACGGAGTTCCTGCCGAGTCATCGGGAGTGGCGTTGCAAGCCTTGATGGCGGAACTCTTGTGTTCATATACTCGCTCAAGCCCGCGATAGAGAATGCGAAATTCTTCCTCGCCTGAGGAGCGCGCGTAGAGTCTGTATTCGGCTGCGCCGAGAATCTCACCCCAACTGATTGAGGCCTTACCATCAGATAATTGAACGCGAACACCATCGGGCGGAGGCGGAGGCATTTTTGTAACATAGACAGGATATTCCGGACCCGGTGCACTCTCATTCACTGAGTTCAATGCGGTTGCGCGAACATGAACCTTTTGCCCATCGGGAAGGTTGCTGAGTGTTATCTCCGGGGCATTTTGCAATCCGAGTGTGGACCACGTCGCGCCTGCGTCCTTGCTCAACTCGAATCGATATTGAGTTGCAGTGGCTACGGGTACACAGACGGCACGCGCGCCGCTCGCGTGATTCTCCGTTCTAGCCATGCTGGGCGCCAAGGGAACAGGCAGCTTGTCTGTCAACTCCCAATGATGAGTGCCCTCTTCCAGTTCGATCATCAGAGCCCCAGATTCGCGCTTTGCGGTTCGAGCTGCACCATCCACATAGAACACATCCTTGTCAGAAAGCGTTGACATCGCGATTCTGACAGAAGATGGCCCGGGCGCATAGTATTCGCCGCTTAGTTGCTGACCAGGGACGATGAAGCCACCGAATCCAAGATCGATATCGGTGGTAGTGAATGAGACTCCTGCCACTCCAATGCATGCGCCGTGAAACAGTGCAAATTCGCACTTATCTTTTCTAATCCGGATAAGTCCCGATGTGCCGTCGAACATGGTTGCGCCATCGACATAGTGAATTGTCTCCGGATTGCGGAAAACTAGATCGTCAATGCCGGGCGCATTTACGCGGCAGCCATAGGGGGTCGCGTGCGTCTCTATATCCTTGCGGTGGCTGACCACCGCCATGGAATCGCCCTGACCGTCGAACCAGATTCCGGTTGTTGCAGCAGCCTGAATCTCGGTACGCTGGGTCTCCTTTTGAGAGTTGACGCCACGCACTAGCTTGATGGTTGGAAATTCGTAGCCGCGACGCACAGTCCAAGAGAGGCGGTGGATTATCTGCGAATGAAGGACGGCATCATAGACGACGAAGTAGTCGTGGCCTGCAAGCAGAATGCTTCGGCTGAGGTACTCAGGCGCGGAATAGGTTCCAGGGTCCTGCCGCGGTACAATCTCTGCGAACTGCCCAGCACCCAAATCGTAAAAGGGGCGCGACAGTACGTTCTCGCCTATGCAGCGGAAATTGCCGTCCTTAAAGACAGCGAAGTTGGTACAAAAGTCTGTATCTTGAACATCGCGGTCTCCAACATCTTCCGCTCCGTTAAAGCTGTAGGACTTGCCGGCCGCATAAAAGTAGATGACGCCACAGCCGCCTTCACCCGCAACTCCCCAGCGATAGTTCGGGCCGTTATCTATTTGCTGCAGATGAATCGAGAGTTCGTCGGCTGTATCAACAGCTGCGCGAAGTGTGATGCCATAGCCCGTGTACTTGCCACTTCGCAGGTGTGGATTTGTCCCGGGATTTTCTGGCGTTTCATACATTACGTCCCATGTGTCAGGAACGCCTAGGGCTGACTCCATGTCCTGGTTCGCGGGGCGTGAGGCCCACATGGCATGTTCCGCCTGCAGCGGTGCAAAGCGCTGCAGGCAAGTACCCAGATACCAGAGAGAGCGCGGCGGCACCCGCTCTTCAGCGTGTGCGCCCTGCGGGGGATGTACGCGACGCATGCCATGGCCCTGCTTAAGCGCTCCCCATGCATGCCCATCGTCCAGAACTTGAAGTGCCTTATACGCCTCTTCAGTTTCGCCGCTGAAGGGCGCAGACAAAGCATTCACCAGCCAGTCGGCTACCTGCGCAAGCTGAGGCGATACGAAGCGTTCTACGCCATCGTATTTGCGTAACAAGAAATCAGTTCGCAGAGAGGGCCTGAGGAATGCCCATACATATGTGCCGAGATTCTCCGTCCATCGCCCACCAATGGCGTCCCATGTCTTTACTGTTGGGCGGGTGTTGTAGCGTGAATTGACCTCAACGCACTTCTCCCAAAGATCCGCCCATGTGGACGCCATGGGATGATCCGGAAACAGAAATGACATGGCTGCGGGAACGCCTTTGACATCTGCAAGAAAGTTGGAGTGGCCGCTAAGCATGGGAACAAGCGGCATGAAGTCATCGCCTGCATGCACATAGGCCATGAACAAGTACATTGCCGTAATCCGGCGACGTTGCTGAGCGGTCATGGACGCAGATGACCGGTTGAAGGTATCAATCCACGAGCCTTGCACCTGCCTGCTGGGAACAGGGCTGAAGTTCACAATGCTCTTGCCGGGGAATGGGCCAGCACCGCCATTTTGCCGCGTACCGTTTATTGGAAGCGTTGAGACAAAAGGCCCGGCCATAATTCGGCGCTCTATGTCGTCCCCATTTATAGCCTGCCCGTGAGGAAAGACAATCGGCGGACAACGCGCGCTGTCTGGGTATTCAAGCACCCAGTCTTTCACGCAGTTCAGATCAAGCGTGCCGTAACGATTCTGGAGAAGGTGTGCGTGCGAGGCAAGTATCAATCCAACGACATACTTGAGACCATTCCTTTGGACACCCTGTGCAGCCTGTTCAACAACGTGCATCGCCTCTTTGTCGCGAGCGTGATCGTAACAGGCAATGCATGTTGATCGCATGCCGCGTGTGAGGGGCCACTGCCAGGAGAGCTTGCCATCCCGGTAGTAATAATGAACCTGCAGCTTTGGTGATTCGACGTGATTGGTGTACTCGTGATCGCGCCAATCATTTGCCTTGTCAACGAAAACTCCGAGCGCGTCTCCCGAATTCTTGTCCCAGAAATTTGCAAATGTGCCGGTATGAAATGCCGTCCATGTTTGGTAGATGCCAAGCGTGAAGGGCAACTCGCCATGAGGCAATGCGACAGGATGAAGCGGCCACGGCTCGCCAACTTTCTCCCATGCGTAGTCGTCATAACTGCGAATTACTCCGGAGGAAGGATAGGGATGATTTGGTGCTTGTCGGTGAGTTGGGTTGAAGCCGGTCCAGGTTTGTGTAAAAGTGCCCTTTACTCCGGGACGCAATTGCTCCATGTCCTCCTGGAAGCGGACGAAGTCGAATCCGGCATCGCACTGGACCCTGGCGACATAACGGGAGCCGTCCTCGATCTCGTAGACGAGTTCGTAGGCGATGAACAGTGGCCCCTCTGCGATGCGGGTTGCGGTGATGCGCGTGACGCGACTGCCGGCTATTTCGAGCGTGGAAGATCCGGCCCACCTGGATCCACGCGAGACTTGCAGGATGGGCCCCGGAGCATCGCCCTGAACTTGCTGGGTTGCAGGGATGCGGACTTGCATTGCGCCCGAATCCAGGATGATTGTGTTGCCCTCGTGGATTTCGTTGACCAGTGGTTTGCTGGCAAGCGACGCCTCGCCGGCAGTGAGAACAAACTCCCGGCGAGCGCCGCTGGGCAGATCGGAGAAAAAGTGCAGTGTGGCGGAGTGAACCCCCTGCTGATCGCGAACTATCTGAGAGAACTGAACAGGCAGCCGCTCACCGGTATCGATGCGTGTAAGCCGCAAATGATCCAGGTCAGCCGGGGTGTGGAAGAGGATGGGATAGCTGAGAAGAGTCCGCGGCCACCAGTAGAAGGGGTGGTCAAGGGGATCGTTCAGCACGAAGCTGATCTTGTGAGAGCTATCCCAGACAGCAGGCTGCGCGGAGGAGCGGCTGTCCAGACGCGCCTGCAGGGAAGCCGCCGACATCATAGTCGGGGCCGAGAGAAGACCAAGGCAAAAAGACCGGCGATCCAATATGTTTACTCCAGTGCCAGGTTTCTTACACGTTCCGGGCTCATGTAATGATTTTCAGAACACGTAGCCACTTCAATGCCAGTTCAGACAGGTTATTTCGTCAGGCCATTTATCCGTCTCTGCCCCTGCACTGGAATACCGGTGAATTTCAACTAAGTTTCAAGTAACCGAAGGCAGTCTCGCTGCCACGAGGAAGGACCTGCAAGTCAATTTACGGTAGGTGTACGGTAATGCAGTAAACCGGCCTTTAGAATGAAAGGCTTGCCCTGTTGTAAATCGTCTATTTTTAAGAGAGTGCGGAGTCAAGGGAAGCTGGCGACAATACGGAGGAAGAGCTTGCTGCAATCATCAGGCGCGGAAGTTAGCCGGGTACAGCACCGTATGGATAGCAAACAGAGCAGCCCGGATGCAAGTACGACATCCATATTCTCAAATCGTACGGACTACTGATGATGCGCTGAATCTCACAGAGTGGAACCTGGGTCCGCAAGTGATCTTACTGTAAGGCTTCTGTTTGGAAACGTTACCGAACGGACGAAGCTCAGATTACAAAGGCGTTACCGGACTTCCCCCTGTAATTTTGGCCGTACCAGCGAGTGATAAACTCGCAAGTACGGGCCAGAGGACACGCTTCAAATGACTTCCCAACATAAAGGAGCGGGTGCAATCCAATCGGAGGATTGCTTGAAACTGCTTGAGCGTGCCGCCGCAAGCCCCCAATTAAGGCGAGCCGCTCGTTCCAGGGAGTTCCTTTTTTATGTCGCAGGGAAGTCTCTGAAAGATAGCAGCACAGACATTCATGAGCAGGAAATTGGGTGCGCGGTTTTTGGGCGTGACGAAAACTACGACACCAGCCAGGACAATATCGTCCGTGTAAGCGCAACGGAACTGCGCAAGCGGATTGACGGCTATTTTGCGACGGACGGAGCAAGCGAGCCACTTATATTTGAGATTCCACGCGGCAGCTATTCGCCGGTTTTTCGCTGGCGGTCCGAGACAATTCCACCGGTAGCCAAACCGGAAGCGGCCGAGGTGCCGGAACTTCCTCAGCCGAAAGCCTCATTGCCCTTGCGACGGCAGCTTCCACTGATGCTGGTTTCCGCAGTTGCCATCGTGCTGGCAATCGGCTGCAGCTTTCTATGGCAGGAGGATCAGTCGCTGATAAACCAGAGTGCGTCCATGCGCAAGGAACTTCATACATGGCAAGGCTCACCAGCGCTTACCACCTTCTGGGGCAAGTTCTTCGATTCGCCTCAAGAGACAGACATTGTTCTGGCCGACACCTCTTACAACCTGATCGAAGACATTTCACAGCAAACATACTCTCTCAGCGAGTACCTTGACCGCCGTTATATCGACCTGTCCAAGCCGCCCGCAGGCCTGACCCGCACTGTTTTTGAAGAGATCGGGTCCAGAAGAAGCAGCAGCTTTGGGGACTTCCGGGTTGCCCAGAAGATCAAGGATCTGGACCGCGGCTCTTCCAAAATGCAGATCGACTTTGCGCGCGATTACACGACCGACTCCGTCAAAACCAACAACGTGATTCTAATCGGCGGGCGCAGATCAAATCCGTGGATTGACCTTTTCAAGGACCAATTGAACTTCGTGCTTGGATACGATCAGGTCCTCAGCAAAAGATATGTGAAGAATCTGCACCCGCGACCGGGGGAAGAAGCAATCTATCTGCGGCCACTGGATCAGCTCAATTCAATTGGCTACAGCGTGGTTGCTTACCTGCCCAACGCAGACCACACGGCAAACGTGCTACTGATCGAAGGCTCGGACTCCCAGGCAACCAATGCCGCGGGCGATTTTGTCACATCAGAAACATCGATGGCGAACTTTTTGAAATTGCTCAATGCCAAACAGTTCCCCTATTTCGAAGTTCTGTTGAAAACCACCCGCCTGAGCGGAACTCCCATGAGCGCCGATGTTCTTGCTTACCGTACCTATTGACTTATCCATGTGCGAGAGAGAAACACCATCGCACAGAGACACTTCCCGACCCGATTGCGCAGCCAGGCTAAACAACCGTACGCTGGCCGCTCTGGAAATCAAGATCCAGGCCCTCGTTCCCCAGCTTCATGTGAAATTGCTTTGACGCGAGATCCACATCTGCGTTGGAATTACTCCCGCATCGGATAGTCCGGGCTCATCCAAGGCATATTTATAGCCAATTAGCGCACCGTTTATATTCTCTGCCTGGGCAGGGGTGAGCATGCTATCGGCGTGATGAAGGTAATAGAGGCGAACTAGGCAGGCTATTGTGAGATCAGAAGTGTCAAGTTTGAATACGAGCGCCTCATCTTGTGCCTCGCGGATGGTTTCTGATCGTTCCTGCATCAAATTTGATCAGGTTGTAAATGACGCCCCCACGGCTCTTCGGTGTGGTTTGTTTTGAGGCTTACTCTAGAAACAAGCGCCGTCGTTCTTCGCACATGGGCCAGTTGGGACCTTGCTATCAGGCTTATCCTCCAGACTTGGGCGCCTTGTCTCTGGATAGTTCAATTTTGGCGAGGTGGATGAATGCCTTACCGAACGTGCAATGACCGAGTTCACCGCTGCCAGCGCAAGCAGGGTTGCGCCTGAGTTGAGAAGAAACTTCCGTCGCGTGAATATCAAGGCTTGTGCCGTTCGCGTATCAATCAGGTTCCGTTCGTCTGAGCTGTCGAAGCCACCGTCTGCATCAGGCGTCCGCCGCTATCGTGATGTTCGCTTGTGGATGCCTATGAAGTAATCGCTGCTTGTGAGTCCGTCAAGTGCCATCGTGAGAGTACTGGCAGATATTCCGAGCCCCTTTACGCCTAGAGGCGTACCAAGCACCGAGTCATAGCGTTCCGAAATTCCCACCTTAGGCGCATTCGCCAGCGTGCTGTCAGCGATTCGAGCAGCAATATCGTGGTGTCCATAGAGTGCGAACCCAGTGGCAACCTGATAATTTGGTGCAGGCCAGACATCCCCTCGCCAGAATCTTCCTGAATCAAAATGCGCATTGGTACGCGCTACGGTTGGGATGGGCAGTGGCGTTGCCCATGTAGGAGTGGCAAGCGTTGCGGCCATTGCAGCTGCCTGTCTTTTTGTCGGCACGCCGGCCATTAGCGGCATAAAGCCGCCCACCGTTGGAACGTGGACCATCTCCATGCTCTCGGTGGCAATCGCAAGGAAGCAGTCGGCTTCCTCATTCCACATATGTCTGCGCATTGCAGCCACCCCCTTTTTGTAACGGGATTGGCGCCGAGCAACCATTTCGCTATCGCCGAGGATCGCGGACATGCGGCTTAGCGAAAGTTCTGATAGCAGCAGGTACGCTGTGTTGGCCGGTATAGCGATGTCACCATACCAGGCGCCATTATCGATTCCAAGGCCACGGCCAGGATGCGTAATCATCTTCAGACCGTCGAGATCCACTTCCTTGTCGTATGTCTCGAAACGGGCATGTTGGACAACTCCACTATATGAGCCAACACAAACCAGCCCGGTATTATGGAGATCACGCTCACGCCAATACCACTCATGAAAGTCCTCGATTGGCTTAATCCCCGCGCGCAGTAACTCCTTGTCCCCATTGCGGAGGAAAACCCGTTCCATGCCCCATGCGAGAAGCGGCGCCTGGGTGTATACAGGAAATGTCTTCCATATCCTGCCGTTATTGTGCCCTGGAGAATCGAATGGCTTGATGAAGTTTGCAATCATGCCATGCATGCAATTGGGTGTAGCTGCATTCCACCGCTTCTGAAAATCCCAATAGTTCTGAAAGACACCACGGATGACTTCCTGCTGCCCCGGCAGCAACGATAGCAGATCTGTGACAAACATTGTGTCCCAGAGCCACTGCCCGTTATAGCCGCCACCAGGCACGATCCATCGATGCGCGAGTGGAGGGTTGGCAACACGAATTTTTGCTAATACGCAAGTTGTATACGCCTCGATTGCAAGACGTCGAAGCTCGGCGTGCGCGGTTCGATAAGCGTGTCAAGAAGTGCGGCTAATTCCACCCGAGTATACGAGTTAGGTTCAAGCTGATTTTGGATTGGGGCCTCTTGCCCAACTGCGGCAGACAGCGCGGATACAAGGGCAGAGGCGCAAGCCCCTCTGAGGAAGGTGCGTCGGGGGAAAGCAAAAGTATTGGCATTCTGGGATTCATTCTTACTCATGACTACCATTTGGGTTTCTCAATTACTGCTTGATAGTAAATTTTGCGCTCAGCGTAGCATCTGATGAGCCTCCCACCCAGACCGTGAAGTTACCTGGCTCAACGCTCCATCTTCTCTCAACATCCCACACCGCAAGTTGGCCTTGTGAGACTTGAAAGGTTACCTTCTCTGCCTCCTTAGGCTTCAGATGGACTCGGAAGAAGCCTCCGAGCGATCTGCGCGGGGTCTCGACACTAGCTACATCCTGGCGCAGATAGAGCTGTGCCACCTCGTCGCCTTCCGCATTGCCAGTGTTTGTAACATCTACTGTTACCTGGATATCATCATGACTACCAGGCGGTGGAGCAAGTACTGAGAGGTGATCATAGCTAAATGTTGTATAACTGAGGCCAAATCCAAATGGGAAGAGCGGCTTGCCATCACCCTCCACATACTTCTCTCTCCGTGATGGATCGGAGTTATAGAAGTCAGGTATTTGCCCGACAGAACGTGGAAATGTAATTGTTAGACGCCCGGCAGGGTTATTGATACCGAAGAGCGTCTCTGCAATCGCTCGACCACCAAATTCTCCTGGGTACCATGCTTCCAGGATTGCGGGCACATGGTCTTTTGCCCATCCGATCGTCAACGGTCTACCGTTCTCAAGCACTACTACAACCGGCCTGCCTGAAGCCACCACAGCCTCAAGGAGTTTCTGCTGATTATCTGGTAGTTCAAGATTTGTGCGGTCGTGCCCTTCCCCTGAAATGCCTTGACGTTCGCCAAGGCCTAGGATGACAACATTGGCAGTTTTGGCGATTTCTACTGCTGACCCAATGTCTTTGCCCTCATTAAAGGTCACCGTTGAGTTGGGGACAATTGTGCGAATCCCCTGGAGCATACTGATCCGCTCACCATTCTCTTCCTTTTCATAATCCGCATAGCGCGCAACGTCCGCATTGGGCCCGATGACGGCGATGCGCTGCACCGATGTTGAAAGGGGCAAGAGATTTCCATCATCCTTGAGTAGCGTCATGGATTCGCGTGCAGACTCAAGCGACGCTGCAAGATTGGCTTGCGAACGGTACACTTTAGCATTCAGTCTCGGATCTACAAATGGATGGTCGAATAGTCCAAGAGCGAACTTGACCCGGAGGACAGATCTAACCGCCCGATTGAGGTCAGGAAGTGCAAGTGAGCCCTCATGCGAGCAGTCGATGAGCGCCTGCTGAAATACATCGTGGTCAAAGTCGAAGAACTGCATGTCAACACCGGCACGAATGGCCATACAGACAGCGGCTTTGGGTGTCGGAGCGACATAGTGGGAGCTATACAAGCGCCGGATTGCTCCAAGATCAGAGAGCACAAACCCTTGAAAGCCCCACTCATTGCGCAGGATGCCCTTGAGCAGAAACGGGTCGCTGACCACAGGAACTCCGTCGATCTCATGGTACGCAGCCATCACGCCCATTGCGTGTCCCTCGCGCAATGCAGGCTCGAAGGATTTGAGCATAACAGTGCGTAGTTCGCGCTCACCGATATGGACGGGCGATGTGTTGGTGCCGCCTTCCGGTGAACCATGGCCAACAAAATGCTTGGGCTCGCTGATAACCGTGTGATCTGTGCTAAGGCTCTCTCCCTGCATCCCACGGACGTATGCGAGGCCAAACTCTCCAGCCAGATACGCGTCTTCACCAAAGCCCTCTTCGATGCGACCCCAGCGTGGCTCGCGAGCAACATCTAGAACAGGACCGAGGATCATGTGAACCCCAGTCGCGCGGGCTTCGGCCGCGATAATGGCGCCGGTCTGACGAGCAATCTTTGTGTCCCAGGTTGCAGCCAGATTGAGCGAGGATGGGAAGACAGTTCCCGTATCGAAACCGAGCAGGCCCTCTTCAATGAACAGGGCAGGGATGCCAAGGCGGCTATGGTCTACAACCCAGCGCTGAACGGCATTGGCCTGCACTGGTGTTGGGTACAAATCATGGATACCGCCTACACCAAGTGAGCCGAATAGTCTCTGCGCATTCTCCGGGACAAACACTCCATCGAGCGCCGCATGGCTGCTATCCTTTACCTTCTGCTTGTCTACCAGCGCCTTTGAGCCTGAGTAGAGGTCGAGTTGTCTCACCTTCTCTTCAAGAGTCATGCGGCCGAGCAGATCGTCGATGCGTTTCTCGACTGGCGCTTGTGCTTGCCGATAGAGAGCATCTGCGCCGGTTCCCGACTGGGGCTGCTGTGCTGAAAGGTGCGCTGCGCAAGCTAGTATAGCAGTAAAAAGTACAAGAGGAGCAACACGATGTTCTATTGTCATTTTTGCCTGGTTCATATCAGTTCTCGTTACACTCCTCTTTTCATTCTCCTCTTGATGGCAACCCGCTATCGGTGACTTGTAGCAGAACTGGATTTCTTTGTGAACAGACCTAGATCAATAGCATCCGCCATTGCCCTGTATCCGATGTCGTTGAGGTGCACAAAATCGCCTGAGTTGTAGAGCGGAAGAAGCTGTGTTGGATGCTCCGGATCGCGGGTTGCCAAATCGAAGTCGATAAGACCATCAAACACATCCGTGTTGCGAATCCACTGGTTCAATGCGGTACGGACAACCTCTCCCTCCGGCCACGTGCATTTGAAATCACGGCAATCAGTCATCTGTGTTGCACCAAAGACCAGAATTCCGTGTTGGTGTGCCTGCGTCGTAATTTGGGTGAGTCCTGCTTCTAAACGCTTCTCGAGATCGCCGTATGGCTGACGATAGCGTGTATAACTTTCAATGTCGTTAATCCCGTGGAAGAGGATGAGATACCGCACTCCGCTTCTCTCCAGAACGTCCCAGGTTTGGCGCGCCAGCGCATTAGGTCCATCGCCGTCAAGGAGTACACGGTTTCCGCTAATACCTGCGTTGACAACTCCCAGAACTCTAGCCTTCCGAGTCGCTGCATCTGCAGCCAGGCGCGCAGCCAAGTAGTCCGGCCATCGATGATTGCCATTCTGCGTGGAGTGGTTTCCATCTGTGATGGAGTCTCCGAGGGCGACAACGGTTGAGTTACCCGGTGCATTGACATCCACCCCGGTGAGAAAGTACCAGGAGCCTCGCGTCCATGGCTTACCCGGCAGTGTTTGCGCACTGAGATAATTCCCTGCCGTAGCATAAGAGAGTTGATTGGCGCCACCATGCATTGTTGTTCCCATGGTTGATTCAGGGAAATACAAGGTAATTGCCAAATTTGAGAGTGCAGGGATATCGAAAGTTGCTGCGTCACTGACTATAGTTGCACCCGGCGCTATCGTGACGGACGCCATGTGGTCAAAGGTGAGTGCCTGATCGGTGTGAGTTAGGATCGCACTCACGTCTACCTTTAGGTCAGGATTTCCGTTTGCGCTAAGGGCGACATGCGCTGCCCCAATGTGCAATGGCACGTTGCTGAATCGATTTGAAAGCCAGATGCGAACCTGAGAACCGCCAACACTCGTATGAACGATCATGCGCAGTGTCTCCTGGCTAAGGTCAGGAGAATTCGCGCTGCCCGCTTCGACCATTGCCGTGCCCCACGTTGCCACCCACGGTGAACAGTCGGGTGGCTCGCTGACTGAGGGAGAACTGGAAGCCCATATCGGGGCAACCAGCATCAACACGGCAGTAGGCATACTTGCATGCAGCGATGCCCGTCGAAGTTGTTTGCAAAGAGTTTCAAAGAAAATGCGATTCAGCATGGGTACCCTCCGAGACTTACTCCAGTGTCTTTCGTGCAACTATTGGTCGCTATTGCTATCACTGCTTCTCAGCGCTTTGAATTGCAAGACTTGCAGTACCCCGAAGATCCGCTGACGAAGCGCCAACTTCGACTGTAAGTTTTCCAGGCAGAAGCACGAAGTCATCGCGCTTGACACTGTAGATCTTGAGCATATCGACGGGTATGTCCAGATCCACAGTCGCGGTGCGACCTTTGGCAATGGCGATCCGGCGGAAAGCAGCGAGCCGGTGGATTGGCTGATTTGCAAGCCCGTTGTCCTGATGGAAGTAGAGCTGTACAACCTCGTCCCCGTCTCGCGTGCCGCGATTCGTCACATTCACCTTTGCGTGAATCGTGTCTCCTGCGGTTGCCGTGCTCTTATCAAGAGTTAGTTTTGAGTAAAAGAATGTTGTATAGCTGAGCCCGTGACCGAAGGGATAGAGAGGGGCGCCGCGAAAATACTCGTACGTCCTACCGTGCGATACATCATAATCGCTCATATCGGGTAACTGATCGGTCGATCTATAGAAAGTGAGTGGCAGTCGTCCTGACGGATTTACTTTGCCGAAGAGTACATCTGCGATCGCGGTTCCTCCCTGCTCTCCGGGGTACCACGCTTCAAGGATGGCTGGTACATGCTCGTCAATCCAGCCGAAAGCCAAGGGGCCTCCGTTTACAAGCACAACAATGGTCCTTGGGTTTGCTACAAAAACCTCTTGGACAAGCTGCTGCTGATCAGCACTTAGTTCGAGAGTCGTTCGGTCTTTTCCTTCTCTTGCCGCTTCTGTTCCGAATCCCACAAAGGCGATGGCGACATCGCATTCCTTTGCAGCCTGAATCTCCTGCGCAAACCGCGCTACAGGAGCTTGTTTAGACTCTGGTTTGACGTAGGCGACGAAGTGAATTGACCCGGAGGTTCCGGTTGCAGTACGAATTCCTTCCAACGGCGTGATGGGGGTGTGAAACGGCTCCCCACTGTAGTCGCCAAGCTGTGCTACCGCTGCATAGGGGCCAACTACCGCAATGGAGTGGCCGGCTTTGTGGCTTAAAGGCAGCAGCAGATCCCCATTAGACGGCTTGTTCTTCAGTAACACCATGGACTCGCGCGCAGTTCGTAATGCAAGTTCCTGGTGTGCGGGCGAGCCGATTACATCAGAGCTGATTTTGTTGTACGGAACCATCCCCTCTGGATCGAACATGCCAAGGAGAAAGCGGCCGCGGAGCAGGTTGGCTGCGGCGCGATCAATGGCCGCGGTTGTGACGAAACCATCCGCGTGTGCCTTGGCAAGGTTCTTCTGCATGTTGCTTCCGCACTCCAGATCCACTCCTGCATTGATGGACATGGCTGCGGCGTCTTCAGGTGTCTTTGCTAGATGAAAACCCTTTACGAGATTCGAAACAGCGCCGCAATCAGTCACGACAAATCCGCTGAATTTCCATTGATCGCGCAGCAGGTGGGAGAGAAGCCAGCGATTGATAGTGCTAGGGACGCCATTGATTGCGTTGTAGGAGGTCATAATGGACTCTGCCTTTCCCTCCGTAATTGCCGCGCGGAAGCCCTGCAAGTAGTAATCGTGCATGGCCTCTTGCGAGACGTTAGACTGTGCTTGAAATCGATCTTGCTCCTGGTTGTGGATCGCGAAGTGCTTGGGAGTGGAGACCGCTTTCAGATAGCGTGGGTCGTCCCCTTGCAGGCCGCGAACAAAGGCAACAGCAAGTCGGGAGGTCAGATACTGATCTTCTCCGTAGGTTTCTCCGGTTCGTCCCCAGCGCGGGTCGCGTGCCATGTTCAGATTTGGCGACCAGAACGTAAGAAGCCCGTTATAGAGACCGTGCGTTGATTCGTTATTCTCCATTTCGCCATGGTCGGCATTGTATCTTCCGCGTGCTTCGTCGGAGATGGCTACTGCCATTTCGTGAATCAGGTTTGGATCCCAGGTGCTGGCGAGTCCGATCGACATTGGGAATACCGTGAATTTGCCCGGGCGAACGACACCATGAAGCGCTTCATTCCCGAAGTGATATTTGCCGATGCCCAGGCGTGGGATTGCCGGTTGGGTTTCACCGAGGAGAGCTATTTTTTCGTCAAGCGTCAGCCTGGAGACAAGGTCGCTTACGCGCGCTCCGATCGGAAGTGTGTAGTCGAGATAGGGCGGCTTGTCTGTTGTCGTAGGTGGAGTTGCGAACTGAGCATTCGCAGCACTATATGTCAAGAGGAGTTGTGCAATTGCAAGCATGCTCATTGCAAGGAGATGAGTACTCATTGTCTTATTGATTGATGTCTTCATTACTCGCTTTCTTTCTTTTCGTTCTGGCAACCAACCACCTTAATTCTGGGTAGTGCTCAAATATCCTGCGTTGATCTTCAGAGTTCAGCTGACTTAGGGGTATTGGCTTGTCTTGCGGCCGCGTACCTTTCTGGTTCAGCACGTTCATCAGGCTCCATTCGCGCTGCTGCGCGTAAGGTTCCTGTGCCTTCAGGTCGTAGCGAGTGAAGTCGATCACCATGGGCGTGCTGCCTGTTTGCCAGTTGCGAAGCAAAGCAAGGCGAAACTTACCGTTCATGAGCCACTCGATCTCCAACTCTTTCTCTGAACCCGGTGCCCCTGTTCCTTTTACATCGAACCGGTAGTTGAGTGATTCGTTATTGCGCGTGTGTCGGCGCCATTCTAATCCGAACGAACCCTCGGTCATCACCCTTGTGTCGGGCCATCTCTCCTTCACCGCCTGTAGCCAATAGGTGAGGTCCTCGTCATGGCCTATGGAGACCTCCCAAATGCCTGTTACTCAACCGATTCGATTGAGCGCGTGCCCCTGGTCAAGGTGCATCGCGGTGGTGTCGAGCATTTTCTTTCGACCACCTGCTGTTCCCAGCCTCGAATTTCCAACCGTTTCGATCGGACCTACGCCCATCCGGCTATTAAATCCATCGCGAAAGCCGTCTCGCCGCGCCGCGAGAGAGTCGCAGGTCCATCCATCAAGGCAGACGCAGTCAATGAAGTCTTTCGAACTTTGCGCCGGCTTGAGGTAGTGCTCGCGGCTTGGATAATACGGATAGCAGATTCCGCCATCGCCATCGCCATGGTCAATTCCATGCTGGCTCCATATCTGCCCCTGGCAAACATGAATACCCTCCTCCGTTACCAGAAAGTTCTGGGTCGCTGCGTCCATGTATCCCGCGACGAGGCACTCTGGGCGATATGCGCCGCCCACCATCTCAGTAATCCTCTTCAGAGACTTGTAGATTGTGTCTTTGTTTTGTGCGCGGGTGTTATACATGGGCGCGAAGTAGCCGCCAGGAATGAAAGTAATTTCATCGCCATAGCCGTCGTGATATGAGGCCAGCAATCGGCGTGCATCCTTATACTCCTGCCGGTTGTCATTCAACGCTAGCCAACTGATCGCCCAAGTCATTCGGCCATCAGGGCAGCCCCTGCCGAAGGCCTCCCTTCGAGCGCGCATGCGGTCCGGGTGGCTGTCGTGGGATTCATCTAGACCAATTGAGCGGTTCGGTGTTACCTCAACCTGATTCACACGTACAACCGATACGTGCGTCAGAAATCTTCCCTGCAGAGAAGTGCTTTCGTTAGCGGCTGCAAATACAACTTTTCGGCTAGCCGCGGCCGCTAGAGATGTAGCTGTACCGATTGCGCTACCAAGAAATTTCCGTCTATTCCACTTTGAATTCATTGGTCTAGCTCCGTACTTCACTCGCGTAGAGGACTCACTGCTTCTTATGGATTCTGCAATATGTCCTGCCTTATGCGGTCGTTACCTTCAGAACAATTGCATAGTCAGATATCTTGTTTGCGGGTAGCTGGACGGTGAGCGCTGATTTGTCTTGTCTGTATTGGACCTTGCCGCCGTAGCCTAGTATTCCGACATGGGCGATTCTGGTTCGAAGTTGCATACTGGAGGAACCCAGCGATCTTATAATTGCTTGCTTTGCAGGCCATCCCAAGACAATTGCGTAGACAACAGTGTTGGCCTTGTTTCTGGTGAAGCGAATATCCTCCGGGCCCAGCGGGACGACGCCATTGCCTGTTTGGAGCTGGCTCTTTTCCATTGCCACTCCCTCTCCAAAGACTCTCCATGGGCGAGTTTCATAGATGGCTTCGCCGTTCACCTTCATCCATGCGGTAATCATGTCGAGCACCGCATTTTCTTTGTTATCAATGGTGCCATCAGGCCTTCCTGGTACATTGAGAATGAATGTTCCATTCTTGCTCACCGTGTCAATTAACCAATGGATGATGTTCTTGGGGTCTTGGTAGCCGCCATATTCACCTTCCTGCGCATAGAGGCTACGGTTGTAATGCCACTCGCCTATACATGTCTCTGATTGCCATGGATATTTGGCAATTCCATTCAGCACCCCACGTTCTATGTCTGCAACAACTGCTTTGCCAAGCCGCTCTGGCACCTGTTTGGTGGTGATAACGCCTTCCATTTTGCCGCCGCGGGTCCTTAGATTGTGGTTATAAAAGTATGCACTGGCATTCATGCCGCCCCAGCCAAGCGGCAAGAGCGAGTTGTCCAGGTAGAGAAGGTCTGGATCATGCTGGTCAATGAGGTCGCGGGTGCGGTCATAGAAGTTCTTTACATAGGAGATGTCTGGTAGGGCCATGGGTGGATGCTTGGGGCCGTAGAGTTGCTGTGGATTGAGGCCCTGCCACCACTGGCCCTCACCGTCTGCCGTTGTCAGTTTGCCGTCATATGGTACACCCGCGAGTGGACCATTTTTGTCGCAATTATGGGCGGTCTGGAGCCACCACCAGTTACGCGGCTGATGAACTGTAACTCCGAAACGCAATCCTTGTGCGCGCGCAGCCTTTGCCCAGTCGCCGACCACATCGCGATGCGGACCGATCTGGCGAGCATTCCAGGGGTTGTGCTTTGAGTCCCAGGCATCGAAGTTGTCATGATGGTTGGCAAGTGCGAGGAAGAACTTCGCGCCGGCCTTCTTGTAGCGCTGAATCAGTTCGGCCGGATCCCAATTGAGGAGAGTCCACTGCGCGCAAAGGTCTTTCATTCCGAATATGGAAGGATGTCCATAATGCTGGACATGGTACTTGTATTGATCCGAACCCTGCATATACATGTTGCGCGCATACCAGTCTCCAGCCTCTGGAACACATTGCGGACTCCAGTGCGCCCAGATGCCAAACTTGGCGTCTCGATACCAGTCTGGAATCTCGTATTCCAGCATGGACTCCCATGTCGGCTTGTAGGGTCCATCTCCAGCGAGGTTGGGGATAGGCGAGTTCATCTGCGCGCCGTTCCACGAACCGCCTGGAACTGGCAAGGCCGGAGGCATCAAGGAGCCTGACTCTGAATTCGGACTTACCTGCCAAGTTTTTCCGTCAAGCGTTTCCTTTACAAAACGCCCATTCTGCAACTCGTAGAATGCCCTTTGATCCGGCGGCTTGGCGCAGAACTCGGCATAGTCTCCAGTAAGTGTGTTAAAGCTGTCGAGCGCAGACACTGGTGCTGATTCAGCGGATTGCGCTAGTGCAGGTAATACCTTGGCTGCCGTTGTTGCAGCAATGAGTTTGCAGAACCTTCTTCGCAGCATGACTCTTCCTCGTCCAGTTGACTGATACCATTGCTCGTGCTACTTAGTGCGGTTTTGACATGGAGGGCGGAGCGGCATCCAGCGCAGTTCCCCATTTCTTGTTTGGCAGCGCCCCCATCTGAAGCACCAACTTGCCACCGGCTTCAATGTCGGCATGACTGAACCATGGCTTATTCCATGGCTTGCCATTCATGGTTGCGGATTGGATATATATATTGGTAGCCGAATTATTGCGAGCCACAATCTCAAAGACTTTGCCGTTGCCCAGGCGCAGGGTGACATGGCTAAAGAGGGGGCTACCCAGTATGTAGTCTGGCCGCGACGGATCCACTGGATAGAAACCCATGGCGCTCATCACATACCAGGAGGAGGTGGATCCCTGGTCATCCATTCCGGGATATGCAAGACCATATTGATCACTACCATACATCAGGTGGAGAATATTGCGGGTGAGCTTTTGCGTCTTCCACGGTTGCCCGGCCCAGTCGTAATAATAGGCAACCTGCTGGTCGGGCTGATTGCCTTGCACATATTGACCAATCATTCCTGTGCAGTCGCGGCAAACCCCTTTGGGGTTATAGGGCGTGGTGAAGAACTCATCCAGTTTGTCTGCAAACTTCTCTCGGCCGCCAAGCAGATTGACAAGGCCCTGAACGTCATGCGGAACGAGCCAAAGCGTGGACCAACCTGAGGCCTCTTTCATCATGAAGTTGTAGTAAGGCTCGCGAGGATCAAATGGGGATATCCACTTCCCATCCGCAGTCTTTCCGCGTACGAATCCGGTTGAGGAGTCAAATACATTCTGGTAATTATGCGCCCTCTTAAGGAACATCTGATAGTCATCTTCCCTGTCGAGTTTCCTAGCAAATATAGCCATGGCGTGGTCGTCCCAACTGTATTCAAGCGTTGTTGCTGCGCCGGCTTTTCCGCCTGCATAGGGAGGGCTAGGATTGCGGTCGGGGAGAATGTCTGCAATCCACCCCTGCTGGTCGTACTCACCAAGATAGTGCCTAGGCCCGTTCACATCCGTGGCATTCTTGCGCAGGTACTCATACACAGCATTCCAGTCGAACTTGAGCCCGCGCTCCCAGTCACCCAGGTACATCAGCACGGCATGATCGCCGTGGAATGACGTGCCCATGTAGCCCGATTCACGCGCCATATCCAACTGCGAGCGCAGAATATCTACCTTAACTTGCGGCTCAAGCAGGGTGAGCAGCACTACTTGATTGCGGCCTGTATCCCAGTAGGGGACAGCGCCATAGCGGTCATATTGGGCTGTCTTTGTTTTTCCATCCTGCCCTGTGAAGAGCTCGCCTTTGCTTGTAAGAAGGCGCGGGCTGGCAAAAGAGTGAAGGAGGCAGGAGTAGAAGAGCATTTTCTCCTTTTCTGTTCCGCCTTCGACTTCAATCTGTCCTAGCTTTTGTTGCCATGCCTCTTCTGCTTGTTTTCTTATCAGGTTGAAATTCCAAGCTTGAGTTACCTGCCGAAGTTTTGCTTCTGCCAGTTCGTAGCTTTGTCCATACGCAACGCGGGCCAGTACCTGCTCGCCTTCTTTCGTGCTGAATTGCAAATAGGTTCCGGCATAGGGCCCCGTGACAGCACGAGTTTCAGGCGAGACCTCTTTGTCCCCCAGGAGGTTTCGTGAGTTGAGTATGCTATCCGTTGGAGGAATCTGGCGGAAAGTTCCGAATGTCTTTAGCGGTTTGGAGAACTCCACAACAAAGGAGGTAGTGAATGACCGTCCCGGCCGGCCTCGTGTGATCTTCCCGCGTACTGTATGGTCGCCGACGATTTCTGCACCCCCGCCCATTCGACCCAGGTCGATCAGCACATGTGCCTTTTCTGTCTGGGGAAATGTAAACCGGTAGATGCCCGTCCATGCAGTCGTAGTCATTTCTACCTTGGTCTTATAATCGTCAAGATAGACAGAGTAATAGCCCGGAGAGGAGTGTTCTCGCTGCTTGCTGTAAGCGGAGACGCTTCGCTCAGGCGGCACTGTCCAGTCACCAACTACCGGCATGACTGTTGGCCCCCCATTCTCTCCACTAGAAAAGCCCAAGATTGTTGCATTGGGATAGTAGTATGGATCGTTGACGCCTGCCGGATAGGAGATGTCTAGATTTACGTTGATCGGCGATAGACTTACGGAGCTATGGGGCAGCGTCGCCCCCGGCGTTGTTTGGCCAGAGTAGAGCCGCTCTCCCGGCGGTGGGGCATTCCCGATGAGCTTCTGGTCGTCGAGTGGCGCGGTGCCAACCAAGCCGTTTGCGTAATCTACCGGGCGCTTGCCAGAGACCGGCGCGCTTTGGGCAGCCAGCACTGAGGCGCAGAGGGTCCCCGTGAGGATGAGGACCGCAAGATATTTTGGGGATGGATGCAGGAGAAAGATGGAGAGCTCCTTCATTACTTGTCGCAATCTTTGCGGAGTACTAGCTGAGCAAGGGGCATGGACAAGTGCCTCAACTGCTAACCAACACAATCCCGGATTCTGCATGGCAGAATAACAGGGCTTGCATTCTTTGAGGATCATTCGTGCGCACTAGTTGTGGCTTGTATTTGTGAATTTAGCGCACTGGCCGTGGGATTTAGTCCCGTGGCCAGTGCACCAAGTGTTATTACATGCTTACCACAATATTTTTGCGGAAAGCATGATCGTGCGTGCTGCGCTCTTACCGGTGACTTCGCCGAAGGTCCCACTGCAGCAACTGTTGTTCGGTTGGGTCGGGACTGGATGGTTAAGCGCGCTGAATGCATCTGTGCGCCATTGGAACTTCAGGTTGTCCCAGATCTCGAATTCCTTGGCTACCGAGAGATCCACGTTGGTGTTGCGCGGTCCTGTTAGATCGTTACGGCGCTCGTTGCCGAAAACATAATTTGCAGGGACGCTGTAGCAGGAGGTGTTAAAGAATGGCGCCAATACATTGCCAGCATGTGGAACAAAGTGCGTTGCACCACTGTTAGCATTGCAGACTTGCGTGGCGCGATTCTGAATGCCGCCGCCGGTGGCCGAGTTGTCATTTGCATTTGCGTTAAACGGCATGCCAGCTCTTACGCCGAGGAAACCGCTGAATCTCCAGCCGCCGAGCTCGTTCTCCCACCACTTGCCGCTATTCAGGAACATCTTGTTCTTTCCGAATGGTAGCTCGTAGATGCCGGAGGTCTTGAACACGTACTTCTGCATGAAGTCCGAACGGCCGTAATCGACTTGTGGGTTGTTGCCCATTTCGCCGGTGGCTTTGTGATCAGAGTCCTGGAAGTCCATGGACTTGCCCCAGACGAGGTTGGTGGTGACTTCAAAACCGCTGTTGAAGTGCTTCTTCAACTGTGTTTCAAGCCCGTGGTAGTGCGACGAACCCCACTTGTGATCCTGGCTGATATTTCCCGGGATGCTCTGGTACGGTCTGCGGGAGTTAATATCGGCCGCAGTAGTCGGATTGGGGTCGCCCGGCGCGGGCAGTGAAGCCAAATTGATGTTGCTGTAATTGAAGATGTGGTGGTTGGAGCTTCCAACGTAGTCGACGGTCAGAAGCCAGTCCTTGCCGAAGGTTCGCTGCACGGCCAGGTTCCATTGCTCTGAGTAGCTAGTAGGCATCTTCTGGGCAAATGTTGTGTTACCGGGTATGAAGATACCATTTGGGGCAGGCATCGCGGCCCATACCTTTTCCGCTTGCGCCAAGGGGAGATATTCCACTTGCCCAGGCGCAGCGCCGGTCAAGTTATTTACCCTTGTGTTCACTGCGGGCCAGATCACTGGGTCGCCATCCGAGGTCTGAGCGGTGCTCAGCGATGTGTTGTAGAGAGGATTATTCATCATCCCTGTCAAGTCGTAATAGCTGAACTGGTAGTAATAGAGGCCACCTCCACCGTGTATCGATGTCTTGTCATTCAGCGCATAGGCGAAGCCGGCCCTGGGGCTGAAGTTGAAACGGTTGGAGTTGAATGACTGCTCTGAGAAGATGCCGGTCGTCGGATTGAGAATACCCGCGTGACCATTCGCTTCAAGAGGTGGCGAGTAGTAGTCGTAGCGCATGCCAAGATTGACCGTCAACTTGGGCGCTATACGCCAGTCGTCCTGGATGTAAGGCATGATGTTGTGCTGATGAAAGTGCCCAACTTGGCTGCCGGCCGTGGCGCTAATCCCACTGAAATCGCCAAGCAAATAGTCCGCGAGATCGTTGGCGGCTGGGAATGTGCCGCTGATGCTACCCAAGCTCCAGATTCCAGCCCTCTGCCACGCGGCTCCAGACGAGCCATTGTAGGTGTATTGGCCGCTAACGCCCAATCCGCCGTTGGGGCTTCCGGTATACCAGAAGGCGTTGTAGTCGATGACATCAAACTCTGCGCCGAAGAAGATGGAGTGCTTGCCGCGCACCAGGTTCAACTCATCAGTGTACTCATACATGTTCTGATGCTCGCCGAGCGGGCCGCCGCCGGCGCCGGAGTAGCCACCCACATTGATACCAGGAACGCCCCAGACCGTAGGATCGGGATTCAGGCCGGTAAGGCCGAATACTTTGTGGAAGTAGTCTGTTCCGTTGCCAATCTGGTCGAATTGCTGTCCATTGAAGGAATGAGCATAGCCTACACGGGCGGTGTTGACGGCCGTGGGGCTCAGTACGTGGGTCTCTGCCAGGTAGGCGTCTGTGCCGTAGAGCTGATTATGCTCCTTGACGTCGATTACAGGGTTCCCAGCGGGGCTATCGTCGCCGCTATCCCAATCCTCAGGACGGACGATATCAGGATTGTTGGTGTCGTAAGCGCCATACAGGTGATCCTTCTCGCTGATGTTGTAATCCACACGATAGAGCCAGTCATCGTGTGTGAATTTGGTCCTACTGTTTACGCTCCCATAGTTATTACCCGCCGACGTATTTAGACCGTTGGGCAAGGGGTACATGAGACTTAGGTATTGCTTAGCCAAGGGAGTGATCAGTCCGGGGTTGATTACGTTCGGGTTGCCGCCATAGGAAAACTGCGACAGCACATTCGGACCTGCGCCAGTTGTGCCGACACCGTTTGCCGGGTTGTAGGTGGTGGGGTCGTAGATCTTGGTGGCAGGCTGCTTGGTTCCTGTGTTGGCAACCAAATCCGCGCTGAAGTCACCATTGCGCTGTGCGGCCGTGGGCAAAAATGCCTGCAGAAATGCGGCAGCGATCTGGCGGTAGCCCTGGTAATCGACAAAGAAGAAGACCTTCTTGTGTGTGAAAGGAACCTTCCAGCCGGCATCTGCGCCGAACTGATTGTAGCGGAGCTCACCCAAGGGGCCTGCATTCCAGCCTCTGGCGTTCATCTGGTTGTTTTCCAGATTCTCGTAGGCGCGGCCGTGAAAAGTTTCAGTGCCGCTCTTGGTGATCGCATTCAGTGTATTGGCGCCGTCGTAGCGGGCGTTGGCACTGTTGCGAATGACCTCAACCTGCTGCGTTGCCTCGGCGGGCGTGTTGATCGTGGCGGTCTGGTCGAAGTAGCTCATATCCACAACGCCATCTAGCAGATAGCTGGTTGACCAGTAGCCCTGGCCGGCGATAAACAACTGGTTGCTCTGCTGGTTGTACTGGCTCACGTTCGAGTTGATATTGTTGTCGCCCAACTGCGAGCCTGGCTCCACGCCAACTTCCGTGGTCTGTGCATAAAAAGTGCCATTGCGATATCCAGGATATTCAGGCATATCTTCGATGGCTACTGCATCCATTACCGCACTCAGATCGTGATCTTCTGTCTGCAGGCCAAGAGACTCATTGGCGAAGACTTCAACCTTTTCATTGTTGGATCCCACTTTCAGGGCGAAGTTCACATTGAGCTTCTGACCGACAGAGAGAAGAATGGAGGAGGTCTGTTCCTGAAATCCGTCTATCTTCGCTTCTACCTTATAGGGGCCTGGAGGCAAGGACGGAATGGAGAAGAATCCCGTTTCGTTGGTCTTGCCGTTACGAACACCGCTATTGTCTGTGCTCGTGACTTTTACTGCGACGTTGGGGATGACAGCTCCGCCAGCATCCGTAATGGTTCCGGTTAATGTGCCGGACTCCGTCTGCCCTTGTAATTGCGGTGCCAGAAAGAGAAGAGCAATCAGGGCGATTGCCAGGCTCAATCCGGCTCGCATCCTTACTGATAGCAGCGATGCGGGGCGCGGTGGAATTTCTTTCGTATTCGAAAATCTTGACTGCATTGAAAACGCCTCCTACAAGTGTTGATGGTTATGCGTTTGTGTTTTCACGACCTGGACGGCATCAATGACTGGTGCCTACCACCCCGAGAAGCAAGTTGTGGAATCCGTATTGGATTTCCGGGTTTACTGCCTGTAAGCGAGAGGGAGAAGACCTCCACTTCCGATTAACCGCCTCCCCAGACTTTGCGGAAACAATCGAAGGTGCCGGATTTGCGGCTCTCACTCCTGAAAAGACTTTTTGGCCCTGTCCCCTTCGACACTGGACTCGCCTCTTTTGCGAGTGGACATGGCGTACATATATCTGTGCGGAATTTCGTCCTTGCACGGAAGGACTGGCAAGTGAATTTACGGTAGGCATACAGTCACGCAATCCATATAGCTGATTAAAATCCACTTGCGTATCTGTTACGACCTCAAGTAAGGGGAGATTTCGTAAATTGAATTTCGGCCAAGCGCCCAGCAATAGAGGGGAGATGGAACTCCTGAGACCGGTTGGTTGGGCAAATAACACTTGCGCCATGCGAGAGCTGAGTTGCAAGTTCCACGCTAGCCCAAAGAGGTGGAGTCGCCTCTAGGAGTGTGTCGGGCATAGATCGGTGACGAAGCCTACATCGAGTGCAGCAGGCATTGTTTTAATTTCGAGCTATGGGCCAGAACTTCATAGCTGACACGGTCGACCAGACGCTTCTGTTTCCTCCATCGCTTCACGATTGGCTTCCCGAGGGGCACCTGGCCCGCTTTCTTTTGGATGTGGTCTCAGCGCTGGATCTGAGCGCGATCTACGCGTCGTATCAGGAAAAGGATGGCCGCGGTCAGGCGGCCTATGCGCCGGAGATGATGGTCCGTCTGCTGCTGTACGGCTATGCGCGGGGCGTTTACAGTTCGCGCAAGCTTCAGACGCGTACCTTCGAGGACGTAGCTTTCCGATATCTTTCCGGCGACCAGCACCCGGACCACGCCACCATCGCCGAGTTCCGCAAGCGACATCTGGAGGCGCTCTCGGGTCTGTTCACGCAGGCTCTGCTGCTGTGTTCGAAAGCAGGCCTGGTGAAGCTTGGCCATGTGTCGATCGACGGAACCAAGATCAAGGCCAACGCCAGCAAGCACAAGGCGATGAGCTACAAGCACATGAACGAGACCGAGGCGCGCCTGAAGCAGGAGATCGATGCGTTGCTGGCGGCCGCCGAAAAGACCGATGCCGAAGAGGATGCGCAGTACGGCAAGGATCGGCACGGCGACGAACTTCCTGCCGAGTTGCAGCGGCGGGAGAGCCGGTTGCAGAAGATCGGCGAGGCCAAGGCGGCTTTGGAGCAGGAAGCCAAAGAAAAGGCCGCGGAGCAATGCGCCGAGGCCGAGCAGAAACTGGCTGAACGCGAAGAAGAAGAGCGGCGCACGGGCAAGAAGAAGCGTGGCCGCAAGCCGGAACCACCTGATCCTGACAAGGCCCGGCCAGACGACACAGCACAGCGCAACTTCACCGATCCGGAGAGCCGCATCATGCCGGATGGTACCAACAAGGGCAGTTTCGTGCAGGGCTACAACGCGCAGATCGCAGTTGATTCAACGTCGCAGGTGATCGTGGCCGCCGAGGTTACGCAGGAGACGAACGACAAAAAGCAGTTGCTGCCGATGATCGCGCAGATCGCAACGAATCTGGAACAGAAGCCGGAGAAGGTCAGCGCCGACACGGGCTATTTCAGCGAGGCGAACGTGACCGATGAGTCGGTTAAGGATGTCGACCTGTACGTGGCAACGGGTCGCGACAAGCACGGCGTCGCGGTAGAGTCGAGCAGCGCGCCGCCACCGCCCGGCGCACCGCCGAAAGAGGCGATGCGGGAAAAGCTACGAACTGAGGCTGGTCGCACCGTGTACAAGATGCGCAAGGCGATCGTCGAGCCGGTCTTCGGACAGATCAAGGAACAGCGCGGTTTTCGTCGCTTCAGCTTGCGGGGCAAAGAGAATGTCCGCCGCGAGTGGAGACTGGTGTGCACGGTCAGCAACCTGCTGAAGCTGTTCCGGGCCGGCAGGGTTCTGGAAACGGCATAAAAGGACGGGAAAACGGGCCCGTGATACCCAAACGGCACAGAAAGCTCGCTATAAGCCACCAGCAGGATTACTGGCTGCGCGCCCCAGTTCGAACTCCAGCCCTGCATATCCCTGAATTGACCTCGGCAAACGCTATGCCCGACACACTCCTAGGTGGGACATTTCGTCCCGGGCTCAGCTCGTTATGTGGATATGAAAAGGGTTTCTCCGGCATCCAGCGGATCATCCTAGGTCAGTACTTGGTCATGCTAATGCAAGAATGCAGTTCGATTGAACGAACAACTGTTGAACCTTGGAGCTAATGTCATTCACTACTAGGGGTGGCATAGCTGATGATCCGAACAGTCAAGATGCTCATGGTGGACCGTCTTGCTCTGATATACACTCTCGTCCTCATTAATAACCTGATCGAATTCAACTCAAATTATCAATTCGTGCTCCATGTCGTGGAGATGGGCATGGTCGTGCCTGGCAATCTCAGCATGGTCGCTTATAGTCTTCGCCTCTTCTTTGCCACGCATTCTATTGTTTAATCATCTCATGGGAATTTCCCACAATGATTGATTTCTGGTTGGGCGCGCTCCGCTTGCTCCGCGCTCAGCCGCACTGTCCTAATACCTTCAACCCCGGCAAGCGCATTCCGATTGTGTGACGATGCATATCAAGACCCTAATAATTTGAGCAGAGAGAAGTTCTGTGCAGCATTACCTGCGCGCTTTCAGCCCAGGTCTTCGCCGAAGCCCACGTCGAGCACCCGCTTCGGCTCTTCTCCGGATCGCTATCCCTCCAAGAGCAGGAGTCGCTCTGGAGCGAGCCTGATTCGCCACGGCTGGGGCTCCATGCTGATCACACGCCACAAGTCTTTTGCGATGTCTGCCTCTAGATGTGGCAACTCACTGGCCTGCGGCGCGGCATGTAATCGCAGATAGAGCGTCACTTCATGTGGTGCTTCACTGACTCCGACAAGCCAGCAAGAGAAGGTGTTTTCATCCTCTGCCGAATGGAATGCAATCTGGTGCGAGCGCAACCCCAGATGGGTCAGTGAATCTGGGACCTTGTCTGCTGTCTGCAATCTGCAGTTCCAACTATCAACTGCGATCTGATGGCTCCCCACCCGCCGAGCGGGCACTAAATTCTTGCAGCCTGTGAGCCGCGCAGCCACTACGTTCCGTGGCTGCTCAAAAAGTTGGTGTTTGGGGCCGCTTGCAATTACTCTTCCGTTGTCAAGCACAAGCAGGTCATCGCAGAAGCGGAAGGCCTCTTCCATGTCGTGCGTTACAAAAATCACTGCCCCGTTGTAACCGCTAAGCGTTTCGCGAAGCTGCTCTTCCATCTGCCTCCGCAGGTGTGGATCGAGTGCTGCAAACGGCTCATCTAATAACAACGCCTCTGGCTCGATTGCCATACATCGCGCAATCGCCACTCGTTGCCGCTGTCCTCCTGAAATCTCCGCCGGATAGCGATCTGCGAGTTCTGCAATATGCATTCGTTCGAGCTGCTGCTGAACCCGGGTCCGCCGCTCCTGCCGCGATAGAGTACTCAAGCCAAAGCCAACATTTGCGGCTACGGTCATGCGCGGAAACAGCGCGTAATCCTGAAACACAACGCCAATCTTGCGGCGAGCAGCCGAAACATACTCTCCGGTTGCGCTGTCGAAGAGAATACGACTGTTCAGAACAATGCGACCTCTATCTGGTGCAATTACGCCCGCAATCATGCGCAGCGTCATTGACTTGCCGGCACCAGAAGCACCAAGCAATCCAACTGCGCCCCTGCCGGCGACAAGATCAACATCCAGTCTGAAGCACTCCAGAGCCTTCTCAACCCGGACCTCAAGCTCCGCCTCAGACTCACGTGCTCTCCTCGGCGATGATAGTGCCGCGGAGGAAACCCCGGAGGAATATGTCTGACCTGGATACTGCCTCTTGGTCTTGCCTTGCCAATTGAGCAGTCGGATAATTGCCAGCGACACGAGTACAATCAGGCTCACCCAAAGGAAGGCCACGCGCATGTCTCCCGCCTCTGCCGCTGAAAAGATGGCAACTGGCATAGTCTGGGTGCGTCCAGGAATATTGCCAGCCAACATCAAGGTGGCGCCAAACTCGCCCAGTGCGCGCGCAAAGGCCAACACTGCTCCAGCAAGAGCCCCTGGTGCCGCTTCGGGAAGCAGCACTCTGCGAAATACCCTCGCCTCCGATTCGCCCAGCGTGCGCGCCGCATCCAAGAGGTTCGGGTTCACTTGCTCAAAGGCGCCCAGGGCGGTGCGATACATCAGCGGAAATGCTACAACTGTTGCTGCAATCACCGTGGCTGGCCACGAGAATACAATAACGATGCCTAAGTGCTCCAAAGCGTGCCCAACAAAGCTGCGCCGCCCTAAGAGCAAAAGAAGGAAGAAACCTACTACTGTAGGGGGAAGTACAAGGGGAAGCGTCAGAATGCCGTCAATCCAAGGGCGGAGGCCCCCGCGCAAACCGTACATGAACCAAGCGGCAAGCAGGCCCAGGAAAAATATGACCACCGTTGCCACGCAGGTTGTTGCTAATGAGATCCAAAGCGGCGATAGGTCGGTAGCAAGGGTCACGGTGTTGCCATTGTAAATCCATGTTTCTCGAAGATGGCTTGCGCCGCAGGAGTGAAAAGATAGTTGGTAAATCTGCGGGCGGCCTGCTCGCCGCGGCTCCCCTTGACTACCGCAACGGGATAGATAATCGGATCATGTGCCCACTCCGGAAATGACGCGATAATCCGAACCTTCCTAGATGGGAGTGCGTCGGTTACGTAAACAAGGCCGGCATCCGCATCTCCAGTTTCCACATAGGTGAGCACTTGCCGGACGTCCCTTCCCAGCACCAACTTGCCGCTCAACTCATCCCAAAGATGAAGAGACAAAAGCGCTTGCCGCCCATATTGGCCAACTGGAACACTGCCTGGATCGCCCAGCGCTATCGCCCGCAATGCTGCGCCTTTGAGATCATGGATATCCTTTAACCGGGAGTCGCTTGGGCCAATAAGCACCAATCGATTGCGTAAAAGATTGCGGCGCGACCTCGTAGCAATCATCCCCTTTGCTTCAAGATCATCCATAGGCTTTAAAGCAGCCGAAAAATAAATGTCAGCCGGCGCTCCCTGTTCAATTTGCTTACCAAGCGTCCCAGAAGAACCGAAGTTATTGCTGAAATCCATATCCGTGTAGCTCTTCTTGTAGACAGCCTCAATTTCGGTGACCGCATCCTGGAGGCTTGCAGCAACAGAGAGTTTCAGGAGCGTCCGATGCTGAAAGTGGCATCCTGGCAACCATCCGATCAGGATGCCAAAGATCAACAATACGCAGGCCCCGACTTGGAATTCAGTCCGTATTCTCGCCGATCTCAAATGCGGCTCCCTTGCCAATAGGCGACTTGTACTCCAAACTCTATGACTCGTCGGTCAGTCAAAAGCGTCAATGTCGATGAAAACGCTGAAAAGGCCTCGTTGACCCACTAAATGCTTACATAACTCTAGACCAGCAAAAGCCGCATCGACATCGGTTGCGCCACCTGCACCTTGAGTACATTGTAGTCTGGGCTGTTTTCCCCTTGCCCGCCTCTTGTTGAAGCCGTCATCATTGCGCACCCTCTTTTAACCGAGTTTTTGGCCGTTGGCTGACGAACTCCGTTCCTCCCCGTTCCCACCAGCATTTGAACCCTGCCAACCCAACATCGAGCAAAACCGTAGTAAAGCTGAGCCGTATTTGAGCTGAATTTTCGCGCAGATGTTGATTAGGATGGCCGCTTGCGCAGTATCAGAGAGAGAAGTATTAAGTGCCGAGACTTCGTGCCTTCGCGGGCTGAATACAGACGTGGGCAGGATCGCCAGTCAAGGCCGCATCCATTTGTCTACGCTCCGCAGCGCAGACTGCCTTTGCCCTGAAATTGCCCGGTGGATTGTCTTGCTTTACTGCTTCATGCTGTAAGACATTGATTCTATTGGCGTCCCCGACGGGATTTGAACCCGTGTTATCGCCGTGAAAGGGCGGTGTCCTAGGCCGGGCTAGACGACGGGGACGCTTTGGGAGGGCAAAGAGCGGCATGAATTGGCCGAGTGCGCCCTCATGAAGGCTATCAACTTGGAGGGGGTGTGTCAAAGAACTGGACCTTGGTTGGTCCTCAACCCCTATAAACGATTGATTGTGAACAGCTTGTGTTCAACCGTAAAGTGGAAGACGGGCGCAGGCTGGAGCCCTGTTTGCGCTATCCTCAAAGAGAGGCTCAGTTTGGAGCTGATATTGCCGTTGGATTACCTGCACTGTGTGAATTTTTGCGTCAATCATCCGGCTGCAAACGTCAGATAAGAGGGCGCAATTCAGCATGTTTCCGATACTTAGAGGCGCTCTCAGCGAGCCGAATGGATCACGGTTGCGGAAGCTTCCATAAAATGGGAGACGCTCCGCGTGAGGAACCCCAGCAAGCAAGTACGGCAATCATTCCGGCAAAAGCCGGAGATTCAGGCGAGCAGCCTGAACAGAGGAAGAAGCTAGTGAGATACATCGCGTTCAAGCGCACTTATGGAATAGTTGTTTTGATTCTGGCCGGATTGGCGGCCACGGGCTGCCAGAAGAAGCCTGCAGCTCAAGCAGGCGCAGGAGTTGGGATGCAGGGCCTTCCTGTGCAGACGGCTGCTGTGACCCTGGCACCGGTGGCCCAGAGCAGCGAATATGTCGCCACCATCAAGTCGCGCCGCTCAGCCACTTTGCAACCACAGGTGAGCGGACAACTGACGCAGATTGGCGTAAGGTCCGGCGATCGAGTAAAGGTCGGCCAACTCTTGATGCAGATTGATCCGCGCCAACAGCAGGCCACCGTGGCCTCGCAGCGCGCGACAGAGCGGCAGAAGAAAGCGCTTTTTGACTACGATACGGTTGAAGTCGAGCGCCAGCGCAAACTGTTTGAAGCGGGCGTAACCAGCCGAGACAGTTACGACCAGGCGCGCCAAGCTTTCGAAAACGCCAAGGCTGACTACGAGTCAGCGATGGAGTTGCGCAAGACGCATGAGCAGCTTTTGGCCTACTATACAGTCCGCGCGCCGTTTGACAGCGTAGTGGGCGACATTCCAGTGCATGTGGGCGATTACGTTTCGCCATCCACCGCACTGACGACTGTAGACGAAAACAAGGATATGGAAGCGTACATCTACGTTCCCACGGAGCGCTCCGGCGACGTGCGGCAAGGGCTAGACGTGGAGTTGACAGACAACAGCGGCAAACTGCTGGAGAAGACAAAGATCAATTTTCTTTCGCCGCAGGTTGACAGCTCGCTGCAGGGAATCCTAGTGAAGGCTCCGGTGCATTCATCGCCAGAAGTTCTGCGTAACGCACAAATGGTCAAGGCGCGGGTTATCTGGAGCACCAAGGCCATGGCCGTGGTGCCTGTGCTGGCGGTGACGCGGCAGGGCGGGCTGAGCTTCGTGTTCCTAGCGCAGCAGCAGAACGGGCACTTTATCGCTCACCAGGCAGCAGTCACGCTGGGCGACACGGTGGGTAACACTTACTCCGTTACCTCAGGGCTGAATGCGGGTGACAAGGTGATCGTGTCTGGGACGCAGTTCCTGGTAAACGATATGCCAGTTATACCTATGGGCCGTTGAGGGATGGGTTTGTCCCGATGAATCTTGCCGGTTAAGTTTGCTGTATCCCACTTCAGGCGCTGCATGGCCGCCTTGAGTGCAGTGGATGGAGTGGGAAGCCCGGCGCATTGCGATCGCTCGAAGCCAAGAGAAAAGAGGGCTTACCTTGTTTGTTGATTTCTTTATTCACCGACCGGTTTTTGCCACGGTGTGCGCGTTGTTGATCATTCTGAGCGGGGCGATATGCATTCCGATGCTCCCTATCTCCATGTACCCCACGCTGGCGCCTCCGGAGGTAATGGTAAGTAGCAACTATGTTGGTGCTGACGCAGAGACAGTAGAGAAGGCAGTCACTCTTCCGCTGGAAGAGTCCATCAATGGCGTCGAGGGCATGCGCTACATCAGTTCGTCGAGTTCCAATAGTGGAACCAGCCAGATTACCGCGACCTTCACCACCGGCTACAACCTGGACATTGCGGCAGTTGACGTACAGAACCGAGTGGCCAGTGTGCAGGGCCGCCTGCCCGCGGCAGTAAACGCAACGGGCATCAGCATCACCAAGTCCAACTTCAATTTCGTCTTCGGCGCAGGCTTCTTCACCCGCGACGGGCGCTACTCAAGCGAGTTCATCTCCAACTACCTCGATGTGTATGTTAAGGATGCGCTCAAGCGCGTGCCAGGCGTCGGCGACGTGATGATCTTTGGCGAGCGCAAGTATGCCATGCGCGTGTGGCTTGATCCGGTGCGGATGGCTGCCCGCGGCCTGACGGCCGGCGACGTCGTAAATGCGCTGGCAGAACAGAATGTTGAGATCCCAGCTGGCCAACTTGGCCAGCCGCCGTCCGACTCAAAGCAGGCCTTTCAGATTCCAGTGCGTGTGGTGGGAAGACTGACCAGCCCTGCAGAGTTTGACAGCATCATTGTAAAGAACTCCCCCAACGGCCTAGTGCTCCTAAAGGATGTGGGACACTCTGCGGTTGGAGCGGAAAATTATAGTACAACGCTCAAGTTCTCCGGCCGCGAAGCCATGGGCATCGGTGTAGAGCAACTGTCGAACGCGAATGCACTTGAGGTGGACAGCAAGGCCAAAGAGACTCTCGCGGAGCTATCCAAGAGCTTTCCGCCAGGACTGGAATATGCCGTCGCCTTCGACTCGACGACAGTGGTCGGCGACTCAATCCGTGAAGTGCTCCAGACACTGGCTTTGGCGATCTTTATCGTCATCTCGGTGATCTTCCTGTTCCTGCTGGACTGGCGCGCCACCATTATTCCCGCTGTCACCATCCCGGTGTCGTTGATTGGAACCTTTGCCTTTATCAAGCTGTTCGGCTTCTCCATCAACTCGCTCACACTATTTGGCATCACTCTGGCCACAGGGCTTGTGGTGGACGATGCCATCGTCGTAATCGAGAACGTGCAGCGCCACATCGCAATGGAGCACTCTGACCCGCACGAAGCAACATCGCGCGCCATGGGCGAAGTCACGAGCGCAGTCATCGCCACTTCGCTGGTGCTGATCGCCGTCTTTGTGCCTGTGTCGTTCTTCCCCGGAACCACCGGCATCCTGTACAGGCAATTCTCGCTGACCATCGCGTTCGCTATCGCCATCTCGGCCTTCAACGCGCTCACACTGTCTCCGGCTTTGTCAGCCATGTTCCTGCGCGGTGAAGAAGACCGCCCCAAGCAGTTGGACTTCCTGCACATCCGCCCCGTGTCGCGTATCTTTGCCGCATTCATCCACGGAGCGGATAAGGCGATCACGTGGCTAGCCAGTTCCTACGCCAGGTCAATCCATGTAGCGCTGCAATTACGCTACCTTTTGCTGCTCGTCTTCTTCGCTGGGCTGGGTGCTACTGTGTGGGTCTATCAGCGTGTGCCCACCGGATTTATTCCTCAGGAAGATCAGGGCTTCATGATGGTGATAGTGCAGGCGCCTCCGGGCTCCTCGCTGGCCTACACCACGAGCTTGGCTGACCGCGCAGAGGCGATTATCGCGCAGAATCCTGATGTCGGCGGGTCATTCTCCGTGATGGGCTTCAGCCTGGCTGGCAGCGCATCCAATGCTGGCATGATGTTTGTGAATACCAAGCCTTCTGATCAGCGGCGTGGCAAAGGCCACTCCACTGCGGATATCGTCGCTGATTTGTCCCCCAAACTGCAGTCGCTTATGTTTGCTCCCAACGGCGGCTTGGTGGCTATGTTCCTGCCTCCGGCGGTACAGGGCGTTGGCAGCTACGGCGGCTTTCAGTTCATGCTTCAGGACCAGGGGGGCAACACACTCACCGACCTGGACCGTGTGGCGCACCAGATCGTGGGCGCCAGCCGCGCGCGCAAAGATCTGACAGGCCTGTTAACGACCTTCTCGGCCAACGATCCGCAAATGCTCGTCACCATTGACCGCGAAAAGGCCAAGGCGATGAGCATTCCGCTCTCCCAGATCAGCAACACACTGAGCATCTTCATGGGCTCGATGTATGTGAACGACTTCGACTACAACAACCGGACCTATCGCGTATTTGCACAGGCCGACCAGCCTTTCCGTATGACATCCAAGGACCTGCACAACTATTACGTGCGTTCGGATTCCGGACAGATGGTGCCGCTCGACAACCTGACCTCCGTGAAGGAAAGCGCCGGCCCACCAGTGATTACCCATTACAACCTCTTCCGCGCAGTTGAGATCGATGGTTCACCGGCTGCTGGGTTCAGTTCCGGGCAGGGGCTGGCGTCGATGGAAGACCTGGCTAAGAAGGTAATGATGCCGGGAATGGCCTACCAGTGGACAGGGCTGACCTTGGACGAGATTGAGTCCAGTGGTAAGGCGTTGATCATATTCGGGCTTGGAATCCTGGTTGTCTATCTAACTCTGTCAGCGCAATACGAGAGCTTCGCACTGCCCTTTATCATCCTGCTGGCCGTTCCCATGGCGGTGCTGGGCGCGCTGGGACTGGTTTCGCTCCGCGGCCTAGCCAATGATGTCTACTGCCAGATTGGCCTGGTAATGCTGATTGGCCTATCGGCAAAAAACTCGATTCTAATTGTCGAGTTTGCTGAGCAATTGCGGCGAAAGGGCCGCTCTATTGCAGAGGCAGCCATTGAGGCGTCGGAGTTGAGGCTGAGGCCGATTCTCATGACCTCATTCGCCTTCATTCTCGGCGTGCTGCCGCTGGTGTTTGCCACCGGCGCCGGCGCGTTGGGACGCCGCTCCGTTGGAACCACAGTCGTAGGTGGCATGTTGCTTTCGACTGTGCTCAACCTGTACTTCATCCCCGTACTCTACGTGCTTCTAAGCAGACTGCTGAGGCGCGGGGATGACAAGGAAGCCCCGGCAGAGGCTTAGCGCAGATCGCTCACTGCTTATCACGGTGAGCGATAACATAATCCTTGATGCGATCGTAGACTTGGATTGTAACCACCCCGCGATCCAGCAAATCCCCTTTGGCGCGGTAGGGCCGGAAGCGCACGATGCGTCCGGCCCAGCTGACCGTCATACCGGGAACCTTCATCAGTTCATCGGTGCTGGAATGATTGATGTCAATGCGCTGTTCGGGCGGCGGAGCATCTGCGGATGTCTTCGGCGCCCCACTGCTGTCCCGATCCTGGTCCTGTTCTGCCCCTGCTACGCAAGCGCTCAGTAAAGCAAGCGCCAAAGCCGCGGAATGAATCTTTGTTTGCACCGCTTCATTCTCTGCTTTACCCTGCACAAGCCGCAAGCCTGATTAATTTCCAATCGAACCATCGCCTGTGCACAGGGCCGCCTCTCCGTTCATACTTCCACCAAAAGCTTGGCTGTCTCCTTTTGAACTACTTGAGCGTGGCCAACCTGCAACCATTAATTTATGGCAATTCTTCCTGTTTCTTCCACTGCTGACCATCTACATCGCCAAGGCATATTGGGTCGTGCCATGCTCATCTTTCTGATAGTCCTGATTGTGCTGTTCGGCTTATGCCTGGCGTTTTCCTGGTCCTCGGGCGACTCAATGGCAAGTCTCCTGTTCTTCACCGGACAGGGCAAAACGCGCAACTCTGCGAACAACCAGAAGACCCTGGTAGATCTTCGCCCCTGGCAGACGGCTGAGGCGCTGGCGGCACTAGCCGTGACAGCAGAGGAAACTGCTTATGCACATGAATCCGAACATCTGGCTGATCATGAGGTGGATCAGGCCTTCGCCTCGGCATTGCGCATCGCCAATACGCAGGCGCAGCATCGCAATCTCACTGGCGAGACACTTGCGCTTTCGCAAAAAGTGACTCAGCTTCAACTACTCGCAACGGAAGATCAAGCGCAAGTGCAGAGCCTGACTTCGGCGGCAGGGTTGGCTGCAAACCAGTCAAAAGTCGGCCATCAAGCGGCCGCGAGCGATGACAAGCTTGAAACCGCGAAAGCGCAGCTTGGACTCGATTCCGACCAGCTTGACGATGCACAGAAGGACCTCGATAGGGCATCCGGCGACAATCGCACCCAAATTCAAGAGCAGCTTGCAGCACATGAAGTCACTATGCAGAAATATGACAAGGAGTTGCGCAGCGACGGGCTGGTTGCGGTTCTTTCTGCTCCGAAGCATGGAACGCTGGCAAGCCGCTTAAAGGCATGGATCAAACAACGCGGACGTTACCAGATAGTCCAGATGGCTTTGCACGAGGCACGGTCTGATCTAGCAAGTCTGACTGCCGAACACAGCGCTCTTGAAACCGAGGCGCACGCACGGGCCGCTAAAACTGCAGGCAATTCGTTGGACCATGTGGCCAGACTTGCCAATATCAAAGAGCGGGGTGATGACCGCCAACTTCTGACGATTTATGACAACCGCATTCAGACGCAGCAGCAGCTTGCCACCGTCTATGAAAAGTGGTCTGCCCAAATACTTTTACAACACCGCGTCGTGCTCCGCCTAGTACTGCAGTCGCTCGCGCTGATTGCCTTCATCCTTATCTGTATGGTGCTCTGCGATGCGCTTGTGCGGCGGGTGATGGAGCATCCAGCTCTTGACCGAAGGCAGGTGCAAACGCTGCGCACTGTTCTCCAGTTGGGCCTGGAGGCTCTCGGCGCTCTGCTGATTCTGCTTGTCATCTTCGGAACACCGCAGCAAATGCCCACCATCCTGGGCCTTGCCACTGCCGGGCTCACGATTGCTCTGCAGGATTTCATTCTTGCGTTTTTTGGGTGGTTTGTCCTTATCGGCAAAAATGGCATCCGTGTCGGGGACTGGGTTGAAATTGATGGGGTGGGCGGCGAAGTCACCGAACTCGGCATTATGAGCACGACTCTGCTTGAAACCGGGGATTCTGCGGAGAGAGGTCGCCCTACTGGCCGCTGTATCTCCTTCCTCAATAGCTTCGCCGTGCGTGGAAAATACTTCACCTTCGCCACCACCGGGCAGTGGATGTGGGACGAGATCAGTGTAGCCATACCTGCGTCCGAAGGGACCGATGCGCTGGTTGAACGAATCTGCAGGAGCGTGCAGGATGAGACAAAAGAGAGCGATCGCATTGCGGAGCATGAGTGGAAGCGTGGCTCTCGTGCGGATGGACTGAGCCGGTTCAGCGCTGCTCCTGTGGTGAATCTGCGCCCTTCTGAATCCGGCATCGACATCCGGGTGCGCTATGTTACCCGCGCGTCAGAGCGTTTCGTAGTGCGCAACCGCTTGTACCGGCACATCATTAGCTTGCTGCAAAATGAGCATAGGCCGGTGGAGGGAGAAGGCCTGCTGGCAGGCAAGAGCAAATAGCGGTTCCGATCTGGAGGGTTAGACGGAGTCATAGTTGACACCTCCGGGGGCTTGCCATTATGTTTTTATACAGATGCAGAGCCACCGCCATCACGGTCACCATCATCATCATGGAATTTCCATGCCGGCGGACTGCCATGGCCTGAACTAAACGGCCAGAGAGATCTAAAGAGATGCACAAGCCCGCCGGCGAATGATGCCAGCGGGCTTTTTATGCTTCGAATCGCAAGTCACAACCAGAATCAGGATGAGAATGAGCAACGTAGACGCAATAATCGACTTCAACAAGATGGATGGCCTTGTACCGGGAATCGTGCAGGACGCGCGCACCGGCGAAGTGCTGATGCTGGGTTTTCTCAATCCCATCAGCTATGCCAAGACGCTAGAGAGCGGATTTGTAACCTTCTGGAGCCGCACGCGCCAGAAATTGTGGATGAAGGGCGAGAGCAGCGGCAATAGGCTGCGCGTCGTCTCGGCAGCAACCGACTGCGACAACGACACACTGTTGTTTCGCGTGGTGGTCGAGGGCGATGGCGTAGTGTGCCACGAAGGCACAGTCAGTTGCTTTACCAAACCGGTTACGATGGGAACGGCAAGCACCAAGTCGGAGGAGAAACGTGGCTAACAAGCTGAGGCTCGGAATTCCCAAAGGCAGTTTGCAGGATGCGACTATCGCGCTGTTCAAGCGCGCCGGATGGAATATTTACGCGGACGGGCGGTCCTACTTTCCCTCCATCGACGACAGTGAGATTGAGTGCATGCTGATCCGTGCCCAGGAGATGGCGCGCTACGTGGAACACGGAGTGCTCGACGCCGGACTCACTGGTATTGACTGGGTTGTGGAAAGTGGCCTGGATGTTGCCAGCGTCACCACGCTCACCTATGCCAAGCAGAGCCGCCGCAAGGTGCGCTGGGTGCTAGCCGTTCCCGAGGGCAGCGGATTTGAGAAGGCAGAGGACCTTGAGGGCAAGATCATCGCTACTGAACTTGTGGAGGTCACTAAGCGCTACTTCATCGCTAAGGGCGTGAACGTTAAGGTCGAGTTTAGCTGGGGCGCAACGGAGGTAAAGCCGCCCATGCTGTGCGATGCGATTGTCGAGGTTACCGAGACAGGCAGTTCGCTCAAGGCCAACCACCTGAAGATTATTGACACTGTAATGGAAAGCGAAACCCATCTCATAGCGGGCAAGGCCACCCTGGCCGACCCGTGGAAGCGCGAGAAGCTCGACCAGCTCGCTCTCATGCTGCGCGGTGCAATCGATGCGCAATCGCAGGTGGGCCTCATGCTCAACGTCAAGCGTGAAGATCTTGAAACAGTGCTTGCCGTGCTCCCGGCGCTTAACTCGCCCACGGTCTCCCAGTTGAGCAATTCAGAGTGGGTTGCGGTAAACACCATCGTTGAGGAGCGCGTGGCCCGCGACGTAATTCCCCGGCTAAAGGCAGCTAGGGCAACGGGCATCGTGGAGTATCCGCTCAATAAGGTTGTTCTGTAACCGGAGGAACGATGAAGCTAATCCGGACTAAAGGACGAGGGGCACGGCTGGCTGCGGAAGTGCTTGCGGTGCTTGAACAACGCGGGGGAGCTGCTCTTGACAACGTGCTGCCAGCAGTACAGACCATCGTGACCGATGTGCGCAAACAGGGTGATCGCGCGCTCCTGCGCTATGCATCCCAATTCGATGGACTAGCTGGCGCAAAGGCTCTGCGTGTAGCGCCGGAAGAGATGGCAGCGGCATGGGAGGCACTCAATCCCGCATTGCGTGAAGCTTTGTCCACAGCGGCGGAGCAGATTCGTAGCTTTGCCCGCAAGCAGTTGCCTGCCTCTTGGAATACCTCCACCGTTGCTGGCCTTTCCACCGGTCAGCTGGTGCGTCCACTCGGTTCAGTTGGCTGTTATGTGCCCAGCGGTCGTCATCCACTCCCATCGACCCTGTTGATGACGGCGATTCCAGCACAGGTAGCCGGAGTCAAGCGCATTGTCGCCGTCTCTCCAAAGCCCGCTCCTGAGACCCTAGCAGCTGCGCACCTGCTCGGCATAACCGAGTTCTACCGGCTTGGCGGTGCGCACGCAGTGGCGGCGCTCGCCTATGGAACCCCAAGCATTGCGTGCGTTGATAAGATCGTCGGACCAGGGAATCTTTATGTAACGGCCGCAAAGCGGCTGGTTGCATTCGACTGTGCCATCGATATGCTAGCTGGGCCTACAGAGATTGTTGTCACCAGCGAGCGTGGCACGGTTGCAGGCATTGCTTCCGATCTCGTAGCCCAAGCTGAGCACGACCCAGAGGCGCTGGCCATATTCGTCACGACGCGTGAAGATCTGGCCAGGTCCGTCATCCTGGAGGCTAGACTCCGCAGCCGCAAGAATGTTGTCGCGCGTGAGGCCCTTGATCGCAATGGTTTGGCAATTGTTGCATCGAGCCTGGATGAAGCGCGGCAGATCACCAATCGTATTGCCCCTGAGCACTTGACAGTAGACGCAGCCAGCGATCTCAAGTGGGTTGAGAATGCGGGGTCGGTGTTCGTTGGTCGCTGGTCTGCGCAACCTATGGGCGACTACGTCTCCGGGCCCAACCATACACTGCCAACCGGCGGTACAGCGCGGGTGCGCGGCGGATTGAGCGTCAATGACTTCGTCAAGCTCATCACCGTCCAGGAGTACACGGCGCAAGGCCTGAGTGCACTGGGACCGCAGGCTGCCTTGCTGGCTGAAGCTGAGGGTTTAGTTGGCCATGCCGATGCCATTCGCACTCGGCTACGCCGGAGCACTACCGCAAGGAGATCCCGTGCCTGAAGCTCTAACAACATTCCCGCCGTCCCCGCGTGCGCGTGTGAAGGCCATGAAGGAGTATCACCCTCCGCTGGGCTGCCGCGATATGCTGCGGCTGGACTTTAACGAGAACACGCTGGCCTGTTCGCCAAAGGTGCGAGAAGTGCTGGGGCGGATCTCAGCAGGCACCCTCACGCGTTACCCTGAGCGCGGGCCGGTTGAGGCGATAACAGCCGAGCACCTTGGCCTCAAGGCTGACCAGATTGCTTTGACCAACGGCGTTGACGAGGCGATCCACGTGCTCTTCGAGGCGTTTCTCGAAGTGGGCGATGAGTTGCTGCTACCTGTGCCCACGTACACGATGTATGAAGTGTATGTGTCGGCGACGGATGCACGCGCTGTGACAGTGCAGGCCGCAGAAGATTTGAAGTTCCCCTACGAACGGCTGCTCGCTGCCATTACGAGACACACGAAGATGATTGCCATTGCAAATCCCAACAGCCCTTCTGGATCCATCGCCACGCGCGAACAGCTTGTGGAGATAGCTCGCCGTGCGCCTCATGCTGTGCTGCTCGTAGATGAGGCTTACTTTCATTTCCACGGCGAGACGGTGATGGATTTGGTAGGCGTTGTGCCCAACCTGATGGTTACGCGCACCTTCTCCAAGGCTTATGGGCTCGCCGGTTTGCGTCTCGGGTTGCTGGCTGGGCCAGCCGAGTTGATGCGCTGGGTGCGGCGCGTACTCTCCCCCTATAGCGTGAACTCAATCGCGCTGGCCTGCCTGCCTGCTGCACTTGACGACGCTGGCTATCTTGACTGGTACGTCAGTGAAGTGCTTGCCGCACGCACCGAGTTTGAGGCTGCCCTCGATGACGCGGAGGTGCCGCGCTGGTTCAGCCGGGCGAACTTTATTCTGGTTGATATCGGTGAACAGCACGCTGAGTTTGTACGGCTGATGAAAGCTGCAGGCGTGTTGGTGCGCGACAGGTCGAGCGATCCGGGCTGCGATGGACGCGTACGCATCACGATTGGAACACGGGAACAGATGAGGCAGGCGGCCAAGGCGCTCGATGAAGCGATGGCTACGCTGCGGTCTGGAAGAGGAACCCAATGACCACAAAGAAGGCGAGCAAGCAGGCAGCCGCGAAAGGCATGCGTAGCGCGGGCTTCGAGCGCAACACCACAGAGACGCGGATCGCTATCAATCTAACGATCGAGGGCAGCGGCCAGTACAAGGTCGCCACCGGCATTCGCTTCTTTGACCATATGCTGGAACTTTTCACGCGGCACGGCGCCTTCAATCTTGATCTCAAGTGCGATGGGGACCTGGATGTGGATCAGCACCACACGGTTGAGGATGTAGGAATAGCCTTGGGCGAGGCATTTGACCGCGCTCTTGGCGACAAGCGCGGGATCCTGCGCGCGGGATATTTCCTGATGCCAATGGACGAGACTCTCGCCATTGCTGCCATTGACCTCAGCGGGCGCACCGCCTTCGCTGTCGATGCCAAAGTCCGCACGCGGCTTATCGGCGACTTGCAAACCGAACTGCTTACCGACTTCTTCGAGGGCTTTGCGCGTGGCGCACGCGCGAACGTTCACGTAAAGACAATGTACGGTCGCTCGAACCATCACAAGATCGAGGCAATCTTCAAGGCCTTTGCGCGGGCGCTGCGCGTAGCTTGCTCACGCGACATGCAATTGGGTGATATGCTGCCTTCGACAAAGGGGCTCTTGTAATGCGCGTAACAGTAATCGACTATAAGGCCGGCAATCTGACATCCGTGTTGAAGGCACTGCGGCACTTGGGCGCGGAGCCTGTGGTTACAGACGGCGACTTATCTCTGATTGAGGATGCAGAGCGCATTGTGCTTCCAGGCGTGGGCCATTTTGCTGCGACCGATCGCCTGGACGAAATGGGTCTGACCAAGACGATTCGCGCGGCGATTGCTCGGGGCGTGCCTTTTCTTGGCATTTGCGTGGGTATGCAATGGCTCTACACAGGTTCAATCGAAGCGCCAGAGCAGCCTGGGCTTGGGTGTTTTTCCGAGCGCTGCACGCGTTTTGCCGAGAGCACGGAAAAGGTACCGCATGTGGGCTGGAACTCGCTGGATGTGCGTCCGGGTTCAAGGTTGCTGGCCGGCGTTGAGCCGGGCGAGTACGTCTACTTCACTCATTCGTATAAGGGGCCGGTGACTGCGGATACGGCAGCAACCACGTTTTACATTGAGCCGTTTGCGGCCGCGGTGGAGCACGACAATGTAATGGGTGTGCAGTTCCATCCAGAGAAGTCTGGCGCGACAGGGCTGAAGATCCTTGGCAATTTTCTCTCGTGGAAGACAAAGGGAGCTAAATGATTACCAAACGTATCATTGCGTGCCTCGATGTGCGCGACGGGCGCGTCGTCAAGGGTGTGCAGTTCGTAGACATTATCGACGCCGGCGACCCTGCTACGCAGGCAGCGCGCCACGCCCGCGACGGGGCGGATGAGATTGTGTTGCTCGATATCACCGCAACACACGAAGGTCGCGGCACACTGCTCGATACGGTGCGGCGAACTGCCCGTGAACTGTTCGTGCCCTTCTGCGTGGGAGGCGGGATTCGTACGGCAAACGATGCGGCGCAGGTGTTCGAAGCGGGCGCGGACAAGGTGAGTGTGAATTCGGCGGCTCTGAGAGATCCAGCGCTGATTGACGCCATCGGTCGCAGCTTCGGCGCACAGGCCGTAGTGGTAGCAATCGATGCGCGGCGCGACCACGAAGCCGCCGATCCTGTGCGCGATGCGCGGGTATTTGTGCAGGGCGGGCGGAAGTCGGCGGGCCGTCGCGTTGTGGAGTGGGCGCGCGAGGCGGAGCAGCGCGGCGCGGGCGAAATCCTGCTCACGTCGATGGACTCGGACGGAATGCGTACTGGCTTTGACTGCGAGTTGACCGCTGCGGTGAGCGAGGCAGTCGGTATTCCGGTGATTGCGTCCGGCGGCGCTGGAACAGTTGCGCATTTTGTGGATGTCTTCGGACGCGGCAAGGCCGATGCGGCGCTAGCAGCCAGCATTTTTCACTTTGGCGTATCGAGCGCCCGTTCACTTAAAGAAGAACTGGCGAGGACCGGCATCTCTGTGAGGTTGCCATGTTGATCCCTTCAATCGATCTGCTGAGCGGGCGCATTGTTCAACTTGTGCAGGGTGAAAAGCTGCGCCTCGCCTTTGATGACTTCGAGTACTGGATTGAGAAGTTCTCTAAGTTTCCACTGGTTCAGTTGATTGACCTGGACGCGGCCATGCGGCAAGGGAATAATTCGGTGCTCGTGGCACAAATCGCCAAGCGCCTGCCAGTACAGGTCGGCGGCGGCATACATTCTATCGAGCGGGCGCGGCAAGTGCTGGATGCAGGCGCAAAGCGCGTGATCATTGGATCCGCTCTCTTCTCTGCGGAGGGCTCAGTGAATACTGTGTTCGCCGCCGAACTGGCTGCTAGCGTGGGTGCAGAGCAGGTAGTGGCTGGCATCGACACCAAGAAGGGCCGCATCGCGGTTAAAGGCTGGAAGGCGCAGATCGAGCTCACGCCCGACGATGCCATTCCCCAACTCGCGCCTCATACCGCCGCATTCCTCTATACGCATGTGGACGGCGAAGGCATGATGCAGGGCTTTCCGGTCGAGACCGCAGCGCGCCTGCGCATACTAACGCAGAAGCAACTCATCGTGGCCGGTGGCATTCGCAGCCAGGAAGAGGTGAATGCACTGGATGCGCTGGGCGCCGATGCCGTAGTGGGCATGGCGGTCTACACGAATCTGCTCGCAGTTTAGTATTCGGGTTTGCCCATAGCGATAGCTCAGCGCGATGCCTGTTTCTGCCGCTCGCCGACAGCGCGGCCCGTCTCGACGCGCGAGGCGCGCAACAGGCGTGCAATCTGCTTGAGATGGAGTTGCACCGCATAGGCACGCAGAATCTCTGCTTGTGAGAAGCCGATGCCGGTATGGCGCACCGCATCCATTCGGGCTTCAAGATCGGCAATATCCTGTTCCAGATTCATCCCCGGCGGTGGAATGTGAAATCGCCACTTGTGAATGCAGCCCGCTACATGGTGAAACCCGCTGCGAATATCCACGGCCAGTCTCCCCAACGCAGGTTCCAGTTGCTGCGCATACCCGTCTTCGCGGCTATCTTTGACTGAGAATTCAAGCGCCACCAGCGCATCAAATAACGAGCGCCCAAACTGCGAGAGCATACTCAGGCCCTCGCGCCATCCCGGACCACCTGAGGGCTCGTTCCGCGCTGCCTCCAGCAGTTGATTGTTACTGCGCAGAACGGCAAGCACGTCTTCGCGCAGCGCAGCTAGGTTCTCGGCTGGCGCGCCACGAAAACCCTCCAGGATGGCTTCGAAGAAGGCACCCAGCACAAGAAATTCCTGGGCTAGGCCGTCGCGTAGCCGCAGGCGCGCGCGGTCAGGAAGCACCAGAGTGGTGACCGCAAGAGCAACTACAATGCCCAGAACCACTTCAATCACTCGATTCAGTGGCGGCCCCCAGCGCGGCCCTTCCTTGTGGACCAGCATGATGATGGTAATCGTGACTCCAGCCAGACGAGAACTACTGCGTAAACCCAAGAGTCCGCAGATTATAATTGCCGCCAGCACGGCCAAAATGTAGTTCCACGGGAGCATCCCAAATAGGGAAAACGAGAATCCAAGCACCGCTCCAATAATGGTGCCCAGCAGACGATCGCGGGAGGCGTTTACGGTGGAGCCGACATTGGACTGGAGAACGATGATGGCGCTGATGGAACCCCAGTAGCCGTCGTGCAAGCCAAAGTGCAGGGCCAGCCACCAGCAAAGAGCCGCGGCCAAGGCGGTTTTTACGGCATGGATGAGCAGGCGGCGGCGCTCCCATGAAAGGAGGTCGGGGTGCTCAGTGGGCTCCATGCGCAGCTTGACTGCGAGCTCGTGCTGGGAGAGCGTTTTGTTTACTTTCAAACGCATAATTGCATTCTGCCGTTGAATTCTCTCACAGTTACAGGATGACCGAGTGTGGCGCATCCCTGCGGTGACCCATCTCACATTTTGAGGTAGCATGAGAGCGAGGAGCCCGCATAGGTCGGGCCTGTTAACCATGCTACGAGTCGGATACCCGGCAACACTGGCCATTGAGCTTTTGGATGATTTCCCTGAGGGAATCGAGCTGATCTCACTTTCAGGCCAGTTGGACCACGACATCAACATTGATGTGTGGATTCCTGACCCATACGTATCGTGCTCACTACGTACCTGGCCGCACCTGCGCGGGGTGCGACTGGTGCTGGCGCCAATGGCGGGCATCGAGTGGTTGACGGGCATCGTGGGGCCGGAGGTTACCATCTGCAATGCGCGCGGAGCGCACAATATCTGCACTGCAGAGTGGACTCTGACAGCCATCCTTACGATGCTGAAATACGTCCCCATGTACAACGACATTCAACGCCAGGGGCGATGGAGCCGGCGCTTCGAGGTTCCGCCGCATTATGTTGCAATCACCGGGGATACGCGCCCACACTATCCGCCGGTGATGGTGGAGGAGTTAACTGGCAAGAGGATTCTTCTGGTGGGCTACGGTTCAATTGGCAAAGAGATTGAGCGGATGCTAATGCCGTTTTATGTGCATATGGTGCGCGTGGCCCGCAGCGCTCGGAGCGATAGTAAAGTTCATGCAGTGAGTGAGTTGGACAGTCTTCTTCCGGAGGCCGAGATCGTGATACTGATTCTGCCCATCACCGCAGAATCCAGGGGTCTGATCGGCAGACGGCAACTGGAACTGATGCGGCAAGGCACGTTACTAGTGAATGCGGCGCGGGGGCCAATTGTCAACACGGATGCGCTGGTGGAGGCGCTTCAGTCCGGCAGGATTCGCGCCGCCCTGGATGTAACCGACCCTGAACCGCTGCCTGTGGGGCACGCGCTGTGGAGTTGCCCAAATTTGTTCATTACCCCGCACATCGGTGGGTCGAGCCCGCAGTATGCGCCGCGCGCATTGCGTACTGTTTCGAACGAGTTGCGCCGCTACATGCATGGCGAGCCACTGCACAACATGGTGCAGACGGGAAGCTAGCCAGCGGCAGCGCGACGCCAGTCACGGAGGCCCAGAATAGCCAGCAGAATGAGGCCAGCGTAGAGCAGAGCCGTAGCTTGCAGATCCTTATAGAGGTACTCCCAAATATAGACGAGATCTACGGCAATCCAGAGCCACCAGTTGGCGGTGTACTTGCGAGCCTGCCACCAACTCGCCAGCAGACTATAGCTGGTGAGCGCAGCATCCAGATGGGGCAGCGCCGCACCGATGCGGACCATGAGCCAGCCCAGCAGCACAGAGCCCGCCGCCCCGGCGGCAAGACCGCCTATCCAGCCGCGCAGCGGGAGCGGCTCCACGCATACTTCGCCGTCTTCGCAGAGGCCCCTCCACCAGTGGTACCAGCCATAGAGGGTGAAAGCCACAAAGAAGATTTGCAGCAGCGCATCTGAGAAGAGGCAGGCGCGGAAGAATACCAGCAGATAGATGAGGTCGGCGGCCAAGACGATGGGCCAGCAGATGAGCAGGCGGCGCGTGGTGAGCCAGATGCCGAGGACCGTGGTGACGGTGCCGGCAATCTCAAGCCAGTGAGCAGCGAGGTAGTTCGCGATCATCGGTCTCCTGCATGTTGCGGGTGAGGTGTGCGAGCTCTTGCCCATTGCGCGATGGCGTCGAGAAGCTGGCGGCCCGCACCGTGAAACCAGCGCGCGTGTCCCACCAGATAATCGTCGTGAGCCATAGTTGCCTTCTCGTCAGAGCGCAGCACACCCAGGAAGTAGTCCACCTCCGTAAGAGCGAACTCGGCGTGGCAGAGGGCGGTCATCGGCGCAAGTGCCGCAGCCTCTTCAGTCGAGAGTGGGCGGAGCGATTCATAGCCGCTGAGGAGCGCAAGCAAATGGTCGAAGTGCACAGGCACTTCTTCAGAATGCGCGGGGTCAGCAACAAGCGCAAGCCACTCGACAATATTGCGCTCGATGGCGACGGCGATATCGTGCACAGCATTTGTACGGTCGGCGAGGCCGAAGTCGATGATGGCCGTGGCCTGCGCGGCTGGACCGGTGTCACTCCATAGGAGGTTGGAGGCATGCAGGTCGTTGTGCGTCCACAAAGTCGACAGCGCCGGCAATAGCGGCAGAAGCTGCGCATGGAAGGGCGCGAGAAGCTGGAAAGCCTGGCAGAAGTGAACACGTACGGCTGTATTGGTGGCGAGCAACGGGTGCGCGGTCAGGTAGTGCTCAAACTCCACGAGCGGGTCGATTGCGGCAAAAATTGTGAACCCGGCGACGAGCGGACGCGGCTGGCGGGGCGGCGCGGCAAAACCCTGCGCGGCAAGGTGGAGCCGGGCTAACGCCTGACCGACGGAGTGAGCGTGAGCAGTGGTTTGAAAAGGAGTCCATGAGAGCGCGTCTTGATAGACATCAAGGCCATCGGGTGCCTCATGCACCTCGTAGGTCCACTCCTCTACTTCAATGGCGGTCTGGCCGGATGCGGTCACAAGCACCCGTGGCACCGGCGCACCGTGGAAGAGCAGGTGGGCAAGGAAGCTGTGCTCTTCAAGCAGGCCTTCTGCATTACGTATCGTGCGATGATGACGCTTGATAAATACGCGCCCGCTAGAGGTGCCGACCACACTGGCAGCGGAAAAAGGGCGCGGGCTGACAGTGAGTATCTGGATAGGCTCACCCAATGCAGGGTACAGGGCGAGGAGCGAGCGCACCTCGGCAAGGGTAAGCGGAGGCCAGTCTGCTTCGACCAGCACGCCGTCCATGCCGTGCGTTTTTTGGGGTGCGCTCATCCTGAACCTGCGAACTTAGAAAGTGTAATGGGCTGAGATGCGGACTGTGGTGGGTGCGCCGAGGTGGATGTAGGTGTCGCCGTAGTTGGCACCGGTGTCTTTCCAGTAGCGCTTGTCGGCGATGTTGTCCGCATAAAGGCGCAGGGTAATACGACCCTGATCTCCACCGGGGGTGTAACGGGCACCCAAGTTGAAGAGGTTATAGGCGGGCACGCTGACCGCATCGTTACGCGTAGCTTCTTTGCGGCCAGTGTAGCTCCAGCCGGGCATCAAGTGAAGGCCATGCGCGCGGGGCACGGAGATGTCGGTGAAAAACGTGGTGCGGAGGTGAGGCACGTTGAGGACCTGCTTGTTGTCGAAGGCCGGAGTGCCGGTGCCGTTGGAACGCGCGCGGATGGCCGCTGCCGAGGCAGAGAGCCGCAACCAGCTTGAGGCTTTGCCTTCCGCGTTCAGTTCGATGCCATTGTGGGTTTCGTGGCCGTCAGATTCGAAGCAAACATCGCCGGGGCCATAGAAGACGGATGCAGGGCAAGAGCTGTCGGCGACTTGAATCACTCTGGGATAGAAGAAGGGCGCGCGCATACGGAAGAGCGCGGCGGTAACCAGCATGCGCGCGTTGGGTTGAAACTTAGCTCCCATCTCCGCTTGCCGCGTAAAAAATGGAGTAAGGAACTGGCTGCTATTATCCACCCACCACGGTGCCTGCGGACCCAGCGAAAGCAGTATGCCATAGTTGCCGTAGAGTGTCAGGTTATCGGTAGGCTTGAAGGTGACAGCGTATTGCGGCAGCCAGAGGGGCTTGCTGGTGTTGAGGCCGGCAGAGTAGTTGTGGTCGCGCAAAGAATCAAATCGGCCACCAGCAAGTAATTGAATACGGCCAGGGATATGGATACGATCTTGCATGACTGCGGCTGCTTGATGGTTGTCTTCCCAAAGTGCAGGCGGACCGGCGGACTGCTGCGGGCTTTCAATTTCGAAGGATGCATTGGGAAGATAGATGTTTTCAGACCCCACGTAGGTGTAGACTGCGCCGTTTTGCACTGTGGAAGGAGCCCCCGCTGGGGACGCGCCGGGCTGCTGCACGCTCCGCAGAAAGAGCACGCCGCCGCCGGTTATGTCGTGCGTGATGAGACCGGTCTTCAGGTGGCCGCTGATAAGGGCTTCAGCCTCGGCGTTGATACGCAACTCGCCGGGATTGCGGTAGTCGTAGATGTCGTAGGTGCCATCGGGGGCAAAGAAATAGTCGGGGGCTCTGCCTCCTCCACCTTCGCATGCCGCCTCGTAGCCGCATCCGTAGGCGTAAACAACATTGTCGTCGATCAGCGAATGACTATAGCTGACAACAGCAAAGGCGCGCCAGTCGCGCGGCAGATCATAGTCGAAGCGCAGGGCGGTATTGAAGGTGTCAAAGGTGTTGGGCTTGGCCCAGGGCTGATCGCCAAGCATTGTAGAGGAGTGGATGCGGCCCAAATCGGGGAGCCTAGTGCCGCCGAGAAGCTGGTAGCCAGAGACGGAACGCTCAACCTTGTGCTGATACTCAAGGTCTCCGTTGACTTTAGCCTTGGGTCCGATTTTCCAATCGCCTGCGCCTGAGCCCATCGCGCGCCAGCCATTGGCGTCACTGACGTAGGTCTGTATCTTCTCGCCGCCAAGATTGATACGCGCGCCCACCTGCTTGAGGCTACCAAATAGATGACCAAGATCGACCGCCCCGTATGCTGTTCCGCGATGATCAGTGGCCAGATCTACGGCTTTGACCATGGACGGGCGCTTGGTCACGTAGTCAATAAGGCCACCCGCAGAGGCTACGCCGCTTTCGAGGCCAGCAAGGCCCTTGAGAAACTCGACGCGCTCCTTATTTTCCAGCGGAACATCCTGCTCGCCCGCGATGCTCATCCCGTTGATTTCAAGGCCGGTAGCCAGGTCAATTGGAAATCCGCGAATCTCAAAGTCCCCGTAGTAGCCAACTGGTGCGTAATCCTCGCCGATTGAGGCATCATTCTTGACTACATCGGAAAGTAGGCGGGAAGACTGGTCCGTAAGCAACTCACGGGTAACTACGGTGGCGGAGAGCGGCGTCTCCTGCAGGGTTGCGCCATCAAGCGTGCCCACGGTGATGGACTCGGGAAGATAGTCGTCTTTCACTTCGCCATGGACCACAACCGTGGTGGTTACGTGCTGAACAGCAGTGACGGCCGCCTGAGCAGGGTCCTGCGAAAAAACGCATGCAGGCAGGACGAAGCAGCCGGCCACAAGCAGGGTATAGAGAAAAGGGCCGCGAACAGTGGCATGGAAATTGAATAAACTGCGTGCTGCGACTGCGCAATCAGACATGAAATCCCCTCGTTTGCTTCGTGAAACAAGGGAACTCAGGTGGATTCGAGGAAGAAGGCCGTTCGGCTTCGAAAGCTTCCCACGCCGGTATTAACCGGATCGGGTTCTAGGGTATTTCTCAGCCCCACTTCGTGGAGCACCCCTGTTTCAATAGCCCAATTGGAACACCGGCGGGCGATGAAATGCAAATGAAGCTGAGAACCTAGCGGCGGGGGCCACATTATTTGGCAAAAATGCCGTTCCTTGCCCGGCAACAGGGAATACATTTGAGATGAAAACAAATTTAGAGCTGTGAAGCTTTGACTCCCTGGAAAAATTCTCCGGAAAGGCGCCTTGATGGATGTTTTTTGTTCCCCTGCCTGCTTTCTCAGATCTCTGGCCTTGCGGCTTCTGCTGGGCGGTTGCCTGACTGCACTGGCAGGCGGTACGTTACTGGCCCAATCGACCTTCGGCACTATTTTAGGCACAGTGCGCGACTCTAGTGGCGCGCTGGTACCCGGCGTGCAGGTGACGCTGACAAACTCTGTCACCACGGCTAGTCGAGTTATGCTGACAGACACTAGTGGAAACTTTGCCTTCAAAAACGTGGAAGTTGGCAAATACGCGCTCTGCTTCACTGAAACAGGGTTTGAAAGAGAGTCGCTGCCAGAAGTCCTGCTGACGGCGCGGGAGACTCGACGTACCGATGCGACCCTTAAGCCGGGAGCGGAGACCCAGACCGTGATTGTGAGCGACAACTCGGTGCCCGTCATCACCACCGACGTCTCCAACCTGGCTGAAACCAAGATGGGCGACGAACTCGTTGAGCTTCCAGTCGCAATCTACTCTCGCTCCTCAGGCTCCACAAGCCCCATCTCCACGCTGACCACAGAGGCGGGCGTGCAGACCGACGATGGCGGCAACCTGTCTGTAATGGGTACAACTGCGGCGCTCCTTAGCGTGACCATCGACGGAATCTCTTCAGTGGGCGTTGAGTATTCCGGCCCCGTTAACGAGATGTTTCCCTCCTTCAACTCGATTGAAGAGATAAAGGTAAGCGAGTCAAACAACAATGCCGAGTTCAGTGGAGTGTCGGATATTACCACCGTCTCCAAAGCAGGCGGCAACCACTACCACGGCAGTGCTTTTGAAAACCACGAGAACACTGTGCTGAACTCCAACAACCCCTTTGCCCTCTCCAAACCGAAGATCATCATGAATGACTTCGGCGCAACGCTGGGTGGGCCGCTGAGGATTTTTAGCCTCAGTAGGGGAGAGGACAGAAAGTATTTCTTTATCAGTTATGAAGGGCTGCGATTGCCGCGCGAGACTCCCATCCTGCTCAGCGTACCCTCTACCGATATGCGCAATGGCAATCTGACCACCTACCTCAATCTGCAGGGCGTTTCGGCCGTCTATCAACCGGACGGTGCCACCGCCATCGATCCAGCGAACGTGCCGGTGAATAGCTCTTCTGCTCGGCTACTCAGGTTTCTTATGCCAACTCCCAACTACGGCGACATTGGTTCCTATGCGAATAACTACCAGAGCAACTTCGCCTCGCCCATCTCCGCCAACCAGGGTGACGTGCGGCTCGACGAGGCGATCTCTTCGCGGCAGTCAATGTTTGCGCGCTTCTCATACAAAAATCGCCATGTAACTACAGCGCCCTCCGCCGCCTGCACTTTCACTTACTGCGCAGAGGCCGGCAGCCCCCTGCTAGGGGCCTACAATACACCCGAGATCGACGAAGGGATGACTTTCGCTCACAACTTCATCATTACGCCACAATTGCTGAACGAATTCCGGAGCGGTTTCAACGCGCAGCACACCTCAGAGACACAGACCTACTCAACAAGCAGCCTGTTAGCGCAAACCGGACTCAGCGTTCCCCAGCCCGACACTTCTTGGTCTGAAGCTCCACAGGTGCTCATTAATGGCTTCATGTCAACCGGTGCCGGCAATCCCGGAATGCAGCGCGGACAGATCATCGAGGCTCTCGACAACCTGAGTTGGGCGCACCGCGATCACTCGTTAAAGTTCGGCGCGGACTTCAAGCGTGTGACCGACCACGACGATAATGTCTACGGCAACTACCGCTCTGGGTGGTACGTCTTCAACGGTTCTTCCAACGTGGGCGAAGCCATCGGCGACCCTTACGCTGCCTTCCTACTCGGTTATCCGGATTACACTGAGGTAAGCTCGACAAACAAATCCACCATGGACGGGCGCGGCTTTTCCTATGCGTTTTATGGGCAGGACGACTGGAAGATCTCGCAACATCTCACATTGAACATGGGGCTGCGTTATGAACTCCACCCGCCCATTCGGGAAATTAATTCAAACACGGCCGTTTTCCAGCCCGACTACACCGCCACCGTCGCCGGCCAGCCCATACACGGCGCTGTGATTGTGCCAAACGAGAAGGCGCTCAGCTTCAAGTCCACGGATTTCGTCAACGCCATCGCACCCACCCCCATCTTGACAGCCGCGCAGGCCGGCATTCCCGAGGCATTGCGCTACACCAATAAAACGGCATGGGGGCCGCGACTGGGTTTTGCCTGGCGGCCCTTCGGCGACAACAACACCGTGGTGCGTGGTGGATGGGGACGCTTTATTGAGACACCAATGGGCTTCTCGCTGGTCGCAGGCTGGGCCGTCCATGCTAGCTATCTTGGCACCTACAATCAGGGCTACGAGGCGGGTAGCGCTACTCCGCTGCTCTCTTTCGCCAACCCATTTAACTCGTCGGCCGGTAGCGCCAGCGGAACAGCTAACTTCGACTACGCCTTTCCCATTCACTACAAGAGTCCAACTGTCCAACAGTGGAACCTAACACTGGAGCAGGACTTTGGCGCCGGTATCGGGATGAGGCTCTCCTACACCGGCAGCCGTGGGCAGAATCTTGACGCCATGGTAGACCTAAACCAGGTTCCCGCCAATTCGATCGGCTACGACGCGGTTGGCGCGCAGCGCCCTTACTCCAGTTGGGCAGTCATCCAGAGTGTCCAGAATGCCGCCGAGAGCAACTACAACAGCGGCACAGTTGAAGTGTCGCGGCACAGCGGCAGGGCTCTAACTTTCGACACTAGCTATTCGTGGACGCGCGATTTGTCGAACGCCGGCGGAGCGACGCCAAACGCCTTCGCCTTGGCGGGCGGCAGCTTTCTTACGGACCGCTTTCACCCCGGCCTTGACTACGGCAATGTAGCCTACGACCGCAAGCACCGCTTTCTGGCAACTTATCTTTACGAACTGCCTTTCGGCCACGGCCGACGATGGTTGAATACCGGAGCCCTGGCGAATGCATTAGCTGGTGGATTGCAACTGGGCGGCGTCACCGTGCTCCAAAGTGGCCCGTACCTCACACCCTATGAGCAGACAGTCGATCCGGCCAACACCAACATCCTTACCACGGTGGGCCAGGCCCGCACAGACCAATTGTACGGCGTCTCGATATATGCGCCTCACCGAACCACCGCGCAGTGGCTGAACCCCGCTTCATTTCCTTATCTCAACCTGCAGGGCGCAAGCGGAGTCGGGATTGGCCGCTTCGGCAACGCGCGTGTCGGTGGGGTAGTGGGTCCGGGCACAGCAAACTATTCGCTATCGCTGATGAAATATTTCTGTGTAACCGAAGGAAGCAAGTTCGAGTTTGGTATCGAAGCCGCCAACATCTTCAACCATCGCAACTACGAGCCACCGAATATGCAGGTTGATTCTGGCGGCTTTGGCTCCATCACCGCGCTGCAGACCGCTGAGGGCGGTGGGCCCCGCAGTTTGCAGTTATCAGGGAGGATTGCATTCTGATCTGGATTGGAAGACCTGAAGGAAGGCGGCTTTCAACACTTTGGATTCCGCCTCGATTCCTGGTGGCTGCCGGATCAGAGTCCCATTACATAACGTGAGGCCAATCACATCCAGTAAACTAGGCAGTGGTTAAACTCGAAGATATTCCCCGGGTCCTAAAGGTCACTATGCCACTCTTTCCAGCTGTTGATCCAATTCCTTTGCCAGCGCCGATATGGCTTTTCAAGCTGCTGCATATCGTCACGCTGTCTTTGCACTTTGTGGCTGTGGAAATGCTGCTGGGCGGACTCCTCCTTGCGGCTCTGCTGAGCATGTTTCGCGACTCGCGGCTCTCACAGGTCACTGCGCGTGCTCTGGCGCGCAGGCTCACGGTTGTGATGACGTTTGTGATCAACCTGGGTGTTCCGCCGCTCTTGTTTGCGCAGGTCCTCTATGGACGTGCGCTCTACACGAGCAGCGTGCTGATTGGGGTCTACTGGATTTCGATCATTGGCATCCTGATGCTGACTTACTGGCTGCTTTACCGCTTTCAGGCCCGGCTGGATGCAAGCAAATCCGCCTGGTGGGTGGGGCTGACCGCATGGGTTCTAGCCGGGTTTATCGCGCGCTTGCTCTCTACCAATATGACCCTGATGCTGCGGCCAGAAGTCTGGCGGCAGATGTACTCGTCTTCTGCCATGGGTGCCTATCTTCCCACTGGCGACCACACGCTGGAGCCGCGCTGGCTGATGATGCTGGCGGGCGGCCTGTTTATTGGTGGACTATGGATGGTATACCTGGCTGGGCGAAGTACATTCACTGCGGAAGAAAAAAGCTTTGTCGCAGGGATTGGCGGCAAAGTGGCTGCGCTATGCGGCCTTGCCTATTTGTCGGCCGGGCTTTGGGCGGCGAGCGTGCAGCCTGAGGTTGTCAAGGCTGGGTTGGCGAACCACTGGCTCTATCGCTTTGCGGGCTTCGCCGGGTACGGCTGGTTGGTGTTGGTGCTGGTAGCAGTGCTGGTGGGTGCGGTGGCCGGGTTCGGCAAACTCGCCGCGGGTTGGATCGGCTGGGTTGGCGTGCTGGTAGCAGTGCTGATCGAGATTTTGTTTACCGTTTACCGCGACGGCGTGCGCGACCTCACCCTGCTGAGCAAAGGCTTCGACGTTTGGGACCGCGTGGTAGTGACGAACTGGAGCGTGGTGGGATTGTTCCTGGTTCTGTTTGTGGCGGGTTTGGGCGTGGTCGGCTGGCTCATTTCCGTAGTAGCGCGTGCAGCAAAGACCATGGAGGGCGCGGCTTAATATATGAGCGAAGTAACGGATTCCACAACAATTGTCGAAGAGCCTGGCGAGAAGAATACGCGGCGGGCTTTTCTGGCCGCTGCCGGCGCAGCAGGCCTTTGTTACACCGCCGCGCTCGCCTATCCGATTTATCGCTACCTGGCTTCGCCTGAGGAGATGGCGCTCAGCGCTACCGCCGTATCCGAAGTAACGCTGAAGGATGCGCAAAAGCTGCCTCCTGGCTCTGTACTGATGTTCAAGTTTGGCACCAAGCCGGCCCTGCTGATTCACCATGAAGATGGCCGCTGGATTTCAATGACTGCAGTATGTACGCACTTGGGCTGCACTGTGCAGTACGAGCCCCAGCCAGACCGCATCCACTGTGCCTGTCATGGCGGCGTCTACAACCCCTACACAGGAGTCAACGTCAGCGGACCGCCGCCCAAGCCGCTCACGCTTTATAAGGTTGCGGTCAACGATACCGGCGTGGAAGTCTCACGGACGTAGACACTCACCCAGAGAAAAACCACTTTTCAATACGAGAGAAAGCGAAGGAGCAATATCATGGGAATCCTTGATCTGTTCAGCTTGAAAGGCAAAAACGCGCTTGTAACTGGATCCGGACAGGGTCTTGGCGCCGGAATGGCAATCGCATTTGCACAAGCAGGCGCAAATGTGACTCTGCACAACTACGACAAGGTATTGGACTCGACGATCGAAGAAGTCGCGAAGACAGGAGTGAAGTTCATTTGCCGTTCCGGAGATGTTTGCGACAAAGCTGTAGCTCACATGCTGGTGGATGACACGGTTAGTGAGTTTGGTTCCATCGACATACTCGTGAACAATGCGGGCACCATCCGCCGCGCTCCGGCCGCCGAGCACTCTGAAGAGTTCTGGAATACCGTGATCGACACTAACCTCAACGCCGTATGGTTCATCAGCCAGTACGCGGGCCGCAAGATGCTGGCCCAGGGACATGGCAAGATCATCAACACAGCCTCGCTGCTTTCGTTCCAGGGCGGAATTTTGGTTCCAGGGTATGCGGCGGCCAAGGGCGCCGTGGCGCAGTTGACCAAGGCTCTCGCTAATGAGTGGGCAGACAAGGGCATAAACGTGAACGCGATTGCACCGGGCTACATGGCGACCGACAACACCACCGCTCTGCGGGCCGATGCGGCGCGCTCCGCGGCGATTCTCGCCAGGATTCCCATGGGTCGCTGGGGCCTGCCTTCTGACCTTGCCGGCACCGCGGTGTTTCTTGCCTCTGATGCCAGCAACTACGTTCAGGGCCACGTTTTGGTAGTCGATGGTGGATGGCTCTGCAGGTAAGCCGATTCCGATTGAGGATGAGGATAAGGAACGGCTGAGTTTAAAGGACAGAGGTATGACTCAAAAGAGCATCACTAGTTCAGTATATGAATGGGTAGACGAGCGGCTGGGGCTTTCCGAGCTAGTTGCTTTTGCCCGCCACAAGACCGTCCCGGTTCACTTGCAGTCGTTTTGGTACTACTGGGGCGGCATCTCACTGTTCCTTTTCCTTGTCCAATGCTTTACGGGCGTACTGCTGCTTGTGTACTACCGGCCGGGCGCTGAAGCCTACGAATCAGTTCGCCAGATCACCTTCGTCATGCATTTCGGCTGGCTGATCCGTTCGGCGCACTCCTGGTCGGCCAACCTGCTAATCTTCTCGATCCTGGTTCACATGTTCTCAGTCTTCTTTATGAAGGCCTATCGCAAGCCCCGCGAATTTGGGTGGCTCAGCGGGATGGCACTGCTGGGACTAGCCTCTGTGTTCGGCTTTTCAGGCTACCTGCTGCCCATGGACGAGCTTAGCTACTTTGCGACTAAGGTCGGTTTGCAGATTCCGGTGGCGATTCCCCTCGTCGGAGCCGCGATTGCCAACATGCTGCGCGGTGGACCGGAGGTAAGCGAGTTCACGGTGCAGCGGTTTTTTGCGCTTCATGTTGTGGTGCTGCCGGCGCTGTTTCTTCCTTTGCTCGGCTTTCATCTCTGGCTGGTACAGCGGCATGGCAACGCTGCGCCGCCCTCCGTGGAAGCTCTGCCGCCGGAAAAACGCAAGAACATGCTATTCATGCCCAACTTCCTGCGCAAGGACCTCGCCATGTGGCTGATCTCGCTCAACATATTGGCGCTGCTGGCTTCGGTCTTTCCGTGGACATTGGGCAAGCAGTTTGACGCGCTTGCGCCCGCGCCGGCCGGCATTCATCCCGAGTGGTACTTCATGAGTCCCTTCGAGATGCTCAAACTTCTGGGCTTTGTTTTCTCCGGTAAGTTTGCCGAGTACGGAGAAATTGCCGGAATCCTGCTGTTTACATTCGGCATCGCGCTGTGGGTTCTCATTCCCTTCTATGACACGCAGGGGGAGCGCGGGCAAAGGGGACGAGCCGCACACTACTTTGGCCTGCTGGCGATCTTTGCACTTTTGTCTACAACGATTATTGGCTATTGGACGATTCGGTAAAGGCCGCTTTTTGCTGCTGGTTACTAGCCCTTTGTGCTGAATCGAGAAACTCAGCCATGGCAAGACGAGCTAGGAGCTGGAGGCTGAAGGCTAGGAGCTAAGCAACCATGAACTATCCATTCTGGGAAATTCCATTCCTCGGTTCCGGCTGGGTGATTGGCATCATCGCCATCTTCCACGTCATGATCTCGCAGTTCGCTGTGGGCGGCGGCCTCTATTTGCCCATGGCAGAGCGCAAGGCCATGCGAATGACCGCCCCCGCCATGCGCAGCGAATGGCAGAAGCAGCTCGTCAGGCACTCTAAGTTCTTCCTCATCGTCACCGGCGTCTTCGGCACCGTCTCCGGCGTGGGAATCTGGTTCGCTATTGGACTGACGCACCCTGAAGCCACTAGCACACTGATACACAACTTCGTCTTCGGCTGGGCCATGGAGTGGGTTTTCTTCCTGGTCGAACTCGCAACAGCGGCTGTTTACTACTACACATGGGACCGCATCGACGAGAAACTGCACCTGAAGGTGGGCTGGGTGTATGGCGTTGCCTCTGCCTTTACGCTCATCATCATCAATGGCATCCTCGCTTTTATGCTCACGCCCGGCGACACCTGGATCGCAATTGCTGGCACTGGCGCCGAAGCCGGTAAGTTTTGGAACGCATTCTTCAATCCCACCTACTGGCCCAGCCTGCTGTTGCGCACCTGTGTATGCTGTTCGCTTGCCGGGGTCTGGGCGCTCATTACCTCCAGCCGCATAGACGGCGACAAACAGCCCGATCTGAAGACCAGCATGGTCAAGTGGAGCGTAAAGTGGCTGGTGCCATCATTCGTTGCCATGCCCTTCCTGATGATCTGGTACTACATGATGGTTCCAGCATCGCAGCAGGCACTGCTAACCCTGGGAATCGACACCATCAACGCAGGAACTTTCTCCGCTGTCACGCGCATGGCACTGGTCATCATAATTACTTCAGCCACCATCGTCGGCGTCGCATATTATCTCGCCTATCGCAACCCGCTGGACTTTAACCTATCGCACGCCATGGCCGTGTTGCTGCTAGCGCTTATCGCCACTGGCGCCGGAGAGTATTCGCGCGAGATGCTCCGCAAACCTTACGTCATCGGCCGCTGGATGTACTCCAATGGCGTGCGTGTTCCATACGTCGCCCGCATCAATCAGGAGGGCTATCTACTCCACTCCAATTGGGTATGGAACGGACCTGTACTGCTCAACCGACTCGAAACGCCAGGCACAAGCTACACGCTGTTGAACGACCCTGCGTATAGCTACTCCCGCGGCGAAGCCATTTTTCGCGGCGAGTGCGGCTCCTGCCACACCATGGATGGCTACCGCCCCATGCGCCAACTACTGGCCGGGCGCGATCGCGCCAACATCGGCAGCTTTGTCACCATGCTGCACGACTACAAGCCCGACATGCCCTACCGCCGCTTTATGCCGCCCATGGTGGGCACACAACAGGATATGAATGATCTTACTGACTACTTGAACTTCGTGGTGAATCCATCGGCGCTGCAAAAATAGCCGATTGACGTAGTTTGCTTCCAAAGGCTCGCGCACTGCTCGGGCCTTTCTGTTTCATGTAGTGTCAGACTTGTCAGATGCAAACAGCTTGCGCATAAGTAACTGCGACGTGCAAGACAGTTTTATCTTGCGTGCGCAGTTTCAACCCCACCCGCTGACTTTCAGCAGAGAAGGAATACCACGATGAATCGCAGCGATTTGCTTGTAGCCATAGCTGCAACAGCAGTCGGCGGCGAGGCCCATGCAGCAACTGACCCGACACCCGCGATGGGATCTTCCGTTTTTGAATGGAACTCGATTCCCGTAAAGACCAACGACCACGGTACCTCGCGCCAGTTCTTCGACTCGCGCACTGTGTCGCTGGAGCACTTTGAGCTGCATGTCACTACGCTGGCCCCCGGTAAGATGCCGCATCCGGCGCACAGACATCCGAACGAAGAGATGATGATTGTGCAGAAGGGCACGCTGGAGGCGTTTCAGAACGGCGAGTGGAAGCGGGTAGGGACGGGATCAGTCATCTTCAACGCGTCAAATGAACTGCATGGGCTGAGGAATCCAGGCACCGAGCAAGCGGTTTATCACGTCATCAACTGGAAGACTGCGGCTACTCCAGCGGCATAGTGTCTGTGCAGGCTGTGGCAACTTCTGTGGTTGCTTCTCCAACTCTAGAATGCAAGACTCCGGCACCCTGGCCCCTAGTCAGCCTGCTGCATCTTCGAGCGCAGTGCCTCGGCAGTTAGCTCGTCCGCGCGGCGCAGGCTGGGGAAGGCCATGGACCACAGTCCGGCCACGGCCAGCGCGCCCATTCCACCCAGCACAGTGGCTCGCACCGCGCCCCACCACTGCGCGGTAAGGCCGCTCTCAAACTCGCCAAGCTCGTTAGATGCGCCGATGAAAAGAGCATTGACAGCGCTTACGCGGCCGCGCATCTCAGGCGGCGTCGCCAACTGCAGCAACGAACCACGGATTACAACGCTGATGGAGTCTGCCGCACCAGCCACAAACAGCGCACCCAACGAGAGGGCCAGACTGGTGGAGTAGCCAAATACCACTGTAACCGCTCCAAAGATGGCTACACAGATAAAGAGGCGCACCCCCGCATGACGTCGGAAGGGAAACCGAGCCATAAAAAGCGACATGACCACCGACCCGGCCGCGGGTGCGGCGCGCAGCATCCCCAGCCCACGTGGACCGGTATGCAAAATCTCATTGGCGAAGATTGGAGTCAGCGCCACGGCCCCGCCTAGAAGTACGGCAAAAAGGTCAAGTGATGCCGCGCCCAGCAGTAGAGGCGAACGGCTCATGTACCGAAAGCCGGCCAGCACAACATTTAAAGAGAGTGCTCGGTGTTCCATGCGCCCCGAGCGCGTGTGCATACTGGAAATCAGTACCAGCGCCCAACCAAGCGTGCCCAGTGTAAAGACATACACAATCCCTGCGCCCTGCAGTGAGCTGTCGCGCACAAAATTCCTCAGAGGCAGTGTAAATAGCACGCCCCCCCCAGGCAGGCCCGATGATGGTGGCAAACTGAAAGATAGTTGCGCCCCAGGTGACCGCGTTGACAAAGTGTTCTTCGGGAACAAGGTGAGGAATGAGCGCAGAGTTGGCCGGGCCTGAGAAGGAGCGCGCCATACCGATGAAGAACAGCACCAGGTAGATGGGATAGACGCTGTGCAGGCCTGCACGGGTAAGAAGCAGCAGAGCAGTCGTGCAGAAAGCCTGCATGGTGTAGCAAATGAGTATAATCCGGCGGCGGTCAAAGCGGTCGGCTACGTGGCCCGCTGGAAGCAGAAATAGTAGACCCGGCAGGAACTGCGCCAGGCCGGTATAGCCAAGGTCGAGTGCCCGATGAGTGATGGAATAGACCTGCCAGGCGACAGCGACTGACTGTGCCGCATATCCCAGGACGCCCGCGACGCGCGCCAATTGGAATCGTCTGAAATCGCTGGAGGCAAATGCCTCCATACCGCGCCGGGACGTCTTTCGGGGAAGAGAATGCATGTTCTGCCTTTAGGTTATATCGGTCTTGGGTGGCCTGGCGAGGGAGCCTCAAGGATAAGGCTTGGGCCGGCTGACGCTATCATCATGATTGGAAAGCCTTTATTAGATCTCACCGAATAGGCCAAGGCCTCGGAAGCGAACCAATGAACCCTGATGGCAGGGATGAGAATCTATTAGAGGTACGCACCATCTGAAGATGGCCGAGCCTACGTTTTCAGCCTTGAATCAAAGCTCCGTGACGCTGCGCTTCCCCAGCCAGCCATTGAAACGAAGAAAGACAGAGGAACGACTGTTGTCAGAGTTGCAACCAGCGTCACCGGCCCCGGCCAGGCACATGGAGAGCCCTACCCGGAGCAACAGTCCGGTTGACTACGCCGGCTGGAAGCCGCGGGTAAACCCCTGGCTGATCGCCATGACCGTGGCATTGGCGGCGTTTATGGAGGTGCTGGATACATCCATTGCCAACGTGGCTCTGCCGCATATTGCCGGTACGCTGGGCGCCAGTACGGACCAGGGTACTTGGGTGCTGACCAGCTACCTAGTTTCAAACGCCATCGTCCTGCCGTTGGGCGGTTGGGCATCAAGCGTGATGGGTCGGCGGAACTTCTTCGTGTTCTGCATCGTGGTATTCACGGTCGCCAGTTTTCTGTGCGGAGCTGCGCCCACATTGCCCATGCTGCTGGTCTTCAGAGTGCTTCAGGGAGCGGGCGGCGGCGGTATGCAGCCCATGGCCCAAGCCATTATGGCTGACTCATTTGAGCCGCAAAAGCGCGGCCAGGCATTTGCCCTCTACGGTCTCGTAGCGGTGCTGGCACCCTCCATTGGCCCTACGCTAGGCGGCTGGATCACTGACAATTTCTCTTGGCGCTGGATCTTCTTTATCAACATTCCCGTTGGTATTCTCGCCTTCTTCCTGGTTTCGAGGCTGGTTGAAGATCCGCCGTGGATCAAGCCCGACCGTTCGCGGTTGCGGCACATGGACTACCTGGGGCTGAGCTTTCTCACCATCGCCATGGGCGGGCTTCAGATCATGCTCGACAAGGGCGAGGAGAACGACTGGTTCGCCTCCAACTTTATCCGGTTCTTCGCTGTGGTCTTTGTCGCCGCCATGATTGGCCTTGTGGTGTGGGAATGGAGGCACAAGGAACCGCTGATCAACCTAAGACTCTTCCGCTTCAAGAATTTTGCCATCTGCTGCTTCCTCATCATGCTGGTGGGCGGCGTGCTCAACGCCAATACCGTGCTGCAGCCGCAGTTCATGCAGCAACTGCTGGGGTATAGTGCTACCACTGCCGGAATGGCCCTAACCGCCGGCGGGTTTGCGCTGGTGTTTGTAATGCCGCTGGCCGGGTACGCTACCGGCAAAATATCGGCGCGAACACTCGCTGTGATCGGCTTCACCATGTTTGTACTCACCTTTCGCTATGCCGGAGCCGTAACCACGCTCGACATGAGCTTCAGTGCTGCTTCGTTTCTGCGCGTAATTCAGATGATGCCCATTCCCTTCTGCTTTATCTCGATCACCACTGCGGCCTACGTCGGCATTCCGAGAGAAGACAGCAATCAGGTGGCGGGCCTCATCAACTTTGCACGTAACCTCGGCGGCAGCATCCTGATCGCCGTCACCAACGCGCAGGTAACAACCCGCGCAACCTGGCACCAGGCCCAATTGCAGAACTCGATGCAGTCTGGCTCTATCGCCTTCCAGCGGCAATCTCAGGGTTTGACTGGATTCTTCGACGGTAGATTTGGCTCGCATAACGGCATGACGATGGCTTTGGCGAGCTTGTATGGCCAACTCAACCGCCAGGCGCAGATGCAGGCATATCAGGATGTCTACATGGAGCTGTCGTGGATGTCAGTCGGTTTGGTGTTGCTGGCTTTTCTGCTCAGCAAGAACAAGCCTGGCGCAGGATCCGGCGCATCCGCGATGCATTAGGAATCCAGCGCATCAAGCAGCGCGGCGTGGTTGTCGTTCACTGCATCGCAACCGCAGAGACCCAAATTGCATCTCGATTGAGACTAGGTACGCAGGATGTACGTCGGCGTGCATTCGCGGTGGCCCTTCCCAACGATTGAGCCTATAATTCGTGCCAGAAATTCAATCCACTCAGAGCGGCGCCAATATCTTGCGCCGGCTTTTGAGGAGGCTGTTATGTTGAAGTCGTTTCTGCTCCTTTCCGCAGTAGTTCTCGTTATATCCAATCCAACGCCCAGCCTGGCAGGCAGCCCACAAGAGGCCAGCCCAGCGCCAGCACCCGCCGCCACAGCTCCAAAGAGCATGGTAAAGCCAACCGCCGAGTCGCAAGCGAAGGCAAAGAAGTTATATGAAGTGGATTGCGCCATGTGCCATGGCGACAACGGCAATGGCAAGACCGACCTTGCCAAAGATATGGGGCTTTCACTCGGAGACTGGACAGATCCCAAGACCCTGGCCAGCAAGCAGGACGGTGAGCTGTTCGACGCTATCCGCAAGGGAAAGGACAAGATGCCCCCTGAGGCAGAGGGCCGCGCTGACAACAACATGGTATGGAATCTGATTGTTTATCTAAGAGGCTTTTCAAAGTCGCAGCCTCTGGCTCCTGCCAAATAGACCTCATCGCAACACGCCGCAGTAAAGCCTGCAGGAGAACTGCATTTGCAGTTGAGTGCACTCTCATCCGTGTGCAGCTTCCACTCACGGCTGAGAGAGCAGCAGCTTCAACTGCCTCTCTATTTCTTTCACATCCGTCTCGCCCTGAAACTGCGCGCGCACTGTTCCGTTTCTATCGATGAGATAAGTCATCGGCAGGCCAAGCACACCGCCATAGTGTTCTCCGAGGAGTGCGTCGCCCATGGCAACGGGATAGTTGAGCTTCAGCCGGGTAACGAGGCTGCGCACGGGCTCTGCGCCATCGTCCATGGAGATGCCGACGATCTGAAGTCCCTGAGCGCCATACTGCCGCTGCCATGCTGCAAAGACAGGCATCTCAATCTGGCAGGGAGCGCACCAGGTCGCCCAGAAGTTCAGTAGCAAAACCTTCCCGCGAAGACCGGTTAGACTGAGTGGCTTGCCGCCCAGGGTCTTGCGCACAAAGGCTGGCGCCTTCTTGTTCACCAAGGATTCGGCAACACTTGCGCAGGGAGACATAATCGCCGCGCTCAAGGCTGCGAACAGCACAACAAAGACGGCGGGGCGAATATAAGCTATGTTTCTTCTAGTTGCCGCGTTCAACCGGGTACCCCTTATCTGCCCAATCAGCTCCAAAATTGTTGGCTAGGTAGAGCACCTTCACGCGCGTGAATCCAATATCCTGCAACAGCTTGAATGCCGGAGCAATGTTGGGGCAGCGATTCCAAGGGCAGCATCCGCAATAGAGAACAATAGCTGTGCTGCGATCAAGCCGCATGACCCGAGCCTGCAATTTCTGCAGCCCCGCAGGGTGAGAGCCAGGGCCAGCATACTCTGAGTCGAGAATGTGCGCCTCTGTAAACAGAACATTTGAGCCTACCTGCAACACCAGTGGCCTGGGAGTGCCTTTCGAGTGCATAAGCGTGTTGAGCTCTTCCGGCTGCATCAGGTCCGCTTGCGAAATGGAAAACGCACTGCCCTTCGGCGGTATACCAAACTGTGCGTTTGCGCAGGGAGCTAGCAATAAGGTGAGAACAGCGATGGTTCCTATGTTCAGAAAAGAGGCAAATTTCATGGGGCATCTCCGCATCCAGTTTACGCGCCAAGCGCTGCGTGATGGGCTTTGGACGGCATTCGTGTGTGCGGAAATAGGCGGCCACAGACGAAGACGCCAGAGACCGGAGTCCCTGGCGCCTCAATAGTTGACAATCTAGCAGATTTCTTGGACCCAAGCACCGTCCCGTTCAGCTTCGTGATAAGGTTCCGAGTTGCCCCGGCTCCTGCATCTTCCGCTGTGCTGGCAACGCTGAATCAAGTTGCCTCGACTCCTGCGTCCTTCAGCAGCTCCGGCCGATGAAGATCCAAGTTGCCCCGAATCTTCGCCCTCCAGTTCCACCTTTCGATGAAGTTTCAGGTTGCCCCTACTCCCTCACCTTCCAGCCTTGCCGGTGATGGAGCTTCGAGTTGCCTCGACTCTCGCATCCCTCAGTGCTCCTGGTTCATGATTCCCCGGGTTGCCCCGCAGCTTCGCTCTTCCAGTAACACCTGCTCGATGAGGCTCCGGGTCGCCCCGGCTCCTGCATCTTCCGGCTGCACCGGCGATGGAGATTCAGGTTTCCCCTACTCTCGCATCCTTCAGCGGTACTCGAATGGAGTGAGTTTACGGGTCGCCCCGCACCTTGACTCCACCAGCATCGCCTCCCGATGGGGTTGCGAGTTTCCCCGCAGCCGCACCCTCCGGCTTTGCCTCAGGTTTGAGTCTGCAGGTTACCCCGCATTCTCTCGCCCTTGGCGCCGGTTGACGCGATCTCCAAGTTGCCCTGGATTTCGCCCCCTCCGGCTGTACCGCTTCCACGTCCTCAGGTCGCCCTGAATCCTGCTTCTACGGCTGGGACCGTGATGACTCCCCGGCTGTCTCGAACTTTGCATCCTCGGCGAGGCCGCGGATGAATCTTCGTGTTCACTCGGGCATTGCACATTCCAGTCTGGCTCTGAATACATTCTCAATCTTGATCCGGCCTTCCACGGGCCAGACAAGCCAACTGTGGAAAGCTGGCTTCAACTGTTTCCTGCATCGTCCTTACAGGCTGGAACTGCGTTTCCAATTCCCTGCTTGGTCATCAGTTGGATAGGAGTTTGTACCCGTTCAATCTGTGGAAGCAAGTGCAAAAAAAGTGTAAATCTGTGGATTTCACCAAGGT
>Ga0364867_10068_pt1 | contig 68288 bp, 71 predicted proteins | sample ExccelAu500001D4_3_FD_206915 | JGI IMG/M metagenome (GOLD analysis project Ga0364867, IMG submission 206915) | Enriched cells from Trout Bog Lake Hypolimnion, Wisconsin, USA - BchlTB.Aug13.5000.01.D4 | ecosystem: Environmental > Aquatic > Freshwater > Lake > Hypolimnion/Profundal zone | place... | reverse complement strand
TATGCCCTCTTGTTGGATGCGGTCATGGTGTTGGTATATCTTCAAATTTACATGATTTGCCGCGCAATGGAAATATTATTTATGCCAGCGCTATCGGTAGCTCATCAAATATTTTCACAGCATCACTAGACGGTACTGAGCCTAGACGACTGACATTTAATTCCGAAATAGATGGTCATCCTAGTTATTCTCCCTCTGGCGATCAAATTGTTTTTTCAAGCATGCGAAATGGTGATTTTGATATTTATCTAATGAGATCAGACGGCTCGCAACAGCATCCAATAACTTCATCAAAGGGTATTGACTTGGTGCCTAGTTTTTCCCCTGATGGAAAAAAAGTCATATTTGAATCTAATCGAGATGGAAAATTTCAGCTTTATATAATGAACGTTGATGGGTCCGATCAACATAAGATTAGCTCAGGACTAGGAGAGGATATGGGCGGTAAATTCTCTCCTGATGGAACTCAAATTGCATTTGCTAGTGACCGAAATGGCCGTGGATACGATTTATTTGTAATGGACGTGAATGGGTTAAATCCCATCCAATTAACGAATGGACTCCATAATGATTTTTCACGATCTTGGTCACCAGATTCGAGTCAGATAGTTTTTAATAGTCAAACTGATGGGGTGGGGAGCCTTTTCATGATTAATCGTGATGGCGGGGGAATGAGAAGACTTACGTCTAATCCCGGATTAACACCTGCGTACTTTCCTGGAGGGGTGTTCCCATCTTTTCGTGGGGATATTACCCCTCAATGGTCTCCTGACGGCAGACAAATCGCTTTTTGCAGTGACCGCAGTGGGCATTATGAGGTTTATATTTTAGGGATAACTGGTATGAGTATTAAGCAAATTACTCACACCGTACCCAATGCTCAAAACATATCCATAGGCTGGGGTCGATTGGATTAGCGGGCGTATAGCGACAACTATGGGCTAGAGGGATTTTATTGGGTAGTGCCCACTTTAATCCAATGTCTAACTCTAATGTAGATTTATCCTAAACAAAGCAGAGATTAATGACGCACACCCTATAAGAGGTAACCCATAGGGAGTTAAAGTATGCGCTATAAAAGAATCAAGCTTAGTCCACTATTAGAGCAATACTCACCTGTATCGTCAGCGCAACTACCTTACTGTCTGGTATTGAAAAACATTCTCAAAAATGAAGCGAAACTCATTGCTGCTCAAAAATATTTATCAAAGAAATTGTTCTAGAGGTCTTTGATAAAAAAATGGGTAAGATACTACCTATAGCCATCGCGCTATAAACTTGACAGAGCCAAGATGAACGTTTGAAAATTCAAGATAGTGAAGTGTATTTAAATGATGCAAACTTATTTTGTGGATGCCCATAGCCCTATGTGGTCAGATGCTGCCTTAAAAATGACCAAGGAATACTTCGCTTGGATGGATGACCAGATGCAAGCAACCTGTAATTTCTCGATTGAAGATATTACGGGGATGCCAATGGATGCGTATATCACCAAGTCTATGAACATCATTTCTCCTAAGGATCATACTAATGCTGCACTCTATCTTTTAGTGCTTGATGGGACTCCCATTGCTATGGGTGGCTTGAGACAGCTTCCTAGTGGTAATAGTGAGGTAGTCAGAATTTATACAAAGCCCGAAAATCGTGGGCACGGGTATGGGAGCATGGTCCTTGAAAAATTAATTTTGGAAGCAAAAAGTCGCGGTTATAAAACACTCAATCTAGATACAGGTGTTTTTATGAAGAATGCGCAATCTATGTATATATCGCATGGCTTTAAAACATGTGAGCCTTATGAAGGTGCTGAGCCTCCATCACAACTTTTACCTTACTGGCTTTATATGCAGCTTAATCTTAAATTGGATCAGACTTCCTAGGCCCAGCCTCAAGAGACATAAGAAATACCTTTGGGTGGTTTTGTAATAACCTTAATGGCTGCTTAGGGTCTCGTTGAGCCTACGAGGGTCAATCTATGACGTTCTTCTATCAACCCCAAGGGGGTCGGTATAATTTAGTCAACAGACCTTTGAGCTGTCTTAGCCTCTTGCTAAGGCTGTCGCCATAGATCCCGAGTATTTGCTAAATCTTAAGGGTGTTATGGCTACTTCATATAAAAGACTATTAATAGCGTCAGTAATTCTAACGGTCGGTTTGATTTCTAAAGGCGGCGTCGCTAAATCAGCCTTTGAAGGCTTATCTGGACAGCTATCTACTGGGTATGAAAACAATTCATCAGCTAGCACTACCTTCCAAACAAATACTGCCCCCTATGCACTCTCTATCCCATCATCCTCAAAAGGCTCTGTCCCCTTAGTGGTGGGTTTGGGATATAGCTTTTCAATCCTCCCTCAATATTTGCTAGGGCTTGGAGCTGACTACTCAACTATCAGCTCAACATTAAACAATAGCAGTATTGCTTGTGCATCCGGCTGCACAGGAATTCAAGGGCAAGTAAAAGTTTCAAATAGATATAGTATTTATTTAACTCCAGCTTATGAGATTGATAAGGATAAGTTAGCCTATTTAAAGGCTGGGTATACTAATCAACAAGTCCAGCAGCAACAATTTACTGTCAACCAACAGCCATATCAATATGGCTCAGCCACAGCAGGCGGATATGTCATTGGATTGGGTTACAAGCAAATTATTAACGGGGGACTTTATGGATTTGGAGAGCTTAATTACTTCAGTTATTCCCAGGTTTCATTAAATAATGCTTTACGTGGAGGAGCAACAGTGTCTGGAAATAATCCAAGCACTAGCGCTTATAACTTACTAGTAGGGCTTGGTTACAGGTTCTAAATTTAAATTGATTTAGTCTTTATTCAAATCGATCCTCGGTTTTTCGCGTTCTGGTTAATGTCTGTTATGGGTCGGGTTCAGCCTCTTAGGATTAATTGGTATTAAAGGCTACTTAACACCCCGTAACAGACTTTTTCTAAAACTTCATATAGTTGTCCAGTGCGGCTATTGAAATACATTCATAAGTACTAGAAATTATCCATTGCCTGATATTTTGATTCAGTTAGTAAAAATTGCTAAGGTGTTAGTAAGCTGACTGATTTCTGGATATATCCATAATGAGTCTTGATAGTAAATACAGTCTGGGTTTAATTGAACTGACGAGAATATACTCATCATTGCTTGAGTGAGCACCAAAGCCTTGAAGTCCCATGCTCTCAATCACAGGATTTTGAGTGTTAAGCGCCGCAAAGGCTGCATCTGTTCCGCCTCCAACGGCTGTGGTAGCCACAAATAAATCCCGCCCCACTTCTGCATATACTTGTTTTGCTTGCTCTGCCATTTTTAATGAAAGTGGACTTGCCAGCAAAGGCGGGCGACGACGTTCAAATGTGAACACCACCTCTGTATCTGGAATTTGTTGGTTTTTTATCCGCTCTTTTACTGCCTGTTCCACCAACTCAAAATCTTCATTTTTCATTACTCTTACATCAGCGGCACCAAATGCCGATGATGGTATGACATTACGGTTAGTTCCGGCGCTAGCTAGAGTCCAATTCATCTTGATACCCTTCTGGGCATCAGATAGATCACGCATTTGTTGAATTTGAAAAGAAAGTTCTTCTAAAGCATTGCGGCCTAATTCAGGAGCGCCTCCCGCATGAGACGCTTTGCCAGTGATATTTAAATTCACTGCACCAATTCCTGCAGTCGTTAAAGTAACGCGATCGGAATTTACAAATGATGCTTCAAATGAAAATGTTACATCCTGCTCTGCGCCTAATTTGGATAGATAAACGCGTGAGGCGGGTGAGCTGATTTCTTCATCACCGTTAATTAAGACGGTTATATTTCCATATTCATTAAATTTTGATTTCATTAAGACGCTCAGTGTGTGCAGAATTAATGCAATGCCCTGCTTGTCGTCTGAAATACCCAAGCCATAAGCACGATCTCCGTCAATCCTAAATGGTTGATTTAAGAGAGAGCCTTTTAAATATACGGTATCCATATGGGCTATCAGTAGTATTTTTTTTGTACCCGATCCTTTGAACTCAGCCTTAACCATTCGCCCAGGATTATCGGGTGTGTCATACATCCGATATATCTCGTGATCAGGTTCAATAAACTCTACTTGACCACCTAGATCTTTAAGTTTATTAAAAATAACTAGAGAAATCTTATCCAAGCCTTCGCGATCTCGGCTGCTAGACTCAATTAATACCAAATCTTTTAATGTGGATAAGTAAGGTTGTTGCTCTTTCACAATCAAAGAGAATAAAGGTTCTTGAGGGGCAGAAAAGGCATTAGATACAACAACGAATAGTATTCCACAGAAAAAAGTTAAGCTTTTCATTTTTACCTTAAATTTCGGAAAATTGTTATTGTTCATTGGCTTGAAGTTCTATAAGTACCTGCCTTAAAGGGCCAGAACTTACACTGACATCTCCTGCAAATGGATGTTGCATGACTAATAGAAAACCAATCAAAACACCGGTAATAGCAGCATAGGTCATCATAAAGAGTAAATTGTAATGACCCCCATCAAATTCTAATAGGGCGCCAATGCAATTCACAATTATAAAAAAAATGATGATTAGCGCCCAGAATACTTCTGGAATATTTTGATTCGCAATAGTTAATCGAGCTTGTCTAGCCAAAGCAATTTGCTCAAATGCCTGATTGAGATTTGAAAAATTGATATTTGCATTTTGATTTATATTTTTAGACAAATTTAGGGAAGCCGATAGTTCTTGTAAATATTTTTTAGTTGTTAAATCTCCCGTATACGGATTACCAGTAGACATGGTTGGCCACTCTTTGTCGAGAATACTTCTAATGTAATTTTCTAATGCCGTATTAATTTTTTTAGCTGAAGATTTATCTATGAATGCCGTTTCATTATGAAGCCTTTCTATATAAAAAGCCTCATTGAAAACACCAGATCTTGAATTTTGAATTGAAGAGTTACTCATTACGATCGCAAACCCAAGGATAAGTGTGATGGAACCTTGTAATCGAAAAGTAAGTAAATTTTTAACTATGATTGATAATTCTTTGCCATATTCAATAGGGAAGATGGCTTTAATCGAGTACAGTATTGCTAGTGAAATGATGATTGAAGTAGCGGTACAGAGCAAAATGGTTAACCATGATGGCAGTTGATCAAATAAGCTGGTTATCATGTTTAAATCCTAGTTGAGCAAGTAAAGTTCACTTTGCTTATTTTTAAGGGTTCAATTTAAACATATGTTCATAGTTTCTGTATCCATAAGCTAGGTAGTTTTTATTTCACTTCTTCTATGAAAAAAAATGCGTGCATCAGGGCATTATTTGCCATTCTGACTTTGCCCTTAATCCAACCCTTTGTAGCCCATGGAGAGGCTAACTTAAACTACATGTCTGATTTAACGACGGCTAGGTTAAATCCAGCATGTAGTCAGATGTTAGAAACTAAGGGGCAAGAAGAGGGTTTTAATGAGGGACTATGTGTCGGAATCATATTGGGGGTCGAAGATAATGCTCATTACGATAAAAAAATCTGCGTCCCCAAAGATATGGGCATTAAGATTCGATTGCTTATTGTAAAAGGTTACATTGACACCCATCCAAATAGAATCAATGAGGCATATGCGTCTCTGGTTTTTGATGCATTAGCCCAAAAGTGGCCGTGCTCAGTAAAGTAAATTTGAGCATTCTCGGCTCTCGTCCGCTCGGCACCAGGCTACCAAAAAACACGAAAAGTACCGTTAGGCAATTTCAGGCCTCCATAAGGGACCCTTTTATGACTCAACATTTGCCTGTCATCCTTAATTCAGAGTAAAAACTGATTACCGCCTCATCAGGTCCTGAAGGGGGAGATTCAAGCTGCTCAATATAAGACACATTTCCTTAATTTAGTTACAAATAGTCCGTTAGAGTTTTTTCTCCGCAACTGAACCTACTATAGTTATGGAGTGGAAATAAATATCTGGTTATTTGGCGCTTACTGGCACAGCAGCGAATCCAGGCTCCATAGAGTTATCCCAACATCTACTTAACAGCAAGTAACTATTGCAGGGCAAAAAGGTAGTGCTTTTGTTGGGAGTGTGCTGAGATATGATGAAGAAGGTGAAACTTAGCAGTTGTAATAGCCCCAAGCGGTAAAGCGATTGATATATCAATCTATCAATCAATAGCTCCGCGCTGACTGTTGTTATAAGTCAATATAATAAAAAAATAAGTACTTGTGGTTCATCGGATGGATTTTTCTTTATTCCGAGCGACTGCTTTGGGTCGGATTGAGCCCATGGCGAGTTTTGGGGTTTAACGGCTCAAACTGGCCAGCTTGAGACATTTGATTGTTCCAATCGACCACAAACCTGTAATTAGTTATTTAAATTAACTTGAATTAATAAGCTTTCTAATATTTAATGGTAGCTAGACCCCAATTAGATCAGATCTATCGCCCATGGATACGCATTTAGCTCATCCCACTTTCACTCCTAAAAGGGGGGTGGGGCGTCGGGTATTGGATCAGGCGTTAAGGACCATTACTCAGGGTGTCATTGTGACAGACTCTGATCAGATCATCCTCTCAGTGAATTCAGCCTTCACAGAAATCACTGGCTATAGCGAGGCTGAGTGTATCGGTCGCAATTGCCGATTTCTACAAGGACCTGAGTCAGATCCAAAGACCATAGATCGGATCCGAGAAGCTTGCATGGTTGGCGCTTCCTTTTCGGGTGAGATTCTCAATTATCGAAAAGATGGCACTATCTTTTGGAATGACTTATTGATTTCAGCCCTCAAGGATGCAAAGGGTAAAACCACAAACTTTATTGGGGTTACTCGGGATATATCTGAGCGTAAACAAATTGAGCAAGCTCTTTTGGAAAGTGAGCAACGCTTAATCTTAGCCATTCACGCAGGAGGTGTTGGCATCTGGGATTGGAATATTTTGACTGGTGAAGTTAAGCATAATGCCCGCTGGATAGAAATGCTTGGCGAGAATCCAAATCAGCCATTCTTCTCTGTTGAGGATTTTAAAAGCCGCATTCACCCAGATGATTTAGGTGCCGTCTTAGAGCAATTAGGTCTAGCCCTAGATGGCCTTAAGGAATATCAATATCGATATCGCATGATTGGACTTGATGGCCGTCAATTCTGGGTAAAAGATAAAGGAGCGGTGATTGAAAGATCGCATGATGGCAAGCCACTTCGTATGGTTGGTGCTATTAACGATGTCACTGAGTTAGTGTTGGCTAATGAAAAAATCGAAGAGTTAGCGTTTTATGACCCCTTAACGCAGGTTTTGAACCGAAGACTCTTTGAAGATCGCCTCCATCAAAAGCTAGTACGAACCCAACGCAGTCAACATTACGGCGCATTACTTTTTGCTGACTTGGACCATTTTAAGGAACTCAATGATCGCTATGGCCATCAGGCGGGTGATTTGAGGTTAATAGATATAGCTAAACGCATGAAAGAGTGCGTTCGAGAAACCGATACCGTGGCACGCTTTGGAGGAGATGAGTTTGCCATCATCCTCGGTGAGTTAGGTGGCGATCAGACTACCGCGCATTTGCAAGCAAAGAAAATTGCCGAAAAATTATGTCAAAGTTTATCGGCAACCAGTTGTTTAAAAGATGCCACACACAAAGTATGTAAATCTATCGAGCTTGGAAAATGTAGATGCTCTGTCAGTATTGGTGTTAAGTTGTTCAAAGGCGGTGAGATTACTCAGGAGCATTTGATTGCCCAAGCTGACAGCGCCATGTATCAAGCCAAAAAAGCGGGTGGAAACCGTGTTCAGTTCTATGAACTAGATACTGCTTAATAACTGATCTATGAATCTGGCTATTTTATAGGCGACTTTATGTTCTCAAAATCCAACCCAGCCAAAAGATTAAATCTAGTTCTGATTGTCAGTATTTGTATCGGTGAAGCTCTAGTCATGTTTGCCTTGCCGTCCTTTGGAGATTTGTCAAACTGGGTCACTGTTTTACTGGATATAACTTTATTAACCCTCATTACCATCCCCCTTGTAAATTGGACGGTTACGATACCCATGAAGAAATATATTCATGACTTAGAGTTTGCAAAGCACAAGATACTTGTACGAGAAAACCAAATGTTAGCCGCCTTAAACTCCTTGGCAGCGGCTAAGGATAATGAAACAGGCAGCCATATTATTCGTACCCAGCAATATGTAGAACTGCTTGCAAAGCGATTAAAAAGTATGGGGCATCACGCCGATACTTTATCTGATGATCATATTGAAAAACTAGTCAAGGTAGCGCCCTTGCACGATTTGGGAAAAGTAGGTATTCCGGATCACATTCTGAAAAAGCCGGGTCAATTAACGGAAGAAGAAAGAGATCTCATTTATGGGCACTCTATGATTGGGGAAAATATCCTACTTGCAGCGCAGTCAGAAGATGTTGAGATAGATTTAATTGCTATTGCCATGAAGGTAGCTGGATCTCATCATGAAAAATGGGATGGATCAGGCTATCCCAGAAAGTTACAGGGAGACACTATTCCAATCGAAGCTCGAATTATGACTGTGGCTGACGTGTTTGATGCTCTGGTGAGTGATCGCCCCTACAAGAAAGCTTGGACCATAGAGGAGGCTTATATTGAGATCGTCAGTAAAAGCGGCACCTCATTTGATCCTATTGTTATAGAGGCCTTTATTGCTGAAAGGCAGAACTTTGAAGAAATTGTGAAGAGGCATTGAGTAGCCATCTATTAACTAACGCCTCTTATGGGTCGTTCTCTGTCTCCAGCAATAAATGATTCTGTGTGACCGCTTCTCACTCCATAACAGCCAAACCTCATTTATGCGCTGTCGTTTTAAACGACAAACCAATTTGGCATCCTTGTAGTGGTCAAGTGTCGATTTAAGCGACGCTTATTGATGTAGGTCAAGAACATGGCCAAAGACATAAACTAACCTTAACTATGTATTTTTTAAAAGAAACATCAATATGAGCGCATTAAAAGAAGCTCTAGAAAAATTAAGAGAAACTGGATCTATTGGGCTGGAAGATTTTAGAAATCTTAAGATGAAAGATGTTGAAGTCCTCACAGAAGAAATCAAGCAATGGTGTCTTTATGGAAATGGCAAACCCGAGAAGTTGGCTAAGAAAAATAAAGAGCATTAAAACTTATTCTTCCAAATCTTCACTGCTATCGTCGATTCGATATTCCACCTGACTTTTCTTTGGCGCTAGATTCGATGATTGATTTTTGATTTGCGTGGATGGATCAGTCAAATAGCAATAACCGTAAAATGGTATTGACTCTTGCTCAGCCTGCAGTCTATCTTCAGTAGTAAATGTTGCCATCATCCACCCTCCCAAGGTTACTTTGTTTGGTTACCTATGGGCTGTAGGACAAACTAATCAAACCTATAACAATCAGAGTTATTCAGCAGTACTCCATAAGTAATCTGCAGTTTCTTCAAACTAATGTGACAGTTCTATCTCAAAAAGAAATATTTTTAATTTATTTTATAAGGTGAAATTGTCACATTTGACTCGATCTAGTAAGGCTCATACTTTTAGTCTTCTGGTGGTCACGCTAGTTGACTGTAATGCTATGGACTTAATAGCACTCCAATATGAGCTCTCGTGACAAACGATTGGTTTTACTACCCCTTAGGAGTGTCTTATGTACCAAGCAAATGAAAAATTAGTTCAAGCCCATCAAAAATCGATGGAATCAGTTCATGCTTTAAGTCAACTCGCTTTGGAGAATACTCAAAGTTTGGCTCAAATTCACTATGATGCAACTAAAGAAATGCTTGCAACGGTTCAAGAAAAATCAGCAGAAATTCTCAAGCTAAAAGACCCCAAAGAAATTATGACCATGTTTAGTGCTCATGCCCTTCAAGAGGCATCCGCTGGTGTTGTTGCATATCAAGCTAAAGTGAATTCAGTATTGCGTAAAAGCCATCATGAGTTAATTGAAATGACTGATTCTGCAATTGAGCATGCTAAAGAGCGATTAAATGACTTGGTGAACGAAGCTTCTGCTAAAGCGCCCACGGGCTCTGAGGCATTTACAGCCTCTTTTAAGGCTGCATTTGAGGCTGCGCTCCAAGGCTTTGATCAAGTTCGCTCATCTGTACATACTGCTTATGCTAATTTAGAGAAGAGTGCTGATAGCGCATTAAATTCGAATGAACATGTTGTTCAGACAGCCACTAAAGCTCGCAAAGCAATCGCCGCTTCTTAATCTCAATATTGATGAATGAGATGGCCACCTTCGGGTGGTTTTTTGTTGTCTCTGCATGGGCTGCTTAGGGTCGGATAGCGCCAGCGGGGCTTAGCTCAGTCAAATGGTCACTATGCGGCTAACTGCAGACGCTGATATCAGGTTAATTTATTGTTTTGGGAGTCTCAAAACGGTCAATAGCGGTCGATGACGCAAAGCATTGCTTACTTTGTCTCACCCATCATCGTTGGAATGAATGCCAATATAGGTGGTATTAGAAAACACCACATTCCTACCCGACTAAACAATAGCGCACTTATTCCGCAGCCAATGGCAAAGGAGACTACATTGGTTGCGATCGTTGATATGCGGGCTTTTGCAACAGCCCGCTCCGTAAGCGAGACTCCGCGCACAAGGTCAGCCACATCAATCATCATTTGCGTTAGCGGACCAGTTAGTATGGTGGCCGGTACGGGGTTAGTGTAAATGCGTGAAATGGTATTTTGTAATGCCATTGCTGAAACTAACAATAGCCCGGTAATAATCACAGCAGTTTCATCACCGTGATGATCTTTGCCTATTGTGATCGCCATCACTGCGGCGGCAATGAGAAGCGCTACTTTGAGGGAAAGTAATGTTCGCATCACTGGTAAACCTAGCTTTGGCATGGAGCTTGCTAATAACCTAGAAGAAAAGACAACTACACAGAAGACTGGCAAAGCAAGTATTTTTACCCAAATACCTGAAGTACCTGAAACAAGCGCCATACCTAAAGTGACAAAGTTACCAGTGACATGTGCTGCAAAAAGACCGTGTAATGCCAAGAAACCGGCGGTATCTACATAGCCAGCATTTAGGCTTAAAAGGATTGGTATTGAACGCTTCATAGCCATTACTGTATCAAATGGTTAAAAATTTATTGGGCCTGGGCATCCTCAGACCCCTTTTGTTCTTAACGAAGGTCTTCTATGAGCCAGCAGATGACTACGAGACTCGGTTTAATTGGATGGTCATTATGCGAGAATTAAGTGTCGCCCGATTCTCGAATTCGGAATCCATTAGGACATCATATTTCTAGATGCGCCCTTAATCCAAAGAAGTTCACTGGGCCGCGTGCTGAGTTATAGGCTGGATTGGCAATGTGTTGGTAATTGGCTGAAATAAAAAAATCTTTATACACTTTTGCGCTATAAAAAGTTTCAACTATCTGTTCTTTCTTATAGCTAAGTGCGCCATCACCAATAAAGGGCGCCATGCCTCCTTGCTGTAAGTAAGTAATCTGGGATGAAGAAATTCCATTGACGGCATAACCTATGCCCACAGTATCACTTGGCCTAGACCAATTTGAGCCCTTAATGCTTAAACCACCCGATAGCGACCTACTAATATCAACTGTCTGTGTTTCTGTTTTACCAGGATTCCAGCTCCACCGGCCAAAGATACCAATATCATCATTAATCCCCTGTTCAATGTTTAAGCCATAACCCCATGAACTTTGTGCCGCTTGCCGCACAGTCATCACATTGGGGTTGTTATTAGTTTGTTGACCTTGATTAATCGCATTTTGATAGTTGCCCATGAAAGCATGTTGTTGATAAGAAAGAACTCTAACTGCTCCATGCTCTCCCCATAGTTGATGTTCACGTGTTAATTCAATTTGATTGCCATAATCTTTTGTCAAGCTGTAGTCAAGCTGAGCGGTATTCGGAATGGTGGGCATCGCCAGTCTTGCAGCTTTAAAAATCCAGTCGCCTTGATACCACTCTGTCACTACACCATAGGTATAGCCTTTACTATCAGCTGCATAGCCGTAAGCTCCCATAGAGAAGAGGGCAAAGTTTTGAAACTGTGTTCGAGGGTCATGGCTGTAACTATTTTGGTCAAAGAAATCTAATGTTGCGAACTTGCCATAAGTAACTACGAGCCTATTTTTATCCATGTTGCCGGCCAATTGATTTGGCCCACCTTCAACATGCTCCTTGCTGCCACTCAAGCCAAAAGTTTGACGAATGAATGCCCTAGCTATATAGTAAATTGGTGGCGCATATGAGCCTTTTTGGAGCTCACCATTCTGAAATCCACCGAGACCAACAAGCTGTCCATTAAAGGGCGTTCCTTCAAACATCTCTGGGTTCAAATATATTTCAGCTCCTTCCCAAAGTCTTGCCCCCAAAAATGCGGTAGCACTTAGGGTGTAGCTCTTCCCAGCACCACCTTCAGATTTATTGATGAGGCTGTTTTGCGCATAGTAAGGTGAATTGAAGTTATTTTTCTGCTGAACAATGTAAGTAGCCTGTTCATGGATACTCCATTGCTCTGCCTCACCTTCCACACCAAATTCACTAACAACTTTCGGAGAATCGCTGACGGGGGATTCAACCAAAATGATCGGCATGTAGCTAACAGGAGATTCGGCATAGACAGGCAAAGATAGGCCGACCAAGCAAAGGGTGCTGCTTAGGGCAATAAATCGTATTCGAATGGATTTAAATAAGAAATGCACTTTAAATGGGAGATGTACTTAATGAGAACAGTTCTCATCTTATCAGGTTATTGAGAATGACTCTCAATTGTAGAAATGTCACTTAAGGATTAATATTTTCCAGCCGCAGAGCAATATATTTAATTACCACTCGTGAGCGAGGAGCTGACTGTGGGGTCTCTCCATAGCTCGCTCTTGTACTCAAGCGCAAGTGTGTTCTGTCATATTTAAAGCATCATCTGCTTCTTGGGGCTAGCATTACTAATAATAAAATCACATGTAGAGTTAATTAGTCGTTTCTGGCTAAGCCTCCCCTAAAAACCAATACCAACATCATTTATTGATGTGTATCAAAGGCGATTTGTTTAATCAGCCTAAAGTTAAAACTCTTGAGGAGATTTAACATGAAGCTATGGATCGAGTTATTGAGTACCTTTGCTGGTTTGCTAAGTTTTTCCGTAATACTGTTCTCTTTTGGGATGGGAATTTATTTCGCCAGAATGTTCATTCTGAAGAGCGCTGTTGGCGGAGATCTTCCACAAAGGCTATCTTCAAAGCCAAAAAAGAATCTTGGCTCTCTCAAAGAATGCCATTTCCATTAAATTTTGAAAAAGAGAATAGCCATGAAATCACATTTAATTAAGGCATCTCTGATGCTCGCAGTAACTTCAATTCTTTGTTCTAGTGCGTATGCTGAGGTTGATGCTGTGGCGGCTAAACAGTTGGCACGAAAAGATAGCTGTCTACGTTGCCATGCAGTCGCCAAAAAGAAAGAAGGGCCGTCATATCAAGCTGTTGCTTATAAGTACAAAGACAACCCAGAAGCTCAGGCTATTTTATTTAAGCACTTAACTATCGGTGACAAGATTAAGGCATCTGATGGAACTGATCAAATTCACAAAATTGCCAAAGCAAAAAATAATGATGACATCAATAATTTAATTTCTTGGATCTTGGCTCAGTAATCTAAGGACTTCTAGAGGAAATAAATACACCCGCTAATGCGGGTGTTATGCTTTATTGTCACCGTCCACTTTGGGTCGGCAGCGCCTCTTGGTGGTTTTAGGTTAAATAGTCTCTAAATGGCCAATAAGAGATCTTATATAGTAACTAAATTATGTGCTGCACTATTGAGGTGAGAGAAAGTCATTGGTGCTTATTGCTTAATTAATTTCTCTTTCAATTCCTTCATCTTTTCTGCCAGTGGCGAAAATGGCCCATATTTATGCTGTTCTGCTGACGCTCCATCTACATAAGGAGGAAATGCGGCATCTACCGGTTTATTCCACTTGGCAGGGAAATCTTTTTCAAGATTGGCTTTATGTGGTCTTGGCTGAGAAACAATATATGAAGCAACGTCATATGCTTGATCATCACTCAAAGTTTTTACCATATTGTGTTTTGCAAAGCGCATTACGATAAATAAGCGGTTCATACCAGCGCCGTCATTAAAGCTATCTTTCCCCCATAGTGGGGGTACGCTATAGCCTTGTAGATCGCCAACTTTTCCAGTGCGCTCCCCTTGTCCTTCGGCACCATGACACCGAACACAGTTTCTCGCAAAACTTGCCCACCAGCTTGTGGATCGGCGGCACGGTTTGGGGCTTTTATTGGCTTTAAGCCTGCGCCTTCAATAATTGAACCAATGGGTATGCCTTTAGAGAGGAAGTTCATATAACTAACATAGGCCTTCATCTCTTTAGAGTCATAAGGAAGTGGTCGACCATTCATACTTCTTTGCATGCACCCATTGACTCGCTCTTCAACGGTACTCACATCATCTTCTCTAGGGCGATACTGCGGAAATACCGCAGATGCACCTACAAAAGGAATGGCATTGGACAAGGTGCCACTTTCTTGATGACATGAGCTACAGGCTAGATTATTGCCGGCATAGCGCATCTTTGGATTCTTAATTTCAGGTCCAATAAGTGCATAAGTTTCATCAGTCAGTTTTTTTCCATACCGCACCAATCGACCATAATGATCATCTGGTAGACCATCGATATCGTAAGCTTCTGCAGGAGCAATTTTGATTGTGTCTGGCGGGTTCCGTGGTGATGGTTGTGCATGCACATCAACAATGTATGTTAATAAAAGAGTCGAGATGGATAGTGCTAGCGCCTTAAGTGACCGTTTAAATTTCATGATTTAGTTCCTTCCGTGGTAATGGGACTTACACCTAGACCCTAATTAGGCTCAGAGTTCGCATGTATTAACCAATATCCGCTTTCAAATAAATATGTTTAGGGCTTGGTTTAAATATCTTAATTAGTACTGATTGAGAGCAATAACGGAGAGTGAAGTGTTTCTAATCCATATAGGTAAGAGGTTTTACTAGCGACTTAGGGTGAACTAGGGCCATCGGGACTTACGCAGAGCGATTACTTTTTCAGACCTCATATCTCCCATACGAGTGGCGCTCTAATAGGATTCAATATCCCATATATTAGGATTTATTTCTTTGACATGGATCATGAGCTGTCTCTCAATGGTTAAATATACTAAACACATAAACCTTCGAGCTGCCTTAGCATTCTGCTAGGCCTACCGCCCCAGATTTAGAGCAACAGTTCAATCCTTGGGGGTGTTATGACTGCATCATTTAAAATATTATTTAAACAAAATCTGTTCTGCAGCCACACCCCTCATCTATGGATGCATACGGCAGCAGGAGAAAAATATGTGCAGAAACCTCTTTGGCGCACGAGGCAGAAAGAAGACTTCCTTATTGCGGGCGTCATGATGGCGATGTTATTGATGTGTGCTATGCCAGGATCAGCTTTTGCTCAGCCTGCGACAGATCATCCAGTTGTGGATCTTCGTACTTGGCCAAAGCCCGACATAGATCTCTCCAGGCTACCTAATACTGAACAGAACCGCCTGATCAAGAAAGGTCAGGACCTATTTGTCCATACTTCAGAGTATCTTGGACCAGAGGTGCTTGATCGCTCAAAACGCTATGCAGGCACGAGTATGTCATGTTCAAGCTGCCATCGTGAAGCAGGGACCATGCCATATGCCGCCCCGTTGGTTGGCACTTATGGTGTGTACCCTCAGTTCCAACCTAGATTTGGCAAGACGGTTACGCTCGAAAACAGAATCAATTTGTGTTTTACACATAGCCTATCAGGACGCCTCGTGCCCGAAGACTCAGCGGAGATGAAGGCAATAGCTGCGTATATAGAATATCTCTCACGTGGCGTTCCCAAGGGGGCTAAGTTAATTGGCGAAAAAGAAATGGTTGTTGAAGAGCCCAAAAGGGCTGCTAACCTTGTGCGCGGTGCGGAAGTCTATACGCAACAATGCGCTGTCTGCCATGGAGATGATGGTCTAGGTAAACGCGTCGGAATGGTGGGTGATCGTAAGGGTTATATATTCCCACCAGTTTGGGGATCGGATGCAACCAGCGAGTCAGCATCAATGTTTCGAATCTTGTCAACCTTTCAATATGTTTATGTCAACATGCCTTTTGGCAAGGCGACTTACGCTAAACCAGCCTTATCAAAAGATGATGCATACGATGTTGCAGGTTTTGTCATCTCGCATCCTCGTCAGCCTAGAGAGGGCGAAGTTGCTAAGGACTTCTCCAATCCATATGACAAGCCTGAAGATTTTCCATGGGGTCCATACATTGATTCATTTAGCGAGACGCAACACAAGTACGGACCTTATGACGAAATCCGTGCTGAGATCGCTACAGCAAGAGAAAAGTTTAGAAAAGAAAAAGAGATGCAGAGCAATCTTAGTTCGGCGCCTGTCTTAAAATAAGACCTCGTTACCTTATAGTTTGGCTGTAATGCCTCGCTATGAGGTAATGTTATCGCCCCCAAAACAGTCCAGCACACATTAATAAGGCATACAGATGTGCCCCAAGGATGTTGCGTGGAATAATTTTCTTGAGAGCACTCCTATCTAGAGGAGATTTTTTGAGCTTCAAAGCGCAGCTACCGAATGCTGGAAACGCAAGGATGGTCAGTAGGGTGAGGCTATTCGTCTGATGACAATAGATTGCAACAAATTGGCACAGGTAAGCCCCAACGAAGATTGTTAGATACCACTTCCAAAGTCCAGTAGGTGCAGATTGGGTGGCTAAAGTGTTTTTATGGGCGCTTTGATCGGCTTTAATATCTGGTACTTGATTTAAAAATAGGATATTTGCAACGATTAACCCATATGCTATAGCAATAAGCAGAGAGTTATATTCAATAAAGCCTGTTTGTAAAAGTGCATAACCTATCACTACGAGGGACCAAGCAATGGCGACCGCTATTTCTCCCAATATCCCTCGGGACATGAGTTGAAGTGGTGGCGCCGAGTATGACCAGGCAATCAATATTCCAAGGATTCCAATGGGGATGAGCTTCCATGTCGTGAGATAACAAAGGTATAAACCCAGAACAATAGCCAAATTCAATAAACACCACCCCAATGCTTTTGTTTGCATGACGCTTAAAGCCTGAGTTTGAATGAGCCGACTACCTCCGGTAAATGGGCTGATACGTTCAACATTATTCAGATCGCTTCCATTGAGATCGTCATAATAGTCATTGAGGACATTGGCTGATGCGTGAGTGATTAATAAAATAATGATGGCAAATGTATTAATCAACCCACTCTGAGTGGCAAGGCGATAGGTATCAAGGAATCCCATCAAGCATCCCAGCAGTGTAATGGGAAGAAATCTGGGTCTGGTGGCCAAAATACCCGTGCTAAAGCTAATCATTGAATTACTATATCAACATTCCCCTAACAATAGCCTCAAAAAATAAGCATCGGCATTTTGATTTAATAAGCTATGAAAAAAATTGATATTAAAGTCGCATGGCAAGGTAATAGCAATTGCGAAGTCTGTGCCATTCGTAGTTCTGCTTTATTCGCAGAGTTAAATGAGGATGATTTTTCTAAAATCCACACCCCCATAGATGATTTATCTTTTGAGTCCAATGCTGAAATCTATTTACAAGGGGATAGCGCTGATTATGTGTACACCTTGCGTGAAGGTTACATAAAGTTACTGCACGTTAATTCGGATGGGACGGCTCGTATAGTCCGCTTAGTCAGGCCGGGAGATCTTTTTGGCATGGAGGCCTTGCTTGATGGTCAATATAAGCACTCGGCCGCAGCATTAACCAATGTTCATGTGTGCAAAATACCAAAACATATTTTGATTAGCTTGGGGGAAGTGTCCCCTAGACTGCATCGTCAGATAGTCAAGAAGTGGGGAGAAGCGTTAGCTCAGGTTGAAGCTTGGTTTTCTGAAATCAATACGGGAAGAATTGAAATCCGTTTAGCAAGATTTTTTCTTCAATTAAGAAAACAGGCGGGCGCATACAGTGTCGCACCACTTTTCAAGCGTGAAGATATGGGCTTAATGATGGATGTCAAATTTGAAACCATCAGTAGGGCACTCGCATCTATGGCTGATCAGGGTTTAATTTCCAACATCACCAAACTTTCAATCCAAATCCCAAATTTGGAATTACTTAAAGATTTTGCTAAACAAGGTTTTTAAAGTCCATAAACAGCTATTTAATGGTTCTCTGTTGACGTCACTGGTTTGGCTTATATATTCAACGAACCAAATCAATAGGCTTAATTTCTCTTCCATCCCGTTTAATATTATGCTAATATACATTATGTAAATATACATAATAAAAATGAAAGAAATCCCGAAACACATTGATCTAAAGAAGATGCGGACCTCGGCTGAGGTGGCTTGTCGCCTGATGAAAGTGCTAACGCATCGAGATCGCTTAATGCTCTTATGTGAAATTAGCCAAGGGGAGAGGTCTGTCGGCGAGCTTGAAGAGATTTTGGATATTCATCAGCCAATGTTGTCTCAGCACTTAACAGGTTTGAGAACGGCAAAGTTAGTGAAGACGCGCAGACAAGGTAAGCAAATCTATTACTCGCTCGGCAGTACTGCGGCCATGGCGGTGATTGAAGTGCTTTATCAGCAGTTTTGTAAAAAATAACCAAAGGAGAAATAAATGAAATTAAATGTTGGCGGTCTTGATCGTGTAGCGCGTATCGTTGTAGGTTTGGTGCTGGTCGGTTTGGCGGCATCTAATGTTATTGGTATTTGGGGCTGGCTTGGAATTATCCCGTTAGCTACTGGGCTATTTAGATTTTGCCCTATGTATCTAATTCTTGGGATAAGTTCTTCTGGTGCTGGTTGTGGCGGTTGCTCAAAGTAACACGCTCCTTATAGAAAGAAAATAAAATGCAAAAAGATTACAAGCAAATTACCAAAGATATTTCTGGTTCCCTTGCAAAGTTAAGAACAGATGCTCCGGAAATGATGAGGGGGTTTGGTGAGTTGGCCGCCGCCGCCACCAGGGATGGGGTTTTGGATAAAAAGACCAAAGAACTCATCGCTTTAGCTTTGGGTGTGGCAGCTAGATGTGATGGATGTCTTGGCTTTCATACCCAGGCTTTAGCAAAGTTGGGTGCGACAAAGCAGGAGGTTGTTGAAGTCTTGGGAATGGCCGTCTATATGGGTGGGGGACCATCCTTAATGTATGCCGCAGATGCCATTAGCGCTTTTGAACAAGCCCAAGGATAAATGAGTCAAGGGTTTTAGTCGTTCTCAAACCACCTTCGTGCACTGACCTACAAAAGTTGGACACTATGGATAAGTAAAGTGGTTTTTACTGTGATCGTTTGTTGTGGGTTGAGAACGCTCTTTTTGGTAAATCTACCTCAGATCTCTTAGTTCGGACATTAAGAGGCTGTCCAAATAGCCATTCTGTTGAATTTAACTATAAAAACAGGTCAGATCAGGGATTCAGACATCGCAATGCCTTATTTTAATAATGTTTTTTAAAATTCCAAAACAATTATAATTTCCATAATAGATTAATTTACTTTACCTTGATTTATTCGGATAAAAAAATAGTATTAGTAAAAGTAGCGTTATTGGCGTTCAAGTAATCTGGTGTAACCCCTTTTTGTAGGATATTTAAACAGTGCATTTGTATACGGTTGCTTTTCTTGTATTGCTGGTCATTGCTTATGGTGCCGTGGTTTTTCCATGCGCATTCAAAAAAGCGGCACATACAACATCTAAAGCGTCAAATGAAACATCGCAGAGAGCGAGCCAGATTTCAGAAATATTGGTGAGATGTCCTCATCGGGTTGAATCGAACCCATGAGGATTGGTTCAATTTTGTGATGTACATGTGCGCATAAAACGCCCTCACTAACATCCACAAGTGTGACCTTAAAAATGGCGCAAGATATCAAAATCCTACTTTTAGACAAGGACTTAAATATAAAGAATTCACATTAATTGATGTAGATCAAAAAATGATTCTATTAAGCCAACCTAAAAAGGAATTTTAGTATTACTGTAATTACAGTAATAAAAAAGTTGGAGATATTAATATGAAACTATCCTCAAATTTAAAGATGGTTGCAGTACTTGATAGATTGGCTAAAGCTGAAAATGGTGTGACCGCTATTGAGTACGCTCTTATTGCAGCTGGCATTGCTATCGCCATTGTTATTGTTGTCGGAACATTGGGTAATGCAATATCTGCTACGTTTCAATCTATAGTGACGGCAATTTAGCTAGATTTAGAGATTTATTAGGGCTGTAGGCTAATTTGTTAGATCGTGAAGAATTGCTGGTTTATGTCTCTAGGGGGTCTGCTTAGTATCGGACCCTCCCTGCGGCAATAAAGTAGGGTGAATGACCCCCTTGAACTTATAACAGCGTAATGTTGTTATTTGGATCATCAATTTGGAATGGTGTAAAGCATAGGGTGTGGTGATAGTCTGCTTTACTTCCAAGGGCGGGCATACGTATTTCCTACCGAATGTGAAAATTAAATGCAAGCTTGATTGTTTGCACCCACCAGAAAACTTACTTTTTCATAGACTCATAAAACTTCAGAGCAATAAGATGATTTATCTATATTAATGTCGAAAACTACACTACTGAAAAGATAAAAAATATTCCCTTAAGGTCGAGTGTTAGATGGGGGTCTAGGACTAAGGCGTTCCCACAAAACGTCTGCATAATTTATTGATAGTAGGCAATCTTAATGCGATAAGGGTGGTGTATATTCATCGTATTTAAATATTCCCTTCCCTTGGTGGCGGCGCTTTCTTGGCTAAGTCAGCCTTTTATTTAGAGTCGTTATCCACAAGGCCAGCTATCAGATGAAAAAAACCTCATTTAAGTTTTTAGGCGCCATTGGCATTGCTGGACTAAGTACTCTCGGAGTTGCGCAGACCGCGTTACCTGCTGCCGTGCAGCCCCTTAGCTTTGCAAAGCCACAGCCCAGCCAGTTGCTCTTCGGTAGCAATAATCCCGCTCCTAGAGAAAAGGCCGAACAAATAAATATACAGGGCGGAATTCCTCCTCATGAGCCGATCGTTGTAACTCCTCAAGTGGAAAGCGCGATTACTGCTACCAGTCAAAAACTACAGCAGGTAAATCAACAAGTACTTGGGACTCTTGATCAAAAATATGAACAAACTACTGCCAATGCAACGGAAAAATTAAATGAGAATGGTTATTCGGTTACAAAAGTAGTTACTCGGACGCCGGGTAATTTACAAGATCATTCTTTTGAATACTATATTTCAGGTCCCAATGGGGGCTTTGTAGAGGTCACCTCGAGCAATGCTGATGGCTGGGTGGTTATCGGTGGAGCCGTTCAAAAAACGGTATATGTTGACAACCCAAAATCTGCTTATCCATCAGAAGTTCAGGTCGTTATTGATCACCCTGACGCTAAAGCTACATTGATTGTCAAATCTAGCATCCCTTTAAGTCCAAAAGCTCTAGAGGCTGCAATCGCGGTTGCAGCAAACAGAGATAATATTATCCGCGTGATACCACCCCCCATGTCACCGCAATAATATTTCCTATAGAACTCTTGCTAGGCCTGCGTCGTGGCAATTTAGAAATTGTGAACCAAGTGGTCGTGGGTTTAATTGCTAGCATTGCTTTTTCGCTATTTGTGGCGGGATCAGGTCGGCCAATGACAATTACGTGGTAACGGTAAATACACGGGAATTGAGGTTTTCTAAATTGATCAAGCAGCCAAAACCCAGTCTTTGCCTTCAAATCTATAGCAAATAATATTAATTTTGGGGCTAGGGCAGTTATTTGACCTGAAGATGTTTTTATATGGGCCTGATTTTGCTGGCAGGATTTGCCTGAATCTAGTGATCCATAGCAAGTTAGCGGGCGGCGGGCTTAAGATCTTTTCACTTGAATCAGTATAAACACAGCCCCCTCAATCACCATTACAAGAAACATCACAATGGCAATTACCAAAAGCATGTGGATAAATCAACCCAAGGCATAGGGGAAAGTTAAATCCAGAATCTAAAGAATGAGGAAAATCATCGCAACAGTTTCAATCAGCGAAATTCTCCTATTATTTGTAAAAAGGGTTTATGGTGCCCTTGACTCGCATGTCATTTTTTACTGAGGTGACACCATTGATTAATTTTGCTACATCAACAGCATGTTCCGCCTGAGTAACACTACCGACAAATCCACTTAATTGAACCTCACCCTTATAAGTAACCACATTTATCTCCATTAACTTTAGAGAAGGGTCATTAAAAATTGCCGCTTTAACTTTAGTGCTGATCACGCCGTCATCAATGTATTGCCCGGTGCTTTGTTGGGTGCCAGAGCCGGCGCATGCTGCAGTGGACAAAGTAACAGACAGCATTAATAAAGCCAGTATTTTTTTAATTAATTGCATGTGAAGCCTCTTTTCTTTTGAAAAAACGCGTTGCTATAAATGGATTGAGTCTAATTGGAGCCAGTAGAAACCATGATTCATAGTACGCTTATATTTCTGTTTAAGTGGGCACGGCATCTCTTGTGCAATCTACACTGACATGTCAAATTGGATGGAAACTTTCTGGCAAGACGAGGTGAGGGCCGTCGCAATTGCGAGTTGAGCTTCGCTTGAATGGAGTTCGTGTTAATTAGATAAGTTTTTTTTCGTTAAGATAGGTTCAACATTGCGGACTATTGGAGGGTTAGGATGAGGCGACATTTTGAATTTCATCAGGCGGGCAATGTTGGCTGGCTTCGAGCTGCTGTCTTAGGTGCAAATGATGGAATTATTTCTACTGCTAGCTTGATCTTAGGTGTTGCATCAGCAGGCGCAACTCATAAAGTAATTATTCTTACTGGAATTGCAGGTTTGCTGTCAGGAGCGTTGTCAATGGCTTCTGGTGAGTATGTTTCAGTTAAATCCCAGTTAGACACTGAAAATTCAGATATAGAAAAAGAGCGGCTAGAGCTATTGGCGTTTCCTAGGCATGAGCATGTTGAATTAACTCAAATATATATTGATCGTGGTTTAAGTGCTGAATTAGCGGGGCAGGTAGCAACGCAATTAATGGATAAGGATGCTTTAAAAGCACACACAAGGGATGAGCTTGGTATTACGGAGGTAATGACCGCTAAGCCACTCTTGGCGGCGGGCTCTTCTGCCTTATCCTTCATTATCGGAGCTATCTTACCGTTGCTAATGGCAGCCCTGGTGGGGATGGATTACTTAATATTTTTTGTAAGCATTTCAGGATTATTGTCCCTTTTATTTCTTGGTATTGTTTCAGCCTATTTTGGCGGGGCAAATATCATTCGAAGCTCATTTAGAGTGGTTTTTTGGGGTGTAATTTCAATGGCACTGACAAGTTTGTCGGGTCGGATTTTGGGTCTTGTATTTTAAAAATATTCTTATTGTCTTCGGGGTGGCCAGGGAGCGGGCATCTTTAGTCCTTAGTAAGAAACTTAGTTCAATTGAAACGCTTATAAGCTTAAGGGTTGAATATTCTCTTGAGGCATGGGTCTATGCAGCACCATCAAGTATCTAATAGGCATCCCAAGCTTTATCAAACTTAAGTCGGTGGGTGGCTAATTTTTTATGCGGCCAATTTATATTGTTTTAATTGTATTTTTAGGCATTAAATTGGTAGTGCAATGGCTTGCTGGCATCATTTCACATCACCTGCCAAGGGTCATATGGAGGATGTCTAATAACAAGCCCTGTTTTTTACTTTTAGGACTTTTTACTGAATATTCATAAAGATACCTTATAGTTCGACTATGAGCCTTTCTGATCCCAATTTTTCACCTGAAATAGCCCCCGTTGCGATTTGGTCGCAAACTGATGGCTCGGATGCGCTAGTGTCATTAAGCGGTCAGGTAAATGTTTACTCCTTAGCAGGTGTCTGGACGGATATTCGCCAAAAACAAACTACTTGGCTGGAGCAGGGCGGAGGTAAAAATCAGGCCTTAGTTTTTGATGCATCAAAAGTAAGTTCTTTAGATGGATCTGCCTTTGCTTTCCTCATAGATGTAAAAGAGTCCCAGCAAAAAGCGGGAGGTCAATTTGTGATTCGGGGGCTGGACTCTAAATATGAGCCTCTCCTGCGTGAGTTTGATCCCATCAGTAATCTATTTCCTGTACCTGTTTCAAAGCCAAAACTGAGTTTTGTAGTTAGTGTCGGGATTGCCTCTCAAAATTTGCTGGATGATGCTCGCGGTTTAATTACCTTTGCCGGCCATCTGGCCGCTGATTTAGTCTGGTCCATCCTTCACATTAAGCAAGTGCGCTGGGGCGATTTTGTCAATGCTGCAGTAGAGGCTGGAGTGGCTGCCTTACCAATTGTGGGCTTGGTCGCCTTTTTGATTGGAGTCATTTTGTCCTTTCAGGCGGCTATTGGAATGCAGCAGTTTGGTGCCGTCTCTTTTGTGGGTCCACTGGCTGCGCTGGGTATCGTGCGTGAAATGGGCCCTTTAATTACCGCCATCTTACTTGCGGGTCGGTCATCAGCCGCTTTTGCTGCGGAGATTGGCACCATGACAGTAAATAGTGAAGTAGATGCCCTGGTTACTGGTGGCTTGAGCCCAATTCGCTTTTTGGTTGTGCCTCGAGTGCTTGCAGGGATTTTGGTTATGCCAATCTTAACTTTGTATGCTGATATTGTCAGCATCCTAGCCTCCATGTTCACCATGCTAGCTTATGGGATTCCATTTATTAACTTTTATAACGGCATGTTGGCAGCGGTAGATCTTGAAGATATCTGCTCGGGATTAATTAAAGCGACTCTATTTGGGGTGGTGGTCTCCGCAATGGGATGTTTGCGCGGCATGCAAACGGGGACTGGCGCTGCAGCCGTAGGCATCTCCGCGACACGGGCGGTAGTCAGTAGCATCGTCATGATCGTATTGGTAGATGGTATGTTTGCCTTTATCTCCTATAAGACAGGCTTCTAATGGATGCAACTACCAATGCCATTGATGTGCAAAACCTCACCGTGGGTTATGGCTCAACAGTTTTGCTAGAAAAGCTCACTTTCTCAGTAACCCAAGGCGAAATATTTGTAATTTTAGGGGGCTCAGGTTGCGGTAAGTCTAGCCTTCTCAAAAATCTTTTTGGTTTGTATGAGCCGATCGCCGGAGATGTGTTGATTGAGGGTCGAAATATTACAACGGCACTTGGCTCAGAACGTCAAAAAATTATGACGAGCTTTGGGGTGATGTACCAACAGGGCGCCTTATTTGGCTCTATGAATTTATTGGATAACGTGACGCTCTTCATGGAGGAGTACACAGATCTCACTAGAGGGCAAATGAATTTATTGGCTCGCTGTAAATTGGATTTAGTAGGGCTCCTACCGTATGAGTCTTACATGCCCAGTGAGATTAGTGGTGGCATGCAAAAAAGGGCAGCGATTGCGCGCGCCATGGCCCTAGACCCTAAAATCTTATTTTTGGATGAGCCCTCCGCAGGCTTGGATCCCATCACTTCCGCAGATCTTGATAGTACGATTTTGGATCTATCCAAGAACTTAGGCTTTACCTTTGTCATCGTCTCGCACGAGTTGGCGAGTATTTATGCCATCGCAGACAATGTCATTATGTTAGACAAAGGTGCTAAAGGCATTATTGCCGAGGGTGATCCTAAAGCACTAAGAGACACCAGCAAAGATCCCAGAGTGCATCAATTCTTTAATCGCATCATGAGCAAGGAAGTAGCATGAGCAATAACTCCAACCCCAATTATTTTCGTCTTGGCTTGTTTGTACTGGCTGCCATCGGTGTATTAGTTACCGTTATCTTGGTCTTTGGGTCAGGTCAGTTATTTAAATCTTCCTTTTATATAGAAACCTATATTAAGCAGTCGGTGACTGGGTTGGATACTGGTGCGGCCGTCCGCTTTCGTGGAGTGAAGATTGGTCAGGTGACTTCGATTGGTTTGTCTGGAGAAATTTATGAGAAAAATATCCCGATGGTTGATCGCCGCGAATATGTGGTGGTCAGGATGCAACTTTTTGCTGACAAAGTTCAGTTAACGCATTTGCAAGCATTCGTGAAGGATAATCTCCGAACACGCATTAAATCCATGGGCATTACGGGCGTAAATTATGTGGAGCTAGACTTTTTCCAATCCGCTCCTTCGCACCCTTCTTTGCCGTATTCATGGGATCCAGACTATCCAGTAGTGCCGTCCATGCCCAACCAGGCGGATGAGATTATTACTGGCATTCAAAAGCTCGTAGACTCCCTAAGTCAGATCGATTTTCAAAAAACGCAGATAAAATTTGATGCCCTGCTAGGTAATCTCAATCGCCTGATGGCGGGTAATGGAAAAGATAATCAAGGGTTAGTTACATCTATTGAGCAATTAAATGTGTTGCTTGATCGCGTTTCTAAGGCCACCGATAAAGAGCAGTTAAATATCCTGACTCGTGAATTAGTCGCGACCATGGTTGCTTTACAGCAGACGGTGAGCGGTATTCAGGGTGATACCGCAGTCACTATGGAAAATATTAAGCAGGCCAGTGAGCAGCTCAACGAATTTTCTCGTATCGCCAGTCAGTCACCCTCGACTTTGATTTGGGGGGAGCCGCCTCCTAGGATTACACCTCCTATGAATGGTGCTCAAAAATGAGAATTCCAACAATGACTAAATCCAGTATGTTTAAGTTCCTGATGTGTAGCGCTGCATTTTTGATATTGACCGCATGCTCTTTGCCAAAGCGCCCTCCTATTGAATCTACGAGTTGGATGGTCGCCCCCGAACGAAATAGTGCTCCTTATGCTCCCCGTTCGGATGTTTGGTTAAAGATGGGCTCCGTTTCCACTACGCCACCATTTGACGGCAAATCCTTGGTTTACCGCTTGGGTGATCAGCGATATGAAAAAGATTTCTATAATATTTATTCGGTACTTCCCAATGAGATGGTGGGTAATGCGACTCGCCAGTGGATGAATAATGCCCATATTTTTGCAATGACAGTGGGGCAAAACAATAGCTTTTTCCCTTTTTATACTTTGCAGGCATCAGTTGAAGAGTTTTATGGTGATTATCGCTTTCACCCAGAGGCGGTAGTCACTGTAGAGTTTTTTCTGACGGTATCTAACGGCGCAAAAACCAATCCAGTGATTGGTGTAAATCGATATTCCAAGCGGGTAACCCTAAAAGACAATACGCCTGCCGCCCTTGTTATCGGTCAGCAGGAAGCCTTGGCAGATATTTTGAGGCAATACGAGGTAGAGTTAAATAAATATGCTGCTCATTTGCCACCTCCTCTAGGACGCTAAATTTATGAAGCATCTTGTATGTCGCACCTTGATGGCTGGTGTAGCACCACTCACTTTTGCTTTGCTAGGCTTGGGTTATGGTGTTTCTGCAAATGCCCAAAGTTTTCCAACTAAACCCATTCGTCTTATTGTGCCTTTTGCACCAGGCGGCAGTACTGACATCATTGCGCGGGCTATAGCGGACCCATTAGGTCGACAGCTGGGTCAGGTAGTTATTGTTGAGAATAAAGCAGGTGGTGGCGGTTCTGTTGGTGCCCTAGAGGTGATGCGCGCGCCGAAGGATGGATATACCATTGGCATGGCAACGGTATCTACTACTGCTGCTAATCCCGCAATTAATCCAAGGATTGGCTATGACCCGATCAAGGATTTTTCTCCCATTACTAATATTGCGGCTACCCCTAATGTGATAGCCGTGAACCCCGCCTTTCCTGCGCGCGATTACAAAACCTTTCTAGCGGAATTAAAAGCCAACCCTGGGAAGTATTCCTACTCCAGTTCAGGCACTGGCGGTATTGGACATTTGCAAACTGAGTTATTCAAAAACTTAGCAGGGGTATATATCGTCCATATTCCATACCGCGGTGCGGGACCTGCTTTAGCTGATACTGTAGGCGGACAAGTTCCGATGATCTTTGATAATTTGCCTTCCGCATTACCATTTATTAAAGATGGAAAGTTAATACCAATCGTCCTAGCTGCCCCCAAGCGTCTGGCGCAATTGCCAAACGTACCGACCTTTGCGGAAGTAGGTTTGGCACCTGTAAACCGGATGGCGTATTACGGACTAACGGGACCCGCTGGCATGCCTAAGGATGTGGTAGATAAAATCTATACGGCCGTTCAAAAGGTTGTAGCAGATCCTGCGGTACACAAGCGTATTGAAGATACGGGTTCATTGGTAAACGTGAACGGCCCAGAAGCATTTGCCAAGGAAATTGCTGCTGAGTATTCGGTCTATAAAGAAGTCGTGGCAAAACAAAAATTACAATTAGATTAAGAAATTATGCGGTTGTATCTATTAAAGATATTCACGGGGAAGACATGGATTTAGGAATTAAAGGTAAGGTTGCACTGGTGATTGCTTCAAGTCGTGGCCTAGGTCAGGCAATGGCAGTGTCTTTAGCCCGAGAGGGTGTAAAGGTGGCTGTCACCGGTCGTAATGCGCAAGGTCTCCAGCGCTCTGTTGAGCTGATTGAATCAGCAGGTGGAACTGCCTTAGCCCTAACTTGGGATCTTTCTGATGCCGCCCTTACTGATCGCCTAATTACTCAGGTGGAGCAAGAGCTTGGACCTATTGATATCCTTATTAATAATACCGGTGGGCCACCTCCCGCACCTGCAGCAGGTCAAGATCCGACACTCTGGCAAAAAAGTTTTAATGATATGGTTTTGTCTCTGATTAGCATTACTGATCGAGTTTTACCAGGTATGCGGCAACGTGGATGGGGGCGTATTATTACGAGCACAACTTCTGGCGCCGTTGCCCCCATTAAGAATCTAGCGATATCTAATACCTTGCGAGCCGCTCTATTAGCTTGGTCAAAAACGTTGTCTGCCGAAGTTGCTGCAGACGGTGTAACGGTTAATGTGATCATGCCGGGCAGAATAGCTACAGATCGCTTGCGCCAGCTTGATGAGGCACGGGCTACACGTGAAAATATCAGCTATGACGCAGTGGTTCAGGCAAGTCTCAAGCAAATTCCGCTGGGGCGTTATGGCGATCCAAAGGAGTATGGAGATGCCGCTACGTTTTTGGCCAGCCAGAATGCTTCCTTTATTACTGGCACAGTCATGCGAGTTGATGGCGGTCAGATACAAGCGATTTAAGCGCTGTGTTCTCTAGCCTCTTTCGAGGTTTAAGACGGGATCTTCGAGCTAGCGAGCTCGCTTGGTTATTTATTGCGTTGACACTCTCGGTAACTGCGTTATCGAGTGTGAGCTTTTTAGCGGATCGCATGCAGCGGGCCTTTCAGTTCGACGCGCGTCAATTACTGGCCGCTGATTTACTATTAGTTGCAGACCAGCCATTGCCACCACGCTTTATTGCTCAAGCGCAAGAGCGCCAGCTCCAGATCGCCCAGACGGTAGTCTTTCCAAGTATGGCTACAGTCGGATCGCAAAGTAAGCTCAGCTCTCTTAAGGCAGTCAGCACTACATATCCTCTCAGAGGTAAGCTCACGATTGATTTGGCGACGGCGGGAATTGGAACCTCTATTACGCAAGGACCACCTAAAGGTATGGTGTGGGTTGATCCTGCCATGCTGACCACCTTAAATGCCAAAGTGGGCGAGCTGATGAGTTTGGGTGATCGGCAGTTTCTGATTGGTGGAATTATTGCGAGCGAGCTTGATCGTGGCGCTGGTTTTATGAACTTCGCTCCCCGCGTCATGATGGCAATGGAAGATTTATCCTCCACAGGTTTAATTGGCTTAGGTAGTCGCGTGACCTATCGCCTTCTTTTGGCTGGCTCTGATAAAGACATTCAGTCGTTTGAAAAATGGGCTGCTGATGACATTCAATCAAAGGGTTTACGAGGGCTGCGGATCGAGACCTTAGAAAATGCTCAGCCTTTGATGCGCAAAACCCTAGAAAGGGCTGAACGTTTTTTATCTTTGATTGCTTTACTAACCGCCATGGTTGCTGCTGTAGCAATCGCCTTATCAGCGCGTCGTTATGTTTTAAAGCAGGCTGATGTTTGTGCCGTTATGAAATGCTTTGGTGCAACTCAGGCGCTGATATTAAAGCGTCAGATCAAAACCTTATTTAGTCTAGGGATGCTGTCTGCACTGCTGGGCGCTCTAATGGGTTATGCGGTACAAGAAGTATTGATGAAGCTACTGGGTAATTTAATCATGAGTGATCTACCCCCAGCTTCTGCGTGGCCAGTGGTGTGGAGCATTTTATTTTCTTGGTTTTTATTAATTGGCTTTGCTGGACCTGCTTTATTTAGCTTGGTAACGGTGTCGCCCATTCGTTTAGTTCGAAAAGAGTTTGATGGTGTTTCAGTTAAAGCGGTGTGGGTAGCATTATTTGGGTTGCTAAGCTGCGCCGCCTTAATTGCGATCGCGGCCAGAGATTGGACTTTAGCCGTCTGGGTTGGTGTCAGTTTTGGCGCTGCGGTACTGGTATTTTCGCTTTTAGCTTGGTCGGCATTGCGTATGCTGAGTCATTTACGCCCAAAAAGTTTTGCCATTCGCTTCGCGCTGCTTACACAAACCCGTCATGCAGGCTTTGCAGTGGTTCAGATAAGCGCACTGGGCATCGCCTTGATGGCGCTTTTAATTATCTTGCTACTAAGACAGGATTTACTGCCTTCATGGCAAGGCAATATCCCAGCTGATGCTCCTAATCGATTTATGATTAACATCCAAGAAGAGCAAAAAGAGGCGATAGCACATACTCTGACAACTGCTGGAGCTGCGAACCCGATCTTTTATCCGATGATTCGAGGTCGCTTAATAGAGCTTAATGGGCGCATGATTGCGCCTGCTGATTACCAAGAAGAAAGCGCTCGACGTCTGATTGATCGAGAGTTTAATTTGTCCTACACCATGCAATTGCCCCAAGGCAACCGGATCACCTCTGGCAAATGGATTGCAGGGGACGCACCGCAAATTTCATTGGAGGCAGGGATTGCAAAAACACTCAATCTCACCCTAGGCGATCAAATGACTTTTGAAGTCGCTGGCGAAAGGATCACCGCACCAATTACTTCTTTGCGCAAACTGGATTGGGGGTCAATGCGGGTCAATTTCTTTGTTATTCTGCCGCCGACTCAGCTGAAAGGGTTGCCACAGTCATGGATTACCTCTTACTACCAGACTCCCAATCAAATCACTTTGGATTATCAGCTGACTCAGGCTTATCCCAATTTAACAGTGGTTGATGTTGCGACATCTTTGCAGCAAATTCAAGAGGTATTGAATCGCCTATCTTCCGCTCTTGGAGTGTTGTTTTCCTTTACCATCGCAGCAGCTATTTTGGTCTTAATTGCATCAATCTCTGCTACTCAAGATGAGCGATACAGAAATGCAGCTTTATTAAAGGCGGTTGGTGCCTCTCGAAAAACGCTGGCAAAGATTGCTAATACTGAGCTTATTTTGATTGGATTAATTGCAGGCACTCTCGCGGGTCTGGCTGCTGGTGCTGCTGCTTGGGCATTAGGACGATTCGTGTTGGAGATTGAATTTAATGCCTTTGCTCAGTCCATTGTCATGGGTATGGCATTCGGTGTGATAGCCTGTTTTCTTGCGGGATATCGCTTTACTAGAAAAATTCAAAATACAACTGCAATGGAATGCCTGCGAGAAATTTAAGTTTCTTTCAATAAAGTATGACTAAGTTTTTTGGAATTTCCACCATTCGCGTACCCGCGAAACGGTCTGGCAGGCTCTGGCGTACTAAGGCACTTGCACGATCCAAGTAGAGCGTCAAGGGCCAGAAAAATAATGCCACGGTAAATAGCATTTCAATGATTTGCCACTTTTGTAAATGAAAAAGCCATTGCAATAGGATGCAGGGAATAATCCATAAAGAGCCAAAAAAATAACGCCAAATAGCCTGTCTACGTGTCAGTGTGAAGCCCTTTTTACCAATGAGGCGTATTCGCCAAGTCTGCATCGCTAAAGTTTGACCAGATTTAGTCCAGTACCAAACAAAGTACATTCCCAGAACTAAATAAAGATAAATAAAGCTAAGCCAACTGGGTAAAGAGAGGTCAAACAAAATACCTAAAGCGAGGCTAGGAACGAGAAAGGTGAGGGCAATTACGCCCAACAGAACGAGCTGTTCATAGAGTGCGCAGCACACACGACGCCAAAATGATGGCGTGGGCAATCCGTTTAATTCAGATGGAGACATGCCCGCTTAGTAGCTAGAGGCTGCGCTATCAGGATTACCTGAAGAGCTTGTGGCGCTGGGGACTGGTTCAGAAGGGGTGATGCCCTTTGGGACGCGTGGTGGTAATTGTGAAGTTGGTGTTGGGTTAACTGCATGTTGCTGCATAGTGGGGGCATTGGCGGCTGTTGGCTTTTTCTTATTTTCCTCTGCCTGGGCTAATCGTTTCTTTTCTTCATCGCTGAGTTTTTGATAGGCACTCCAAGCCTCTGCTTTTTTCTCCGCTGGAAACTTTAGGCTACTGAGATAATTTTCGCGAGCAATACGGCGATCTCTTTGAGAGAGATTGGACCAGCCAGTCATTCTCGATTGCAAGCGTACCTGATCTACCTCGCTAATCTTGGGGTATAGATTGGCTACCAGAATCCATTTCTTACGGCTCTCAGGAAGCATAAAGTCCCAATCAGATTCGAGTGGAGCAAGAATTTTCTGCTGTCCAGGACTTAGGCCTTCCCAGGTTCCGTCTGGTTTTTTTTCAGGAACGCCAGTGGTTTTACCATGCGATGCTCCAGTACTTTGGGCATTGGCCAAGGAGACTCCAAAGCCGCTGAAGTTGCATGCAAAAATAGCCGTGAATAGGTATACGCCAGCGAGCAAGGGCCTTACAAAGGTTCTAAGAAGTTTCTGCATTTGCAACCTAGGCTCAGTAACTTATAAAGAGGGGCTGTGCGTTTTAGTACTCAGGGTAGCTTCATCAGAGCTATTTTTGAGGAATTGCATAAAGCCGCTATCAGCGTAGGCATCAGGAGGGACATCATCGGTTAGTAAGGCAGCGTCTACCTCGGCGATATCATTAATACGAGAATCGTCTTGCCATTGGGCGATACCAATTAAACCAAAGATCAGAACGACCATCGGAGCGATCCAGCCCAGCGCATCCCAAACAGAGCTTGAGCCAGATGACCAATTTCCAGTGGCGCCGACTAGGGCCCTCTTCTGGATATAGATCTTTTCTAGCTTTCGAACAGAAAGCGCTTTTTGTCGAGCTGAATACAGACGATCTTTAATACTCGCTGGCAAAGATTGAGTTCCTTGGCGAAGCAGGGCGGCAGTAGCCAAACCAAATTGGTCGACAGCAGCTTGGCTTATTTGATTTTCTTTCGTCCGATTCACAGCGTAATTCCTTTTAATTTCAATGCTTTAGCCAAAGTTTGGGTGGCTCTTGAGCAATGTGTTTTAACGCTTCCTTCGCTACAACTCATCGCTAGGGCAGTTTCATTAATACTGAGCTCATCCCAATAACGCATCAGGAAGGCTTCTCGTTGACGGGCAGGCAATTTTGATATTTCTAACTCCAAAGCCTCCAATAGCTGACTACGTTCTAGTTTATATGCCCCATCTTGGTGAATTTCACTATCATCAGGGGCAGAAAGAGATTCTAGGGGGTCAAAATCATCATTTTCATCGGATTTCTTACCCATGCTAGAGAAGAGGCTAACCCAAGTATTACGAACCTTTTGCCTTCTAAAGGAGTCGTGAATACAGTTTTGCAATATTCTGGTAAAAATTAAGGGCAACTCTGCTGCTGGCCGGTCACCATATTTTTCTGCCAACTTAATCATGGCATCTTGCACGATGTCTAAAGCGACATCGTCATCTCGCACAGCGTAAACCGCTTGCTTAAAAGCACGTTGCTCGATGCTACTGAGAAAGTCAGATAATTCTTGGGCTGATGCCATGCAGTGGATTAGACCTCAATCAGGTGGAATTGATCTATTTTAAGGTATTGCTATAGAATATAAGGCTTACTACCTAGAATCTCATTCAAGAAGTGGTTTTTTCCGGTAGCAGCGCCGTTCGAACTCAGGCCACAAGCAAGAGACAGAGCAGACCAAACAATTTTTTGCCGAAAATTGCAAAGGACGAAAGAAAATGAATACAAGCAGCGCCGAATTTTTAGCTTCTAAAGCAAACAAAGACTCAGCAAATCCAAATCCCGTTTTGACGCCTCCAGAAATGATTGGTGCCGAGATGCTCGTACATGCATTGCATGCGGAAGGGGTTGAATTCGTTTGGGGTTACCCAGGTGGATCCGTTCTCTTTATTTACGACGAGATTTTTAAGCAAGATAAGTTTGAGCATATTTTGGTGCGCCATGAGCAAGCAGCCGTTCATGCGGCCGATGGTTATGCGCGTGCAACAGGCAGGGTTGGGGTTGCATTAGTTACCTCCGGTCCTGGTGTTACTAATGCGGTTACTGGTATTGCAACCGCTTACTCTGATTCGATCCCAATGGTGATCATCAGCGGTAATGTGCCAACCTACGCAATTGGTGAAGATGCCTTTCAAGAGGCAGATACCGTTGGTATTACTCGCCCGGTAGTGAAGCACAACTTTTTAGTAAAAGATGTGCGCGATCTTCCCTTGGTGTTGAAAAAAGCATTCCATATTGCTCGGACTGGTCGTCCTGGCCCCGTCTTAATTGATATTCCAAAGGATGTTTCAGCAGCCAAAGCCCCCTTTGTGTATCCAGAAACATTGGAGATGCGCTCTTATAACCCAGTAGTTAAAGGTCATGTGGGGCAAATTCGAAAAGCGGTTTCTTTGTTGCAAGAAGCAGAGCGCCCCTATATTTATACTGGTGGGGGCGTGATCTTAGCTGACGCCGCCCCTGAGTTGAAAGAGTTTGCTGATTTGCTGGGCTATCCAGTGACCAATACTTTGATGGGTCTTGGCGGCTTTCCAGGTACTAGCCCACAGTTTTTAGGTATGCTGGGAATGCATGGTACCTATGAGGCGAATATGGCGATGCAGCACAGCGATGTGTTGATTGCGATTGGCGCTCGCTTTGATGACCGAGTAATTGGCAATACAGAGCATTTTGCAAGCCACCCTCGTAAGATTATTCACATTGACATTGATCCATCCGTGATTTCTAAGCGAGTCAAGGTGGATGTTCCTATTGTTGGTAATCTGAAAGAAGTGTTGCAGGAGATGACGGCTCAGCTTAAGGCTGCGGGTCCTCGTAAAAACGATGCAAAAGTAGCGGCTTGGTGGAAGCAGATTAACGAGTGGCGTAAAAAAGATTGCCTCAAGTACGATGAAGCATCACAAATCGTAAAGCCTCAGTACGTGGTTCAAAAGTTATATGAGCTGACCGGTGGTGATGCCTTTATTTGTTCTGATGTTGGTCAACATCAAATGTGGGCTGCGCAATTCTATAAATTTGATAAACCCCGTCGCTGGATTAACTCTGGTGGCCTAGGCACCATGGGTGTGGGCCTGCCTTATGCTATGGGCATTAAAAAAGCATTCCCAGAGCAGGATGTTTTCACTATTACTGGTGAAGGCTCTATTCAGATGTGCATTCAAGAGCTGTCTACTTGCAAGCAATATGACACTCCCGTAAAGATTGTCTCTTTGAATAACCGTTACTTAGGTATGGTTCGTCAGTGGCAGGAACTCACTTATAACAAGCGCTACTCCAGCTCTTATATGGATTCATTGCCAGATTTTGTGAAATTAGCAGAAGCCTATGGCCATGTTGGGATGCGCATTGAGAAAAAATCTGATGTTGAGGGCGCCCTTAAAGAAGCTATTCGCTTAAAAGATCGTACGGTATTTATGGATTTCCAGACTGACCCAGAGGAAAACGTTTGGCCAATGGTCCAATCGGGCAAGGGTATTACTGAAATGCTTTTGGGTAGTGAGGAACTGTAATGCGACACATTATTTCTATATTGATTGAGAATGAGCCGGGCGCATTATCTCGCGTAGTAGGCCTGTTCTCCGCCCGTGGCTACAACATTGAAACTCTGAGCGTTGCACCTACCGAAGATCCATCGCTTTCGCGCATGACGATTGTGACCGTTGGCTCTGAAGATGTCATTGAGCAAATTACCAAACACTTGAACCGCTTAGTTGAAGTGGTCAAAGTGTTTGACTTGACTGAAGGGCCTCATATCGAGCGCGAACTTATGATGATTAAGGTTCGCGCGGTAGGCAAGGAACGTGAAGAGCTTAAGCGTACGACTGATATCTTTCGTGGTCGCATTATTGATGTGACTGATAAGAGTTACACCATCGAGCTCACTGGTGATGGTGCCAAATTGGATGCTTTCATTGATTCAATTGATCGCGCTTCCATACTGGAGACAGTCCGTTCGGGTGGGTCTGGTATCGGGCGCGGCGAACGCATTTTAAAAGTTTAATTTTTCAACCCACTTATTACTGCATTAACCACCTATTTTTAATACAAGGAAAGAGCATGAAAGTTTTTTACGATAAAGATGCTGATTTGTCCCTCATTAAGGGCAAAAAAGTTACCATCATTGGTTACGGTTCACAGGGCCACGCGCACGCATTGAACCTCAAAGACTCTGGTGTTAACGTGACTGTTGGTTTGCGTAAAGACGGCGCTTCCTGGAGCAAAGCAGCAAATGCTGGCTTGACAGTGAAAGAAGTGGCTGAGGCAGTTAAAGATGCAGACGTAGTCATGATGCTTTTACCTGATGAGCAAATTGGCGATGTATATAACAAAGAAGTGCATGGCAATATCAAACAGGGTGCAGCACTTGCTTTTGCTCACGGCTTTAATGTCCATTATGGTCAAGTTCAGCCACGCGCTGATTTGGATGTGATTATGATTGCTCCAAAGGCTCCTGGGCATACTGTTCGCGGTACATACTCCCAAGGTGGTGGCGTTCCCCATTTGATCGCCGTATATCAAGATAAATCTGGCTCAGCTCGCGATGTTGCATTGTCATATGCAACAGCCAACGGCGGAGGTCGTGCTGGCATTATTGAAACAAACTTCCGCGAAGAAACTGAAACCGATTTGTTCGGTGAGCAAGCTGTTCTTTGTGGTGGCGCAGTAGAGTTGATTAAAGCAGGTTTTGAGACTTTGGTTGAAGCTGGTTACGCCCCTGAAATGGCTTACTTCGAGTGCTTACATGAGCTCAAGTTGATTGTTGACTTGATTTACGAGGGCGGTATCGCCAACATGAACTACTCCATTTCCAATAACGCTGAGTATGGTGAGTACGTTACTGGCCCACGAATTGTTACTGAAGAAACTAAGAACGCGATGCGTCAGTGTCTCAAGGATATTCAAACAGGCGAATATGCAAAGAGCTTCATCTTGGAAAATAAAGCAGGTGCCCCTACATTAATTTCACGTCGTCGCCTGAATGCCGAGCACGATATTGAAATAGTTGGTGCTAAGTTACGTGCCATGATGCCTTGGATTGCAAAGAATAAATTAGTAGATCAAACCAAAAACTAATTAATACCTAAGTAAAACAAAAACTAGTAGTAATTTAAAAAGGCTCAGAACAAAGATGATGTATCCGCACCCCATTATTGCGAAAGAAGGTTGGCCTTATTTGGCGCTAGTGGGGGCCATTACTTTGCTAGTCCACTATATTGGTGGGATTGTATGGTCATGGCCACTTTGGATTATCTTTATTTTTGTTCTGCAGTTCTTTCGTGATCCACAGCGGATTGCTGCTTTAGGTCGTGATTTGGTTTTATCTCCCGCTGACGGACGTATTGTTGTGGTGGAAAAAGCCAATGATCCCTATGCTGGTCGCGAGGCTTTAAAGATTAGTGTGTTTATGAATGTATTTAACGTGCATTCCAACCGTAGTGCGGTTCATGGCCTTGTAAGGGAAATTCAATACTTTCCAGGTAAATTCGTGAATGCTGATTTAGATAAGGCATCTACGGAGAATGAGCGCAATGCCGTGGTGATTGATGCCAATGGGCAAATTGTGACCTTGGTTCAGGTTGCTGGTTTGATTGCTCGTCGCATTCTCTGTTATACCCATGTGGGTGACCGCCTTAAGGCCGGCGAACGTTACGGTTTTATTCGCTTTGGTTCTCGTGTAGATGTATATTTGCCATTAACAGCGGAACCCTTGGTTAGTGTTGGCGACAAAGTCTATGCAACAAACACAGCATTGGCTCGCTTGCCAGGCTTGGATTAATCGATTTCGTTTTTACTGGGATATTCTTTGAGCTCATTTCGCCGTCGTGGTCGTATTGATCGTAGTCGCTTATCACGTACACGGACTGATCCTGCTCACGATGAGTGGGGTGAGGACCTGGTTGATGGGGTTGATTTCGAGGTAGATGAGTTGCACGTGCAAAAGCCACGGCTACGCAGCAAGGGTATTTACCTTTTGCCAAATGCGTTTACCACTGCAGCATTATTTTCTGGTTTTTTTGCCATCGTTAATGCGATGAATCATCAGTTTGACGTTGCGGCGATTGCTATTTTTGCTTCGCTGGTACTTGATGGTATGGATGGTCGCATTGCTCGAATGACCAATACCCAAAGCGCCTTTGGTGAGCAATACGATTCTTTGGCTGATATGGTGTCCTTTGGTGTCGCGCCAGCCTTGGTGGCTTATGAATGGGCTTTAAAGGATTTGGGTAAGTGGGGCTGGTTGGCTGCTTTTACCTATTGTGCTGGTGCTGCTTTGCGTTTGGCTCGCTTTAATGTAAATACTACTGTAGTAGATAAAAAGTTTTTTCAGGGTCTACCAAGTCCAGCCGCTGGTTCTTTAATGGCGGGCTTTATTTGGCTGGCTGTCGATAACAAGATTCCCGTACGTGACACCACTATCCCCTGGATTGCCTTTTTTATAGCGGTTTATGCTGGATTAACGATGGTCTCCAATGCACGTTTTTACAGTGGTAAAGCTTTGGATGTGCGTTACCGCGTCCCATTTGGTGTGATGATCCTGATGATCCTGACCTTTGTCTTGATCTCATCTAATCCACCCTTCGCCTTATTTGGCTTATTTGTTATTTACTCAATCTCTGGTTATGTGATCTGGGCTTGGGAACGATTAAGCGGACGTAGTTTTAGCTAACTAGATATATTTAGGTTATATTTAGTAAATGTTAATGAACTTCTCACTTCTACCCCTGCTGGCGCTAAGCTTAATGCTTGGGGCGGGTAAGGCCTGAGTTGATGAGATTAAAGTAATTCATTAACCACCTCATACCAGCCCCAGCAACTTGCTGGGGTTTTTGTTTTTTGAAATGGCTGTAAAAATTTACCAAGATACCAATTAAGCAATACAGAACTGGAGAGTAATGATGAGCGATAAAGTAATCATTTTTGATACCACCTTGCGCGATGGCGAGCAGTCGCCTGGCGCCTCGATGACTAAGGATGAAAAAGTACGCATTGCCCGTCAATTAGAGCGCCTTAAGGTCGATGTGATTGAGGCTGGCTTTGCAGCTAGCTCAGAGGGCGACTTCCAGGCAATCTCTGCTGTGGCGGCCGCAATTAAGGATTCCATTGTTTGCTCACTTGCGCGCGCGAACGATAAAGATATTACACGTGCTGCAGATGCTTTGAAATTTGCCAATGCCAAGCGAATACATGCTTTTTTGGCAACCAGTCCATTGCACATGGCCGTGAAATTACGCATGTCTCCAGAGGAAGTGTTGGAGCAATCAAAGCGTTCTATTCGTTTTGCCCGCAACTTAGCTGACGATATTGAGTTTTCAGCGGAAGATGGCTATCGCTCCGAAATGGATTTTTTGTGCAGAGTAGTTGAGGGCGTTATTAATGAGGGTGCTACAACTATTAATATTCCCGATACGGTTGGCTATGCCACTCCCGAACTCTACGGTGAATTTATTAAAACTTTACGTACCCGTGTGCCTAACTCTGATAAAGCGGTTTGGTCTGTCCACTGCCATAATGATTTGGGTATGGCAGTGGCAAATTCTTTGGCTGGAGTAAAAATTGGCGGAGCTCGTCAAATAGAATGCACAGTAAATGGTCTGGGTGAGCGTGCTGGCAATACGGCGCTAGAAGAGATTGTGATGGCCTTGCGTACTCGCAAAGACTATTTTGATATGGTTTGCGGGATAGATGCTACTCAAATTGTTCCCGCTTCTAAATTGGTTTCTCAAATCACTGGATTTGTAGTGCAACCTAATAAAGCAGTGGTTGGTGCCAATGCTTTTGCGCATACCTCAGGCATTCATCAAGATGGCATTCTCAAAAACCGCGAGACATATGAAATTATGCGCGCGGAAGATGTTGGCTGGTCCGCTAATAAAATCGTCTTAGGTAAATTATCGGGTCGCAATGCCTTTAAACAGCGGTTGCAAGAGTTGGGTATTGCTATCGAAGCTGAGGCAGATCTAAATGAAGCTTTTGTTCGCTTTAAATCTTTGGCCGATCAAAAGTCAGAAATTTTTGACGAAGACATTATTGCCATTATGTCGAATTCTGCTACAGCAGAGGCTGCTGAGCATTATCACTTTCTTTCCTTGAGCCAGCATTCAGAAACGGGTGAACGCCCTAAATCACGCGTCACTTTTAGGGTTGGTGATAAAGAGGTGAGCTCTGAAGCAGAGGGTAATGGGCCGGTGGATGCTAGCTTAAATGCAATTGAAGAAGTCGTAAAAAGTGGGGCAGAGCAATTACTTTATTCTGTTAATGCAATTACTTCAGGCACCCAGTCTCAGGGAGAGGTTACCGTTCGCCTTGCTAAAGGCGGTCGCATTGTGAATGGCGTGGGAACGGATCCAGATATTATTGCGGCCTCAGCTAAGGCGTATTTATCAGCCCTCAATAAGCTACATGATCCAAGTCAAGCCAAGTTGAATGCCCAGATGACGCCTTGAGTATTGCTGAAGTATTAATTTACTTGTTCAAACTGGAGTCTTGGTAGTATTTTGTGCCTTTGCTGGCAATTTCTGCGGCAAGGCCCGAGTCCGTGAGTTGGTATAACAATACTCCGGGGGCGACAATGACACCATCTTGATGGGCGTACCCATTGGACTCATATTTAGCGGCGGCCGTTAATTGGCCCCCAAAAGTCCAGCCTGAGTTAATAACGTTATTTAGTGCGGCTTCGGTTTGAAAGATAAAAATATTTTGCAATGACTGAATTCCGATACCCAAGCCCGCCTGCACTTACGCCACCTGCGATCAAAATTTCATACCAAAATTTCTAAAAGTGCCATAACCCACTGATTTCTTGATAATTGCTTTAGCTTTGGGTTGGGCTGTGTACAGTTTCCTCATTCTTTTCGAGAATGCCTTCCCCTTTGCTCAGAGATTGTCTTATCAGGGCTAAATATTGAGCAAAATTGAGCAAAAGCAGGGCTATTTAAGAAAAAAATACAAAAAAGAAGGGGTATGGGTGAGCAGATAAACGAGTTCATTTTTCTTAAGTATTTGATATTGTTAAGTTTTAATTTTATAAAGGGCATATATACGCAGAAATCATCCCAATTTTGTAGTGGCATTCGCTCATTTCAAGGGTTGCTCTGCTACAATTCGATGGCTTTGATTTATAAAGCTTTTTGTTTTATTTCGTTAATAAATGCACGACACGAATTGGGTGAAAGCTCAAGTGTTCGCAAGTAAGGAGTATGAAAATGGCAGTTGCTGATATTAAAACGGCGGAAATCGTCAAAGAAAATGCGCGCAGCGCAAACGATACGGGTAGCCCTGAAGTTCAAGTTTCATTGTTAACAGCCCGCATCAATGAATTAACCCCCCATTTCAAGGTAAACGCTAAAGACCATCACAGCCGTCGCGGTTTGTTGAAGATGGTTTCACGTCGCCGTCGCCTCTTGGATTATCTCAAGGGCAAAGATTTGGCACGCTATCGCGCATTGATTGAGAAATTAGGTCTTCGTAAGTAATTCTTATCAGTATTGCAATGCCATCTTTCTTGGGGTCGTTTCTTTGCAGAATCAGCCTTAAGCAGATGGCATGTTTTTTGAGCGCTTCAAGATTATTTGTGTAGAGGATCGTGTCATTCCAATGTGTTTCTGGATCAGCCAATTCAGAGACTCACTGGAATGGCATCCTCTGTGATCTTTAATCGCTCCAGTGTTGCCGTGACACTGCTTTATCCCACGGCAAGCGTGAAATTCATGTGGATTTTGCGTGAACAATTTGGAGAAGATCAGAATGACTATATTTAATAAAGCAGTAAAGAGTTTTGCATGGGGCAATCATCAGGTAATTATGGAAACGGGCGAGATTGCTCGTCAAGCTGGTGGTGCCGTCATTGTTAATATTGATGACACGGTAGTTATGGCTACGGTTGTTGCTTCTAAATCAGCAAAACCTGGTCAGTCTTTCTTTCCACTGACAGTCGATTACCTGGAAAAAACATACGCTGCAGGCAAGATTCCTGGTGGATTTTTCCGTCGCGAAGGTCGCCCATCAGAAGGCGAGACATTGATCTCCCGTTTGATCGATCGTCCACTTCGCCCATTATTCCCTGAAGGCTTCTTAAATGAAGTTCAGGTTGTGATTCATGTTCTATCAATTAATCCTGATGTTCCTTCTGATATTCCCGCTTTAATTGCTGCCTCTGCAGCCTTGGCTATTTCTGGCATCCCATTTAGCGGCCCTGTTGGCGCTGCCCGTGTTGGTTATGTAGATGGCCAATACCTACTGAATCCAACCCGCACTGAGCAAGCTACTAGCGAGCTAGATTTGATCGTTGCAGGTACGCAAGCTGCAGTATTGATGGTTGAGTCTGAGGCGAATCAGTTGTCTGAAGAAATTATGTTGGGCGCAGTGGTATATGGTCATGACCAAATGCAAGCGGCTATTAATGCGATTAATGAGCTGGTAAGTGAAGCTGGCAAGCCCGAGTGGGATTGGACTGCTGCACCTAAAGATGAGCCATTTATTGCAAAAGTGACAGCCCTAGCGGAAGGCTCATTGCGAGAGGCATATCAGATTCGTCAAAAAGGCGCACGTTCGGACAAGCTGAAAGAAATTACTAAACATGTAATGGCTAAATTAACTGAAGAAGGCGATGTCGACGCAGTTGCGGTGAATGATGTCTTATTCGAAATTGAAGCGAAGATTGTTCGTAGCCAAATTTTAAATGGCGAGCCACGCATCGATGGTCGTGACACTCGTACTGTTCGCCCAATTGAAATTCGTAATAGCGTATTGCCACGTACCCACGGCTCTGCATTATTTACCCGCGGTGAAACACAGGCTCTCGTAGTGGCAACGTTAGGTACGGCACGTGATGAGCAGATCATCGACGCACTCGAAGGCGAATATCGCGATCGCTTCATGTTCCACTACAACATGCCTCCATTCGCAACCGGTGAAACTGGTCGCGTAGGTAGCCCAAAGCGTCGTGAAATTGGTCATGGTCGTTTAGCTAAACGCGCTTTGATTCCAGTTTTGCCAAGTGCTGAAGATTTTGCATACAGCATTCGCGTAGTCTCAGAAATTACCGAGTCAAATGGTTCTTCATCTATGGCTTCAGTTTGCGGCGGTTGTTTGGCTATGATGGATGCTGGCGTTCCAATCAAGGCGCACGTTGCTGGTGTTGCAATGGGATTGATTTTGGATGGCAATCGTTTTGCCGTATTGACCGATATCCTTGGTGATGAAGATCACTTAGGCGATATGGACTTTAAGGTTGCAGGAACTGCTAATGGCATCACTGCTTTGCAAATGGATATTAAGGTTCAAGGTATTACTAAAGAAATTATGCAAGTGGCATTGGCTCAAGCTAAAGAGGGTCGTTTGCATATTTTGAGCAAGATGCAAGAGGCAATGGGTTCCGTGCGTACCGAATTATCTGCCCATGCTCCACGAATGGTTTCCTTCAAGATTCATCCAGACAAAATTCGCGAAGTGATTGGTAAGGGCGGCGCAACAATTCAAGCCTTGACCAAGGAAACGGGTTGCAGCATCGACATTAAGGATGACGGTACAGTGACTATCGCCTCCACTAGCGCCGAAGGCATGGCCGAGGCAAAGGCGCGCATTGAAGGTATTACTGCTGAAGCTGAGGTTGGTAAGATCTATGAAGGCCCAGTAGTGAAACTGCTTGAATTTGGTGCCTTGGTAAATATTCTTCCGGGTAAAGACGGCCTCTTGCATATCTCTGAGATTTCAAATGAGCGCGTAAAAGAAGTTAAAGATTACTTGCAAGAAGGTCAAGTAGTTCGCGTGAAATTGTTGGCTGCAGATGAGCGTGGTCGTTTACGTTTATCCCTTAAGGCTGCAATGGCGGATGAGGGCGGCACGATCGCGCCTTTGGCAGCTTCTACCGAAGCCGTTGTTGAGGCGGCTCCTGCATCTGACGAAACTGCTTAAGCGTTCATTAGGTAAGAGAGCGGAAATTTTCGTATGCGCGTAATTGAAATTAAAGAGTTTGGCCCACCTGAAATGTTGGTGCCCGGCACTCGTCCTGATCTTGTGGCTCCTGCTGCTGGAACAGGCGAGGTTTTGATTAGAGTGATTGCTGCGGGCATTAATCGCCCAGACGTTTTACAGCGTAAGGGTCATTACCCGGTTCCCGCAGGCGCATCCGATATTCCCGGCCTCGAAGTAGCTGGTGAAATTATTGGCGGAGATTTATCTCATGCTGATAACGAGCTTGGGCTTAAAGTAGGCGACAAAGTATGCGCGTTGGTGCAGGGCGGTGGCTACGCAGATTTGTGTACCGCTCCGATTGCACAGTGCCTGCCTTACCCAAAAGGCTTTACTGATCAAGAAGCTGCAGCCTTGCCTGAAACCTTTTACACCGTATGGAGCAATGTCTTTATGCGCGGTGCGCTGTCTAAAGGGGAAACCTTGCTGGTGCAGGGTGGATCTAGTGGTATTGGCGTAACCGCAATCCTTATTGCTAAAGCTTTAGGACATACCGTATTTGTCACTGCTGGTACCGATGAGAAATGCGCTGCCTGTATAAAGTTGGGCGCAGATCTGGCGATCAACTACAAGACGCAAGATTTTGTTGAAGAGATTAAGAAGGCTACAAACGACAAGGGCGTGAATGTTGTGCTTGATATGGTTACTGGTGCCTATGTGCAACGTGAGATCGATTGCCTAGCTGACGATGGCCGCATTGTGATCATTGCGATTATGGGTGGCTCAAAGGCCGAGGTGAATACAGGGCAAATACTACGTCGTCGTTTAACGATAACTGGCTCTACCTTGCGACCCAGGCCTGTATCATTTAAAAAACAGATCACGCAACAGCTTTACTCCCGTATCTGGCCCCTGCTTGATGCTGGAAAATTAAAACCGGTAATCTACCAAACATTTGCCTTGGACCAAGCTGCCGATGCTCATCGTCTGATGGAGTCTTCAGAGCACGTTGGCAAGATTGTTTTGACAGTTTAAAGATCGTTTATCCAAATAGTTATGCGTCCACTTATTGTTATCGGCAACTGGAAAATGAACGGCAGTCTTGCAAGTAATGCGGATTGGGTTAAGACTGTTTGCCGCGGAATGGAGCAGGGGATGCCATCGGGTCGTCAGTATGCCTTTTGCGCACCATTTCCATATCTGTCACAGTGTGGCCAGCTAATTAGAGATTGTTCCTTAGCATTTCTGACTTTAGGTGCACAAGATGTATCGGCGCATACCACTGGTGCATACACTGGTGAAGTCGCGGCATCCATGCTCAAAGAGATGGCTTGTAAGTTTGTTATTGTTGGTCATTCTGAGCGACGTCAACTCCATCAAGAAACGGATGAGCTGGTAGCTGAAAAGGCTTTACAAGCGCTGGATTGCGGCATGACCCCAGTAATTTGCGTGGGAGAGTCTGCTGATGAGCGTAACTCTGGTAGGGAAGTCGAGGTTGTGCGTGGTCAGATCGCTAAACAAGTGGCAGTCTTGCAAGACCGCCTGGCAGATTGTTTGATTGCCTACGAACCCATTTGGGCGATTGGTACCGGTCAGGTCGCTAGCGCACAGCTAGCGCAAGACATGCATCGAGCCATTCGCTTGCAGTTGGCTGAGTTTGATGCGGACGTGGCTTCTCATGTTGGAATTTTGTATGGCGGCAGTGTTAAACCTGATAATGCCGTTGAACTGTTTGCAATGCCTGATATTGATGGCGGATTGATTGGGGGGGCTTCATTAAACCCCCAAGATTTTTTAGCGATTTGTCAGGCTTAGATTTTTTATTTGGAGATAGACCATGGAATGGTTGAAAACTTTATTAATCGTTTTACAGGTAGTTTCGGCCTTAGGCGTCATTTTGTTGGTACTGCTACAGCAAGGTAAAGGGGCTGATATGGGCGCAGCTTTTGGCTCTGGATCCTCCGGTAGCCTTTTTGGTGCTAGTGGCTCGGCTAATTTCCTTTCTCATACTACGGCTATCTTTGCTGGCGTATTTTTTATCTGTACATTAGGAATTACTTGGCTTGGTAACAAAAAAGAAGTTAGCCCCGGTATTTTGTCTGGAACTGTAGCGCCGGTAGTTGCTCCCGTAAGCGCTCCAGTTGCTCCAATGCAGGATCCAACTAAGCCAGCAGTCCCAAAGTAAAAGAGTCAGTCTTTAGATGTCTGCTATCCCTAAGTTTGGGGTGGTTAAGTGATGCAATGCAGTAGAATTACTGTGTTTTACAAGATGCCGACGTGGTGGAATTGGTAGACACGCTATCTTGAGGGGGTAGTGGCTTAGGCTGTGCGAGTTCGAGTCTCGCCGTCGGCACCAAATGTAGTAATTTGATCGCTATTTTGTTTTAGATCAAGTTCATAGTTGTGAGAATCATTGATAATTTGCTTTATTAATAGGGCGCTTCATACAATTGACACAGGACCATTTTGAATCTCGCTAATTACTTTCCTGTTCTGCTGTTTATCCTTGTAGGTATTGGGGTAGGTTTAGTGCCCATGTTCCTCGGGAAGATTTTGGCTCCTTCAAAGCCTGATGCTGAAAAACTATCACCATACGAGTGTGGTTTTGAAGCGTTCGAAGATGCGCGTATGAAATTCGACGTGCGTTACTACTTGATCGCCATCCTCTTTATCTTATTTGACTTAGAAACAGCATTCCTATTCCCATGGGGTGTTGCTCTTCGTGATATTGGTTGGTTTGGTTATGCCTCTATGGTGATTTTTCTTTTAGAATTCATCGTTGGATTTGTATATATCTGGAAAAAGGGCGCTCTCGACTGGGAGTGATAGGTATGGCATTAGAAGGCGTTCTTAAAGAAGGTTTTGTAACCACTACCGCGGATCAGTTGATAAACTGGACGCGTAACGGTTCTTTGTGGCCTATGACCTTTGGCCTGGCTTGTTGCGCTGTTGAAATGATGCATGCTGGTGCCTCCCGTTATGACTTGGATCGTTTTGGCGTTGTATTTCGCCCGTCCCCACGTCAATCCGATCTCATGATCGTAGCAGGTACCCTGTGCAATAAAATGGCTCCCGCTTTGCGTAAGGTTTATGACCAAATGCCTGAGCCACGATGGGTGATATCCATGGGCTCATGCGCTAATGGTGGTGGTTATTATCACAACTCCTACTCGGTGGTGCGCGGTTGTGACCGTATTGTGCCGGTGGATATTTATGTCCCTGGTTGCCCTCCAACCGCAGAAGCGTTGATCTATGGAATTATTCAGCTGCAATCGAAGATTGCTCGTACCAGCACGATTGCGCGGAAGGCTTAATTCATGTCAGATCGTTTAACCATATTAGTAGCCAGCCTTGACAAAGTTTTAGGTAATCGGGCCCAGTCTATTGAAATCGCCCTAGGCGAAGTTACTGTTGTACTTAGCGCAGATACCTATTTTGAATCCGCCATGCTTTTGCGCGATGATCCTTTATTGGGATTCGAACAATTGATTGACTTGTGTGGTGTGGATTATCAGGATTTTCGAGATGGCAGATGGAGTGGTCGACGTTTTGCTGCTGTAAGCCATCTTTTATCGATAGCGCACAATTGGCGTTTGCGTATTCGTGTCTTTGCACCTGAAGATAGCTATCCGGTAGTGGCTTCAGTTACACCAGTATGGGCTAGCGCAAACTGGTTTGAGCGTGAAGCATTCGACCTCTATGGCATTTTGTTTGAAGGTCACGACGATTTACGTCGCATCCTGACTGACTATGGCTTTATTGGACATCCTTTTAGAAAGGATTTCCCAATTTCTGGCAACGTAGAAATGCGTTATGACCCTGAGCTAAAGCGCGTTGTGTATCAGCCTGTGACAATTGAAGCGCGTGAGATTACTCCACGTATCGTTCGAGAAGAGCAGTACGGAGGACCGGTTTAAGTCATGGCAAAAATTAAGAACTACACCCTCAATTTTGGCCCGCAGCATCCTGCGGCTCATGGCGTATTGCGCTTAGTACTTGAGCTAGATGGCGAAGTGATTCAGCGTGCTGACCCGCATATTGGCTTATTACACCGCGCTACTGAAAAACTAGCAGAGACACGTACTTGGATTCAAAATGTTCCATATATGGATCGTTTGGATTATGTATCCATGATGTCTAATGAGCATGCCTATGTAATGGCGATTGAAAAATTGCTGCAAGTTGATGTGCCGTTGCGTGCTCAATACATTCGGGTGATGTTTGATGAATTAACACGCTTGCTTAACCACCTTTTATGGATCGGCTGTCATGGGCTTGACGTTGGTGCAATGGCCGTGTTTTTGTATGCCTTTCGTGATCGTGAAGATATTTTTGATATGTATGAGGCTGTTTCTGGTGCCCGTATGCATGCTGCGTACTATCGCCCAGGTGGTGTGTATCGCGATCTGCCAGATCAAATGGCGCAATTTAATAAATCTAAAATTCGTAGTGCTTCGGCCATCAAGCGTTTAAATGAAAACCGTAGTGGCACATTACTCGATTTCATTGAAGATTTCTCTGGTCGATTTGATGGGAATGTAGATGAGTACTGCAATCTATTGACCGACAACCGCATTTGGAAGCAGCGCTTAGTTGGTATCGGCGTTGTTACTCCAGAGCGGGCCTTGCAGCTCGGCTTTACAGGCCCTATGTTGCGTGGCTCTGGAATCGAATGGGATTTGCGTAAAAAGCAACCATACGAGACTTATGACCAGCTTGACTTTGATATTCCAGTTGGAGTAAATGGTGATTCTTATGATCGCTATTTGATTCGCATGGAAGAAATGCGTCAATCAAATCGCATTATTAAACAGTGCGTTGCTTGGTTAAAAGCAAATGACGGACCTGTGATGAGCGATAACCATAAAGTAGCTCCCCCTAAGCGGGTGGATATGAAGACTAATATGGAAGAGTTAATTCACCACTTCAAACTCTTTACAGAAGGTATGCACGTTCCTGATGGAGAGGCTTACTCCGCTGTTGAGCATCCTAAGGGTGAGTTCGGGATTTATCTAATTTCTGATGGCGCTAATAAGCCGTATCGCATGAAGATTCGTGCACCAGGATTTGTCCATCTTTCCGCAATGGATGAGATGTCACGTGGGCACATGTTGGCAGATGCAGTGACCATTATTGGTACTCAAGATATTGTGTTCGGGGAGATTGACCGCTAATGCATGCGGCTAGGATTATTTAATGACAACAACTCTTTCACTATCCGATAAAACGCTTGCAGACATTGCTCGTAATGTCGCGAAATATCCCCCCGAGCAAAAGCAGTCAGCAGTAATGGCTGCTTTGATTGCTGCACAAACTGAAGTTGGCTGGGTTTCTAATGAGGTGATTGAAACTATCGCTACTATTTTGGGAATGCCCACAATAGCGGTTGAGGAAGTAGCAACTTTTTATAATATGTATGACACCAAGCCGATTGGTAAATATAAATTAGTAATTTGTACTAACTTACCTTGCCAATTGACTCATGGCGAAACTGCAGCCACCTACTTAAAAGAAACCTTAGGTATTGGCTTTAATGAGACTACATCTTGCGGTACCTTTACCCTAAAAGAGGGTGAGTGCATGGGTGCCTGCGGTGACTCTCCAGTATTGCTGGTGAACAACAAGCGGATGTGTAGCTTCATGAGCAAAGAAAAAATTGACGCCTTACTGAGTGAGCTTCGTGCAGAAGGGAGCGTAGTATGACCAGCTTGCACGATCGGCACATTAAGCCTCTAATACTCGCTGGATTAAATGGTGAGAACTGGCGCTTAAAAGATTACGAAAGCCGTGGCGGTTACCAGCAACTGCGGCGCATTATTAGCGAAAAAATCACGCCTGATGCAATTATTGCTGAGCTTAAGGCTTCCTCGTTGCGTGGACGTGGAGGCGCAGGCTTTCCTACGGGATTAAAGTGGAGTTTTATGCCTCGTCAATTTCCGGGGCAAAAATATTTAGTCTGTAACAGCGATGAAGGCGAGCCTGGTACTTTTAAAGACCGCGACATCATGCGTTACAACCCCCACTCTTTGATTGAGGGGATGATTATTGGTGCATACACTATGGGCATCTCCATGGGTTACAACTATATTCATGGTGAAATTTGGGATACATATTCTCGGTTTGAAGAGGCTCTTGAAGAAGCTCGCACGGCTGGATATCTTGGCGACAAGATTATGGGAAGTGACTTTAATTTCCAGCTACATGCTGCTCCAGGATGGGGTGCATATATCTGCGGTGAAGAAACGGCTTTGTTGGAGTCTCTTGAGGGTAAGAAGGGGCAGCCCCGCTATAAACCACCATTTCCAGCAAGCTTTGGTTTATATGGCAAGCCAACAACAATTAATAACACCGAAACTTTTGCTGCCGTACCCTTCATTATGGCTATTGGCGGTCAGGCCTATCTTGAGTTGGGCAAGCCAAATAATGGCGGTACAAAGATTTTCTCTGTGTCTGGCGATGTAATGTACCCCGGCAACTACGAGATTCCATTGGGCACACCATTTGCAGATCTATTAAAGCTTGCTGGTGGAATGCGTGATGGTAAAGCGTTAAAGGCCGTTATTCCTGGCGGATCATCGGCCCCTGTAGTTCCTGGTGCCCAGATGATGGACCTGACTATGGATTACGACAGCATTGCTAAAGCGGGTTCGATGTTGGGGTCCGGTGCGGTGATTGTCATGAATGACACTCGTTGCATGGTGAGAGCCTTATTGCGCCTGTCCTATTTTTATCACGAGGAATCTTGTGGTCAGTGCACCCCATGTCGTGAGGGTACTGGTTGGTTATGGCGCATCGTCAATCGAATTGAACATGGCGCAGGTCGCCCGGAAGATTTGGATTTACTCAACGATGTAGCTGCAAATATTCAAGGCCGCACTATTTGTGCCTTGGGTGATGCCGCTGCAATGCCAGTGCGCGGCATGTTGAAGCATTACATGGATGAGTTTGCGTTTCACATAGAACATAAGCGCTGCTTAGATTCTGCGCAACCTTTATAAAAGATATTGAGCACGGGACATCTTAAAGTGAGCATGGTTGAAATCGAATTAGATGGTAAGGTAGTTGAGGTTCCGCAAGGTTCAACGGTGATGCACGCCGCAGCTAAGCTCGGTACTTATGTCCCTCACTTTTGTTATCACAAGAAGCTCTCAATTGCTGCCAACTGTCGCATGTGTTTGGTTGAGGTGGAAAAGGCACCAAAACCATTGCCCGCCTGCGCTACACCAGTAACGCAGGGCATGAAGGTTTTTACTCATTCCGCTAAAGCAGTTGAAGCACAGCGATCAGTGATGGAGTTTCTTCTCATTAACCACCCATTAGATTGCCCAATCTGTGATCAAGGTGGCGAATGTCAGCTGCAAGATTTAGCGGTGGGTTATGGGAAGTCTAATTCACGCTATCAAGAAGATAAACGGGTTGTATTTCATAAGAATGTTGGTCCATTAATCTCTATGCAGGAGATGACCCGTTGCATTCATTGCACCCGTTGCGTCCGCTTTGGCCAGGAGGTCGCTGGCGTAATGGAATTGGGCATGATCAATCGTGGCGAACATTCGGAAATTTCGACTTTTTCCGGTCAAACCATTGACTCCGAGCTCTCTGGAAACATGATTGATATTTGTCCAGTGGGAGCTTTGACTAGCAAACCCTTCCGCTATGCAGCTCGTACTTGGGAATTGGGTCGAAAGCGTTCAGTCAGCCCCCATGACAGCCTTGGTGCCAATACCACCGTCCAGACTAAATCAAATAAAGTTATGCGCGTGGTTGCCTTAGATAACGAAGCAATTAACGAATGCTGGATTAGCGATCGCGATCGTTTTTCATATGAAGGTTTGAATAGTGCTGATCGCATTACTACTCCCATGGTTAAGCAGGGTGGCCAGTGGCTTGAAACCGACTGGGAATCCGCTATGGATTATGTTGCGCATTCACTGAAAACTATTGCAGGTGAAAATGGGCCTGAAGCAATCGGCGCCTTAGCGCATCCGATTTCTGGTACAGAAGAGTTGCATCTGCTTCAAAAAGTACTTCGTAGTCTAGGATCTACTCAAGTTGAGACTCGTTTACGACAAACAGATGTGATCGGTGCTCCATTGGCCCCATGGCTGGGGATGCCAATTGCTAATTTAAGTCAACTTGATCGCGCATTGGTAATTGGTAGTTTCTTGCGTAAAGAGCAGCCATTGATCGCTACTCGTCTACGTGCCGCTACTAAACGCGGTTTACAGATTCTACGGATTGATGCTGGCGGTGATGACTGGCTAATGCCAGTGACTGCGAATATTTCAGTTGCACCAAGCGCTTGGTTAAGTGCCTTAACTGAAGTTGCTCTAGCGGTGGCTAAAGCTAAATCCGTGTCGGTTCCAGTTGGCTCCTTTGACTTACCAATTTCTTCGGCTGCTCAAACTATTGCGGACGGTTTACTTTCCGGCTCTGCAACTGCAGTCCTTTTGGGTTCAGCGGCTATTGCACATCCACATAGCACTGACATAACGGTATTGGCGCAATTTATAGCTCAACAGACAGGCGCCACCCTAGGATTTTTACCGGTCGGCGGTAATGCAGTTGGCGCTGCACTTGTGAATGCCAATGGTGCGGGCGTTGAGTCTGTCCTATCGGGAGATCTCCGCGCGGTGATTTTGATGAATCTGGAACCGGGCGCTGATTTGCCCAACCCAGAGCAGGCTCGCATTGCATTGTCTAAAGCAAATACTGTTATTGCGATGACTGGCTATAAGAGCGCTGATCTTTTAGATGTGGCCGATGTCATTCTGCCAATTACCACTTATTCAGAGACAGTTTCCACTTTCATTAATCTTGAAGGTAGGGTTCAAACAATTCAACCTTCCGTGAAGCCTTTGGGTGACTCACGCCCAGCATGGAAAGTATTGCGCGTACTAGGCGGACTTCTCGATTTGGATGGTTTCATGTTTAATTCCCCTGAAGAGGTTCTCTCGGAGGCATTGGCCGAGGACTACTGTAGCCAACTAAACAATAAAACAACTATTGACGCATTAACGAATGGCAAGCTAGCCCCAACGGCAGGCCTTGAGCGATTAACAGATGTTGCAATTTATGGCGGCGATCAAATCGTTCGTCGATCCCCAGCCTTGCAACTTACGCGCGATGCGAAGCGTAGTAAACACGTTGGGCTAGGCCTATCGCTATTTAATGAATTGGGCATTGAAGAGGGTGGTCTTGTGCGAATTATCCAAGGCGCTCAATCGGTTGAAATGCCAGCGACGCTTGAGGTTAATTTAGCCCCAACTGCTGTGCGTATTTCAGCTGGTACATTGGCTAGTGCTGCATTGGGACCCATGTTTGGGTCTGTCACAGTTAGCAAGGGATAAGGAACAGGATGGATAATTTCTTGAGCCTCATTACTACTCAAGGGGAGGCTATTTTTGGCTTCCTATGGCCACTGATTTGGGCGTTGATTCGAATTGTCATCATTGTGTTGCCGATGTTTGGCGCGGTTGCGTATTTAACCTTATGGGAAAGAAAGCTCATTGGCTGGATGCATATTCGCCTAGGCCCTAATCGCGTTGGCCCATTAGGTCTCTTGCAGCCGATTGCAGACGCATTGAAGTTGCTGTTAAAGGAAGTCATTTCTCCTGCAAAAGCAAGTATCGTGCTGTACTTTATTGCCCCAGTAATGGTGATCATGCCAGCTTTTGCAGCTTGGGCTGTGATCCCATTTCAGGCCAAAATGGTTTTAGCGGATGTTAATGCTGGCCTGCTTTATGTAATGGCGATTTCTTCGATTGGTGTTTATGGCGTAATTCTTGCCGGCTGGTCATCAAATTCTAAGTACCCATTCTTAGGCGCAATGCGAGCCTCGGCACAAATGATTTCTTATGAAATCGCCATGGGTTTTGCCTTGGTTACCGTTTTATTAACATCAGGTTCATTAAATCTTAGCGCTATTGTTGCTTCGCAAGAGCAGGGTTACTTTGCCAGCATTGGTCTGAACTTCCTTTCTTGGAATTGGCTCCCTTTATTGCCAATGTTCTTGATTTACTTTATTTCTGGCGTGGCCGAAACTAATCGTCACCCATTTGACGTAGTTGAGGGTGAGTCAGAGATTGTTGCGGGTCATATGGTCGAGTATTCCGGCATGGCCTTTGCAATGTTCTTTTTGGCTGAGTATGCCAATATGATCATGATTGCAGCATTGGCATCGACGATGTTCTTAGGTGGCTGGTTGCCAATTCTGGATTTGCCAATTTTGCGCGACATCCCTGGGTTTTTCTGGCTTTTTGCCAAGACCTTCTTCCTCCTGTCCTGCGTCATTTGGTTGCGTGCAACATTGCCACGCTATCGATTCGACCAAATTATGCGTTTAGGCTGGAAGATTTTCATTCCCATCTCCGTGTTTTGGGTGGTTGTCGTAGGTGCTTGGGTGGTATCCCCATGGAATATTTGGAAATAAGTTGATCAATCATGTTTAAGAAAATTTCCCAATTCCTCGATAGCTTGATGCTCAAAGATATTTTGGTCGGCATGTCAATTACCGGTCGCTATCTCTTTAAGCCTAAGATTACGATTCAGTATCCTGAAGAAAAAACTCCTCAGTCACCTCGTTTTCGTGGCTTGCATGCTTTGCGCCGCTATGAAAATGGTGAAGAGCGATGCATTGGTTGCAAGCTATGTGAGGCAGTGTGTCCGGCATATGCAATTACCATTGAATCGGAAGAGCGGGACGATGGTACGCGTCGCACCAGTCGTTACGACATTGATTTAACTAAATGTATTTTCTGTGGATTCTGTGAAGAGGCTTGTCCAGTAGATGCCATTGTTGAAACCAATATTTTTGAGTACTTTGGAGACAAACGAGGCGATTTATATTTCACAAAAGAGATGCTTCTAGCTGTAGGTGATAAGTATGAAAAAGATATTGCCGCCGCCCGCATTGCTGATGCACCATATCGTTAATCGAATAGAGCGCACATACATATGACATTCGATACCCCTACCATTTTTTCCCTTTTCTTCTACGCTTTTGCCAGCCTGCTAGTCATTGCTGCTTTACGCGTGGTCACTGCTCGCAATCCAGTTCATGCGGCTTTGTTTTTAGTTCTGGCGTTTTTCTGCGCTTCTGGTTTGTGGATGCTCCTCAAAGCGGAGTTCCTTAGTTTGGCGTTGATTCTGGTTTATGTTGGTGCAGTAATGGTGCTCTTCATTTTCGTGGTCATGATGCTAGATCTTGATATAGAGCATCTTCGCCGCGACTACAAAAAATTCCTACCAGTTGCCTTTTTAATGGGCGCTGTGATTGTGCTTGAGTTATCGATTGTTTTAATTCGTAGCTTCATAGGAACAAACGCGCCAGTGCAACCTATGCTTGAGGAGTTATCAACGAACAATACCCACGCCTTAGGCATGTTGATCTTTGTTGATTATGTTTACGCTTTTGAAGTCGCTGGTGTCATCTTGTTGGTAGCCATTATTGCTGCTGTAGCCTTAACTCTACGAAATCGCAAGGACGCTAAATCTCAGAATGTTGCAGAGCAGGTGAATGTAAACCCTGCTGATCGGATGCGTATTGTGAAGATGGGGTCTGATATGGCAGCAAAACAAGATACTAGGGCGGAGAAAAAATGAACATTACCTTGGCTCACTATTTAGTGCTTGGCGCCATTTTATTCGCTACCAGTGTCGTTGGTATTTTCTTAAACCGTAAGAATGTGATCGTGCTCTTGATGGCGATCGAGTTAATGCTCTTGTCCGTGAACATGAACTTTGTTGCCTTTTCTCATTATCTAGGCGATATGGCTGGTCAAGTATTCGTTTTCTTCATTTTGACTGTGGCTGCTGCTGAAGCAGCGATTGGCTTAGCAATTTTGGTTGTTCTCTTCCGTAAGGTTGACACCATTAATGCTGAAGACCTTGACCACCTTAAAGGCTAGTCATGCAATTGACCTTAACTCTCCCCGTCCTCTGTGCAATCCCACTCGCGCCACTAGTTGGTTCCGTGATTGCCGGTTTTTTTGGTACCAAATTAGGCGGTGACCGCATTGGTCATGGCGCCTGTCAATTCGTCACGATTTTAGGCGTCATGATTGCATTTGTCCTTTCCTGCTTTGTGTTGGTGCAGGTAATGGATGGCTTTTATTTTAATGGCACTGTTTATCGTTGGATGCAGTTAGGCGAACTTAATCTTGACATTGGTTTTTTGATAGATCCATTGACCGCCACCATGATGTGTGTTGTGACCTTTGTTTCCTTGATGGTTCATATTTACACCATTGGTTATATGCAAGGAGAGGAAGGTTATAACCGCTTCTTCTCATACATTTCACTTTTCACATTTGCGATGTTGATGTTGGTCATGAGCAATAACCTCTTGCAGCTCTTTTTTGGCTGGGAGGCAGTTGGAGTCGTTTCTTATTTGCTGATTGGTTTTTATTTCGAGCGCCAGACAGCCGTATTCGCAAACATGAAAGCCTTCTTGGTTAATCGGATTGGCGATTTTGGTTTCATTTTGGGTATTGGTTTGTTGTTAGCTAGTACTGGTTCGATGAACTATGATGTGATTTTTTCGCAAAATACTGCGTTAGCTGCACAAGTCTTACCCGGCACAAGTTGGAGCTTGTTAACCGTCGCTTGTATCTGTCTGTTTATTGGTGCAATGGGTAAATCTGCTCAGTTCCCACTGCACGTTTGGTTGCCTGATTCAATGGAAGGCCCAACTCCAATTTCTGCTTTGATCCATGCTGCGACAATGGTTACGGCAGGTATTTTTATGGTGGCTAGGATGTCGCCACTATTTGAACTATCAGATACTGCGCTGAGCTTCATATTGGTGATCGGCTCTATTACCGCGCTCTTTATGGGGTTCTTGGGAATCGTACAAAACGATATCAAGCGGGTAGTGGCTTACTCCACCCTATCCCAACTTGGCTATATGACCATAGCTCTAGGTGTGTCAGCATACCCAGTAGCTATCTTCCATTTAATGACTCACGCCTTCTTCAAAGCCTTGTTATTCCTTGCTGCTGGTAGCGTCATACTGGGCATGCACCATGAGCAAGATATGCGCAAGATGGGTGGACTATGGAAGTACATGCCGGTTACCTGTTTGATGATGCTCTTGGGCAACCTTGCATTAATTGGAACTCCATTCTTCTCTGGCTTCTACTCAAAAGACTCAATTATTGAAGCGGTGGCTGCTAGTCATATTCCTGGATCTGGTTTTGCTTACTTTGCTGTGATGGCTAGCGTCTTTGTGACTGCCTTATATTCATTCCGCTTATACTTTTATGTGTTTCACGGCAAGTCCCGTTGGGGCCATGCTAGCTCACATGCCCACGATGAACATGAGCATGCGGAGCAGGGTGATGATCATGTTCACCATGGTCTAAATCCTGGACAAAAGCCACATGAGTCACCTTTCGTAGTGACCTTGCCATTGATTCTTTTGGCGATTCCATCGGTGATCATTGGTTTTTACACCATCACACCTTTACTGTTTGGTACATTTTTTGGCGACTCAATCTTCGTCGACATTGGCAAGCATCCCGCCATGAAAGAGCTTGCAGAGGAATTCCATGGGCCAGCATCAATGGCCGTGCATGCGCTGACATCGCCTGTACTGCTCTTGGTTGCTCTTGGCGTTCTGACTGCCGCTATAGGCTATCTTTGGGCGCCTAAGTTACCGGCTAAGGTTGCCGAGGCCTTTGCGCCAATCAAAAAGCTCTTAGACAACAAATACTATCTGGATGACTTTAACCAAGCCGTTTTTGCTAAGGGCTTGCTGTGGATCGGCGGTGTTTTATGGCATCGCGGTGATCAGAAAATCATTGACGGTTTTATCGTTAATGGCAGTGCTCATGTTGTTGGGCGTTTTGCCGGCGTTATTCGTCATTTGCAATCCGGTTATCTCTACCACTATGCCTTCGCAATGATTGCTGGCTTGGCGGTTTTGCTAGCTTGGGTTTTATACGCTTACCTGCCTTTTGTTCGTTAGGCCTTTGTTACTTAAGTAGCCACTATGATTCTTTCATTTGCCATCTGGATCCCAATTTTCTTTGGACTCATTATTTTATTTTATGGGTCTGAGAAGCCATCTGCTGGTGTTCGCTGGTTGGCTTTAGTTGGCGCTGTTCTTGGCTTTATTGCAACCTTGCCATTGGTGATTCAGTTTGATATTGCCAACCCTGGTATGCAGTTTGTTGAGAAGATAAGCTGGATCCCTCGCTATGACATCAACTATCATCTGGGTGTTGATGGCATCTCGGTCTGGTTCATAGTCCTGACAGCATTCATTAATATATTTGTGGTGGTTGCCTCGTGGGAGTCTATTACCACCAAAGTTTCCCAATATATGGCTTCCTTCATGATCCTTTCCGGGTTAATGATCGGCGTGTTTGCGGCCCTTGATGCGTTGTTGTTCTATGTGTTCTTTGAAGCCACCTTAATCCCGATGTACATCATTATTGGGGTGTGGGGTGGTCATAACCGCATCTACGCCGCCTTTAAATTCTTTTTATATACCTTGCTTGGCTCTTTGCTAACTTTGGTTGCGATGTTGTATCTGTATAACGTCACGAACACTTTCGATATTTTGGCTTGGCAAAATGCGCGCTTAGATATCGTTGAGCAAATACTCCTATTCCTGGCTTTCTTCATGGCTTTTGCGGTCAAGATACCTATGTGGCCATTGCATACTTGGCTTCCTGATGTTCACGTTGAAGCGCCAACTGGCGGCTCTGTTGTTTTGGCAGCGATCATGCTTAAACTAGGTGCTTATGGTTTTCTGCGATTTTCATTACCTATCGCTCCAGACGCTAGTCAGTACCTCGGCCCATTTGTAATCTTTTTATCCTTAGTCGCTGTCATTTATGTCGGCGCTGTAGCATTAGTTCAAAAGGACATGAAAAAGTTAGTAGCGTATTCATCAGTAGCGCATATGGGTTTTGTGACTCTAGGCTTTTTCCTTTTTAGCCCATTGGGCATTGAGGGCGGTATTGTGCAGATGATTTCACATGGCTTTGTTGCTGGCGCAATGTTCCTTTCGATCGGGGTTTTGTATGACCGTATGCATACCCGTCAAATTGCTGACTACGGAGGTGTTGTCCACCGTATGCCTGCATTTACTGCCTTTGCGGTGTTGATGGCTATGGCAAACTGTGGCTTACCTGCTACTTCTGGTTTTGTGGGCGAGTTCATGGTTATTTTGGCCGCAGTTGATTATGATTTTGTCATCGGTATTTTGGCCGCTACGGCTTTAATTCTTGGTGCTGCGTATTCCTTGTGGATGGTTAAGAGGGTATTTTTTGGCACCATCAATAATGAACATGTGGATGAACTAAAAGATCTTAATACTCGCGAATATCTCATGATGGCTGCTTTGACCATCTGCGTAATTGGTATGGGCGTGTATCCCAAACCCTTTACTGACATCATTCATCCCGCTGTGATTAATCTGTTGCAGCATGTTGCTGTCAGCAAACTCTGAGTAAAAGCTAATGCAAGCATTCGACCTATACGCCATCCTGCCAGAACTCGTTTTACTCGTTGCCACCTGTTTGCTTTTGGTGGCCAGCGTTTATGTGCCTGAGCGTCGAGTATCCACTCCAGGAGTAGAGCAGGATATTTTCCATACGCCTCGTGGAGTCGGTTTTGTCTACTTTTTCTCACTCATCTTATTGGTGTGTTTGATTTTTGCCTTTATCGGTCGCATGGGCGATGTGTCTTTAATTGCCTTGAATGGCCTGTACCAGTCAGACCCATTCTCTAATTTGCTAAAAGCTTGCTCCTGTGGCGCTGTGCTAGTTAGTTTAATTTACTCAAAGCGGTATCTAACTGACCGTGCCATGTTCCGCCCAGACTTTATTGTCCTGGTTTTGCTCGCTTTATTGGGCCAGATGGTACTGATCTCTGGTGCCAACCTGCTTACCTTGTATTTGGGTCTTGAGCTAATGGCTTTGCCTACCTATGCCTTGGTAGCTATGCGTCACAATAATGAGAAGAGTGTTGAGGCAGCCATCAAGTATTTCGTGCTGGGCGCCTTAGCTTCTGGCTTCTTGCTCTACGGTATGTCCATGCTTTATGGTGTTACTGGCTCATTGGATTTATTGGAAATCTTCAGAACAGTTGCTGACCCACATATAAATCACTTGGTGATGGCCTTTGGCTTGGTATTTATTGTCGCTGGGCTTGCATTTAAGCTAGGTGTTGTGCCGTTTCATATGTGGGTGCCTGATGTTTATCAAGGTGCGCCTACAGCCGTAACCCTGATGATTGCTGCTGCACCCAAGTTAGCCGCCTTTGCCTTATTGTTCCGACTTCTTGTCAACACGCTCTTGCCGCTATTGGGTGACTGGCAGCCAATGTTGCTTCTATTAGCTATCTTGTCTTTATTGGTCGGTAATATTACTGCGATTGCGCAAACCAATTTGAAGCGGATGTTGGCATATTCAGCAATTGCGCAAATGGGTTTTGTACTTTTAGGTATGTTGTCCGTATTTGATGATCATGCTTTTAGCGCTTCGATGTTTTATGCCATTACCTATGTGTTGACTACTTTGGGCAGCTTTGGTTTACTCATGATCTTGTCACACAAGGGGCATGACTGCGAAACCTTGGATGACATCAAAGGGTTGAATAAAAAACATCCTTGGTTTGCTTTTATTGGCATGGTAATGATGTTCTCCTTGGCCGGCATTCCTCCAACTGTTGGCTTTGCTGCGAAGTTAGGTGTACTAGAGGCTTTGGTTGATGCAGGACACACCTTTATTGCCGTAATTGCAGTCATTGCATCATTGATTGGTGCTTTCTATTACTTAAGAGTGGTCAAGGTAATGTACTTTGATGAGCCCGATGCCAAACCTAAGTTTGTTGTTAATGGCTCTGCATTCGCAAAAATTCTTTTGAGTGTCAACGCGCTATTCGTTTTGGGGCTTGGCATTTTCCCTTCTGGACTTATGACCGTTTGTCTTGATGCCATGCGACGCACCTTACTCGGTTCATAGCCGACCATCCCTTTTTCCATTACTAAGGCTCCATAAGGAGCCTTTTTCCATTGTGTCACCACAATTTTGTATGATGACCCTATGAATTTTACCAACCCCCTATTTAGAGTGATTTCTGATGATAGAAAAATCGTATAAAGATCTTCCTACTGGAAACCGGCACCTCAAGGAAGATCGAATATCTGGAGAGGATATTTACGATGGCATTTTCTTGCATATGAAGCGTGATCAAGTAACTCTTCCAGATGGCAATGAAGCAATCCGTGAGTACTTGGTTCACCCTGGTGCAGTTGCTATTCTGGCTGTTTTGGATGATGGCAGGGTACTTTTAGAGCGTCAATATCGCTACCCAATCGACAAAACTTGTATTGAGATTCCTGCGGGGAAGCTGGAGGTTGGAGAAGATCGCTTGTTTTGTGCTAAGCGCGAGCTAGAGGAGGAGACGGGGTATTCGGCTAAAAAGTGGAGCTTTATTCGACAAATTCATCCTGTGATCTCTTATTCAACTGAGTTTATCGATATTTACTTGGCCGAGGGCTTGACATCAGGCAAAAGCCATTTAGATACCGAGGAGTTTCTTGACGTGTTTGCGGCCCCACTTGAACAGTTGATTGAGTGGGTAGAGCGGGGTGAGATTACGGATGTGAAGACCACTATTGCCGTCTACTGGTTAGATCGCTATCGCAGGGGATTAGTGATCCCGCAGTCAATTGAATAGCCCTTGTACTAAACCTATTAAAATACAGGGATTGAATTTTTGATTTTTGCCCTTATATAAGTCTTATGAAAGTTTATAACCTCGCCTGCCCACTGGATCATCGTTTTGAGGGATGGTTCGCCTCCGAAGAGGATTGTCTCGCCCAACAAGAGAAGGGGATGCTTGCCTGCCCCTTGTGCGACAGCGTTGAAATTTCCCGGATGCCTTCAGCGCCTCATATTGCAAGATCTGTGCCTGGCAAGGAGTTCGCTCCATCAACGGAATTAACGGTATCTAAGGCTGATAAAGGCAACTTGAGTGGCGATGTTGTGGCTCTTACTGGCGGTGACCACTCTCACTTAGAAGCTCAAGTTCAGGCGGCCTTTTTAAGAGGGATGCGCGACCTCGTGGGTCGATCTGAAGATGTTGGCAACTCTTTTGCTGAAGAGGCTAGAAAAATTCACTACAAAGAATCTCCTGAGCGAAGTATTCGCGGCCAAACTACCTTGGATGAGGCGGAGGCTTTGCGTGATGAAGGAATTGAGGTGATGGCTATGCCAATGATTCCCATATTTAAAAATACTTTGCAGTAATTGCTTTTGTCTTAAATCACCCTATACTTGTTTGGCGCCCAAATTGGGCTTAACCAACCTGAGTGGAATAGGGGTAAATCTCATGAGACGTATTTTTTTAGCATTGTTTGCCGTCGTTCTGACGCTAGGCATTATTTCCTGCTCTAAAAACCCTGATTCCAAAGAAATTAAGGTCGCCGTTTCTCCTGCATCCCCACCAATGTTATTTGACGATAAAGGTCAGATTGTTGGTGCCGATATGGATATTTTTCAAGGCTATTGTCAATCCCGTGGTTGCACGCTCAAGATCACCCCTTATGATTGGGCTGGCATGCTGGGCGCTGTTTCTAGTGGGCAAGCTGATGTAGCCTTTTCTGGTATTTCAATTACTGACAAGCGTAAAGAGGCAATGGATTTTTCACAGCCTTACTACGACAATGCTTGGCATTTGGTGAGCATGAAGAATAGAAATATCCAGATTACCGATCTGAATCAACTTAAAAAATACTCCATTGGCTATCCTCGTGGCATGGCTTACGATGATCTCATTAGGAATGAATTGGAGCCTAAGGGTTACTACTCTTTGAGTAAGGTAAAGCTCTACCCATCCTATGCGGAAGTGATTACCGACCTTCAAAACGGTAATATTGATCTTGCCTTTGTTGAGGAACCTGTTTTATTAAACTATGAAAACAAACTCCATTTACCAATTCAGAGTAGCTATATTTTTAAAGGGTTTGATCAGCTAGGTTTTGCTTTTTCTAAAGGGTCGAAGTTGAGAGATGATTTTGATAAATATCTTAATGAGCTTGGCCCAGAAAAAATTAAGGCGATTCTTGATAAGTGGATGAAGTAGATCAATAGTGCAAATTAAAAGAAAGCCCAGTCAGTGACCTTCCTAGAGATCCTTGCACAATTAGCGCAAGGCATTACCTATACCCTGATCGTGACTTTGACATGCTCATTAACTGGCTTGTTTGTTGGTCTGCTTCTGTCTAGTCTGCGCCGACTCAATATGGCTGGCATTACCCTTGCAATCGATTGTTATACCTATGTATTTAGGGGTGTACCCGTCCTGGTATTACTCTTTCTTGTCTATTTTGGTTTGCCAGGCATTGGTTTTAAGGTCCCGCCGTTGATGGCTATGGCGCTGAGTTTGGGATTGGTGGCCTCCGCCTATCTTGCCGAAGTATTTCGGGGCGCATTCAATTCAGTGGACCCAGCCGAGATTTTGGTCGCTCAGTCGATGGGGATGACGCGTATTCAAGTGCTAATGTATATCGAGCTTCCACAGATGCTTCGTTTTTCAGTGCCAGGCATGGTCAATGAATTTACCTCGGTTTTGAAGTACTCTCCATTTGCTTATACTGTAGGCATTCCTGAGATAACTAAACAAGCGATGACTCTCACCTCAACTACTTTGCGTGGCGTGGAAGTTTATTTAGCAGTGGGCATTCTTTACTTTGCCATCTACCGCGTATGTCTTTACGGGGTAGAGATCCTTAGTAAACGTTATCAAATTCCAGGAATGGGCGCAGCATGATTGACCATAATTCATTTTTAAGCGAGGTGATTTCATGCCTTTAATTAAAGTTCGGGATCTCGTCAAAGAGTTTGATGGGCAAACCGTCCTCTCAAATATTCAGCTTGATCTCAATGAAGGTGATGTACAGGTCTTAATGGGTGCTTCAGGCTCTGGTAAATCTACTTTGTTGCGTTGCTTAAATCGTTTGATTGAGCCTACTTCTGGATCCATTATCTTTAGAGATAAAGAAGTGCTTGGCCCTAATGTTGATGTAAGAGAGTTACGCAAGCAAATTGGTTTTGTGTTTCAACAGTTTGCTTTGTATAGCCATTTAAGTGTTTTAGATAATGTCACTCTAGGCCTTCGTAAATTGCATCACCTGGGTAAGGAAGAGGCCAAAGAAAGGGCCCTCTTGGAGTTATCGCACTTTGACATGACTGTTCATCGTGAAAAATACCCATCGCAACTTTCTGGTGGTCAAAAGCAACGTGTGGCAATTGCACGCGCTTTAGCCATGGACCCAGCTGTCTTGGTTTTGGATGAGCCTACTTCTGCTCTGGACCCAATCATGTCGCGCGATGTGGCTGATTTAATTAATCGCTTACACGGTGAAGGCATCACCATGATTTGCGTAACTCATGATCTTCACTTGGCTAGAAATATCGCCGATACAGTCATGTTTTTGGACAAAGGGATCATTCGTGCAAATGATCGTATTGATCATCTTAGTAAAGATGCCAATCCGGAAATACGCGCTTTTTTTAGCGCCGAGGACCAGACCAAATGAATGGATGGGGATCCTTCCAGAGGGATCTTTTGGAGCAACTTCCTTTAATTTTTGCTGGCTTAGTAAAGACCTTGCAACTAGCTGGATTAATCAGCGTTTCCGGTTTGCTGCTAGGTATTGGAGTTTTCTATCTCACGCTCAGTAAGAGTAAGTTAATCCGTGGCGCTATTAACAGTTACATTTCTTTCTTTATTGGTATGCCTTTAATTGTTTTGCTGTTTTTGATGTATTACGGTTTACCTCAATGGGGCGTGCGTCTCTCACCCTTTACAGTAGCGTTTATTGGATTTACTTTTAACGTGGCGGCGTATAACGCGGCTTATCTGAAGACGGCATATAACGGCCTTGATAAGAGCCAACTAGAGGCAGCCAGCGCACAAGGTTTTAATTCTTTGCAAATATTTCAATGGATTACCTTACCGCAAGTAGTTCGTTTATCCATTCCGGCATTAACTAATCAAGTGATTGCTAATCTTAAAGACAGTTCGGTTGCATTTTTGATTCAGTACACGGAATTTTTTGCCCGTGTTCAAGAGTTGGCCGCTACTAATTTTCAATTCTTCAAGGCTTATCTGCTCGCAGCCTTGGTTTATTTAACGCTGGTTTCGGTGATTGTTTTTTTTGCTCGGTCTATAGAAAAGCGATTTCTAATATCTTTGTAAGGATAAAAAAAGATAGCGATCTTTAGATCGCTATCTTTCTGAAGGATTTCACTCCCTAAATCAGTTTTTTATTTTGATGTTGGCATTGCAAACTCTGCACCTTTAGCAATACCTTCAGGCCAACGCTGCATCACACTCTTTTGTTTGGTATAAAAGCGGACACCTTCTTTACCATAAGCGTGCATATCGCCAAAGATGGACTTCTTCCAACCGCCAAAGCCATGCCAAGCCATGGGCACAGGAATGGGGACATTAATGCCCACCATCCCTACCTCGACGCGACGGGCGAATTCACGGGCAATGTTGCCATCACTAGTGAAGCAAGCTACACCGTTACCAAATTCGCAGGAGTTCACTAGATTTAACGCATCGGTAAAGTTGGCAACGCGCAAGCAAGACAGGACTGGTCCAAAGATTTCTTCTAGGTAGATCTTCATATCAGGAGTAACGCCATCAAAGAGGGTGCCACCAATAAAGAAACCATCTTCATAACCAGCAACTTTTAGACCGCGACCGTCAACCAATAGTTTGGCGCCAGCAGTAACGCCGCTCTCGATGTATCCAGTAATGCGATCTAAAGCTGCCTTGCTGACAATCGGACCCATCTCGGCATCAAGTTCCATGCCATTTTTTACTTTGAGGGTTTTGGTGCGTTCAATTAACTTAGGCATGATTTTTTCAGCTACATCGCCAACCAGAACTGCAACTGAGATAGCCATGCAACGCTCGCCAGCAGAACCATAAGCAGCACCAATTAAGGCATCAATCGCCTTATCAATATCAGCATCGGGCATGATGACCATGTGGTTCTTGGCGCCACCTAATGCTTGGGAGCGTTTGCCAAAGTGAGCGCAGCGCTCATAAAGGTAGTTAGCAATCGGGGTTGAACCAACAAAGCTGACCGCCTTCACATGAGGGTTCTCAATCAATGCGTCTACCGCCTCTTTATCGCCCTGGACCACGTTAAATACGCCGTCTGGTAAGCCTGCCTCAGTTAAAAGCTTGGCCATAAACAAAGAGGCAGATGGATCAGTCGGACTTGGTTTGAGGATGAAGGTATTGCCACAGGCAATTGCTACAGGGAACATCCACATTGGAACCATCACAGGGAAGTTAAAGGGTGTAACACCCGCAACCACGCCCAAAGGCTGACGCATGACCCAGTTATCGATCCCGGTAGAGACTTGCTCGGTATAGTCGCCTTTAAGAAGCTCAGGAATGCCAGTGGCAAATTCGACAATTTCAATGCCGCGGGTGACTTCACCTTGGGCGTCAGTAAATACCTTGCCGTGTTCGGCAGTGATGATGGCAGCTAACTCATCACGGTTGGCATTAAGAAGCTCTAAGTACTTAAACATAATCCTAGCGCGACGCAAGGGAGAGGTCTGACCCCAGCTCTGAAATGCAGCCTGAGCGACGGCAACCACATCATCAACCTCTTTGCGGCTGGCCAAGGCTACGCGCCTAGCTACAATGCCTTTAGTGGGGTTGAATACATCAGCGAAGCGGCCATCGTGAGGGTTGAGCTCCTTGCCACCAACAAAGTGGCCGATATCTTTTTTAGATTCAAAGGGTTGCGGTGCATTCATAGTAATTTTACTTAACAATTTATGGGGCGTTAATGAAATGAAGCGATGAGGTACTGAGCCTGCGAAACTTCACAGTCTCGTTTATTCTGCTCTTTAGTATTCTATCGCTTTCGGCATTTTTTAGCTTTTTTCCCCAACGGTTCAGCACTTAAAGGTCCTTAAATGAGTCTGCTTTTTTCTAATTACATCCTAGGCTCCCCTAGGGGTCCTTTAACTCTTTCTAACCGGATTGTGGTGGCGCCAATGTGCCAATATTCTGCCGTTAATGGTGAGGCGCAGGATTGGCATCTGATGCATTGGGCTAACTTACTTAATAGCGGGGCGGCCCTTTTCATTATTGAGGCTACTGGGGTTACGCCAGAAGGTCGCATTACCCCAGCTTGTCTTGGCTTATGGGATGACCGTACTGAGCTTGCCTTACAAGATAAGTTGTCCAGAGCGCGAAAATTAGCACCAACAACGCCAGTATTTATTCAGCTGGCACATGCTGGTCGTAAAGCTTCAAGCGCCACTCCTTGGGCTGGTGGACAGCTAATACCCTTAGACCAGGGCGGATGGGAAACTGAGGCACCTTCAGCCATTCCCCAGCTAGAGGGGGAGCGCTTGCCCCATGAGTTATCCAAAGTTGAATTGCAAGATCTGATTCAGGCTTTCGTAGTGGCGGCACAGCGTGCCGACCGTGTTGGTGTAGATGGTGTTGAATTGCATGGCGCTCATGGCTACCTCTTGCATCAGTTTTTATCACCCATTGCCAATCAACGTACAGATGAATACGGCGGATCTTTTGAAAACCGAATTCGTTTTCCGTTGGAACTATTTAAAGCGGTACGTGCAGCCTATCAAGGTGTATTGGGCATACGAATTTCAGCAAGTGATTGGATTGAGGGTGGTTGGACGCCAGAAGAAACCGCGGCCTTTGCGACCCAACTCAAGCCCATTGGTTGCGACTATGTGCATATCTCTTCAGGTGGTATTTCTCCGAAGCAAAAGATTGCAATTGGACCTGGCTATCAAGTACCTTTTGCCAAGATCGTCAAAGATCAATCGGGGATACCAACCATGGCTGTTGGTCTAATTACCGACCCCCATCAGGCTGAAGCCATTCTGGAAAAGGGTGATGCAGATTTAATCGCTTTAGCCCGTGCTTTCTTATACAAACCACGTTGGGGCTGGGAAGCTGCTACTGCCATGGGCGGTATCGTGGCATCCAATGAGCGCTATTGGCGTTGCTTACCCCGTGAGGCCCAAGCTATTTTTGGAGATGTTAAGGTCGGTCAA
>Ga0364867_10061_pt2 | contig 68771 bp, 48 predicted proteins | sample ExccelAu500001D4_3_FD_206915 | JGI IMG/M metagenome (GOLD analysis project Ga0364867, IMG submission 206915) | Enriched cells from Trout Bog Lake Hypolimnion, Wisconsin, USA - BchlTB.Aug13.5000.01.D4 | ecosystem: Environmental > Aquatic > Freshwater > Lake > Hypolimnion/Profundal zone | place... | reverse complement strand
TTTTGGATATGATCTTTATGCTGATCCTGTCCAAAGAAAGGCGATGGAAATGTCAAGGGATTCGGATGCGGCTATCCTTTCAGGAAAAGTTCTCCTGACTGAGAACTCAAAGGGACCTTCTCACACAGGCACCCTGATATTTGCGCCTGTTTATCGTAAAGGAATGCTACTGGCCACGGTTCAGCAAAGGCGGGAAGCGATAAAGGGATGGGTCTTTAGCCCATTTTATATCAATGAATTAATGAAAGGGCTACTTGGAAACTGGAATTCAGATAAGGAGTTTGGGATCCGAATAAGGGTTTATGAAGATGAAGTTTCTGATAATTCACTCTTATACGACAGCCAGGCAAATTTGGTGCTCCCCCCAAAAATGGGGCCTTCCAGATCAATCACTAAGCAGGTGAACCAAAATGGTAAAAAATGGCGGTTGGTATTTAACCAGTCCACCCAACACCTCTCTTATTTTAAAAGCATTGTGAAGCAAATCATTATCGGTGGCATTCTGGTCAGTTTCTTATTATCTCTCCTGGTGGTCTCTTTAATAAATACGCGAACTAATGCTCAGCGAATTGCCAGCAAACTGACCCTTGAACTCAAGGAGAACGAATCACGGATACGTGAAGTCCTCGAGAATTCGCTGGATGCCTCCTATAAACGCAATTTAGTCACCAATTGTTTTGAATATCTAAGTCCTGCCTTCACCCGTATTTCGGGCTATACGCCTGAAGAATTGGAGAATATGCCTGCTGAGTCAATATTTGGTATGGTCCATCCCGAGGATGCGGCTGAATTTAATCGTGTCATTTCACGCTCTGCATTAGACAGTTCCTTCACTTATAATATGCTGGAATATCGTTTCAAACACAAAAATGGCGATTACCCCTGGTTTGAAAACCGGTTTTCCGTAGTGCGTGATTCGCAGGGGAGGCCGGAGGCACTCATTGGTAGTATCAGTGATATATCCAAACGCAAAAATGCAGAGGAGGCGCTGTTTCAGGAGAAACTTCTTTTACGTACCATTATCGATAATATTCCCGATTCGATTTATTGTATGGATCTTGCCTGCCGAAAAACACTAGCAAATTCAACTGACCTTCGTTATATGGGAGCAAGGTTAGAAGCAGATGTCATAGGAAAAAATGATTTTGATTTTTACCCGTACGAAAAGGCTCTGGAATTTGTGGCTCTTGACCAGTCTGTCCTCCTCTCCGGGAAACCATTGCTGAACTCTGAAGAATCTTTGATTGATGAAAATGGAGAAAAGAAATGGTTACTCTCCTCTAAAATCCCAATGTTTGACAAAGAAGGAAAGGTGATTGGATTATTGGGGATCGGTCGGGATATTACAGATCGCAGACTGGCTGAAGAGGAGGTAAAACATAAAAATGAGGAACTCCTTAAACTCAATTTAGCAAAAGATAAATTCTTCTCAATTATTGCCCACGACTTGCGAAGCCCTTTCAACGGATTCTTAGGGCTTACCCAAATTATGGTTGAAGAATTACCTACCTTAACACCAGAAGAGCTTCGAAAAATAGCAGTCAGCATGCGTGACTCAGCGACAAATCTATACCGTTTGCTTGAGAATCTGCTCCAATGGTCCACTATGCAACAGGACAGAATCTCCTTTAATCCCCAGATAATCCATTTAAATCCCATTATTGCGGAAAGCCTGGCCATGGTGTGGCAATCTGCCCATCATAAGAAAATTGAAATCTTAAGTCTGACTTCAGGCGATTTAGTAGTTTTTGCAGACAGTAATATGCTTCAAACAATCCTCCGAAACCTTATTTCAAATAGTGTTAAATTTACAGGAAAGGGTGGCAAAATAACTATTTCGGCTCATAAATCAACAGATAACTTTATTCAAATAATGGTTAAGGATACTGGCATCGGTATGAATAGTGCCATGATTGACAACCTCTTTCACCTTGATATCAATACAAGTCGCAAAGGGACAGATGGAGAAGCCAGTACCGGATTGGGCCTGATCATCTGTAAGGATTTTGTCGAAAAACACGGAGGAAGCTTATGGGTAGAGAGTGAAGAAGGTAAAGGAAGTACATTTTATTTCACCATTCCGGAAACGAATATTTAATTTGGCCGGATTGAAACTCCTGTAATATTGAAAACCATACTTGTCCCCAAATAAATATGATAAAAATAGAAATCATCAGGGGTGATATTACCCTGCAACAGGTTGATGCGATCGTAAATGCAGCAAACCGTTCTCTGTTGGGCGGTGGCGGTGTGGATGGAGCCATTCACAGGGCTGCCGGATCGGAGCTTTTAAAGTCGTGTGAGTTACTCAACGGCTGCAATACCGGCGCAGCAAAGATTACCTCCGGATTCCTGCTACCTGCCAGATATGTTATCCATACGGTCGGACCAGTATGGCAGGATGGCAAGCATGGAGAAAAAGAGCTCTTATCCTCCTGTTATCAGCAAAGTCTTAAGCTTGCTATCGAAAACAACATCACTACCATTGCCTTTCCCAACATCAGCACCGGTGTTTATGGATTCCCGAAAAACGAAGCAGCAATCATTGCACTGGAAACAGTTCAGCAATTTCTTCGAAAGAATCCTGAAATGGAAAGGGTTGTGTTTTGTTGCTTTGACAAAGAAAACTTTACTATTTATAACAAGTTGTTAAAAAGCAATATAATGATTGAAAAAGTAATTTCAAAGAAAGATATTCAAATTGTAGCTAGGCTGGCAGGTGAGATCTGGAACGAGCATTATGTCCCAATTATTGGGCAGCAACAAGTCGATTATATGGTGTCAACCTTTCAATCTGAAGATGCGGTTGAAAACCAGATTAAAAACGAGAATTATGAATATTTCATCCTGTTTCACCTTTCAGAACCTTCCGGATACTTCGCAGTAAAGCAGACGGGAGAAGATTTATTTCTCAGTAAATTGTACTCAAAGAGAAAAGAGGAACCGGATTGGGAAAGGAGGGATTTAGGTTCATTTCCCAAAAGGCAAAAGAATCTGGCTTACAAAGGATAATTCTGACGGTCAATAAGCACAATATCAACAGCATAAAAGCCTATGAGAGATTGGGATTTATAAATGAAGGTCCAGTAATTGCCGATATAGGAGCCGGATTTGTTATGGATGATTTTAAAATGAGTTATAAGTTATAAGTGAGAAGATAAAAGTATTATAATGGAGCAGCTGTTGTTGGATGAATATTCAGTTAAGAATACTGATCTGGAAGCATTTTACTGAAAGTCAATCTGTTGAATCCTGATTCCATTAGACTCTCAGGAATATTTTCTTTTGATACAGGTAATAAAGAACTAACCATTCGAGTACTACAGAACCCATAATTACAGCCCAGGATCCTAATGGGGCGACGAGCCAGCCGGTGAAAAAATCGGAAATTCCTTCGAAATCAATAATTCGATAAGCCATGTAAATGGTGATCGAATTCATACCAATTACTTTGAAGAATAAGATAAAACAGGAGAAAATCCCCTTTATCCAACCTTTAATGTCAATAACAAAATAAAACAACGATAATAATATTGAACTAATTCCCGCAGTGAGAAGATTAAATGGTACGGTCCAGGCCGATTTAATTATTGGATAAACAGGTGAAAGAACCAGGGCTATTATCACCAGAAGTGTTCCGCCCATTGCCAAGATTGCAGCTTTTCTTTTTGGAACTGACAAACTGTCGTGCAATAGTGATCCCGCGAGTGACCCCATTAAAGTAACAGTTATTGCTGAAACGATACACAATAAACCTTCAGGATCAAAAGTGCCGCCAAATAATCTGCCAGGTAAAAACATCCGATCGATCCATGCATTAATGCCCCACTCCCTGTCTAAAAGTCCGGCACCATGACCCGGAACAGGAACTGCCAGTTGAAGAATGGCAATACCGGAAAGGATCCCGATTAGCCAGACAATACGTATCTTTATTGATTTTGTGTACAGCACAATGGTGGCAGCAAATAAATAACCTAGACCAATCTGACCGAGCACGCTTGTAAACCGAAGATGTGGAGATCCATTCTTTAAAACTCCACTGTAAAATATACCAAGCATGACCAATAAGAGAGCCCTTCTGACAATTTTGTTGAATATGATCTTGCGTTCAACTCCTTGCCCGACTCTGGCAGAAACAGCATAAGGAATTGCAACTCCGGAAATAAACATAAACAAAGGAAAAATAAGGTCTTCAAAATGAAACCCTTCCCAATTCACATGTTCCATCTGATTACCAATTAACTGAAGCCAACCCCATCGGGTCTCTTTTGCCAAGGCTTCAATCAGGCTTCCCCCACCAACAATCCAGAACATGTCAAAACCGCGCAGCACATCCAGGGATTGTAATCGCTCAACTCTCCTGGGCCTATTCTTTTGTATCGTCATTGCGTGTCTATTGTAGGATTAATGTAGATGGTTTATAGATATTCAGAAATTCTTATGCCTTCTGACCAAATAGTTTTACTCTCTAAGTTCAAATCTATAAATTTTACCGACTCCTCAAGGAAGGAATTTTGCATTAGGATTAATTTAAAAGCATTCCGTCTAATTTTTGGCTCTATTTTAAGATCGAAAAAAGAAATCAAAGTTTTAATCAGGTCAATTCGATTAACGTAATTTCAGGCAACACACCCAAACGTCCCTGATAGCCAATAAAGCCATAACCCCGGTTGACATAAAGGTATTGATTATCTTGCTGGTACAGGCCTGCCCACTGCTTATAAACATATTGAACAGGGCTCCATTTAAATCCGGGGATATCTATCCCAAATTGCATACCGTGAGTGTGGCCACTCAAAGTCAATCCGATATCTCTGTAATCGTTCCGGACTTCTGCCTCCCAGTGAGAAGGATCGTGGCTAAGCAATATTTTTACCGGAACCTTGGTATTCTCCAGACCAGCAACAGCTTTTTTCATATTCCCGTATTTGGCAAACCCTCTGGCTCCCCAGTTTTCAATTCCGATAAGTGCAATCTGTTGATTGTTCCGTTCCAATAACACATGTTCATTCACCAACAGTCTCCACCCCAAATCCGCATGGTGTTGCTTGAGCATTGCCAGATTCTCCCATTTTTCTTTTTCGGAAGGCCACGAAACATAGTCGCCATAATCGTGATTTCCCAAAACCGAGTAAATACCCATTGGAGCTTTTAATTGATTGAATATCTTCAAATAAGGAACAATTTCATCCTCCCGGTCATTTACCAGGTCGCCTGTAAATAAAATCAGGTCGGGCTTTTCGTGCATTATCGCATTCACACCCTTGGCTACGGCAGCCGGATCATCGAGACTCCCGGAATGAATATCTGAAATCTGGATAATCCGGAGTCCTTTAAATTCATCAGGCAAATTCTTTAATGGTACCTTTACCCGTATAAGCTGGTACCGATAACGATTACTTATTCCATAAACCAGGCCCGCCGTCATCACCCCTCCTAGTAGCAAAGCCGTTTGTGAAATAAACATAAACCGGCTGATAAACCTGGAACCTTCGGGCGGGTTTCCTAAGGGATGATTTTTAAACGAAAAAAGGAAGCTGACCAGATTGGGAATAATCAGAAGAATATCAGCCAACAACATGATTACTGCAACAAGCAGTTTTCCGATAAAGATCCCAATAAAAATATTCACGAAATACTTTAAAGAAATCGATGGCCAGGCACTTCTTCCATAATGTGATAAAGCAAAAAGGCTCCAAAATGCTGAAAGCGACAAAATAACATAAAGCAAAAACAACCAACCGTGTAAACTGTCATTTGTCTGCCGTATAACATTCCGAACAGCAACAAAGGAATAATATTCAACGACAAGTACAAAAAAGCCTATAATCAAAATTTGTTTGCTAATCATGCTTTAATTTCTTTGCGGGATTATTCAATTCCATATTTTCGTTTTTACTTAAGTTGAGGATTAACACGATTTTTGTAGAAACTTTCCAGAATAACAAAGCGGGGACGGAAATGGTTGTCTATTGCGAAAGAAAGAATTCAGGTAAAGTGCCAGTACTCCCAATAAAAGTTAATCCCGAAAATCGGGATAAATTGTAAAAAACAGCCAAATTTTTAGTTTCCACCGAAGAAATGCTTAAATTTAAAAATTCTCTTTCCCAAACCTCCTATTTTTCAACAATAAAAACTATTTCCACTACAAAACACCCCGTTCCCATCTCCTTTTCCTAACAAGAGAGACACTTCTGGCTATTTTATTGCAATAATCAAGGTGCCATTCAACCTGACTTTTATCATTTTAACCTGTTTGCTGTAATTCAATCTGACAATAAAATCCGCCAATTAATCATTTCGGAACCTTATCCTCCCCTATTTTTTTAACGAAGGCCATTTCATAGCTTTTTCGGGAAATTTTAATGGTTGCCATGTTGTTCAACGCCCATCGGGTTAAAGAATGAAGATGGGGAAGCAGGGATTTTCCGGTGGGTGTCAATTCATACTCGACTTTAGGTGGAATCTGCGGGAAAACGGTCCGTTTAACCAATCCGTCGGCTTCAAGAGACTTCAGGGTCACCGTAAGCATTTTCTGCGATATGTTGGTAATGTACCTGTTCAACTCGTTAAATCGCAAAACTACGCCGTCTTCAAGTACCATCAATACCAATAGAGACCATTTATCCCCAATTCGGTCCAGAACATTCCGCACTGGACATTCTTCGATATTACCATATTTCTTCAATATATTTTCATCCATATTCCACTGGTTTATAGCATTTCTAACCTTAACGTTAGTTTCGAACGTCAATGAAAGTTCTTGTTTTTCACAAATCTCCTCTCTATCTTTGACTAACCAAAAGTAAGTATAAAACTTTTAGTAAGCAATAATAGTACATTAGTATCACAATTAATAATTTAAAATGAGAGATTTATGTTGAAAATTGGAATAACAGGGGCAACCGGTCAGCTTGGTCGGATAGTAGTGGCTAAGTTAAAAGAGAAGATCGGATCAGATGGTATCGTTGCACTGGTGCGTTCGACCCCAAAGGGGGTGGAGCTGGGTATTGAGTGCCGCGAGTTTGATTACGACCGGCAGGAAAATCTCGTCAATGCTCTGCAGGGGCTTGATAACTTGTTGCTGATATCAGGTAATGAGCTGGGAAAACGTGCATTACAACATGGGAATGTTATTGAAGCAGCTAAAAAAGCGAAAGTCAGATGGATTGTTTATACTAGCCTGCTTCATGCAGATCAATCATCCTTGAGTCTCGCTCCGGAACATCTGGCGACTGAAACTCAATTAAAGCAATCGGGGATTCCCTATACCATTTTGCGGAATGCATGGTATACCGAAAACTATACCGGTTCCGTGCAAGGTGCATTAGCCGGAGGAGCATTTATCGGGAGTGCCGGTGAAGGAAGGATCTCATCGGCAGCACGGGCTGACTTTGCTGAGGCTGCCGTTGCTGTGCTGACAGGTGAAGGACACCTTGGAAAGACCTATGAACTTGCCGGGGATGATTCCTTTAGCCTGACTGAGCTCGCGTCGGAGATTTCGAAACAATCGGGAAAGGATATTCCTTATAAGAACCTGCCCGAATCCGACTATGCAGCCATACTCAAAAGTTTCGGATTGCCAGTACTATTTGCCGATGCGATTGCCAGCTGGGACATTGGAGCATCTAAAGGCGATTTGCTGAATAAAGGTCATCAGCTATCAGAGCTGATCGGCCGGCCAACAACACCACTGAAACAGTCGGTTTCAGAGACGTTGGGTAGTTTATAAATATTAACCTCTGTTACAAAGTATAAAAGTGCCCGGAATCTTGTATTTTGGGCACTTTTATTGAGCAAAACAACCAGCAACCAAGGCACCTTATTTTTCCCTCTCGAGTCAGAATCAACTTCATTTTTTATATCAACCAAAATTCAGATCGATTTTAATGTTATAAAACGTATTTCTCCCTCCATCAAGCATTATTTCCAGACCTTTTTGAATATCCTGAAAGAAACATCATGTGAATATCACAAACAGAATCAATATTTTTGACAAAAAAGTTATACATCTGGTCATTTTTCGTTAGGAGTGTCAAATAACCAAAATTAAGCAGGTTCTAATTCCTTTAAATTGGAAACGATCAAGAGTACATTTAGATTTAATATTTTACTCTGTAAAGTTTACGGTATGAAAAATTACATTTCTTAAAAAAACGGCTAAATGAAAAACACATTTTTTCTATTCCTTTTTTTTATCTCCTTGTTCGGAAACCTAACATACGCTCAGAACCAAACCTTGTGGTACCAACAATCAGCCAAAAACTGGAATGAGGCACTGCCATTGGGAAATGGTCACCTTGGAGCTATGATTTTTGGAGATGTGGATAAGGAATCAATTCCGCTGAATATTAATACATTCTGGGCCGGTTCTCCTCATAATTATTCTGTTGCTGGGGCATTTAAGAATTTGCCCGAAATCCGCCGGCTGCTCTTTAGCGGTCAGGAGATGAAGGCAACTGAATTGGCGGGGAACACTTTCATGGGCAGTCCCGCTTATGAAGCGGCTTATCAACCTTTAGGAGAACTCCATCTAACATCCTCACTAATTCCTGATAATGAATACTATAAAAGATCTCTTGACCTTAATAAAGGGATAGCTACGGTTATTTTCAGAAATCAAGGAGTCACATTTAAAAGGGAATACTTCGTCTCCAACCCTGATCGTTTGTTGGTGATTCACCTGACTGCAGATAAACCGGGACAAATAACCCTTGATTTAAATTTAACCAGTGAATTTCCGAACAGTACAAGGATTGAAGGAGGAAATCGCCTGATTATGGAGGGAAGATGGCAGGACGATGGGAAAAGTAAAGACTGGACTCCCGTTTGGAGGGATCCGGGAATCCGTTTTGAAACAGCTCTGCAGGTACGGAATAAAAGTGGAAAAGTTAAAGGAAATAAAAATGGTATTCAAGTTTTAAAAGCTGATGAGGTTACCCTATTTCTGGCGGCGGGAACAAGTTTTATCAATTACCAGGATATATCGGGAAATCCTTCAGCTAATTGGCCAAAAGAACTCGATGCAGCATTAAATAAAAAATTTACCACTATTCGTGATTGTCATATCCGTGATTTCTCCGGACTAATGAAAAGGGTTGATCTTCGGATAAATAATCCCGGAACTTTGGATCCTTTACCCACTGATAAACGTTTAAAAGCCGTAAAAAACGGGAAGGATGATCCCGGACTTGCAGCTCTTTACTTTCAATTTGGCAGATATCTTCTTGCAGCGTGCTCAAGACCAGGTTCTCAGCCGGCCAATCTTCAGGGAATCTGGAATAAAGAGACTTCGCCGGGATGGGGAAGTAAGTACACAACGAATATAAATCTGGAGATGAATTACTGGCCGGCAGAAGTAACCAATTTATCGGAGTGTAGTTTACCGGTCTTTGATCTGATTGATGATCTGATGAAAACTGGGGGAATGGTTGCCAAAGATTATTATAACTGCAGAGGCTGGGTTCTACATCATAACACGGATATCTGGCGCGGGGCAGCCCCGGTGGATGGAGCATGGGGTATCTGGCCTATGGGGGCCGCCTGGCTGGTCAGGCATTCCTGGGAACACTACCTTTTTACCAAAGATAAATATTTCCTTGAAACTCATGCATGGCCTCAAATGAAGGGAGCTGCCCGTTTCCTTCTCGATTTTCTGGTTGAAGCTCCAAAAGGAACCCCAATGGAAGGAAAACTAATGACCTGCCCATCCAATTCCCCTGAAAACGGATATGATCTGAAGGACGGTTCTCTGGTAGGTCTCACCTATGGTGCCACAATGGACCTCGAAATAATCACGGACCTTTTCAGAAATTGCCTGACAGCGATCAATGAACTGGGAAAGAAGGATCAGCCATTCGAGCCGGAATTTCGCACTGAGATTGAATCAGCATTGCTCAACCTGGCCCCGTTTCAGATCAATCCCAAAACCGGAAGATTGCAGGAGTGGATTGGAGATTTCAAGGAGCATGAATTAGGTCATCGTCATTTATCGCATCTCTATGGCTTATATCCGGCTTCGGTCATTACTCCCGATGTTGCTCCTGAACTTGCAGCTGCGGCACAAAAAAGCCTTGAATTCCGGGTAGCAAACGGCAGTGGAAGTACTGGCTGGAGCCGGGCATGGTTGATTTCACTATTTGCAAGGCTTTCAAAGGGTGATGAGGCATATAGACACGTGAAAAGATTGTTGTCAGAGTTTACTTTGCCCAATCTGTTTGACGATGGCCCGCCTTTTCAGATAGATGGAAATTTTGGAGGGACTGCAGGAATTGCTGAGATGCTCCTGCAGTCACATAACGGTGTTATCTCCCTGCTTCCTGCATTACCTAATGCCTGGGCTGAAGGTAAAGTTATCGGATTGCGAGCTCGGGGAGGATTTGAAGTAGCCATGCAATGGAAAAAACATCAGCTAACTAAGACATCCATATATTCTATAAAAGGTGGAACCTGTGAAGTCAGTTATGGTTCAAAGCGGAAAATAATAACATTAAATCCAGGAGAGCATTTACCGATTAAATTTGAATAGGGATCTGAATAACATACCCCCTGATTTTCTTACCGACCATACCGATTCTTGATAATCTGCATACCTGATTAATACAATATTATTAATCAGGCAAGAAGAAAAAAATTATCAATATATGTCAAGAAATTCGATGTTAAATAACAAAGTCTGGCTTAATTGAATAGTAAACATGTTAGAAAGGTTGAATCAGCCAATATGCAAAAACTGAAAATGCCAAACGTTTTACTTCCGAACGAAATCAAATTAGATAATTTGACATCAGGCTGTTTCCTGTATTCTCCTGACAATAAGCTGAAAATCACATAAAATCCAACTGGATTTAGTATCTTCAAATAAAATTTTAAATGGAATTAAGGAGTTGAAGGTGAAATTATTTTTTATATTTGCACCCTCAATCGGGGGATTAGCTCAGTTGGCTAGAGCGTTTGACTGGCAGTCAAAAGGTCATCGGTTCGATTCCGATATTCTCCACTTGAAAATCAAAGGGTTGCAAATCAAATGGCAGCTCTTTTTTTGTATAAACAAAATATAAGAGTATTCCTCGATCCCTATTTTATGATCGACATTATGTCTAATCCTTTTTGAATCTTTTTCAATAAGAATTGATCACAGGAGCACCCTTAATCTATCAAATCGGGTATAGATTAAGGGTGCTATATTAGGAGGTATTTAATTTACACCAAACTTATTTAGCTGCAGTAACGGCTGCTTTTTCCTCCTCAAACTGATAGAGTACTGTTGACAGATATCGTTCACCAGTATCACACATAATTGTAATGATCTTTTTACCTTTGTTTTCGGGTCTTTTGGCAACCTGTAGCGCAGCATAGGCTATTGCTCCGGAGGAAATTCCTACCAGAAGTCCTTCAGTTCTGGCTAATTCGCGGCTGGTTTGAATGGCCTGATCATTAGTAACGGTTATAATCTCGTCAATGACAGAAACGTTCAGAATATCCGGTACGAAACCGGCGCCGATCCCCTGGATCTTGTGAGGTCCGGGATTTCCACCGGAAAGAACCGGAGAATCAGTTGGTTCAACCGCGATTATCTGGACACCAGGTTTTCTGGCTTTGAGTATTTCGCCTACACCGGTTATGGTTCCACCTGTACCGACGCCTGAAACAAAAATATCCACCTCACCATCGGTATCTCTCCAGATCTCCTCTGCAGTAGTTTTACGATGGATTTCAGGGTTTGCCAGATTTTTAAACTGTTGAGGAAGGAAGGAATTCGGAGTAACCTCAGCTAGTTCAGTGGCTCTGCGTATTGCCCCTTTCATCCCTTCACTTCCCGGTGTGAGGACTAATTCAGCGCCCAATGCTTTCAATATATTTCTTCTTTCATGGCTAAAGGTCTCAGGCAACAAAATGATCAACCGATATCCTTTGGCTGCGGCGACAAATGCGAGCGCAATACCCGTGTTTCCGCTGGTAGGTTCAATAATCACAGAATCTTTATTCAGCAATCCCTGCTTTTCTGCGGCATCAATCATCGCAAAACCAATGCGATCTTTTACACTTCCGGCAGGATTAAAAAATTCGAGTTTCCCGATAATCGTGGCTTCAAGGTTATGTTGCTTATTGAAGTTCGAGAATTCAAGCAGGGGAGTATTCCCAATTAAATCGGTAAGATTGGATGCAATTTTTGTCATGGCTTTCTTTTTTATTTTATGATACAAATTTGGCCGAATAAAACGGGTATGACAATCCCATAAAATGCGTATTTTTTAATACCCTCTTTATGGTATAGGCAAATTCGGCAGGGTTTTTAATTTTGCATGAATTGGGAATTTAACGTTGAATCCATTAATATTGTGTCGTTGACAATCAAAAAAATGAAAAACGAATCAGTTTTGCACTTACGTCGGATTCAACCGACCGATAATCAATCATTAGCGAAAATAATCCGCTCTTCCCTGGCCGAATTTGGAGCCGATCATCCGGGAACTGTTTTTTTTGATCCAACCACAGATGCGCTGTATGAGCTTTTCAGGGAAGAGCGCTCGGCATACTTTGTTGCTGAATATAACAGACAAATCGTTGGTGGCGGCGGTATTTTTCCAACCAGGGGGTTGCCAGCGGATACGTGTGAGTTGGTAAAGATGTATTTGATCCCTGAAGTCCGGGGCAAAAGATTTGGCAGTTCAATAATCCGGCAATGCCTGAAAGCTGCCGCAGACATAGGTTTTGGCAGGATATATCTCGAATCGATGCCTGAACTCAAACAGGCCTTGAAGGTCTATGAAAAGTTCGGATTTGAATACTTAACCGCGCCCCTCGGAAATACAGGTCATTTTGGGTGTGATCTCTGGATGCTCAGGCAACTGTGAATCTGATGACGCACTCAGGTGTTTCCCTCCCAGAAATAAGTGGAATGATTTAATGTCGCAATTATGTCTTTCCATATCTGAGATAATCAATTCGTATTAACATTAGAAATTGACCATTATTCATTGACAATTACCTGGATTGCCTGGAACGAATAAATAATCATAAAACTCAGATATCATATGCCTGAATTAAGCAGAAAATTAGCAAATTTTACGGACTCAGTCATTCGCAGAATGACCAGAATTGCGAACCAGCATGGAGCAGTAAACCTGTCTCAGGGTTTTCCGGATTTCGATCCGCCGCAAGCTCTGAAGGAGGCATTGCAGAAGGTCGCAGGCGGAAATATCCACCAATATGCAGTTACCTGGGGGGCGGCTAATTTCAGAGAGGCACTTGCCCGAAAACAATCGAGGTTTATGGGTTTTGAGATCAATCCGGAGACCCAGGTTGCAGTAACCTGTGGCAGTACAGAAGCGATGATTGCTGCCATGATGGCCGTATGTAATCCGGGAGATAAGGTGATCGTATTTTCACCTTTTTATGAAAATTATACCGCCGATGCTATCCTTTCGGGTGCAGAGCCGATTTATGTGCACCTTAAACCACCTCATTACCATTTTGATGTAAATGAATTGGAGTCGGCGTTCAGACAAAATCCAAAAGCACTGATCTTATGTAATCCGTCAAATCCAAGCGGCAAAGTTTACACGCGCGTAGAACTTCAGATTATTGCCGGTTTGGCCATTAAATACGATGTCTTTGTGATTACAGATGAGGTGTATGAACATATTGTGTATGAACCAAACCATCATATTTACATCTCTTCTCTGCCTGGTATGTTTGAAAGAACTATTTCGTGCAGTTCGCTTTCAAAAACGTATTCAATTACGGGGTGGCGCCTGGGATATGTTATTGCACCCTCCGACATTATCGACGGGGTGCGTAAAGTTCACGATTTCCTGACGGTAGGGGCAGCAGCCCCTTTACAGGAAGCTGCGGTTATTGCGTTAAACTTTGGAGAAGAATATTATATCGGTTTGCAGAAGTCATACACCGAAAAGAAAGATCTTTTTCTGAACGGGCTCGATCAGTTGGGTTTGAAATATACTGCTCCCCAGGGAGCTTATTATGTAATGGTCGATATCTCGGAGTTTGGGGCGACCAATGATATTGAATTTTGCGAATGGATGGCCAGCGAGGTTGGAGTTGCTGCGGTACCCGGGTCCAGCTTCTTTCAGGAAGAGGTCCATCATCTTATCCGGTTTCATTTTGCAAAAAATGAAGCGACACTCACCCGAGCGCTGACAGCCTTGGGAAAACTTAGGGATAAGGCAAGAGATAAAGTATGGACCAAATGAAGCCGTTATGCCGCTGATCCGGGGGGATAAAAAAAAGCTGACAGATTTTGCATCTGTCAGCTTTTTTTATTTTTAAGCGCAACCTCTATGTTAAAATCCGGTTTATTTGCCTCCTTCAGCTAAAGGATTGGATAAACGAGGTGCGACTTTTTATTTGGTTCCTACGGCACTTGACAGATTCCCAAACATGTAAGTTATTGAAAATTCGAGAGTTGTAATTTTGAGTGAACCGTTTATTACAGAAGTATAAGGTTTGAACCACATGTTCCTAAGCCCGTAATTATAATTAACGCTGTAAATCATCTTGCCGATTTCAAATCCTGCTCCTGCTCCGACTCCATAATCTGCTTTAGCCAGTGTGCCGTGAGAGTAGATATCCTGAATTGGGACATACTCATTAAGACCACCGCTGCTAATGATCTGTGGATTTTTGACCGATCCGCCTAAGCCAAGGCCAACATAAGGACCTGCCTGAACAAGGAATTTGAATTTGCTGGAAAATGGAATTTTATAGGCCAGGTTCAACGGGATATCAAAGTAACTTAACTTTGCCTTACCATTGAGATAGGATGCATTCCCAAGCTGATCATTCGTAACATTCTGCAAATTGTAACCTTTAAGCGAATAAAGCAGTCCGGTGTTCAGGTAAAGATTCTTTTGCAACTTAAAATCAATGACAGGGCCTAAGTGAAATCCGACTAAAGATTGCGGCGAATAATTTATATCAGCCAAAGACATTGACATATTGGATACATTTACACCTCCTTTAACGCCAATCATTTGTGCATTAGCAATTTGCACTAATAAAGTAAAAGCAATTGCATAAATCAGTTTTGTTTTCATTCAATCGATAAAATTAATTTTGCCTACTCTTAAGTTTTTCAGCATTCACTCCCTACCAGGTAGGTGCCGCACTTCTCCTATTCATAGGACAGTAAGGGGGCAAAGATAAAATATTTTTTGTTCTTCATGCCAAATCCTGAAAGAACTCTTTTACTTATCGGAAACAGCGCCCCAAATGTACACATTAAACTTATCTTATATGTAATATTCAATATTATCAATCCAGCCCGCTTTGATGGCCAACATGATTAATTCTGAGGCATTTGAAACCTCAACTTTCCTGAAGATATTTTTGCGGTGTGTATTTACCGTATGGTAACTTATATTTCGCTTTGAAGCAATCTCTTTGGTAGTCAAACCGTCAGCTATCAGTTTGACAATCTCAATTTCAGAAGGTGTCAGTGTTTTGGGATCCTCAGCAACATATTTTGTTTCGCTGATATCGAGGAAAAGGTCAAGAATTTCATCGGAATAAAATTTCCGTGATTTCAGCGTCGATTCTATAGCCGAAAAAATTTCGTCCTTCTCGGCTGTTTTATAAATAATATTTTTAATCCCCGATTTGGTCAGTTCAGCAAACTCCTGCTTGCTGATCGTATTGGTCAGAATAAGTATTGAAACCTGGGGGTACTTTTGCCGGATGACTTTCAGATCATCAAGCCCATCGTAATCAATATTTACATAATCGGTAATCAGTAGGTCTGCAGAGCCACTCTCGAGGAACCTTAAAAGGTCATGCTTAGTTGCAGCAATCCCTGTAATCGAAAGGTTTTGTTCTGCCTGAATCAATGACCTCAAAGCTTCTACAACCAGAAACTGGGAATCTGCAATAATTACCTTATTTATCTTTTCCATCGCTTTTATTCATGTCTTAAACGAAAGATTAAGCTCACTTATATTTGAAGAATCTTAAGGGTCGCAAGATAAATAAAATCAGCCAATTTTTACAGAAGTCATAGAGAGTGAACCCATCACCGTTTTATCATTAAAAAAAGTTACCTGCTCATTTTCCTCTTTTAAGGCGAGGGTATAGAGTAAGGGAAGATAATGTTCGGGAGTAGGTACAGCCATTTGGATTTCCCTGCCAAGCAACATGTAGTTTATCAGCTCTTTATGGTTGTTGTACAGGATATGTTGTTTTATTTTGTCATTTGCGTGGATTGCCCAGTCGAAACCATATTCCGGTTCATCGACCTTATCCCAGGCTACCATTCGGAGATTGTGCACAATATTCCCGCTCCCGATGATCAGCACCCCTTTATTCCTTAAGGAGGAGAGTTCCTTCGCCAGATCATAATGGAACTGGGGAGACTGATTATAGTCAAGACTCATCTCAATGACCGGGATGTCTGCTTTGGGAAAAATATTGCGGATTACACTCCATGCACCATGATCCAGTCCCCATTTTTCATCGAGTTCCACCGTGGTTTTCTTTAAGGTGTTTCTGGTCAGATAGGCGAGCTCTGGACTGCCTGGAGCCGGATATTGAACCTCAAATAATTGTCTTGGGAATCCTCCGAAATCATGAATTGTCGGGGGTTTTGTCATAGCGGTTACAAAAGTTCCGTTCGTCTCCCAATGGGCCGATATACACAGAATAGCTTTAGGGCGGGGAATCGATTCCCCGAGTTTCCGCCAGGATTGTACAAATTCATTCTCTTCGATGGCATACATAGGGCTTCCGTGTCCGACAAAAAGTACAGGCATTCGTTCACTATTTTCAGAGGAGGAGCTTAAATCTTTCAATGTATTGTTATCCATGATGTTAAAAGCTATTGGGAACAGCATTGCCGACCGCATAAAAGATCGTCTGTTCATGATAAAGTTATTTGTTCTATAAAGATTAATGAATGGTAAAAAACTTTCCGTGCAACGAACAAATTATTGATTTGCAGCTGGCTTTTGGAGGCTGGCTATATGGCCTGCATTTAATAGGCTTTGATGCCCAATATTGTCCGGAAGATACCACAAAATCGCGGTATAAGTCTGCCAGAGGGCAGTTGCATAAGTAAAAAAAACTTATTGACCATGGATGCTTTTGTTACAGTGCCAGCATACAGACTTTAGAGGAACAGAAATCACTAACACCTGCCTGATCCGGCAAGGTTAGTGATTTCGGATATCAGTCAGAATAATTATTCCGCTTTTTTTGCCAGTTCAATATCGCAGTTGATCTTCACCTCTTCGCCGACAAGTACACCGCCTGTTTCAAGGGCTGCATTCCAGGTTAAACCCCAATCCTTCCGGTTGATTTTTCCGGTGATGGAAAACCCTGCCTTTACATTTCCCCATGGATCAGCATTTACACCCCCGAATTCAACAGATAAAGTAGTTGAATTTGTCACCCCTTTGATGGTCAGGTTGCCGGTGAGCTCATATAAATCATCACCCAGATCTTTTAACCCTTTACCAGTAAAGGTGATCTTCGGAAAGTTTTCTACATCGAAGAAATCGCCGCTTTTCAAATGCCCGTCCCTGTCGGCAATTTCCGTATCAACCGAGGCGGTATTTAAAGAGAATGAGATTACTGATTTGGAGAAGTCATTTCCAACAGTTGAGACTTCGCCTTCAAATTCCCTGAAACTCCCTAAAACGTTTGAAATCATCAGATGTTTTACTTTGAATCCGATCTTGCTGTGAGTTGGGTCAATTGCCCATTTTGTTGTTTCCTGTGTGCTCATAAGAATTGTTTTTATTTGTTTTTTGAATTTGATTTATTTCCAATGTTTTGATAATGCAAAGGTGCACCGATCAGGGGAGTCGATGGTAACAGTTTTCAGAAAGGTTGTGGTATATTTAGGAAATAATGTTTTTGGTCATTTCCCTGAACCGGCTTGGAGTTATTTCCATCTTGGTATGAAAGACCCGGGTGAAGTACGATTTTTCGTTGTATCCCAGTTCAAATCCGATTTCAGAAACCGTTTTATCGGTATATAACAACATCCTCTTGGCCTCAATCAATTTCCGGGTTTCTATAATTTCAGACACACTTTTACGAAAGTTATTCTGGCAGACGATATTCAGGTTCCGTTCCGACATATTCAGCTTATTGGCATAAAAGGAGACTCCCTCATTGCGGTGGTAGTTTTCTTCGAGGATTTTAAGGAAGTTATTGAAAGTCACTACCTGAGAAGCTTTTACTACATTTTCTGCTGGTGAGTTTCTTTTCCGTTCTGCATCAATCATGGCCACAAGCCCGCTGAGCAGGTAACGTATGGTAGTATGGTCAATAAATTCCTGAGCGTATTCACCGTTGATTATCTGGCACAGGTTGGTAAAACGATTGATACAGTGACCCATGGAGAGGGGGATGTTGGTTGAGGTAAAGAAATTGGAATAGAAGCTAAGTTTGGAATCGGGGATAAAGGCAGTTTTATAGTTGATAACCCATCCCCGTAAATCGTGTCCAGGCACTAATTTGTGCATCTTTCCCATGGAAACATAACAGGCAACCGGAGCTTCGAGAATCTCCTTTTTAAAATCGATATAATGTTCCAGACTACCCTGAGTCACAATAATGAGTTCTTCAAAATCATGAAAATGAGCATCATAAGTTCTTGAGCGAATATCTTCAACGAGCTCTTTGGTCAGTTCAAATATGCGAAACGGCTTCTCCATTTATTTTTCAGCAACCAGATTATCAATCAGATCATTAAATTCCTGTTTAAATTCTTCGTAGAACTTACCGGTAGCAGGACCACTGAAGCCGGTATGGACTTTGCGAACAATCCCATTTTTGTCGATAAACAGTGTCGTTGGGAAAGCTGCGATTCCATTTAAGGCTGGCAAAGCTTGTGAAGCCGATTCCGGGCTTGATTTTCCGGCAAAAAGAATTTCGTAATCGATGCCCAGGCGGTTCTTCAGGGCTGTCAATGATCTCCTGGCAGATTCAAAATCGTCTTTACGCTCAAACCCCAATCCTATAATTTCGATACCGCGCTGATGGTTTGTTTTGTACCACGAAGATAAAAATGTATTCTCATCCAGGCAGTTAGGACACCAGCTACCCAGAATAGTGACGATTACGACCTTCCCCTGATATTTAGGATTTGAAAGTGAAACCTGTTTTCCTTCGAGATTTGGGAACGTAAATGCCACGGTTGAAAAGCCTTCTCTAAGGTGAGATGCCGAATAGGGATCTGGTAAGCTCGCTTTAGGATTGCGCTTTCCTTCAATCTTTGAGGTTTGGCGAAGTGTGACAAATTCACCGGTGAAGGTACTGTCATTCAAAAACTCCCCTTTAACCAGGTAGGGAGTCGACCCTCCAAAAGCCGACAACGAAAATTTTTTCCCGTGAATAACTCCCTCAAAGAACCGGTAATCGCCCGTCTCCTCGAGGATTGTTCCGGTGAGGGAGGCCACTTTTTGTGTGAAATTTCCCACTGCTTTTAAGGTAATTCCTGACGAGACAATCTTCATATCCCAGGTACCATCGAGAGAAACAGACGGAGGTTCACTGTTTGCCTGGAAGCGGGAGTGATTTCCATATTCCGCCCTGAACGGGACCTTTGTTATTCTCCCGTTAACCGCTGTTTTGATAAAATTCCCCGCCAGGGTGTTTTTAGCCAGCTTTCCTTTCAGCACTACATCATAAAGATCTATCGCGATTGAAACAGAATCATTGCTAAAAGTGACTTTATTGATCTTGAACCGATCTTCACCATTAATCAGGAATACTGTGGTACTGTCAACGCCTTTACCTTTGACTTCAAAAACAAAAGGAATCTCGTTTCCCGGCAAAATAAAAACTCCTCTCCACAAACCTTTCCTAAAGGGGTCAGTTCTGTTTTGACAGGAGATGATTAATGATGCCAAAAGGGATATTGCAACAAGAAAGATCGTCCGTATATTCCTCATATCATGAGCATTAAAGATTAAAAGAATTAGAATCACTACGGCCTTTGGGCGGAAAAGGGACCCAGGAAGTTGTTTTTTTGGGGCTTCTTCCCGTCGCACTAATTAAGCGATCGAAAAGTACAAATTTTTCTTCAATAAGCGATCTGCAATGTTATCGGGGATAATAGCGTAGCGCCTTGAATCCTACCAATTGCTTTTTATTTTCATCCCAAAGCCTTAATTTGAGGGAACGAAGGCTCGAGAAGAAGGTAACCGGCTTTATTTCCTGAAATACTGTATTTTCCTTGTAACAGGCCGGCAGTTTATAATTGGGTATTTTGGGACTCAGGTGATGGATATGGTGAAATCCGATATTTCCTGTAAACCATTGCAATACGATGGGAAGTTTGAAGTAGGAGCTTCCTCCTAGAGCAATTTCCTTGTAATTCCACTCCTGTGCACGCTTCCAAACCACATTTTCATACTGATGCTGGACATAAAAAAGCCAGACCCCATGTACCGAGGCGATGTAGAGTACCGGTAACTGAATTAAAAGATAGGTTTTCCAACCCAGTCCCCAGATAGCCAAAAGGATTGCCACGATCAGGGCCAGATTATTCAGGTGTAGGTAAATGTGCTCCTTTCGGCTCATGGTTTTTTTGGGTAAACGGTTTTGAAACACAAAAACCAGGAATGGAGCGATCCCCAGCAGGAAGACTGGATGACGATAAAAACGGTAACTAAATTTTTCCCATCGTGTCAGTTTCAGGTACTCTTCTATCGTGAGTGTTTTGACATCTCCCACACCACGTTTATCCAGATTTCCCACGGTGGCATGGTGCTCCTTGTGGTCATGTGTCCATTTATGATAAGGTGTAAATGTGATAATTCCGGTAACGATTCCAACGATCCTGCTAAGCAATTTGGACTTAAAAAATGATCCATGACCACAATCGTGAAAAATAATAAAGATCCTGACCATAAATCCTGCTGCAAAAACAGATAGAAACAGCGTAAGCAGATAAGAGACTTTCAGACTCCAAACCATTGCTCCCCAAAGCAAAAAATAGGGAATTACCGAATTGGCAATTTGCCACCAGCTCCTTACCGGGTCTGAAAAATTGTATTTGGAGACAATTTCTATCCACGATGGAGAGCTATTTGAGTTGATATTTTCAGTATTCATTGGTTTCTATTTTATTATTGAGACTTCGGAAAAATTAATTACCCGGAATAGTTTTTGGAAATCCAGTCAGACAGGGAAGGATACCAACAAAGGTAATGTCTGAGCGGGCATTTTGTTCAATGTTGTTGTAAATATTTGAACAAAACAACTTGCTTTTGACCTGAATTATTTGGATATTGCGCTGTATTTAAAGCAGATCATGAATAAATTCTAAACTACTATTCTAATCTTTTACCGAATGAAGAAGATAGCAATTTTTTGTGATGGCACCTGGAATACTCCCGACGAACGGATAGACGGGAAGCTCTGTCAGACAAATGTAGTCAAAATGGCCAGTGCGCTTTCAGCTGCTTCAGAGGACGGGATTTCCCAATTACTCTATTATGATTCCGGTATCGGAACAGAGGGGGATGAACTCACAAGGGTTTATGATGGTGCCACAGGGACGGGTATTTCTGAGAATATATTGCAAGCCTATCGGTTTATCATTGCAAACTTCGAAAGAGGTGATGAATTATATCTTTTCGGATTTAGCCGCGGTGCTTTTACGGTTCGCAGCCTGGCTGGGCTGATCAGAAACTCAGGAATATTAAAACTGGCGAACCTGGACCAGATTCCAAAAGCATATCGTCTGTACCGGTCCAGAAAACCGGAACACCAACCCCGTGAGGTTGAAGCCACACTTTTCCGCAAAACTTATGCTGTTGAAGAGACTACAACAATAAAATTTATAGGCGTTTGGGATACGGTCGGAGCCCTGGGTAACCCGTTGTTTCTGAATGGGGTTGTAAGCAAACGAAACGGATTCCATGATACCGATTTATCGACCAAGGTAAGTTATGCTTATCAGGCACTTGCCATCGATGAGAAACGGAAAAATTTTCAAGCGACTTTATGGCATCAGCAAGAAGGCTCCGGAGATCAGGTGCTGGAACAGGTCTGGTTCCCGGGTGTACATAGCGATATTGGTGGCGGATACCTTGAACATGGGCTGTCAGATATTACTTTGGCCTGGATGCTCGAAAAGGCTCAAAACTGCCGTTTGAAGTTTGAACCGATTCCAATGAATCCTGAGGCTATGGCCATGAAGCATGAATCATACCGCGGTTTTTACAGACTGCGGCCACCCTATTTCAGGCCTATAGACCTTGTTTTGCCAGGAAGAGGGAATACCAATGAATCGTTGCATCCGTCAGTCATCGAACGGTATAAAAATGATTATACCTACAGGCCAGAGAATTTAAAAGGCTATTTTAACCGTCAATCAATTGTTTGAAACTTACAGAATCAGTCGGATTAGACTTTGCTCAATATTCAAACATTTCATCAGGTTTCGGGAGCGTGCCCCCGATGAGTTTTGGGTGTTTCCCTCTGGGATTTTAAAGATATCAGCAAATGGAATTAAAAAGAAATCTATTGAAGGTCAGCGAAAAATCACGATTCCGGATTATTCTTGGCGTTGGATTCTTAATCCTTGCCGTAGCATGGGTTGTTGGCAGAACAGTGGAAAACCAAGATATCCGTCTGATTGACTGGATTTATTCGTTCCTTTTTGTAAGCTTTGGAATAATCTATACCACCGAGGGTGTTGGCATTGCGTTTCCGGGTCTATTTTGGAAAGCCTTTGTAGCAATTGATGAAATTCAGATAAGCCTTAAACCCGGTATTTTTAGTGAAGCCCGGAATGTTTACTGGAATGATATTTTATCCGTTGAATATAATCCCCTTAACTTTAAATTCACTAAAATGGATCATGGTTATATGATTTTAAAACTTTCAGGGATGGATTATGCGCTGATTCAGGAAATTAAGAAAATCATTGAAGATATCGCACATGAAAAGGGAATCCTGATCTCATCCTAATGCATCGCCTTAATCCTGGAAACCAAAAGGGTAATGCAAAACCCGAAGATTCCGATCACGGCAAAAGAGTAGCGTAACCCCGCGGCAGCCGAGATATAACCAATCAGGGGAGGCCCCATCAGAAATCCAAGATAACTTACACTCGAGACGGTGGCCAGGGCAATCCCCGGGGCAATAGTGGCATGTCTCCCGGCGGCACTGTAAACCGATGGAACGATGCTCGAGACCCCAAGTCCTACCATCATAAATGCAATGGTTGAGGGGATCAGATAGGGGAATAAAACAGAGATTAGAAGTCCAGTGGAAATCAGGATACCGCTCACCTGGAGCAAAAGTTTTCTGCCGAACTTTAAAACGACATTGTCAGCCATAAATCTTCCGGTTGCCATAGTGATCATAAATGAGGTATATCCAAGGATTACCAGAGCATGCGGTGCTTTGACCACATCTTTAAAATAGATCCCACTCCAGTCGAACATCGCTCCTTCACTCGCCATACTGCAAAACCCAATAATGCCCAATTGAACCAATCCGCTGTCGGGTTTCGAAAATAATCGCTTTTTCGGAGTTGCCGTTTTGGGAATTCCTGACTTCCCCGGAATCAGGTTTCTGTAATTCAGCGAGGCGATTGTAAGAACGATTCCGGCGACGAGCCAAAAATGGAAATAGGGAGCAATTTTAAGGTTGATCATTGCCAATCCGACGAGTGCACCCGTAAAACCTGCGATACTCCAACCACCGTGAAAGGCGGCCATGATAGGCCTCTTGTAGATTTTCTCGGTGGCAACACCTTGTGTATTAATTGAAATATTGCACATATTTCCAAAAATACCGAATAGGAAGAGGCCAATTGCCAGCTGCCAACCCTGGGTTGCGATTGCCAGATTCGACAGGGATAAGGTATAGCCGGGAATTGCAAACAGGATCACTTTGCGGCTTCCGAAACGGGTTACCAATTTTCCGGAAATTGACATCATCAGAAATTGCCCGACCGGTAAGGCAAACAAGATACTTCCAAAGGCGGCGTCACTCAGCTTAAGCGCTGTTTTTATTTCGGGAATTCTGCTGGCCCATGAGGCAAAACAAAATCCCATGCTGAAATAAAACAGAGCAACAGCCACCCTAATAAGTTTTTTATCCGGATAGTTATCCGGAAAGGTATGTGATGAAGAGAGATTTGAACTCATTTGATCTTTTAAAAATTAACTGTGAAAATCTCACTTGAATAGCCCCAAAATATGCTCCCGCAGATATCACAGATTATATGGATTTAAATTCTTGATTTTCAATATTATTCGCGAACTAAATCAAGTCATTCAATGATCAGCTGAATTCCGTCCAGAATTATGAAAAATAGCGATGGTATCACCAGAAATAAGGTTTTAATGAAAAAGCCGGAAGCTTTGTGCTTTCCGGCTTCCTTAAATCCTTTATTTTAAAATCGTTTCTTTCGGTCACGACGTTTAAAATCGTCTCTTCCCCCTTCGGGCTTGCGGAATCCCCCACGTTCAAAACGACCACCTCTGTCGCCACCACGGTCTCCGCTTTCGCGTCCTCCACTGTTTACCTCAGCATCAAAGAATGATCCCCGGAAATTCATTCCGCGGCTGTTTTTCAGTAAAGTTGTTCCATAGGCCGATTCAACCTCTACGGTTGCATAGTTCTTATAGAGGTCAATCTTTCCAATTTCGACATTTCGGCGACCCGTAGCATCAATAACAAAGGTGATAATATCCTTTGGAATTAGTCCTTGCGATAATCCGACATTCAGTCTGATCTGGGTCATCCCCTCGGAGGAATTTCTGCGCATCTCGCGACCTTCACGTATGTCTCTCCTGCCGGAATCATGCACATCCGGAGCATTCAGATCAGGGGTATTCCCATAATAATCCAGAAAGCGGTTAAACTCGAGTGAAACCACATGCTTGATCAGGTCTTCCTTTGTCAGCGCTTCCAGTTTTTCGTGTACAGCAGGGAGGAATGGCTCAATCTGATCGTCATTAATTGTAACGGTCTGCAGTTTGTCAATCAGGTACATCAACTGTTTTTCGCAGATCACTTTTCCGGTTGGAACCGGCATACGGAGAAATTTCTTCCCAATCCCCTTTTCAATCATCCGGATTCTCCCCTGCTCTTTCATATGAATGATTGAGATAGAGATCCCTGATTTTCCGGCACGACCGGTACGGCCGCTACGGTGGGTATAATTCTCAATATCGTCAGGTAAATTATAATTGACAATGTGGGTTAAGTCGTTGACATCAAGTCCGCGTGCTGCCACGTCGGTAGCGATAAGCATCTGGACCCCTTTGGTGCGGAATTTCTCCATCACATAGTCACGCTGAGCCTGACTCAGGTCACCATGGAGTGCTTCGGCACTGTAGCCATCCTGAATCAGTTGGGAGGCAACCTCGTTGGTTTCCATCCGGGTACGGCAAAATACGATCCCGTAAACTTCAGGAACGAAATCCAATACCCGTTTAAGTGCTGAATAACGGTCTTTTGCATGAACCATATGGTAGATATGCTCTACATTTTCAGCTCCGCTCCCTTTTTTTCCTACCGCGATTTCGACAGGATTGTTCATGTAGTTTTTGGCAATCGCCGCCACCTCTTTAGGCATGGTTGCCGAGAAGAGGAGGGTGTTTTTTGTCTTTGGTGTTTGCTCCAAAATGGCATCCACATCTTCCTGGAAACCCATATTAAGCATCTCATCGGCTTCGTCGAGAACCATGATCGAAACCTGCGACAGGTCAACTTTATTCTTGCGGATCATATCGTGCATACGCCCCGGTGTGGCGGCAATGATATGCACCCCTTTACGCAGGGCGGAAATCTGACCGCTGATATCTGCACCTCCATAAATAGGGGTAATCACGATGTCCGGCAAGTATTTGGCATATTCCGAGATCTCTCTGGCGATTTGAACACAAAGCTCACGAGTGGGGCTCAGTATCAATGCCTGAGGAACTCTGCTTTTTGGATCGATTTTTTGAAGGATTGGGAGGCCGAAAGCTGCGGTTTTTCCGGTTCCGGTCTGCGCTAGTCCAACAATGTCTGTGGGTTTTGCCAGGAATAAGGGGATAAACTGTTCCTGGATTGGCGAAGGTTGTTCGAAGCCCATTTCTTGAATCCCCTTTAGGATTCTGGGGTCGAGTCCCATTTCATTAAATTGCATCATCTGTCTTTTGTGACGGGTGTTATAGCTATCTAATGAACCAATTACCCGTCTAATTTATTATCTGTAAAATTCCAATTCCCTGAGGGGGAAAAGTTGCGCAAGATACGAATTTTTTCGTGATTATTGCACATTATTCTAAATATTATATTATATAGCACAGAAGACGCAGGTTCGAAACCCGCATCTACTGTGCCATATAACCAAACAGGCGGCTTTGAAACCCGCCTGTTTGAATTTATTTCTGTCTGAAATACAATTGAATAGGGATTCCCTTGAAATTGAAATTATCCCGGATTTTATTCTCAAGATACCTCTTGTAAGGATCCCGGATGTATTGTGGAAGATTGCAGAAGAATGCGAAACTCGGGATCTTTGTAGGTAACTGGGTGATATACTTTATTTTAATGTATTTTCCTTTATAAGCTGGAGGGGGATAAGCCTCGATCAATTCAAGGAGTAATTCGTTTAACTTGGAGGTTGCGATGTGCCTGTTTCGGTTTTCAAAAACCATCATCGCGTCTTCCAGAATTTTAAGAATCCGTTGTTTTGTCAAAGCGGAGGTGAAAACAATCGGAATATCGGTAACCGGTGCGAATTTTTCGAGAATATCATCCTCAAACTTCTTCATCGTATGGTTGTCCTTTTCGATCAGATCCCATTTGTTAACCACCACGACGATCCCCTTTTTATTCCGGTGAATCAGGTGAAAGATGCTCACATCCTGCCCTTCAACCCCTCTGGTGGCGTCAAGAACCAGCACGCAAACATCCGAATCTTCAATGGTCCTGACCGAGCGCATCACCGAATAGAACTCCACATCTTCGGCGACTTTGGTTTTTTTGCGTAAACCGGCTGTATCGACCAGGATAAAATTATGTCCGAATTTATTGTATTTCTGTGCAACAGCGTCACGGGTAGTCCCTGCGACATCAGTTACGATATGGCGGTCTTCACCTACTAAAGTGTTGATAATTGATGATTTGCCTACATTTGGCCTTCCCACCACGGCGATCCTCGGGATTTTTTCATTTACCTCATCTTCCACTTTCTTGGGAAGAAGATCAACGATTTCATCAAGTAAATCCCCTGTTCCTGAGCCATTTACAGAAGAAACACAGAAGAGCTTTTCGATTCCCAGTTCATAGAATTCATTGGCATCCAGACTCCTTTGGTGATTGTCGACCTTGTTGACCACCGTAATTACAGGTTTAACGTTTCTGCGCAGGAGGTCATAAACGGCGGTATCGAGTTCGGTCAATCCACTTTCAACATCAACCAGGAAAACGATTACATCAGCTTCCTGTATGGCGAGGTTTGCCTGGCGGCGGATCTCCTCTTCAAAAATATCATCAGATCCTGAAACGTAACCACCCGTATCGATGATCGAAAATTCCACGCCATTCCAAAGCGATTTTCCGTAATTCCGGTCACGTGTTACACCAGGCATATCATCTACGATGGCTGCACGCGATTCGGTTAAACGATTAAAAAAAGTGGACTTCCCAACGTTTGGCCGGCCTACTATTGCTACTATATTGCTCATTATTTACTTTTCCTTTTATTGAATCTCGTAGCCGAAATTACGTAGCTGGCTCTCTTTATCGCGCCAGTCCTTAGCTACTTTAACATACATTTCTAAAAATACCTTTTTCTCGAAAAACTCCTCCATGTCCAGCCGGGCTTCGGTTCCCACCTTTTTCAGCGCTTTTCCCTGGTGCCCGATGATAATCCCTTTTTGGGTGTCTCGTGCCACGTTAATGACAGCCTTGATTCTGAGCAGTTTTGGTTCATCTTTGAATTCTTCTACTTCAATCTCAACAGAATAGGGGATCTCTTTATCGTAAAAGAGGAGAATTTTTTCCCGAATAATTTCCTGGACAAAGAAACGTTCATTGCGGTCAGTCAGTTCATCTTTCGGGAAAAAAGGCATCCCTTCTGGAAGGTTCGCAAGGATCCGTTTAAAAACATAATCCAGATTGAATTTTTCCTTGGCTGAAATGGGCATCACTTCAGCCCTCGGTATGAGCTCCCTCCACTTTTCCACCAGGGCAATAAGCTTCTCCTGATCAGTAAGATCTATTTTATTAATCAAAACCAAAACAGGAACTTCCGCTGATTTGATTTTTTCAAGATAATCGGCATTCTTTGAAAAATCTTCAACCACATCGGTCACGTAGAGCAAAATATCGGCATCAACCAATGCCGTGTCGACGAAGCCGAGCATCGACTCCTGCAACTTATAAGAAGGTTTTAAGATTCCCGGGGTGTCGGAATATACGATTTGAAAATCTTCTCCATTCACGATCCCCTTGATGCGGTGACGGGTGGTTTGCATTTTGGAAGTGATGATTGAGAGCTTTTCACCGACCATCGCATTCATTAAAGTCGATTTGCCGACATTTGGATTGCCTATGATATTGACAAATCCTGATTTATGTGCCATTGTACTACTGATTTTTCCTGAATTTTTTGCAAAGATAGCAACAAATACCAAACTATCGGTGGTACACATGTTTACCTTTCAGAAACCGGTTAGCAGCCTAAGTTTGGAAAAGAATATAAAAAGGGGGCCTTGAGCTGTTTTATGGCGGCAAAATGGATTAGAAGGAGTAATTATAATTTCCAGGAAGAGCACGGCGTCGGGAATATTCTTTACATTTGCAAAACAACCATCAAACTGGCCATTGAAGACAAGGGGAAATTGAACGATTTTCCTGCTGCCGATTAATCAATTATTATGAAAATAGCTTGTCGCATCCTTAAACTGATAGACAATTCGATTGGGACAACAATATCTTTAATTGGAATTTCTTTCCTGATTTGCTTACCTGGAAATGTTTTTTCAAAAATTAAAGGAAATAACATTTCTTCAAGCCTCATTCAATCTGCGTTCAACCCCAAAACAGCATCCTGGAATATCGATTGGCCTGGGCGGATTTCGCAATACGACCTGGTTTACAAAAGCCCGCCCATTGATCCTATGCAGGGAATTGCCCTTGGAAATGGAGACGTGGCTGCGTTGGTTTGGTGTGAAGACACAAAAATTGTCATTGTACTCAATAAATGCGACCTTTGGGATGATTCACAAACCGGAAAACCGGAAACCTGGGATGAGAAATACGACTTTTACACTACCCAGCGACACGCCTGTCGCATCGAAATCGATTTTAAGTTCCCGGTTTTTAATACCCTTTATCTCACAGATTTCAAGGCGCGACTTAGCCTTGCGGATGCTTCCCTGAGTCTGAGGGGATCGAGTCCATTTGGCGATCTGAATCTGAAAGCTTTTATTGACCACCAGTCGGGAATTCTTTTTTGTGAATTAGGGAACTCATTTAAAGAAGAGGTACCGTTGAAAATATCAATGGAACATTTTGGATCAAGAACCTTTTCGATGTGGTACACGCGGATGAGAAGGGATGCAACGATTGGATTACCGGGAACTGAAGCCCTGGCTGATGGTAACTCCATTTTTATTACCCAAAAATTGTCGGGAGGCAAGTTTGCTGTTGGTGGCACTGTACTACAAAGCAATGGATTAAAAGTGAACTGTTCGCGCGAACACTCACGTTGTACTTCGATTCAAGTAACCGGAAATCGCGAAAAGAAAATTCAGCTTGCCTTTTCGGTGACTTCACCGATCAATGGAGATCCTGTTGCAGAGGTAAAAAGTAAACTCTCAGGTGCCAACAGAAAAGGGTTAGAGCCATTCAAACAAGAACATGCAGCCTATTGGAAAGCAATCTGGAACCGCTCGTTTATGGATTATGGGGATGACTATCTGAATAACCTGTGGTATCTCACCATGTATTATGCCAATGCTTCACAAGGCGGAAAATATCCCGGAAGGTTTAACAATGGTTTGTGGAGCTGGAACAATGATGTGCAGCAATGGAATTTTTATTTTCACTGGAACCAGCAACAAATCTACTGGCCATTAAATGCTGCAGGGTTTCACGATTTGGTCGCACCTTATCTGGATTTCAGGTTCAATTCCCTCCGGTTTGCAAAAAAAGATGCCAAAGAGCTTTATAATGCCAAAGGGGCATTTATTTCTGATGTCACCAACAGGAATGGCTATAACCGGATGGATTCGAATGTCAAAGACAATCATACGCCGGTCGCAGAAATCGCGCTCGATTTCTGGCGGCAGTACCAGTTTACCTCAGACAAGAAATTTTTAAAGGAAAAGGCGCTTCCTTTCATTCTTGAAGCTGCACGGTTTTTTGAATCACTTTTTGTAAAGGAGGGTGACGGATTATATCATGCAAAGGAGGGTAATGGATATGAAGGTTCAGTCGTTTTGCATGACGGACTTACCGAGCTGGTCTATGCACGGACCTTATTTACAAATGCATTGGAGGCTTTGAAAGTTGCAGGAGCCGATATTCCTGAAGCCCAAAGATGGAAAGAGCTACTTGACCATTTAGCTCCCCTTCCAGTCGTAAAGGCGAGTAATGGCTTAATCATTAAGGGTGATTCAGGGTATAAAATCAATCAGGGGATTTACAGTGGGACCTCGGTTCAGGGGGATGAAATTATTGGAGCAGGCTGGGGCATTAAAGAGAATAAGATGCTGACCACCTGGTATAAAACCGATGATCCGGAATATGCATTTCTTGTATCAGGTGACACCTCCCGAAACAATAAATGTGAGTTTAGAGTGTACGACGGCTTATTTCCTGCTGTTCCCCGGTCACCAGTTTATCCGTCCGGGTTAGTCGGTCTAAGTCAAAAAGGTGATCCACTGTTTGATGTGATGACGGCTACCACGTTGTTGTATGGTTCGGAGGGGATGGGTTGGGATCCGGCTCCGATTGTGATGGCCCGTTTGGGGCTTGCCAGGGAGCTTGCCCTAAACCTGGACCAGTTCCCGGTGAGATGGCAGTTTTTTCTAAACGGCTGGGGGCATATCAGCTCTGAAGTGAAAGAAGACGGGGATGGCACTTCTTACTTTAAAACGAATCTGGTCAACGTGGTCGGCTCACCAACCGGGGAGAAAGTCCCATTTCCAGCCTGGCCTTTCCGTCACATGTCGATGGAGGCGATGTCGGTGCTGGCCACTGCAATGAATGAAGCGCTTCTGCAGAGTTATGATGGAACAATAAGCGTATTTCCTGCATTCAAGGGGTCTAAGACTGCAAGATTTACCCTCCATGCTCAGGGTGGGTTTGTCATCTCTTCAGAAATTAAAGCAGGAAAAGTACAATGGATTGCGATCAAAAGCCTCTATGGAAACCCTTGCAAGCTGGAATTGCCATGGAATATAGCTTTGCTGTATTCGAACCTTAATCGTAAAAGCCAAAAATTGAGCGGGGAAACAGTGGTATTCAAAACCAAAACTGAAGAAAGCTTTCTTCTTATCCCTGAAGGGCAAAATCTTCAGTCATGGTCGGTCGTTGCCGAAAAACCATCAGCCAATGAGAAGGTCAAATATCACCCTTCGGGGAAAACACAATTGGGAATTCCACGAATGTTTTAAATGAATTGCAGAGACGCTGGATCCAACGTCTCTGCAATTATATCATTTTTTTACCGGTGCCGTATCAACATCCCAATTATCCGTGCGGAACAGATTTACCGGCAATCCTTCTTTACTAAAGAGGTTTGGAATTGCCGTATTGGTAAACCCAAATCTTACAGCTACAGGAGTCTTGATCGATTTATTCCAGACAAGCAGCGTGTTGCCATCTATTTTAGCCATAGCGGGCTGGAATAGTTTGTCTTCACCAGCGATATAAATTTCGGTGATCAGTTTATCCTTGGCCATCAGTCCGTTATCTGCATTTTCAAAAATGATCCGGATTTTGCCCTTTTCGTTTTTCATCCCTTTATACATCGGAAATTTGTAGCTCAGTCCGGTCTTTCCATAAGTTTCGGCAAGGGCAATATTGGCAAGTCGGGCCGAAACATCAATTTTATTTGCCGGATGGATATTCTTTATATCTTCGACCAAATCAGAAATGACCGCCATTCCGGTTTTGGGAATAGACAGACAATAGGTCATGGTTTCGCGCTGAAGGGCACAAAAATCGTGATCGCCGTAACCGGAGAATGGGGCTATCTGTACAAAGTAGAAGGGAAAATCTTTATGCCAGGACTGACGCCAGGAGCCTATCATTTTGGATAATAGTTGTTTGTAAGAAGAATAGGTTCCAACATTACTCTCCCCCTGATACCAGATCACCCCTGAAATTTCAAAATTGGAGAGCGGATAGATCATCGCATTATAGGCATAGCCGGGAAGTGTTGGCCACCAATCTGTTGGTTGCACCTTTTTGGCGGCGGCATTTAATATCGGATCACTCTCCACTTCATTTTTTGGGGTCCAGGTTTCGGCAGGTGTACCACCCCAGTTGCTGTTAATGAGTCCAACCGGAATATTCAACGCCTGTTGAAGGTTTTTACCAAAGAAATAGCCAACAGAACTGAAGTGTTTCATCTCTTCAGGTGAACATACTTTCCAGCTTCCGCCGCAATTCTCCTGGGGAAATTCGGAAGTTGCCTTGGGAACATAGAAAAACCGGATTTTTTGGTTATTGGCATTCGGCATTTCATTGAGCGATTGTTTAAGCCCCTGGTCGCCGCTCCATTCCATATTGCTCTGACCACTGCAGAGCCAAATCTCTCCGATCATAACGTCCTCTAATATCGTTGAACCATTGATTGTTATCGTGTACGGACCACCGGCAGCAGGGGTTTTAATTTTTTGGCTCCACTTTGCAGACGATCCGCCGGTTGTTTTATAACTTACCGTGTCCCAGCTTGTTTTGATGATTATTTTTTCAGCAGGACCGCACCAACCCCAAAGTTTTACATCGCTCCTCTGTTGCAATACCATATGGCTTCCCAGGATTGAAGGGAGCCGCACCGTTGCAATAGAATGCAATGCATTAAAAATCAGGAATAAAGCAATGAATACCCGAAAAATTGATTTTTTCATAATTTTAAAATTGTTTGTTGTGAACAAGTAGTTGTATTCTTTAATGTTATTGTAAGTCATTCGGTTTAACGTTATTCTATTCAATAATTAATATTTGGTGCAGATTAGTGTAAGTGGCTTGAAATAATTGTCCAATCTGGTTTGGTTTCGTTAATTGTGCTCATTTCTTGTGGAAAATTAACTCAAACGTTTAAATGCTTTAGACATTATATATTTATAAATCAATAATATATGTGCTATTTGGCCTTTGTTTTGATCCCAAAACCAAATTTGTCATTCAGTATGAATTCCCAAATTACGTTAAAAGTTTTCAAATATAATTCGCTTTTACCTATTTTTGACCTTTGGAAATTACAAATATGTTATGATGACTGCCAAAAAGTTAATATTATCAATTCTCATTGCGATAGTTCTATCTGCCGGACAGCTTCGAGCCGGAAATTCGGACAAACTGCTCCCAATGATGGAGCAATCTCAAATAAATCAGCCCGCCGACTCATTGAAATGGAGTGTTGGTTTTCTACATAAATTGTTTTATTCCTGTAACGAATGGTACCTTAATGATGATCATTTTAAGAAACCAATTCAGGGGGTATTGAATTATGCAGAAAACGATCCGTTAGATACTGTTGTTGTTAATCTTAGAAAGTTATTGAAAGATGGCAAGGTGGTTTATCTGATCAACCGTCATCCCCAGGATATCAGGAATCTTAAAGATGTCCCCGGTTATATCTCAGAAGATGAAATGGCAAAAAGGATCTCCGGTATCCGGAAAGATGTTTTTAATAGCTTCAATGACAGTGACATAGTTGTTCCTATGATGATTTTGGAAGCCGGATTGGCAAAGGCACCTCACGTGCCGAATGGAGAACCAAACATTTTATTGGGAAAACAGAAGGAGCTTCCTCCGGATTTTGTTAAAAAGCTGAATTTACAAATTTCGGCATTACGATTTCCCTCGAATGTGACTGGTTTTGCTATGGATTCGACAATCAATCAACTCTTCATTAACTATCGGAAAATTTACAACGATTCCATCCAGAACCGCTGGCGGGATAAAATAAATTTCAATTACCGGACCAACTATATTTCTGAAAGAACTGATTTAAGAATAAAGGAGTATAAGAAATCTGTGGAGGACCAAAACGCGGCGCAGTTGGCTGCATACAACGAAAAAACTGTGGGTATTATCAATGATTCCCTGCGGATTGCACTTCAATACCTGGCTGCTCATGCCGAGGCTGACTCGATGTTGATCAGGTTGTCGAATTTGAACAATGAACAAACCGGTTTATGGACAGCCAACCGAACCATGAAACCCCTGCGAATGTTCATGAAAAATGCCCAGCAGGATTCCCTGAGCGTGGCTTTGATCAATAATGGGAAAGGTGTTGTGAAATTGGTTATTGATGATGGTGTCATCCTGACCAGGTTTTCTAAGAAACAAAACAGGTACACCACTTTTGAAACCAAAGCCCCTGACAAGAAATTGAAAAAAGTCGAATTGAAGAAGATCGTCCTTCCGCCATGGACACTTATAGGAAACGGGTCGCTTGGATTCACGCAGACTTCGTTATCAAACTGGGCAAAAGGGGGTGAAAGCTCACTCTTGTTGCTGGCTATTGGGAAATATAATGCAAACTATTCAAAGGATAAGGTCAAATGGGAAAACGGAGCCGAATTCCGTTACGGGATAACCCAGAGCAAAACAACAGGTTTAGAGAAAAACGATGATAAAATAGAATTTCAAAGTCGGTTTGGATATCAGGCCTTTAAAAAATGGTACTATTCAGTGGAGTCCGATTTCAGAACCCAGATTGCCAATGGTTATGCTTATCCGAATAAAGTGAATCCGATTTCTGCATTCATGGCTCCCGGCTATCTGACAACCTCAATCGGTCTTGATTACAAACCAAATAAAGACTTTTCGCTTTTCCTCTCTCCGATTACCTCGAAAACCACGTATATCCGGGACACAATGTTGATCTCTCCGTTAAAATACGGATTTCCTCCAGGAGCCAAAAAACTGTGGGAGCCTGGTCTGATTATCAAGTCGAACTGGCATTTGAAAATTTCGGATAATATCACCTATGATACCAAGGGGGAATTCTTCGATAACTATAAGGACTTTTTTCAAAAAATCTCTGCTGAATGGGACCAAACCCTCATCATGCAGGTCAATCGATTTATTAACGTCAGGGTAATGACCATGATGATCTATGATTATAACACCAAATTTCCTGTTGTAAATGCAAGTGGGACTGTAATTGGTCAAAAACCAAAATTGCAGTTTGAAGAGCTGTTTACTTTAGGTTTAGTTTATAAATTCTAACCAAATGAGAGATTATAAAAAATATTTCAAACTGGAAGCTTCACCTGCGGATGTTTACAATGCGCTGACGAATCCCATGATGATTGAGATCTGGACCGGCGAGCCTGCTGAGATGAGTACAGAACCCGGATCCGAGTTTTCACTTTGGGATGGTGAAATAACCGGTCGGAATATTGAGTTTGTCCCTAATGAAAAAATCGTCCAGAGCTGGTTCTTTGGTGAAGATTCAGAATCGATCGTTACCATTAAACTCCATTCGGATAAACAGGGTACCAATGTTGAGGTTCATCAGACCAATATTCCTGATGAGGCCTATGAAAATATATCGGAGGGATGGGAGTCTGACTATATCGGTGGCATGAAAGAGTTGTTTGATTAAAACGTTCCATCGAAAGTGGTGTTTTTAGCTTCAGTCCACCAGATGGACAAAATCAATCCATGATGTGGTTCAATGTTAATCAATCCCCTGATCATCGAAAGAATTCTTTGAAATCATTTTGAGGTTAATCAAGGAGAACCGTCACAGTGGAAGCTGAGGCGGTTCTTTTAATTTTTGATTATACTGGGGCCTGAAATATTATCCCAATTAAAACGGCCGTAATAAGCAAGCCAAAGATTATTAAAAAGATAATCAAAACCCTTTTATTCAATTTTGAACTTTCCATAGCTTCAAGAATTAAGTTGATTTAGCTTTGGGACTCTTGTTTTCTCGCTCTTGAAAATTGATACAGGGTGAGTTAATACAAAGATAATCATTTAAGACCCGGCTTATTCAATTACCTTGTTATAATTCAATGGGTCATAAGGAAGATTCTAATACTTAAGCCCAGACTCTATTCTCCCACCTAAAAGGGAAGCTTCAATTCCAAAATGGAACGATGATTGATTTTCAGCATAATCAGGTGTTTATAACTGACCGAACGATTCCATAATGTCGTCAGTTTTAATTATAGTTCCAGCCCCTGTTCCAAATCGGTAATTCACCCGGCTTTTCGTGAGTTGCTATGAAATCCGCCTTGCTGTTAAACCAACCTATCTCGGTATTTTGTTTCAAACATCAAGGTTCAACCCAGTTGTAAACCTTCAACTTCTCCTTCAGATTATTGAGAATAAGCTTTATATATCCTTCATATTGGGGCGCATGATATTGGCATATTTTTGTCCCTTAACATTATTTGAAACAAATATCGGAAATAGAGCATGGAATGACATTTCATCCTTAAAAACGGGTGAAGGCATCGCTTCATATAGAATTAATCCGAAATCCGGCACTACAAATCCTGTCACCCAGGATGAATTCTCTGTTGCGAAATATTCCGGCAATGAAGTGCTGAAGGGTCTCTTCCGGTAAAGTGGAAATTACCAGTTTAATCTGATCCGATTGAATAATCATCCGGTCACGGGTAATCTCGTCTTGCGGAACTAAAAGGTTGGAGAAGGTAAAAAGCCGGAACTGCAAATGATCATTGGAAAATCCACGGTTGTGAAGCCACACTGCAAATACGGGATTGCTCTGATGAATTACCCTATAGATCCAGGCGCTAAGCTCATACAGGTAATTAATTGGCAAAACGTTCCGATTCCGGTCAGTGAGGGAAAAGTTGAGGTTAAATCTCATTGGTTTGGGCCTTCATTAAACCCTTAATATTTATGCTGTTAAAAAATACCTTTATAAAATTACACAATCTAAATTTAATAAATGAACTTATTTTTATTTGTTGAAAACCTTTTCATGCGATGACTTTTCCAATTATAACAGCTATCGGATGCCCTCCCGATAATTTTGTCTAATTTTACTTCTGCCTCACATTTAAAGATTTTATATGTTAGCAGGAAACTACAAATCCCTATTTGAGCAACTTACATCGGTTATCGACTCCAAACGGATCTTTCATGATCCGCTTCATACACTTGCCTACGGCACAGATGCAAGTTTTTACAGGCTTATCCCTAAAATAGTCATTAAAGCCAAGGATGAAGAGGAGGTGAGTTTGATCTTGCAGAAAAGTTCAGCTTTGTCACTTCCGGTCACATTTCGGGCTGCCGGGACGAGCCTGTCAGGACAGGCTATTTCGAATTCTGTGCTGGTCATTGCGGGTCACCACTGGAAAAAATTTGAAATTTCTGAAGATGGATTACAGGTCCGGCTCCAGCCAGGGTTAACTGGCGGAAGAGTCAATGCCTTACTGGCTCCTTTTGGAAGGAAAATCGGCCCGGATCCGGCATCGGTGAATGCAGCTATGATTGGTGGTATTGCCGCCAATAATGCCAGTGGAATGTGCTGCGGAACTGCCCAAAATTCCTACAAAACGCTCGGCAGCATGCGAATTATTTTTGCCGATGGATCGTTGCTGGATACCGCCGATCCGAAAAGCAGGGAGCAATTTCGCCTATTGCATCCTGATCTAATCGGGAGCATTACCGATATGGCAGTTAGTGTCAAGAGAAATAAAACCCTGGCTGACAGAATCACAAGGAAGTATAAGATGAAAAACACTACCGGGTACAGCCTGAATGCCCTGGTTGATTTTTCCGACCCCTTCGCGGTGATAGCTCACCTGATGATTGGTTCCGAAGGAACACTCGGATTTATTTCCGAAATCACTTATAAAACGGTCATTGAACATCCCTGCAGGGCCAGTTCGCTGATGATTTTTCCGGATATTGAGAAAGCATGCTACGCTGTAACTTTGTTGCAGGCGGCTCCCGTCTCGGCAGTAGAGCTGATTGACAGGGCAGGTCTGCGATCGGTTGAGAATCAGGATGGGGTCCCTGATTACCTCCAAACCATCAATCCCGGGGGATGCGCACTCCTTGTCGAAACAAGGGCACTTCAACAGTCTGATCTTAACCGTCAGATAACCGTAATCCTTGCAACCATTCAACCGGTTCCGACCGAAATACCCATCCGCTTCACAACCATTCCATCCGAGTACGAGCGACTCTGGAATATCCGGAAAGGGATGTTCCCTTCCATAGGTGCAATTCGGAAAACCGGAACTACCGTTATCATCGAAGATGTAGCATTTCCCGTGCCACGGTTGGCTGAAGCCACCCTTGAACTTCAGCAACTCTTCAAAAAATGGGGTTATCATGAAGCAGTGATCTTTGGACATGCCCTGGAAGGAAACCTTCATTTTGTATTTACTCAGAATTTTGGAGTTCAAAGCGAGATAGAGCGCTATCGTCAGTTTATGGCTGATGTGGCAGAAATGGTCGTTTCCCGATATGATGGCTCACTCAAAGCCGAACATGGAACTGGCCGGAATATGGCCCCCTTTGTGGAACTGGAGTGGGGGAAAGAGGCCTATGATCTTATGAAACAGATCAAAAATCTGTTTGATCCTCAGAACCTGCTGAATCCGGGGGTGATTATCACCAACGATCCGGAGGCGCATCTTAAGCACTTCAAACCAATTCCCGAAGCGAGCGAAAAGATTGACAAATGCATTGAATGCGGTTTCTGTGAGCCGTCTTGTGTCTCTGCGGAACTCACTCTTACTCCCCGACAACGGATTGTTGTATACCGTGAAATGAAGCATCTCCTTAAAACTGGCCATGAACCTCATATTTTAGCAGAGTTGTCCAAAGACTTTAAGTATGCCGGAAACGAAACCTGCGCCACAGACGGATTATGTGCCACGAGCTGTCCGGTTAAAATCGACACGGGCAAACTAATCAAATCTTTAAGATTCAATGAGATCGGATCCAATAATCGATTTGCCGGCTGGATCGCCGGAAACCTGAACCTTGTTACTTCTTCGGCAAGAATTGCATTGTCAGTCTTAGGGGTCTTTCATTCCATTCTGGGAACCTCCCTGATGAAGGGTATTTCAGGAGGGCTAAGAGCTTTTTCGGGTAACAGGATTCCCCAGTGGAATCCCTATATGCCTTTGGGTGCCTCCAAAATTGATGTGAAAAAATCGACTGGTTTTTCGACAGGACGCAAGGTTGTCTATTTCCCATCATGTATTAACCGGTCTATGGGCGTTTCAAGGGAGAACCAAAGGGAAAAACAACTTTCCGCGGTGATGGCCCAACTGCTGAATAAGGCAGGATACGAGGTAATTTATCCTGAGAAACTCAATACCCTGTGTTGTGGAATGGCCTTTCTGAGTAAAGGGTACACCGATGCAGGAATGAAAAAATCGAAAGAACTTGAAACTGCCCTTATTCAGGCATCCGGAAACGGAATATATCCGGTACTTTGCGATATGAGTCCCTGCCTTTATACCATGAGGGAAAATATGAACGGAATACTCAGATTATACGAACCCGTTGAGTTTATTCTTGACTATCTCCTGCCTCATCTTGAAATAACACCTTTACGGGAGACAATTGCGGTCTTTCCTGTTTGCAGTATGAAAAAAATGGGATTGGAAAGTAAATTGGCCGATTTGGCACAACGGTGTGCCGCCAAAGTTGTAATTCCGGAATCCAATTGTTGCGGCTTTGCCGGGGATCGCGGTTTTTCTTTTCCGGAACTCAATGAACACGGATTATCCGACCTTAAAAATCAGTTGACCTCAAAAGAGGTTCACCAGGGGTACTCGACCAGCAGAACCTGCGAAATAGGACTTAGTTATCATTCCGGGATCTCACACCAATCGATTGTATCACTGGTGGATAAGGTGAGTACCCCAAAACTTCCAAAATAAAAGGGTCACTAAAAAAGAACGGGTGAATGTCTAATGATGCGCTTCACCCGTTGGTTTTGTATCAATCTGAACTTATCTCAAAATTTGTACTATTCAATTATTTCATTAATTTCTCCTGATTTCTTCAGAATTACCTCTATCTGTTCCCATTCTGTAACCACTTCATTGTAAAGATCATTGAGTTCATTAAAATGGTCTTTGTCGAGATATAATTCAAATTCGATGGCTAAAGCAGCCATTTTATTGAAATACATATTTAAGGAAGCGCCTTTGATAGAATGTGCAACTTTTTTTATATCTGACAAGTTCCGTTTTTCAATCGCTTTCTTTAATATGGCAATATCCTGAACAAATTGAATTTGAGCAGCCTCCTGCAGTTCCCTGATAACTGACTCATTGTTACCAAGACTCTCGATAACCATCATTCGGTCGAAATGAATATTGTCCGGATCATCATAGTTATTTTCTTTAAAATTGGAGGTATTTTCCCGGTAAGAATTGTTTAAAAAGTTTCCTAAGATACGGAGTAATAGCTTTTTTTCAAGTGGTTTAGTCAGAAAATCGTCCATTCCGGCCTCCAGACATCTCTCCCTTTCCCCCTTTACTGCTCCTGCCGTCAGCGCAATTATTGGGATTCTGCTCCCTTTTCCTGCTTCAAAATTCCGAATAGACATGGTCGCTTCAATTCCTGACATTTCAGGCATTTGAATATCCATTATTATCAGGTTGGGCTTTTTCGATATTGTCATTTCAAAGGCCTCTCTCCCATTTTTCGCCTCATAAATAACCGCATTGGGAATCATTTGCTTTATCAGGGTGGTTACCAGAATCATATTGATGACAACATCTTCAGCAACAAGAATTACCGGAGCAGAATCGGGTGTTAAATTCTCATTAATTAATTGGAATGCAGCACTATTACTGCCGGCTACTGCATCAGGCTGAAGGTGAATACTCTTGAGGTAATGGAATAATTCTGTCGATTTGATAGGTTTGGTCAGGTTAAATATCACCCCCATTTGTTTGCACTGTTCATAAATCTCAATATCATCCGAAGAACTGTGGAGTAATATTATCGGTTGTTTTTCAGAGGATAAATGTAAATCTTCTCTGATCATCCGGATGGTATCAAGCCCATTTATTTGAGGCATCTGATAATCGACGATGATTACATCGAACGGTTCTGATGTTTCTAAAAGTTTTATCGCTGAAAGCCCGTTATTAATGCCGACAAATTCGATTCCCCAGTTTTGGCAGGTATGTTCGAGAATCATCCGGTTATTATCATTATCATCAATTACGAGCAATCGGTTGATGGTTGTCAGACTACGCAAATCTAATTTTTCTCCATTTTCATAGTCTGTTTTGAATGTAAAAAAGAAAGTTGAACCTTTACCCAATTCACTAATTACTTCAATCTTACTTCCCATTTTTTCAGCCAGCATGTTTGAAATAGTTAGACCAAGACCGGTTCCTCCAAATTTCCTGGTAGTGGAAGAATCAGCCTGTGAAAATGCCCTAAACAACTTTTTCTGTTGTATCTCGCTGATTCCTATCCCAGTATCTCTGACTGAAAAATTAAATATTCCGTTTAACTCATCTATTTTGTCAAATGTAATTTTCAATTCTACTTCTCCTGTTTCAGTGAATTTAACGGCATTTGATAATAGGTTGACCAGGATTTGTTTTAGTCTTGTAGGATCTATCAGCGCGAAACGGGGTATATTCTGTTCAATATTCAAAAGGAGCTCAATATTTTTTTGGGAGGCATGGTATTTAACAATGTCGGAGGATAACTCGGCAAGTTCAATAATATCGGCTTTAATCCAGTCGAGCTCCATTTTGCCCGCTTCTATTTTGGAAAAATCGAGAATATCGTTTATGATTCCCAATAAAGAGTGACCCGATGTATTGGCATTCTTGGCATATTGCTGTTGGATTTTATTCAACGGTGATCTCAAAAGCAGATCGGTGAATCCGATCACACCATTCAGCGGAGTGCGTATTTCATGACTCATGTTGGCCAGGAATTCTGATTTGGCTTTATTTGCACTATCAGATTCCTGCTTGGCTATTAAAAGAGTCTCTTCCGTCTTTTTCTGTTCGGTAATGTCCCAGTTTGTTCCGATTATGTGAAGAGGTTTGCCTGAGTCATCGCGCTGTACTGTTGCCAGGGCCCTGATATTATGGATGGATTTATCCGGCCAGATCACACGAAATTCAGTATCAAATTCCTTTTCTCCCTTTATTGCCTGCTCAATCTGATGGTCAACCGCTAAGGCATCATCAGGATGAATACCCGCAATCCGGGTTTCGTTTGCCTGACCAACATACATTCTATCAACACCATAAAGAGAAAACATCTGGTCGTCCCACAACAGAAAATCCTCAACCAGATCAAGGTCCCAGACGCCTACTCCGCCGGCACGTGCAGCCAATGAGAGCCGTGTTGAAATTTGTTTTAAATCATCCTCTGCCTTTTTGCGCGAACTGATATCATGTGTCACTCCCACTAAGCCGGTAATCTTTCCATGAACATCGCGTAGCGGTACTTTAGATATTAATAATGAGTGCAATTTCCCGTTGTTGTCTATTAATGTGCCTTCTAAATCCAGAATTGACTTCCCTGTTTGAAGAACGAACTGGTCTTCCTGCAATGCACGCACTGCAGTGATATCGGGATACAAATTCTCGTCTGTTTTCCCGATTATTTCTTCCTCCGAATTCTTGCCGGTAAATTGAACTTCTCTTGGATTGGCCAGGATCTTTCTCCCTTCTGTATCTTTGACATATACAGCGTCAGGTATCAGGTCAATAATTGTTCTAAAAAGAGCCCGCTCATTTTGCAACAACTCTTCGGCCTGCTTGTTTTTGGTGATGTCACGAAAAGTCCAGATCCGGCCGTAGTTCTTCCCGTCTTTTCCCAACACTGGTGCTGAATAACGGTCCAGCACCTTCCCGCTAATCAGTTCCAGCTCATCCTGACTAATTTCATGGTTATGATCATTCAGGTATTTCACTTTTTCAAGAAATTTCTCCGGATTTTTATTCAGCCCCATAACATGATTGAGCAACAAGGAGTCATCCTCACTATCCACAATATACTGCGGGACATTAAACAGATCAATTACCCGTTGGTTGATCAGGACTCTTTTCTGATCGTTATTTACGATTAAAATACCATCTATAGTAGCATTAGTCTGAGCTTCGAGTAAGGAAGTCTTAGTCTGGAGTGTTTCTTCGGCGAACTTTCGTTCCGTAATATCCCGTTCTACAAACAGGATACTTTCCGGCTTACCATTGGCATCATATAACAAGGAGGAATTTACATCAATGAAGAACCTGCTTTGATCCTGCCTTACCGCCAGATATTCGGTTATTTTATGCCCTTTTTCACCCGCCAGTAATTTATGGATATTATCAATCAGTATTTTATGGTTAGACGGATCAATAAAATCAAAAATGGTTTTATTCAGGTATTCTTCTCTCTGATTGATGGAATAGCCATGGATCAGGGCTAGTTTCTCTGACATAAGCTGTAGCTTTCCGTCAATCGAGACCATACCTATGCCATCTGGAGAAGCCGAGATTATAGCTTCCCATTTCTGGCTACTCTGTTTTAATTCCTCCTCTGCCTTTTTTCTTTCCGTAATATCCCTGCTTATGCCAAGGATTCCAATCAGACTCCCATCACTTGCCCAGTAGGGGGTTTTAAGGGTATCAATAAGAACTTTCCGCCCGTCGGGATAGGTTATCCATTCTTCGTTGTGCTGTGACTGCTTTTGTTTAAGCATTTCAACATCAAAGAACCGGAACAAATCTGCCGACTCGCGGTCGAAGAGATCATAATCATTCTTGCCAATGATCTCATTTCTCGATTTACCTACCAATTCTGCAAATGGAGGATTGCATCCAAGATAGGTTCCTTTAGTATCTTTGAAAAAGATGATATCAGGGATAGAGTCAAGTAAGGAGGTTATCAAACCTGTCTGTTTTATCCGTTCCACCTCTGCTCTTTTCCGTGCAGTAATATCCTCCTTGATTGCAATGAAATGGGTGATTTGCCGGTTTTCATTGATAATCGGTGATATTAAAGCCGATTCCCAGTAATACTCCCCATTTTTCTTCTTGTTTTGGAGCTCTCCCTGCCATTGGTTGCCAGCCAAAATGGTATCCCATAGGTCTATGAATAATTCGTAAGGGGTAGATTCTGATTTTAATATTCTCGGATTCCTCCCAAGGACCTCCTCCCTGGTATATCCGGTCAGATCGCAGAACTTTGGATTTACATATTCTATATCACCGTCTGTATTGGTAATTACAATTGACGCCGGATTTTGCTCCACAGCTTTGGAGAGCTTTAGAATTTCTTCTTCGGCTTGTTTCCGTTCCTCAATTAATTTAATAAGCGAACTGAACAAATAACTGCTGTCTGAGGGAGCAGCCCCTTCTTCTATAATTTTTGTATGATCGTCAGGATTGAGAGCGTATATAGCCTCTTTTATTTTATGGATCGTCTCCTTCTGGGCTTCTGCGTCTAATTTAAGTTTCTGATAGGCCTCCCTGAGTTCCTGGGAACTGATTTCAATGGAGGTCTGGAGCAGTTGGGCGTCCTGCTCGAAATTTTCATAAGTATTGTTAATGTCCTGAATAAATGCGAAAAGACTTTGCGGCAAAGGGTCAATTGTCCCAAAATGACGCTTAATCTGACGTAATAAAAGTTTGTTCAATTTATTTTCCATTCTTAGGACGACTTATACTTCCTTAAACAGTGTGATGGTCATTGTTTGGTTATGAAGTTCACAATGTTGTTCAAAGGGTTTGATCGGACTGATTTCTCCGTAGGAATAAAATCCCGCAATGGTGGTATGCCTTCCAAAAGACTCCCGGATAATCTCCAGTTCCTCCTCTACCCTTTGCTTAAGGACTAATTTCCGACCTACGCAGCTGATCAGGATTGCAAGGTCCGGAGAAGAATCCTGAAGAGAGGTTTTCGACATCTCGGCAGCTCCGTTGGCACCCTCAATCAGGCGATCCGAATTTGCTTTCATCAACCTCACATATTCACCCTGAGGAATATCTCCCGCAAATACCATGCTGCCATCAGCTTCATTAACAGCCAAAACCGTTCTTACTAATGCTGTTTCAGAATCTTTTAATCGCAGACTTAAAGGGAATAGCAACGCCGATGCCGGCAGATTCGCGGCATGGTCACCAAGGTATCGTTTGTATAACTCTAGGGCAGGATGGCCGTCAAGCTCATATAAAATATTTCCCTTCGATTTAGTAACCTCCCGATCAACTCCAAAGGAATCCCATCCGCCCATAGATCCATAGCCGACGCGGAGATGCTCACCGTAGAAACCAATAGCCAATACCAGATTCTTCTCACCTGCATGGTTATGAACAATTACAGTTTCATGAAAGTCCGCCTGGTCACCCGCCAGACCACCTGTTATCGGAATCCTGTCACTTAACTTGCTGTTTAACCCCTTCGTAAGTTCACTTCCATTAATATTCAATCCTTCGGATAACACCATAACATGAATAAGATGTTCATTATCAAGTTTTTCAGCAATCTTTTCACCGACCATGAAACTTTCTTCCATCGAATCTATAGGCTCTCTCGAAATTTTGACAGTTGTATTTTCAAACCATACCGCCGTACAGACAATATGATTATTCATCACTTCTTCCTGGTAAATCTCACCCGAAGTTGAACAACCTACTATTTGCGCTGCAGAATATCTTTCTGCAACTAAATCAATGTGTCGTTGATCTTTCAGTAGCTCCTTATTGCCAAACAAGAAAACAAGCTGAGCCAATTTTCCCAAGTTGTTTTCACTTTTTTTCCCCCAGCCTGTAGCCTCAGAATAAATAATTTGTTCAGTTTTCATTGTTCAATATTAATGAGTGGATTATAAAGGTGATCAGACAAAGTTATAAGTTTATTTTACAATACAGACTTTATCCTAAAAATAGAATAATCCAATGATTTTGAATAGTTTATAACTGAGTAGAATGCAGATTTAATAAAATTTCCGGTTAAATACTCAAAATTCAGTTGGTGCATCGCAAACCAGTTAATTCGTTTAAGGTCATTTGGCCAGGAATGCAAATTAGGAGATCAGTTTGCATTCCTGGCATGCCAAATATATTGAATCTATTCCTGAAAAACAAATTACTCTGCAGTGGTGGGATCAATGACTGTAAATACCTGACTGACAGAATTTGCCGGGAATCCACCTTGTCTTGCATGTTCGCGAACCATCTCTTCGTTGGGTGCAATGTAAATACAATAGACTTTATCGCCGGTTACATAGCTTTGAAGCCACTGAATCTCAGAACCCATCTTACTTAAAACTCCGCATGAGGTTTGCGAAATACCTTTTAATTGTTCGGCAGTCAGATTACTGGCACCGGGAATTTCCCGTTCTATTACATACTTTGGCATAAATTTTAGTTTTTAGTTATGTACTTATTTTATTATCAAAAGGGGTAACAATAATCTGATCGTAAATGTTTTGCAATTAATAAAAAGGTTGTTGATTCGATACTTGATTATTAAAATTACAGGGTTCCTCTCAGCCCGATCGCTTCTGCCCCCTCTTGCATGGCCAGAATAGTCTCTTCAACGAGGGATTCCACCGTCAATCCAAGCATTCCAGCTCCTTTAGCAATAATGTCGCGGTTGGCTCCCGCGGCGAAAGCCCTTGTGTTCCACTTCTTCATCACTGATCTGGTGGTGAGATCGAGGATACTTTTGGATGGTCGTACATAAACACAGGCGGTAATCAAACCGGTTAGTTCATCGGTTGCAAAGAGTATCTTCTCCATCCAATCCTGTGGTTCAACATCGGAACAGATTCCCCAGCCATGACTGACAATAGCGCGGATATACGATTCGGGCCAGTTTTCAGCTTCGAGGATTTTCCGGGTCATGACGCAATGCTGATCAGGAAATTGCTCATAATCCAGATCATGACAAAGGCCTATCACCCCCCATTTGTCGATATCTTCACCCGATTGGCCTGCAAAATAGCGCATCACTGCTTCAACTGCCAGTCCGTGACGGATCAGGCTATCCTGCTGGTTATACCGGCATAAAAGGGCAAAAGCTTCGTTTCGGGAAGGTCGTTTTTCCATACGATTTAATGATTGTTGGAAATGTAATGTTGATCATATTTTTTGAAAAAAAGTATCTGTGAGCAAAACTGAAATTAGGATCAGTAAAATCTAAAACAATGAAAGCCCGCTAAAACTTAGCAGGCTTTCACACTATTTCTATTTCTCTGGTTATTCTGGAGAAATTGCGTCGGTAGGACAAACTTCAGCGCATGAACCACAATCGGTGCAAAGACTAGCATCGATTAAAAAGATATCACCTTCGCTGATTGCTTCTACCGGGCACTCGTCAATGCAAGTTCCGCAAGCGATACATTCATCTGAAATTTTGTAAGCCATAACTACTGATTTTTTTGTTTATGATAATCCTGATGTTTTCCAATCTACGGCACAAAAGTACAAAGAATGGACAAAAAACAAATTCTATTTGTAATTTTTACTTATTTTAAACAGTGATTTTTTTGAGTTCTTTTTCATGGTAGGCACAGAAAGAGGATATTCCGCACGATTCACATTTGGGCTTCCGGGCAATACAGGTATATCTTCCATGAAGAATTAACCAGTGATGCGCGATTGGAATAAGTTCATCAGGGATATATGCGATGAGCTGTTTCTCCGTTTCCAACGGAGTTTTTGCATTGGCAGACAAACCGATACGGGCTGCAACCCTGAAAACATGAGTATCCACAGCGAGAGCCGGTTTATTAAACACCACTGATGCGATGACATTTGCAGTCTTGCGTCCAACTCCCGGAAGGGTTACTAACTGATCCACTTCTGAAGGTATGATCCCCTGAAAATCTTCAACCAGCTTTCGGGCCATTCCCACCAGGTGTTTCGCCTTGTTATTCGGATAAGAGATGGAGCGGATATACTCAAACACTTCATCGGGCTCGGCATCAGCCAGTTTCTGAGGTGTGGGAAACACCTTCAATAATTCAGGTGCGACGATGTTTACCCGTTTGTCGGTGCATTGGGCCGATAAAATTACCGCCACCAGCAACTCATAGGGATTGTTATAGTGTAGCTCAGTCTCAGCAACCGGCCTATTGGCTTTAAACCATTCAATAACCTTTTCAAAACGCTCTTTTTTTTGCATAAATCCGTAATTGAGTCCAGCCCTAAAATTAAGATCTTCTTTTGTAAATTTTCGTGCTAATTTTGTGCCCGTAATTTTAATTGTCTATGATCACATACCTGCAAGTCGAAAATCTATCAAAATATTGGGGAGAACTAACACTATTCGAAGGAATTAGCTTTTCGGTTTCGGAAGGGCAAAAGGTGGCGATGATCGCCAAAAACGGGGCCGGAAAATCAACATTAATGGATATTATTGCAGGTATTGAAACCCCGGATTCAGGGAAACTAACTCTTATGAACCCCGGGGCGATCGGGTACCTGCGTCAAAATCCCGATCTGAATCCGGAAGATACGGTCCTCGAAGCGGCATTTAAGGCTCCGGGCGAATTGATCCAGGCGGTCAAAAATTATGAGAAAGCTCTCGAGAATCACGATCCAAAACTTCTTGACCATGCCATCGAGCGGATGAATGTGCTGAATGCATGGGATTTTGAGCTTAGGATCAAGCAAATTCTCACCCAGCTGAAGATTACAAACGTAAATCAACAGATCAAATTTCTTTCGGGAGGGCAGAAAAAAAGGGTGGCTCTTGCCCATATCCTGATTAATGAACCCAACTTTCTGATCCTTGATGAGCCCACCAACCACCTCGATCTGGAGATGATTGAGTGGCTCGAAAAATACCTTGAAAAAGCCAAATGCACCCTTTTTATGGTGACACACGATCGGTATTTCCTGGATCGGGTCTGTAATGAGATCATTGAATTGGATGATAATGCCATTTTCAAATACAAGGGGAATTACTCTTATTATGTCGAAAAGAGGGAGGACCGCATTCAATCTCTTAACGCCGAAATTGACCGTGCCCGGAATCTTTTCCGCTCCGAACTGGAGTGGCTCCGGAAAATGCCTAAAGCCCGAACTCACAAATCGAAATACCGCACTGAAAATGCCTATAAATTACAGGAAAAAGCCTCCCAATTCCGGGCTGACGATGATATTGAACTAACCGTACAGGGGAAACGACTGGGGAGTAAAATCCTGAACGTCAAAAGTCTTTGCAAAGCCTATGATGAGCTGGTCATTTTAGACAAGTTCAGCTATAACTTTGCCCGGCTGGAAAAAATTGGCATTATCGGGAAAAATGGCAGCGGAAAAACAACGGTCCTGAATATGCTGACAGGTAACTTATTGCCCGACAGCGGGACCATCGACGTTGGTGAAACAATCAGCTTTGGCTATTACCGACAGGATGGCATAAATTTCAAACCAGGTGACCGCGTAATCGATGTGATCAAAGAGATTGCAGAGGTGGTGGATCTTGGAAACGGGAACCGGATGAATGCATCCCAGTTTCTCAATTATTTCCTTTTCCCTCCCGAAACCCAATTCAATTATGTGGAAAAATTGAGCGGCGGAGAGAAAAGACGGCTCTACCTTTGCACTATTCTGATGCGTAATCCCAATTTTCTGATTCTGGATGAGCCTACCAATGACCTTGATATCATGACCTTAAATGTACTTGAAGATTACCTGCGTAATTTTCAGGGATGTGCTATTGTTGTCTCCCATGACCGCTTCTTTATGGACAAAATTGTTGATCACCTTTTCGTCTTTGAAGGCGACGGGGTAATCAAGGATTTTCCGGGCAATTATTCGGATTACCGGGATTGGCTGGAGGATAAAGAGAGGGAACAAAGGGCACCCGAGAAGCGTGAAAAAACGGTTAAACCTAAACCGGTAAAGGAGGGAATCCGAAAACTAAACTTCAACGAGAAACGGGAGCTTGATCAATTGGAAAAAGATATTGCGCAACTTGAGGAGGAGAAGCTGCAGCTCGAAAAGGAGATGAATTCCGGGGAATTTTCATCAGATGACCTTGTAATTAAATCAAAACGTCATGGAGAAATCAGGGAATTGCTCGATGAGAAAGAGTTACGTTGGCTGGAGTTGAGTGAATTAATGTAGGGACGAATGATTTCCATCCCTACCTTAATTCATTCCAAACTGGTGATCATCAGTCAAATCAGAGGTTTGATAACTTTCGCGTTCCATAACAAATGAGCCACCGGTCCCTTCGGAATCGCGGCTGTTCCCGACGATCTTCCCGTTAGGCAGAAGCTCACCGGTCCAGGTATCCAATTCATAAATTATATCTTCGTCGCTAAACAAAATCTCACAGGAGTGTGATTTAAGATCAATCTTTGTCCCATTGATCTTACCGGCAATCTCCTGCTTTACAATAAAGGTTTCCTCTCCGTCAATTTGTTCCGAGAAACGCAAAACGCCCTTGAGGTGTTTTCCTCTCTGGTTAATTTCAGCGTAACCGTTGTCCTTGCCAAATCCGAAATTCTCCTCAAATCGCCAACGTCCTGTCAGGTTAATTTTCTCGGGCATAACTTAACTGTTCCTTTAAAATTAATTTCAAATATTCAGAATCACACGTGAAAGTAATCAATTGATTCAAAGTATTCATCTTTAAGGGACAGAAACCGCCCTACTCCGGGCAGCTTCAGTCCTTCAACTATTTAAACCTTTATTTAACAAATGGCGCATTATTCAGGTAATCAAAACTTTTCTGAACGCTTACCAAAGGTTCAAAGCTGTATCGTTCAACTTCAACGATTGCAAATTTGGTGCCAGCTTTAGCCTTGTTGTCATAAATTGCCTTAAAATCTATTGTGCCGCTGCCATCAACTTCGGTCTCCCCTTTAATATGCAGCAATTCAAATCTTTTGGGATACTTATTGAAATATTCCACAGGTTTCTGTCCCCCTTTAACGACCCAGTAGACATCCATTTCAAAAGTCACTTTTTTAGGATCTGTATTCTTTAGCATATAATCATAAACCAGGTCAGTCCCATCAGTGATCTTATTAAACTCGTGATTATGATTATGATACCCAAACCGGATTCCTTTAGCATTACATTTCTCCCCGATTGCGTTAAAATAATCACAGGTTTTTTTCAGTGATTCCTGATTTTTATAAGGATAATCACCCATGGATGGTTTGATAATAAACGAGCACCCGGCCCTCTTATGAGCATCAATTGCCATGTCCCACCATTTCATTGCTGCGTCCCATGAAGCCTGATCGCCGGTATAATTCGGACCGGTATGAGAACTGATCAGTTTCATGCCATTGGCTTCAATAAGAGCCTTAAAAGCCTCCGGTTCCATCCCGTAAAATTTGCCATTATCAAAACCTGCTGCTTCCAGGGAAGTGTATCCCATTTTACCCATCTTTTCGATGGTCCCTTTCAAATCCTTTTTAAGATCATCACGGAGAGAATACATCTGCAAGGCGATTTCTTTCTTTCCTTTGGCAAGGGATTTTTGTGCTAAACCTACCATAAAACATGCCACCAATACCAGAGATACCAATGACTTAATCAAATTTGTTCTCATGCAATTTTAAATTTTAATTTTCGTAGAATAACTATTTTCGTATGGTGAACGAACAGGGCAAATTTAGAGTTATAATCGGTTAAAAAAAATTGAAGATTTATATTTAAACGTTTTTACCCTTTTATTTATTAAGTTTAACCCTTTGTTCAATTCAAGGCGGATAATCTAACTTTAAGTTAAACAGGATGAAAAGTGATCAGCTGGGTTGGTTGGGATTATGTGGTTTACTGAGTGTAACAACGATGCAGGCAAAAGAGCCTGTGAAGCGAATGTTAAGTGGGCAAAAGCCTTCCAATGTTGTTTTAATCCTCACTGACGATCTGGGGTATGGCGACCTTAACTGTTATGGCGCCACGCAGTATATAACCCCCCATCTGGACAAACTTGCAGCAGGTGGGGTCAGGTTCACCAATTTCTATGTTTCGCAGGCTGTCTGCAGTGCTTCCCGGGCTGCGTTACTTACCGGGTGTTATTCGACCAGAATCGGGATAGGGGGTGCTTTATTTCCAAACTCCACCATCGGGTTGAACCCACGGGAGGAGACAATACCCGAAATTCTGAAGAAGAAGGGTTACAAAAGTGGGATTTTCGGGAAATGGCATTTGGGATATCAGCGTAAATTCCTCCCCTTGCAGCAGGGATTTGATGAATACCTTGGATTGCCGTACTCGAATGATATGTGGAAATACAATCTTGACGGTTCTGTGGCTACCCCAGAACAAAACAAAAACAAAGCCAGCTACCCCCCTCTACCGTTAATTGAGGGGAATAATATGGTCCAGGAGATTAAAACTATGGAAGACCAGGCAACTCTGACCACAATGTATACTGAACGGGCAGTAGCCTTCATCAACAAACACAAAGATGACCCTTTCTTCCTCTATGTGCCCCATTCGATGCCCCATGTTCCGATAGCTGCCTCAGCCAAATTCAGGGGAAAGAGCAATCAGGGGCTTTACGGGGATGTGGTGATGGAAATCGACTGGTCCGTCGGACAGATCATGGAGGCACTTGAGAAAAACGGACTTGCCGGAAATACGCTGGTCATCTTTGCTTCAGATAACGGACCATGGATTAATTACGGGAATCATGCAGGTTCAGCAGGGGGGTTTCGCGAAGGGAAAGGAACCAGTTGGGAAGGGGGCCAAAGGGTTCCATGCATCATGAAATGGCCCGGTCATATCCCCGGGGGAACCGTTTGCAACCGGATGGCTGCGATGATGGATATTTTGCCAACCCTGGCAGATATCGCCGGGGCCCCTCTGCCCAAACTCAAAATTGACGGGGTCAATATTATCTCCTTACTCAGGGGGGACCTGAATGCAAATCCGCGTGAGGTTTTTCTGTATTATTACAATTCAAATTGTCTCGAAGCTGTACGAAAGAATCAGTGGAAACTGGTCTTCCCTCACCGGTCACAAACCTATGAAGGATACTTGCCCGGGAATGATGGTGTTGCCGGGAAAACAGGAATTATCCAGGTAGAAGCCGCATTGTTCGACCTTCGGCGAGATCCGGGGGAACGCTATGATGTAAAGGAACTTTATCCTGAGGTTGTGGCAGAGCTCAGTAAGATTGCCGATGAGGCCAGAGCCGACCTGGGTGACGGAATCAGGAATATCAAAGGGGCAAATGTGCGCGAACCGGGAAGAATGGAGGTAACCGAGCCCAAATAAGCTGCTGTTAAAGCCTCTTTTGATTACAGACTGCAGGTTGTGAGCAATTAATAATGGTTAATGATTAATGGTTAATGGTTAATGGCTGATGCATAAAGGCTAATGACTTATTTTGTTGATTAGCGAAGAATGATATTCATCCATTCCGGTTACATGCATTGTTAATGGGAACAGATTTAAATTTCAAAATGAAGATACAAATCAAAACAGGGATTGCCCTGGGACTCTGTCTGACCGGATTAGCCCCGGTGTGCGCTGGTCAATCCCGGGACCACAAAAGACCGAATATCCTTTTCATCATGAGCGATGATCACGGTTACCAGGCGATCAGCGCCTATGGTTATGGATTAAATTCGACCCCCAATATCGACAGGATAGCCAAAGAGGGGGCAATTTTCACGCGGTCATTTGTGACCAACTCCATTTGTGCCCCCAGCCGGGCCGTAATGCTCACCGGGAAATACAGCCACCTCAACGGGAAAATAGATAACAACGGCGGATTCAACTGGGATCAGGCGAGTTTCCCTAAACTCTTACAGCAAAACGGATATCAGACTGCCCTGATCGGAAAGATCCATCTGGACGGATCTCCGCAGGGGTTTGACTATTCGAATGTCCTGCCCGGACAAGGGGATTATTACAATCCCGATTTCATTGAAAATGGAGTTCGCAAACAGGTTCCAGGCTATGTAACCACACTAACCACCACGTATGTGCTTGACTGGCTCGAACAGAAACGCGATAAATCAAAACCCTTCTGCCTGCTCTATCATCAAAAAGCGCCACATCGCAACTGGTTACCGGAAGAAAAATATCTGAATCTTTATGAAGACCGTGACTTCCCCTTCCCGGGTAACTTTTTCGATGATTATTCAGGTCGTGGCACCGCAGCCCATACCCAGGAGATGGGAATCGTCAAAGACATGATGTGGGGTCATGATATGAAATTTGAGAACGACCCGTATACCGGAAAACCGACCAACTTCATGCCCGATATTCAACGGATGGATGAAAATCAACGTAAGGCCTGGCGGGCGGCTTACGATGCCAAAAATGAAGAATTTAAAAGAACCATGCCCACTGGACGGGATCTGGCCAAATGGAAATACCAGCGGTATATCCGCGATTATCTGAAGTGCATTCAATCCATTGATGATGGTGTGGGTGAAGTACTTGATTACCTGGATAAAAATGGATTGTCCGAAAATACAATCGTTGTTTATACTTCCGATCAGGGTTTTTATTTGGGGGAGCATGGCTGGTTTGACAAACGATTTATGTATGAAGAGTCATTCCGGACACCGCTGCTAATCCGGTATCCCAAAGAGATAAAGCCCGGAACTGTGGTGAAACAGCTGGTCTTAAATCTCGACTTTGCACCCACATTTTTAAATTATGCCGGGGTTCAGGAGCAAAAGGAGATGCAGGGAGAATCTTTTCGCAAAGTCTTAAGCGGGGAATCTACCACATGGCGGGATGCCATCTATTACCACTACTTTGAATATCCCGGGGTTCACGCCGTAAAACGACATTATGGGGTCCGAACCGAACGTTATAAACTCATCCATTTCTACTTTGATGTGGACGAATGGGAGCTGTATGATCTCGAAACAGACCCACATGAAATGAAGAATGTTTACAATGATCCTTCCTATGCCGGTGTCCGGTCTGACCTCCACCGGAAACTGGAAGAACTGCGCGTAAAATATAAGGATTCAGATGAGGTTACCAGGTCATTCCTGCCTCCTGTAAAGAATAAATAATTGTGAAGATATATTCTAAAAAGAAAGAAATATGATTAGCAGCGATAAAAAATGTATCCGTAATTTCGAAGATCAGAATATTCAATCAATTAACTAAAACTATTTTCAAGTGAAAAAAATTAACAGCTATTTAAAGATGGCAGTCATCCTGATTTTATTTAATGCCTTTACTCATGCCTTATTTGCCAAAAACGAGTTAAAACAGCTTGTTTGTGAATACAAAATCGATCCAATCGGCATTGATGTTGTAAAACCACGGTTAAGCTGGCAACTCTTCTCCACTGAAAATGGAGTCATGCAGACGGCCTATGAAATCCGTGTTGCAGAGTCAACGGCAAAGCTCAGTTCGGGAAAATTGATCTGGTCGACCGGGAAAGTGAGTAATTCCCAATCGGTGAACGTGATTTATAATGGTCCGGCCTTAAGCTCCTCAGTTCGGGTTTACTGGCAGGTTCGGGTTTGGGACAGCAAAGACAAGGCAACCGCCTGGAGTGCTCCTGCATTCTGGGAAATGGGGATCCTGAGCCCATCCGAATGGAAAGGGACCTGGCTTACTTACGGTAATCCGAAGGAAATCAAGGAGTCGCTGCCATCCCAATATTTCAGAAAAGAGTTTGAATTATCCAAAAAAGTCAAGTCTGCCAGGGTTTATGCAACCTCACTTGGATTTTATGAGCTTCACCTGAACGGCGCAAAAGTATCAACCGATCTTTTCACTCCGGGGTGGACGAGTTTTAAGAAGCGGTTACAGTACCAGACCTATGATGTAACATCAATGCTTCGGGATAAGAACGCAATTGGTGTTGTGCTTGCCGACGGGTGGTACCGGGGAAACCTGGGATGGTCTAAAAGGGGTGCGTATTATGGTAGCCAGCTGGCTTTTTTGGTTCAGCTTCAGGTAACCTATACCGATGGAACTGTAGAAAATATCAGTTCAGACAACAGCTGGAAAGCAACGACAAACGGTCCTATTCTGGGGGCCGATATCTATAACGGTGAAACTTATGATGCCCGTCTTGAACTTACCGGATGGGATCAACCCGGTTACGATATGGGAAAATGGAACGATCCGCTTCCGTTTAATCAGTCGAATGATATCCTCATTGCACCCCATGGCGTTCCGGTAAAGGCGATTCAGGAGATCAAACCGATCAAACAGTTTGTTACTCCCAAGGGCGAGCTCGTTTACGATATGGGACAGAATATGGTAGGCTGGATAAGGCTGAAGATTTCCGGGAAAAAAGGGGATCAGGTTACACTTAAATTTGCTGAAGTACTTGATAAAGAGGGAAATGTTTATACCGAAAATCTTCGTGCCGCAAAAGCAACAGATGTTTATATTCTGAAAGGAGAAGCGACTGAAACATTTGAACCCCATTTTACTTTTCACGGGTTCCGGTTCCTGAAAATTGAGGGGGTGACCACTCCCCCATCACTTGACCAGATTACCGGTGTTGTGATTCATTCTGATATGAAACCTACCGGAAATTTCAGCTGTTCGGATACGCTGATCAACAAACTTCAGCATAATATCCAATGGGGGCAGAAAGGTAATTTTGTAGATGTTCCAACCGATTGTCCGCAGCGCGATGAGCGTCTGGGCTGGACTGGTGATGCACAGGTATTCAGCATGACTGCGGCTTTTAACTTTAACGTTGCGGCATTTTACACCAAATGGCTGGGGGATGTGACTGCGGACCAGCTCCCGGACGGTAAAGTTCCTCATGTAATCCCGGATGTATTAAACGGAGGCGGTGGTTCGACTGCCTGGGCTGACGTATCGGTTATCGTTCCCTGGACGGTTTATCTTTCATACGGTGATGTTCAGATCCTTGAACGACAATACCCAAGCATGCAAGGGTGGGTTGGATACATGACCAGCCGGGCACGGCCAGACCACCTGTGGATTGGCGATTCCCATTTTGGCGACTGGCTGGCCTTTGCAACCACCAATTCAGACTATCCGGGCGCAACGACCGAAAAAGATCTGATTGCCACAGCCTATTATTATCATTCGACAACCCTACTGAGCAAGGTCGCTTCAATCATCGGGAAAAAAGAGGACTCTGAAAAATATAAAGCTCTCGCTGCCAGTATCAAGGAGGCCTTCAATCACGAATTTGTAACCCCCAACGGACGGTTGGTATCGCATACCCAAACAGCCTATGCACTGGCCCTGGCCTTTGATTTGCTTCCCGAAAATTTAGTGCCCAAGGCTGCAGAATATTTTGCGGCGGATGTCAAAAAATTCGGGCACCTTACTACAGGATTCGTTGGGACTCCGTTGTTGTGTAAGACACTATCTGCCATCGGACGCGACGACCTGGCATTCATGTTACTGAATAACAAGAAATATCCCTCATGGTTATATCCTGTAATGCAGGGTGCCACCACTATCTGGGAACGTTGGGACGGTCAGAAACCTGACGGTTCCTTCCAGGATAAAGGGATGAACAGCTTCAACCATTATGCCTATGGCGCTATCGGGGAGTGGCTTTATCAGCATGTTGCAGGACTTAAAATGGATGAAAACCTGCCAGGCTATAAACATATCCTTTTTGCTCCCCATCCAGGCGGTGGACTAAAAAATGCAGGCGCTGAGATTTCCACACTTTACGGCAAGGTGTCGTCATCCTGGAAGTTCGAAAATGAGAATTTTGTATATGAGGTCATTATCCCTGCAAATACGACTGCAACCGTTTCATTACCTTATGCCAAGGCAGACCAGGTTAAGCAGGACGGAATGCCCGTAAAAGGTGCCTTTGTTCAAAACACCAATGAATTGCAAATTAATCTGGGTAGCGGGAAATATTGTTTCGCTTATCCGGCTCAGGCGCTTATGGCGGCTGTTGCAGAGAAAAAGAAATAAAAGGGTTGAAAAATAAAAGAAAAAGGCTGCAGATATTGCGGCCTTTTCCATTTCTAACCACTAATTTTCGGCAACTTCCGTTAAAAATCTGAGCCAGGTAGTGGCAACTGAAAATTCCCGGACTGTTTTAGGGGTTAAATTCCTATTATCGGCCAGTTGAACCGGATTAAGCCAGAATTTACACTCTCCATCGGCTGTTTCAACATGAATATGTGGTGGCTCACAATACTCGTCCGAATAGAAATGAAACCTGTACAGTCCAATGGGTAAAACTGTTGGCATTTTATTAACTTTCCACTACCATGTGAAATTACAAAAAATAGAAATATAAAACTGCAAGAAATTCATTTCTGTTTTCACAGTAAAAAAAAACCTTTATATTTGCATCCGCTTAACCGGAGGAACAATCGTTAACGAACATTGGTTAAAAGCCATTGTTGTCAGAGTTTGTAAAGAATAAAAATGCGGGAATAGCTCAGTTGGTAGAGCACGACCTTGCCAAGGTCGGGGTCGCGAGTCCGAGTCTCGTTTCCCGCTCAGATTAAAAATCGTTCTTTTTGACATTACAATGCGGGAATAGCTCAGTTGGTAGAGCACGACCTTGCCAAGGTCGGGGTCGCGAGTCCGAGTCTCGTTTCCCGCTCATCGTAATGCCCAGGTGGTGGAATGGTAGACACGTTGGACTTAAAATCCAATGGCCATTATGGCCGTGCGGGTTCAAGTCCCGCCCCGGGTACGATTATTGATTGAAACCTGCTGATTATCAGCGGGTTTCTTCATTTAAGGGGAAAGAATAGGGAAAGCATTGTGTTTTTGAAGAGAAATCGAAAGAACGCGTAAAAAAGCATTTTTCATCGACCCGGCGAAAAAATCTGACTCCAAAAATCAATTGAATAATTTTATCGCATCATTTTCTTCAAGGAAATCCAATTAATTTTCATCCGAATATAAATTGTTTTACAATGGCCGGATGGAACTCGCATATAAATGTTCATCCATGTTTGTGTTTGCCAAACATTCTCGTTTCATGCCCAGAAAATTATCATTATTAACAAGTATGCCGATTTTGTGATTTTAATACGGAAATAACAGTATCAAATAGGTGCTTTTTGAAAACTCCCTTTGCGCTTTTAAGATAAAGACTTTTCAAAAGAGAACATTATGTACCACTTTCACAAATGAAATTTTTCAAATCTAACCGGGCGAATTGCCGGATAGATTCAAAATAAATCACAAATATGCGAGTTCATCGGTAAAAAAGCCGCTGAAAACCTACCATAAAGAAAACTCTCCCGGTATATGCCAGGATAAAATTGGCTGCAATCATTTGCATTTTAAAAAAGTATTGGATGAGCTGGCCAGTGATTCCGGACTTGTATTCACTTCAACCATGATTTATCCAGAATAATACAATTGAATCGAAAGCAACTATCAAGTGATCAGGCGATCGTTCATCAGAATCCATAATATAGTCAATAATACACTGAACTGGAAAGGCCGCGTAATTGGGCCCTCCAGAGCTGAGAAATGAAGGAAACCGTATATCACAGTTCAGCAGATATTTATATGGATTCTTTAGGATCTATTTGACCTGGTGGTGAGTGGCAAATTAGTCGGCAAGTCCATATAAGATCAGAATTTCAAAACTTACCTTTTTTAAGATATCTAATTTGAATTTTTGGCTTTATTCTTGTATGTTGTTGATTCATCTCAGTTAAAGATTATTTTTGTCGTTAAGAAACTAAGCACTGCTAACATACATGGACTCCCTTGAAACGAATGAATTGTGGCAAAGGTTTAAAAGTGGCGATGACAATGCATTGTCATCGCTTTACAATCGTTATATCCACCAGTTATATTCCTATGGTCTAAAAATCCATGGAGATGAATCCTTGGTAAAGGACAGTATCCAGGAAGTCTTTATTCAACTAATCGACAGAAGGAAGAAAATCAGTACTTCAGCGTTTACAACGATTTATTTATTTAAATCGCTGCGCAATAAGTTACTTGAAGAACTGCGATCAAAAAACCGGAGATCAGATATAGTTCGGTCTATCACAGTGGATGACAACAACCTCGAAGTTAGTCCGGAGGAGACCTTTATGCAGTCTGAGGAGGAACAATCCCGATTAGTAATCATGAAAGCAGCCCTTAGTAGACTTTCTGATTACCAACGGGAAGCACTGTTTCTGAAATATTCTCAGGGCCTTGAATATGAAAAAATTGCCGAACTGTTGGAGATTGATATATCTTCAGCCAGAACTCTGATTTACCGTTCACTCAAAAAGGTGAAACAGGAGATCAGCACTAGAACCCAGCTGATACTACTCTTTTTCCGCTCAATGTTAAATTCAGATTTTACAAAGTTAACTTATTGAATGATAGATTATTGATGGAATTGATCTTCATGAATTTTATCCATTGCTTTCAGTGAACAGTAAACTAATTACCTAAAAAATGTGCCACTCAGTTGCCAAAGGTAAGTTGTTGCAAATGGTTATTTCAGGAGCCTTAAAAGATATTTCAAGTTCAAAATATTCTGTCAGTCCCAAAGACCTAACCAATTGAATTTAAGTGTAATTTATCACTAACATGAAGTAATTTTCATTTACTTGTGAAAAATTTTTTAATTTTTTGTCTATAAAACTAGACCCCGATCATTTATTAGTGTTATGAAAAAAGAAAAGAACATCGATTTTGTTTCCCTTCTTCAAAATGAAACTTTCCTGAATCTGGTAAAGGACACGGATAGCTTTGTAAATCAGCTGGATATTCTTGATAAAGCCTTTCCGGGTAAAAGAGACGCAGTAGCCTATGTCCTTGAATTTCTGAAGGCTAATCTTGCAGATCAGAAAAAAATGTCTGCGAACGATGTAATTTCAATATGGCAAAACGTTCGGAAGGCTGCCGGTCAAAAAAATGGTGTTACCCTGCGCCGGATAATTTTCAATAATCTTTGGAAGGCAGCAGCTGTACTGATCATCGTTTTGGCTAGTTCTGTTTATATGTATAACCGGATTATATCGGATCCCCTTGAAGAAATTGCTTCGGCTAAAAGTGTGCCGGATAATGATGCAATGATCATTCTTTCAGATGGTTCCAGACACCAGCTGAACAAAAAAGATTCACTGGTTGAATATAGCGCTACGGGTGGGGAAGTGATCGTCAAAAGTAAGCATGAGGAAGAAAAACTTAATAATCTGAGTACCTCAAAATCTCCTATCATTAACCAGATTATCGTTCCATTTGGACATAGGCACAGTATTATTTTATGTGACGGAACCAGGGTGCAATTAAATTCGGGCAGCCGGTTGGTATATCCGGCTGAGTTTAAGGGCGAAACAAGGGAAGTCTGGTTAAAGGGAGAAGGTTATTTTGAAGTTACAAAGAATCAGGCAAAACCATTTATAGTAAAGACCGATTTTATGAATATTAAAGTGCTGGGAACGGTCTTCAATATTTCCGCCTATAATGACGAGCCAACCGCATATACTGTTCTGGTCGAAGGCAAAGTAGAAGTATCTCAAAAAAACAGGTTGTTTGGAAGTACAGAAAAGTATTTAAGTCCAGGACAGGGGTGTTTTTATTCACTTGAAACGAAAAGTTTAGATATCCGGAAAGTTGACCTGTATAATTATATCTCCTGGAAAGATGGATTATTTTATTTCAAGGATAAGCCTTTAGCCGATATCGTTGGCCGCCTTAGAAAATATTATAATCAAAATATCCGAATCGAGGCGGGGAAATTGCCTGAGACACTGATCTCCGGTAAACTCGTACTATCTGACAACCTTGATATTGTGATGAAATACCTCGCCAAAACGTTGGAGGTAAGATATGTAAAAGATAAAGATGGAGAGTTCATTCTTTCAAACTAAGGAATTATAATAAATATGCTTAATGAGCTACTTTGACTAGGGTTGGCTCTTTGTAGCAAGAAACTTGAATATAAATATCAGGTGATTTTTAACAGGTGGCAGCGGACAATCGAAAATATCAATTTCACTTTAAATTATTGATATTTAACCAATTAATAACTAACTAAACATCAAATGCGTATGGAATAAAAAAAACCAGAAAAACGAAAACCGGCGAATGTTGCTGCATTCACCGGTCAAAATTCGAGATTAAAATTCACAAATTATTTTACTCACTTTAATCATTACAAATGTATGAAAAAAAACCGTTATGAACTATGCGGCTTCAGTTGTCGCGTGAAAAAAATGTTGTTTGTCATGAAATTAACCATCTTAGCATTCTTCTTAGGGTTAATGAGTCTTTCAGCTGCTTCAACTTACTCACAAAACACCAAGATTACACTGGATTTGGAGCACATGACCTTGATTGATGTATTCAAACAAATCGAGGCTCAGAGTGATTTTGTATTTATTTACAAGAATGAGGCGATAAATCTTGACAAAAAAGTCGACGTTAAAATCGAAGGGTCTACCGTTGACAAGATTCTCGACCAGGTCCTTCAGGATTTTGGAGTTAAATATGAGATCATTGATAAACAAATCATTATTACACCCAATCACTCGATTTCTTCAAAAACTGAAGAAATAAAACTAACTGAAGGGGTATCCCAGCCTGGGAAAAGAGAGATTTCAGGTATGATAAAAGATCCTAAGGGGATTCCACTTCCAGGTGTAAGTGTTGTAATCAAAGGTACAACAACTGGAGTGGTAACCGATGCAAATGGAAGATTTGAATTATCGTTACCAAAGGATGCCAAAACGCTTTCATTTTCATTTGTAGGTATGAAATCGCAAGAAGTAGTAATTGGTAGTAATAATACAATCAATGTGGTTCTTACTGAAGAAACCGTTGGGCTTAATGAAGTTGTTGCGGTTGGGTATGGAAACCAAAAAAGAGGTGCATTAACTTCTGCGATTTCTGTCATCAAAGGAGATATATTACAAGGCCAACCTGTCGCCGACCTAAGCAACAGTATCGCAGGCCGAACATCCGGGATTATTGCTACGCAATCTTCGGGTGAACCTGGCAGTGACGGTTCAAATATTTTAATCCGTGGGATCTCAACTATCGGAAATTCACAACCCCTGGTTATTGTGGATGGTGTACCAAGAAACTATGCACAACTTGATCCCAATAATATTGCATCAATCAGTATCTTAAAAGATGCAGCTGCTGTCGCTCCTTACGGTATGGCAGGTGCAAATGGAGTTATATTAATAACTACAAAAAAAGGAAAGTCAGGAACTCCATTATTAACCTATAATGGGTATGCCGGATGGCAAAATCCAACTGTTCTTACAAAGTTTGTAAATTCCTATCAATATGCCACCTTAATGAATGCAGCAAAAGATAATGAAGGGGCATCGCACGTTTACAGTGAAGCTGATCTGCAGGCATTTAAAAATCATAGTGATCCGAATGGCCATCCAGACAATAATGTGTTAAAAGAATTGATTACTCCTAATGCAATGCTCACAAAGCATAACCTTGAGCTTTCAGGAGGTACTGATAAAGTCAATTATTATACAGCACTTGGATACCTGTCTCAGGATGGATTGTGGGGGCCAACCAATTACAAACGTTATAATCTGACTTCAAACATCGATATTCACGCTACTAAATACACTGAAGTAAGTCTTTCGATTAACGGTAGGGTCGAAGACCGGAATTCACCTGCGGTAAGTTCCTACGGTATATTTTATCAGGCATTCAGAACACCTCCTATTGCACCTGTTAAATTCAGTAATGGGCTTCCGGGTGGATGGATTGGAAGTTCAGTATATGGGGATATTTTTGACAGTGGATACACGAAGAATCTTGGTTATACTTTGTTGAATCAATTTAGTATTGAACAGCAATTGCCATTTATAAAAGGTTTGAGCGTTAAAGCAGTATTAAGTTACGATTATAATCCAGGTGATGCATCTAATCCTGGCAGTGGTATTTCGAGCTTTGAAAGACAATGGGTTACGCCAATCCCTTTCTATACCTTGAATACTTCGACAACACCGTATACGTATACTCAGGCTGGGAATGGTGGGCCGTCTAAACCACAGTATTACGAAAACTTCACACAAAATCAAGCGTTTACCTACCAGGCTTATGTGAATTACCATAACACATTTGGGAAGAGTGACATCCGGGGATTAATCGTTTTGGAAGAAAGAAATACTAAATTCAATACGTTTGGAGCTAGTCGGTTAAATTACGATGTTTTGCTTCCTGAATTGAATAATGGAAGTTCAGCATCAATTGATATCGGGAACAATGGTTATTCATCAGAGGGTAAGCAGGAGTCTGGACTATATCGTTTATCCTATGCTTATGCAGGAAAATATTTACTGGAAGCGTCCGGACGGTACGATGGTAATTATTATTTTGCTCCCGGTAAAAGATTTGGCTTTTTCCCTGCATTTTCGGCTGGCTGGAGAATTTCTGATGAAAAGTTTATCAAAGACAAACTTACATGGATAAATAATTTAAAGGTCAGAGGATCTTATGGTGAATCAGGAGCACTTGCAGGTACTCCTTTCCAATATCTTCGTTCCTATTCACTATATAGCGGGGCATCTGTCCTGGCAGGAAATCCAACTACCGGGATGGTTGAAAATAGCGAACCAAATATTAACATTACCTGGGAAAGAGCGAAAAAAACTAATATCGGTTTTGAAGCCAGCTTCTGGAATGGATTATTAACTGCAGAGGCCGACTATTTTCAGGAGAAACGGAGCAATATGCTGGCTTCTCCCAACATTGTTGTTCCTATTGAATATGGAGTGGGAATCTCCCAGAAGAATGCCGCTTCAATGAGCAATAAAGGATTTGAAATTGCCCTGGGGTCATCGCATAAATTCTCAGATGATCTGTTAGTTAGCTTAAATGTTAATGCAACGTTTGCCAAAAATAAACTTGGGCAGATCTATGAGAATACAGTAACCTATAACAACCCCAATCGCCGTGTTAGTGGAAGGCCAATGGGCACACAATTTGGCTGGAGAGCAATCGGGTTTTTCAAACCGGAAGATTTTAACCAGGATGGTTCACTGAAATCAGGAATTCCAACTCAGTCTTGGGGGCCGGTTCATCCAGGCGATATCCGGTATGCGGATACCTACGGGCCAAATGGCAAGGCTGATGGGATAATTGACGATAATGATATTGTTCCAATTGGAAAATCGTTTGTTCCGGAAATTATTTATGGTATTTCGCCCAGCATTCTCTACAAAGGATTTGATCTGAATATTTTATTACAGGGTGCTGCCAATCGTGATTTTTATATCACGGGTGCAGGGGCCTGGCCATTCTATAGTTCTTCGTCTGCCACAATAGATAATCTGGATTATTGGACCCCAACCCACCAGGATGCCAAGAACCCGCGAATTACCTCTTCTCCGGCACCAAATAACATGGTTGCTTCTTCTTTTTGGGTAAGAAATGGTTCATACTTACGCCTGAAAACCGGTCAAATCGGCTATACCCTTCCTGCCTCTGTTGTTCGACGCATTAAAGTAAAATCACTTCGTGTTTATGTTTCAGGACAAAACCTGATTACATGGAGTCCGATTAAAAATTTTGATCCGGAAGTAAGTGATTCTCAGGGAATGTATTATCCGCAACAGAAGGTTGTGTCAGTAGGTCTTAATGTTACATTTTAACACTTGAAGAAAATGAAAAAAAATCATATAAAAACGATCAGTCGTTATATTATCTTTTCGGTGCTAATCACTTTTTTCGCACTCTCTTGTAAGAATTCACTGGATAGCTCACTTACTATTGAACCTCGTAACCAGCTCACTGATGCCTCCGTTTGGGCTAATTCAACAACAGCCGACATCTTCTTAAATGATATATACGGCAAACTTTTTGATGGCAACAATTGCTGGGATATTTTAGATAATTGGACCGACATTTCAATGTGTGGCCTGTTTTGGCCACCTTCAAAAACATCGACAGTTTACAACCACGAGTATAATGCCACCAATGGATTTGAAATGCGTACTGGATATACTGATGGCACAACTGAACCCTTTGAATGGGGTCATCAGTATTCATTTATCCGGAAATGCAATATATTTATTGCGAGTGTCAATGCCAATGCCGCCAATTTTTCGGCTGATTGGATAAAAACTCGTCTTGCTGAAACACGGTTTTTAAGAGCTTTCTTTTATAATAATCTTTATATGGCCTATGGAGGTGTTCCGATTCTTACTGAAGCGTTAAACTTAAATAGTCAAGGCGATTCAATTTTCCATCCACGAAATACTGGGGATCAAACGTATAATTTTATTACTACAGAACTTGGGGCTATTGCAAACGATTTGCCAAATACTGCTGCTGATTATGGAAGAATAACGAAAGGTGCCGCTTTGACTTTAAAGGGTTATGTAGAATTATTTAATCACAAATATACTGATGCTGCTGTCGATAATAAAGCGGTCATAGATTTGGGTGTTTACTCATTATATCCTGATTACGCCAATCTGTTTTTGCCTGCTGGTATTAACAATAACGAGGGTATACTATTTAGACTCTATCTTCCTGGTGCTCTTGGGGGCAGAGAATCTCTCAGAGGTCCTTGTTTTAACAATGACGGCGTAGAAGTTTGCTGGGGCGGAGTTAATCCAAGTCAACAATTAATTGATGATTACGCTATGGCTAATGGTAAACCTATAACAGATCCGCTATCCGGATATAATCCTCAAAATCCTTATAATAATAGAGAAACGAGATTTTACAAATCTATTGTTCAGGATAGCTCACTATTTGGAAATGAAACATTGTATACAAGGATTGGGATAGGCAGTCTTAATGAATTAGATGTTAATGAACGTAGCGATGCATCTAATACCGGATATATGTTACGAAAAGGTATTAGTCCTGATAATATTGGGGCACAAAACTGGAGTAATGCTACCAGTTCTCAAAACTATTATTTTTTCCGGTATGCGGAAGTCCTTTTAAACTATGCAGAAGCCAAAATCGAATCAAATTCAATCGACCAAAGTGTTTATGATGCGATTGATAAGGTTAGGCAAAGATCTGAATTGCCAACAGTGGAAATATCTTATGGCACAGGTTTGAGCCAAGAAAGTATGCGTTCAATTGTTCGCCGTGAAAGAAAAGTTGAACTTGCTTTTGAGAATAGGCGATGGTGGGACCTCATTCGCTGGAGAACAGCCGAAATTGAAATTAATAAACCTATTATGGCCATGAAGATTACTAAAAATGCAAATGGTCAATGGGTTTATACCTCAGTTCCGGCAATCAATGGAAATCATAAGTTCGATGCTTCCAAAAACTACTTATTTCCTATCTGGCAATCCATAATCGACCAAAATCCAAAAATTACACAAAATCCAGGATATTAATCTGAACCCTGGCAGCTGACTTTAATAACTGTGATCCTGATACAACGATTTGGATCACAGTTTTTTTTACTCAATTTTAAATAGATGATACATGTGTGCTAATTGTACAGTTTTACTCCTCCTAATTCCTTTTATTGCTGCTTTATCTTGTTCAAAACCAGGTACTAATGATGCTACCGATCATTTGGCATCAACCGTTGACACTGCTGAGGTTCGTTTTCTGAAAAATCACCCTTTTCGGGCTATGAAATATGGACTCTTTGTCCATTATGTCAAAAGTCTGACGGTCTATTCCAACGGCATTTCCTGTAATGGGCTTGACACCCTGACCGGTAATTTCAACCCTGCCTCATTTGCTACTGATGTTGAAGCGATGGGAATTGAATATGTAATTTTTACCGCCTGGCATGCTGGCATGTTCCTGGTATATCCAAGTCCTAAAATGGATTCCTGGATCCCGGGGCATTCCTCAAAAAATGATCTGATCGGCCCTATGATCGATGCCCTTCAGGCCAAGGGAATCAAAGTGCTGCTTTATACCCATCCTTACCTGGGTTATCATTTCAACGACACCGAAAAAACACTTACCGGCTGGGGTGCCGGAGTAAATGCTCAGGGAGCCGCCGCTCCAAACTGGGCTACATTCAACTTTACCAAATGGAATAACTTCATCAATGATGTATTTGGAGAACTCATTGATAAATATGGAAGCCGCATCGATGGATTATTTATGGATGAAGGAGACCCATTGGCCCAAATGGATAAAGCCGTAGATTTTTCAAGACTGCGCTCCACCATAAAGAGCAGGGACGCAAATCTCATTCTGATCCAAAATGATCATGGTAATCTTTATACTGCAGATATTGGAGCAAAAGAAGAATATGGATGGGAAGAATTTTCACAGCCTGATGGGAATTTATGGCCTTGCAACGAAATGCCGGTTGCGTCAATCATTTCGAAGGAGTGGTGGGCCAGTTTGCCTGCTGAAACCAATGGATTAAGGTATAATACAGAAAATTTGTTCCGATATACGGTTTTACAGGCTGGCGCCAATACTGATGGAGGGGGTGTTTGTTGGGCTGCTGGTCCCTATGCAAATGGGGGATGGGAAAAAGGGGTAAAAGAACAGTTAATAGCGCTCGGTAATTATATTTCACCGATTTCCAAATCCATAAAAAATACTTATGCCAGCACTTCATGGGTTACTTCAAACAAATCTACCATCAGCGCCATCACTTGGGGTGTTGCCACCCAATCAACCGATGGGAAATATGAATTCATCCATGTTTTAAAACCACCCACAGGAAACAAGCTTTCACTTTCGAAACCGGCTGACGGGAAAAAATTCAACTCTGCAAAACTTCTGACCAACGATCATACAGTAACTCTTACACAAGACAGCAACGGCGTTTCGTTAACCTTAACAGGCGACGATAACTGGGAT
>Ga0364867_10067_pt1 | contig 68978 bp, 53 predicted proteins | sample ExccelAu500001D4_3_FD_206915 | JGI IMG/M metagenome (GOLD analysis project Ga0364867, IMG submission 206915) | Enriched cells from Trout Bog Lake Hypolimnion, Wisconsin, USA - BchlTB.Aug13.5000.01.D4 | ecosystem: Environmental > Aquatic > Freshwater > Lake > Hypolimnion/Profundal zone | place... | reverse complement strand
AAAGTCACCACTAAGGTAAATGTGTTTTATGGACCGATTTAAATATCTTTGGAATAAAATTGACCTCCATGATTAAACTGAATACCCTGAAGTACCCGGCTGCATTAGGTTTATTGACTTCGGCGCTGATCTCCCCGATTCTGTGTGCCTCCCGGGAACAAAAGTCGCTGAATAAGCCGAACATCATCATGTTTCTGGTCGATGACATGGGATGGCAGGACACCTCGGTTCCATTTTGGGATAAGCAAACTCCGCTGAACCGGCTATACCACACCCCTTCGATGGAAAGACTGGCCGCTTCGGGAATGAAATTCACCCAGGCCTATGCCTGTTCAGTCTGTTCACCGTCGCGCGTCAGCCTGATGTCGGGGATGAATGCGGCACGTCACCGGGTGACCAACTGGACTTTACAACGTAACACAGGTGTCGATCCCAAGGATGACGAGCTTGAATTTCCAAAATGGAACTACAACGGACTTCAACCCACTGACACCATAGAGCAATCGGTGCAGGTAACCACACTGTCTCAGATCCTGCATGACAACGGTTATTTTACGATTCACTGCGGCAAGGCACACTACGGGGCGATGAATACCCCGGCTGCCAATCCGTTGAACCTGGGTTTTGATATAAATATTGCCGGTCATGCAGCGGGTGGCCCCGGAAGCTACCTGGGGGAAAAGAACTTTGGAAACGCCGAAAAAGGGGCTCATACCTTACCCTGGGGTGTCCCCGGTCTGGAAAAATACCACGGCGATTCCATCAACCTGACTGAAGCGCTCACACGCGAGGCAATCTCTGCACTGGACAAGGCGCTGACCCAAAAGAAGCCTTTTTATCTCTATATGGCCCACTATGCTGTACACGCTCCGCTCACGGCCGACAGAAGGTTTTATCCGAAATACAAGGCGATGGGACTCGAAGAACCCGAGGCCCGATACGCTTCGATGATTGAAGCGATGGACAAGAGTCTGGGTGATTTAATGAACTATCTGGATCAAAAAGGGATAGCCGACCAAACAATAATCCTTTTTATGTCGGATAACGGCGGATTAAGCGCCGAGGCGAGGGGTGGCGAACCGCATACCCATAACCGTCCATTGAATAGCGGTAAAGGGTCGGCCTATGAAGGGGGAATACGCGAACCCATGATCGTGAAATGGCCCGGAAAGGTTAAGCCGGCAACGGTTTGTAACGATTACCTGATTATTGAAGACTTTTTTCCGTCCATCCTGGAACTGGCCGGAATAACAAATTATCAAACCATCCAAAAAGTGGATGGGAAGAGTTTTGTTCCGATGCTTTTACAGGCAGGGACTTCCGCAAAAAACAGGAACCTGTTCTGGCATTTCCCGAATAAATGGGGGCCAACAGGTCCGGGGATCGGAACAACCAGCACGGTTCGGAGCGGAGACTGGAAACTGGTCTACTGGTACAAAGACCAAAAAGCGGAACTCTTTAATATCAGTGAAGATATCGGAGAAAAACATGATAGGGCAGCAACTGAACCCGCCAAGGTAAAAGAGTTATCAGAGATTCTGGGCAATTACCTGCGAAGAGTCGATGCCCAACGGCCCGTTTTGAGAAAAACAGGTGATCCGGCTCCATGGCCCGACAAGATCGTTTCACTTCAAGCAAAATAAAACATAAAAATAAATTGAATGCTCATGACGCTAATCAACTGCAATCCTGCCTATTATTTCAGGAAGAAACTCTGTCTGCTGACATTTGCAGCCATTTTCGGAATTTCTGGAACCTCCCTTGGCCAATCCATAAAGGGAATTCCGGAGTCAGGTCCGGATATTCAAAGATGGGTCAGTCAACATTTTGCAAAAGGGAAGATTCCACCCTTTTCATTCGTTTATGACGGGAAAAAATCTGACGAATTTATCAAAGGATGGCAGTTCCGTGCTGAAAAACTAAAATCCAATGATTCAGCCGCTGAAGAATCGGTTTTCACCTATTCCGATCCCAAAACCGGACTGGTGGTTAAATGTTTGGTTACCTGCTTCACCGATTTTCCTGCAGTGGAATGGGTACTGAGATTTTCGAATACTTCAGCTGCCAACACCCCGATTATCGAACAGGCCGCAGTGATCGACCAAACATTTACAGGTGAAACTTCCGGGAATTATATCCTTCATCACAACCGGGGAAGTGACGCCCAACGAAACGACTTCCAACCCATTGACGAAAAAATGAAGGTTGGAAAGCCTGTATACATGACACCGGTTGGAGGAAGATCGTCGGATAATACCGCTTTCCCGTTTTTCAACATCGAGGCTCCGGGTCAGCAAGGCATTTTAGCCGCAGTTGGGTGGACCGGGAAATGGTATGCCAATGTATTGCAGGCGGATGACCAAACGGTCTCCCTGAAATCGGGAATGGAGAAGATGCAATTGTCACTCAACCCATCCGAAGAGATCCGCACCCCGAAAATATGCCTCCTTTTCTGGAAAGGGTCAGACCGGATGGTTGGTCACAACCAGTTCCGGCAGTTCATCCTTGCCCACCACTCCCGGAAAATAAACGGGAAATATGCCGAATACCCGTTATCAGGGAGCTTCGATTACGGAGACCCGGAGCCATGCGGGGAGTATAATTGTCTGACCGAAGAATTTGCCATTGCATTGGTCAAACGGTACCAGCAATTCAAAATACTGCCTGAAGTTTTCTGGCTCGACGCCGGATGGTACACTGGATGCGGCTGGGACAAAGCCAAAGGGGGATGGTGGCAGAATGTGGGAAACTGGACCGTTGACAAGGAACGTTTTCCACGTGGATTAAAACCCGTTTCTGATGCGGTTCATGCTACCGGAGCCAAATTCATGGTCTGGTTTGAACCTGAACGGGTGAGTCCCGGATCGATGATTGACCGTGAACATCCCGAATGGCTTATCAAACTCAAAGGGAATGACAATTATCTTTTTGATCTTGGAAATAAGGAAGCCCTCTCATGGTTGACAAATCTTATCGGCGATTTAATCCAAAACGAAGGGATTGACAATTACCGGCAGGATTTCAACTTCGATCCCCTCCCCTACTGGGAAGCCAATGACAAACCGGGCAGGATCGGAATCTCGGAAATCCGTCATATCGAAGGTCTCTATGCATTCTGGGACGGATTAATTGCCCGGTTTCCAAATCTTTTGATCGATAATTGCGCCAGTGGAGGACGCCGTCTCGACCTTGAAACAACCTCCCGCAGCTCACCCCTCTGGCGGACCGATTACCAGTATGGTGAGCCAAATGGTTATCAATGTCATACCTACGGTCTGAACTTCTACCTTCCCATTCATGGTACCGCGATATACAAGACAGACAATTACACCTTAAGATCGGGACTCGGAGCTACTGCCGTGATGAACTGGGAAATTACCGGGAAGGCCTCTGAACCCATTCCCGCCATTCAAAAGCGTATGCAGGATTTTAAAGACCTGCGCCCGTTTTTTTATGCCGATTATTATCCGCTGACCGAAAGCCGGAATAATACCGGTGATAATGTATGGCTGGCTTACCAGATGCACAGGCCGGTTCAGAAGGACGGAATAATTATTGCCTTTCGCCGTGGCGGAAGTAACACAGAATCGATTCAGGTAAAACTTTCGGGAGTCGAGGCAGAGGCAACCTATGAATTATTCTTTGAAGATTACGGGCTGCGGATCCGCAAAACCGGACGGGAAATGATCGAAGGTTTAGAGCTCACAATCCCGCAAAAACCGGCATCGCTACTTATCAGCTATCACAAAGTGATTTAGATTAATTGCTTTTGAATATGATTTAACTTAACTGAATAATAAGATGAAAAATGTACGCTACGTAATAACTCTTTTGTTATCCTGTTTCATAAACTTAACCTTTGCACAATTTGGCCCATTAAAGCAAAAAATTAATCAGATCCTCGAATCGAAGCAAGCAGAGGTAGGCGTTGCCATTTATGGGACCGGGCCGGGCGATACCTTATCCATTAACGGGAATACCCGTTTCCCGATGCAGAGTGTTTATAAGCTGCATCTGGCTTTCGCTGTTTTACATCGTGTGGATAAAGGGGAACTTAATTTAAACAGGAAGGTGCCAATTACAATAAGCGATCTTCGACCCGATACCTGGAGCCCTTTGCGCGATAAGTATCCCAAAGGGAACATCGAACTTCCGTTGAAAGATATTTTAGTCTATACGGTATCACAAAGCGATAATAATGGATGTGATCTTTTATTCAGGCTGATTGGCGGGACAAAGGTGGTCAACGATTATATGCACGGTATTGGGATTGAAAATATTGAAATAAAGGCAACAGAACAGGAGATGAGCAGGGAGTGGAATGTTCAGTTCACCAATTGGACGACACCACTGGCTGCAGTTCAATTGCTTAGAAAGTTTGAAGAGGGGAAAATTCTCTCTAAGGATAGCCGTGCATTTTTATGGGAAACATTATTGGGAACCACAACCGGGAATAAACGGTTAAGGGGCGATCTGCCGGAGAAAACATCAGTTGCGCATAAAACAGGCTCATCGGGAAAAAATAAAAATGGAATATCTGCAGCAGTAAATGATATGGGAATAGTTGTCCTGCCCAACGGAAAACACGTTGTAATCTCTGTTTTTGTCTCAAAATCAATCGAGGATGACCAAACAAATGAAAAAATCATTGCAGACATATCAAAGATAACCTGGGATTATTACACCGAAAAATCAAATAAAAAATGAGGGATAAAACCTTCTCTCCCGATCTGGCCCGCAGGGATGTTTTGAAGATTGGCGGAGCAGTTATTGGTGCCGCTTCGTTTGGAAAAGTAAACGCGCTTAACTCGCTGGTTGATGAGAACAATGATATTCAAACCAGGGATTCTGCCATCCCCTCAAAGATCGATTTTTCATATGCCTTTGGGACTCCGCACCGAATCACTGCCGGCCGGCCGGATGCAAACGACAGGACATTGCTGGATGTGAAATCCGGCACTTTGAAAATGTCATGGACGTATGACAATCTGGCGATGTCCAATTTCCCGCCCCTCGCCTTCCGGACTCCACAGACCTCATGGAATATTCAGCTTACCCCCGAAATCGACGGTAACCCTTTTGCAACCAGCCGGTGGAGCCGTTTTGAGGAGGTTCTTCCGGGTCTGGAAAACGTTTATGAAGATCATTCAGGATTGGTTAAACTGGAAGTTCTCGGGGGAATGACCGCAGCGCTCATTTGGATCACCCTCACAAATTCCGATCTCCTTCCCCATCAGTTTGCGATTCGCTGTGATTCGGGCAACTGGGGAGAGAACCCCGCCTGGATAGACCCGAAATGGAACCGGGGAGACCATCTTCTGGCAGGGTGGAATGAAAGAGCTGACCGTGTTTTAATTCTGGGATTGGGTGCCGATTCTTACTCCTTGCAAACCGACCAAATGCCTCCGGGACCAAAAAAAATGATTATGGTTTGGAATCTGAATCCCGGGGAAACCCGCCAGGGATGGCTTATCCGTCCATACCACGGCTATGCGGCGGATCTCCCGTCATTGCGTAAACGGAACTGGCAGGAGGAGATGGATTCCGGAAAACTGGAGTGGGACAATTTATTGAAACGGGCTTCAAAGCTAACTATTCCCGATAAGGGGGTATCCAATGGCTATCTCGCCTGTTTTGCAGACCTCTTTATCATGCGTGAGCCGCTGGCCGATGGAAATATTATTGGTGTACCGGGCACTGAAGTTTACCGCGCCGGCAATTCGGGAGAGCCGCTTATCGTTGCGGTGGCTTTGGATCAGAATGGACTGCATCAGGAAGCCGCTCACGAATCGGCCGTTTCCCTTGGTATGCAGGAATCGGATGGTTGCTGGGCAGACCGGAGAGGATGGTGCCACACGTTCTGGGCCGCCGCTGGTTTCAAGTCATGGGCGGTCATGGAGCATTACCGCATAACCAGAGATATTTCCTGGCTCTCCGGGATTTATCCGCACATGATTTCAAGCTCACGGTGGCAGGAAAGCCAGCGTGAAAAGACAAAGCTCGAAGAAAACCGGGCTTCAGCCACTTATGGTCTGATGCCTCGAGGGTTTGGCGATTGCGGGCTCATGAACGATGATGACAACTACGGGGTATTTTTTCCACACAATATCTGGTCGGTGTATGCAGACCGGTGCACCCTCGAAGCCGCTGAGATTCTCGGCAAAACAAATGACCTCGCCGAACTCAAAAAAATCTTTCAAACAGCCTTCGATGACCTGATGACCGCCCTTGGTAAGGGGGCGATCAGTGAAGTAGATTATCGTTGGATTCCGGGGGTTCATGGCAAGAAATCAGGCAGTTGCTGGGGGGCTCTAAATATCGTGACACCCTGCGGATTGGTTCCTGCCGATCACGAATTGGTCACAGGCACGCTCCGGAAGATTGAAGCCAATATCAGCAAAGGGGGTCAGCCAATACATACCGGATGGATGACTGATGGGGCCTGGGTGGCAATCACCCTCGACAATGTTGCAGAAACCCATCTGGCCCGTGGCAATGGTGATGCTGCCGTCAGGTATCTTCATTCAACCCTCAACCACGCCACACCCCTCTATACCTGGTGCGAGGAACGGGGACAGGAACCCGGAACCACCAAATGTTCAGGTGACCGTCAGCATCTTTGGACACCCGTGGCAGTCGTCAGGACTATCCGTGACATGCTCGTACTCGAAAACGGAGATGGGCTGGAACTTGCTTTGGGTACCGACCGCGATTGGTTGGGCTCCGGAAAACCAGTCGGCATTCAGGATGCCTCCACACATTATGGCAAAATTTCCTATGAATTGAGCTATAATTCTACCCCATCAGTAGTGACCGGTAAAATAACCCTCGATAATAACCTTCTGCCAGAATGGATTGAAATGCATATCCGGCTGCCCGAAGGCCTAAAGGTAAAATCGGTCGATGCGGAATCCGGGGCATCTCTAACCGAAAACAGGGGTTCCCTTAAATGGAATAAACCACACGGAATCTTGAAATTCAGGGCCACAACCGGATTATAAGGAGTAAGTCTAATTTATTGTAATAAGTGGTCTGAGAGGCAGTATCAAAAGTATTTTTACGCGGAGAAACGCAACGCAAAGGGTTCAAAAAAAGATGTAATAAAACTTTGCGATCCTTGCGTGCTTAGCGAGCAAGAAGCCTTCCAAAATTATCTCGCGAAGGCTCAATCCCTCAGCTGAAGGACGCAGAGTTATTCTGTTGCAATTTAATGTTCTGCGGTACTTTAAGGTTTCCCTCTGCTCTGTCAATTGACGGATGCGGCTAAATTACTAACTGTTGATTCCGCCCCTTCTTATTATTTTTTAATGACGATCATTCCAGACTGCCATGTCGTCCACGTTTTGAGTTAGAAAAAGAGTTAAGAATCGGTGTTGTCACTAATAGTGTCGGCCGGGACTCTAAAAGAGTCGGCTTAGTCTCTAAAAGAGTTAGCCTGCCCTCTTTTTCATATCATTTAAACGCTTTTATCAATCTTCCGGACCGGCATCTCTCTTTTTAAGTTTTTTCACATAAAAGGTCGAAATCCCAATGGAAATAATAGCAAAAGCAAGAAATGCCCCAATTCTGAAGATAAGATCGGTCTTGGCCATATCTACCAGAAAAAGATAGAATGCCGAAACGATCAGATTAGCCATCCCCATCCACCGGTATTTAATGCTCCGGATCAGGACACTTAGTAAAAAATAAACCCCTGAAATTAACAGCCAGGTAACCGTGATATACTGTCCGGGCAATCCTTTGAATGTCGCGTAAAGCAATGAAAGAAAGAGGGTAACCAGGTAGATATTCCGGATAAAGTCAGTTTTGATATTTAACCGCTCCTTTTGCCAGTTAATCAGCCTGGCGGATAGGAAAGCTATGGCCGGGATAGAAAAATTGACTGAGTTTAGTTCACCAGAAAGATTATAATAACCTATCGCCAGGAAGATCAGCAGAAAAGTATTTATTAGTGTGATGATATGCGACCGGTACCAAAGCGCCAGCACAAGCACCAAGAAACTCTGGCAGATCAAAAGCATAAACGAATCCGGGATATGGTAGATCCCGTTGATTGTCACGCTTATGGCAAAGAATCCAAATAAGGCATAAAGTGCCGGGGAGTATTTCCACTCCGAATAGAGCTTTAGCATAATCGAATAGCCAATGCTATAAACCGAAATAATGGTAAAAAATGGGATATAGGCCTTAGGAAAATGTGATAAAACCAAAACCAGGATTAAAACGGAATAGCCCATCCCGGAAAGAAGGATTGTAGTGAGTATTGAAGATTCAGGAAATAATGGATTCTTTTTCCGGAAGGCAACAAGCGAATAAACTACGGTTATTATTGAAACATAGGCAAATGCAAAGTGAAAGGTCAAATCCTCACCCGCTTTGGCCACGGGAGTGTGACTCTTCAGCAACCAGACCAGGCAGGTAAAATAGGTGAGACACAAAACATAGACCATCGGCTTCCACCAGTTGTATTTCCAAAAGAAAAAGACAACTAGTGCTGAACCTGCCAGTGAAATCAGGAAGAACGGCTGAGTGGAATTGCAAACAAAAGCGGTGATTACAGCCAGCGTTGAAGCTATTCCCACCAAAACAGGAGACCCTTTATGAACAGCCTCATAGTAAAGTACCCCAATCACCACCAGCAATAACACTGCAGCCAATATTCCATTGTTTACCAATGGATTATTCGTATAGAAATGCAGTCTGAGCAGAATAAAATATAAAATAAAAAAACCAAAAAGCCTGAAAATTTCGGAAAGATAGGCAAAGCTCCTCCCGGCAAAGCGGGATAAAAGGAAAACAGAACCAACACTTACCACTCCAACGACCAGGGAGACCAATGGTTTCCCCTGATCGTTAAAATATTGCCACAGAAAGGCAATGGCGAAAAACAGTACGATGTTTCCCAGCCAGGCCAAACCATATTCACCAAGTTTGGTTTCAAACAGGGAGCTTATCGAGATATTCACGTCCGAAAATTCCTCTTCAGATTCCACTGCTACCTGTTCTTCAACACCTTGAACCTTTTTGAATTGATCCCGTTCCGTTTCCAGGTAGGCAATCCGATCTTCAAGCACATCTAAACGGATCAGGATTTTTTGGATATCTTCCTGATTTAACTGGATACGATCCATATTTCGCTCCTCCTATTCATGACTTGTTTCGATTTTTTTCCAGGGTGGCAAAAGCCAAAGGAGAAAAGATAAAATCAGAAACGGAACGATAAGCCAGGTGGCAGCCATCAAATATCCTTCAGTCCCAATAAGTCCGGTTTTAAAGGTGGTATAGCCATAAAAGCTTTTTGAGAATAATTGTCCGCCAATAACCACATTCCACCGCATAAAGAAGATTCCCATTAAAACCAGTACCGGGAGTATCATATAAATGGCCCTTCTTATCTTTGCCTTTGGCTTGTAAAACTGAAGAGTTCCCAGGGTCAGCAGTGGGACAATTGTACCCATTAATCCCTGGTAGATGAACAGGGAATAAAAAAGTTTTCCAAATACCAGTTTATGCAATGCCTCAAATGATTCTTCCGCCACATAAATCCGGTGAATCTGGTCTAATCCTTCGAGGGTAAAATCAATAATCAGGATATAAAACAGGTACTTTGCAATGGTATCCAGGCAATCCATATCGAGGATTTGCTTCCTGATTTTGCTTAAAACGATGTAGATCAGCATGACCAGAGCGATTCCCGATACCATGGCCGAGAAGAGGAAGATCACCGGCATCAGTACCGTTGACCACCAGGGATTTGCCTTTATCGAGCCAAAAATAAAACCGACATATCCGTGGAGTAAAAATGCGGAGGGAACCCCAATCACAGTAACAATATACCCGATCCGGTCATCGAGTGCGACCGCTTTAGGCGAAATATCGGTGGTCCACAGGGAAAGCAGCTTATACAAAAACCGTTTGAACCCTGTTGTTTCATTCGCCCAGATCACCATATCGCGCCGGTAGTCAAACCAGATTTCCAGAAAGAGGACGACCATGAGATACCACAAATAGACGAAGCCAAAGATCGCCATCGCAGAACTCGAATGAGGGGTGATCATTATTTCGTAAGCTCGTAAGGGTTTACCAAGGTGACTCACCAGTGGCATCGTCGCAACCAGCATAAACGAAAATGCGGTCAGCAATGCAATACCATAGGTTGGCTTAAGAATCCGGACTTTGAAGATACGCTCCAGCGAGGCGAGTATAAATGCCCCCGCAACCAACCCGGTAATGTAAGGATAGAGTACAATCAGGATACTCCAGTTTAGTTCAATCTCATTCGGATAAACATATCCTTCTACTTTGGATAGAACTTCGTATAGGTTTTGTAAATGTTCAGTCATGTTATCTTACCTCCGGCGTTAATGCGTTATAAAATAATTTTGAACCTGTATTGAGATGAGGTTTTATCACCATGCAGTTATGATTTTTCAAAAAATAATTCAGTTTACTTTTCGGATCATTTAAATCCCCAAAAATTCGGGCTTCAGTCGGACAAATTTCAAAACAGGCAGGCTGCAATCCCTTCTTCAGGCGGTGAAAGCAGAGTGTGCACTTATCCACTGTCCCCTTTTCGGGATGGATATACCGGCATCCGTAAGGACATGCCTGCACGCAATACCGGCAACCGATGCAATAATTCTCATCGACCAGCACGATCCCCTCTTCCGTTTCGAAGGTAGCCCCGACCGGGCAAACCTGGGTGCAGGGTGATTTCGCGCAATGATTACACATTTTGGGGACAAAGAACGATTTGTAAATATCGTTATCCGGCACCGACTGTTTAAATCCGTCAATACCCCCGTTGGGTGATTCAACCAGGATTGAACCATCGTTTTTGATTGTGTACTGCTCCACCCATGAGCGGAAATAGAATGGATCCTTTGGAACATTATTCTCTTGCTTACAGGCATTTGCACATTTTCCGCAGCCGATACACTTATTGATATCGATCCCGATTCCATACCATTTCCCTTTTGCGCCGGGGGCTTCAGCGGCAAAAAGCAAACCATCATAAGGTGCCAGGGTTGAGGCTATCGCTACCCCACTGGCCAGAACGGTTCCGGCCTTGAAGAAATTTCTTCTGGAAAGTTTGATTGTGTCTTCGTTCATGGCTGATGAGGATTATGGCAGTCAATACATTTCAAAGCTTCTTTGGTTTTTGGATCGGTCACGTGGTGTTTCATCACATTTACCATGTGAACCATTGTGGTATTAATGGTATCAAATTGAATTTTGATCCGCGCCCTGTTCAGATTGTGGCAAATGGCGCAGTCTTTCCGCTCACCCGGCTTGTAGAGGATTAGCGAGTCGGGCAATTCTTTATTTTTAAACTGATTGGCATATAGTGCATGCTTTAATCCCGGTCCATGACAAACCTCACATTTGAGCCTGAAATGAAATCCCAGGTCCTTATCCGATCGGATATCCTTATGGCATTTCGTACAACTGTCGGCAACTGTATAGTGCATTGGCCTCAAGGTATTCTCATAGATAGCCTTAGCACGGAAATGGCCTAACTCGCCAAAAGAGCTTGGTCTTAAAACCTGGCGCATGACCAGAAACAATGCTATAAAAATAGCAAATACGCCGATAAGGCGTTTAATGTGTAGTGGCATGTTGAAAGTGTGTTTAGTAAGTTGTTACACAAAACTAAAGAACAACTTTTACAAATAAAAAATATCCACATAATTTAAATTGATTATTAATAACTTACAAAACCGAAAGTTTTATTTTCAGACTGACAAAAAATTTCGAAGTTTGTAATGGATAACTATACCTTAACACCATTATGGAATCTTTCAAAACTGAATTATTAGCCTATTCCAGGATTTTCGAAACTGAATTGCATGATGATATCTTAGCATTCTGGATAAAATATGCGGTCGAAAAAGACGGGGATGGCTTTTACGGAGCTGTTGATATGATCGGAAATCCTATCCCTGATGCACCCAGATCGTGTGTGCTGAATGCCCGGATCTTATGGACCTTTGCCGAAGCTGCAAAGAATTTCGGCAACCGGCAATACGCCGAAATAGCTGACCGGGCTTATCAGGTGCTGGCCAAATATTTTGCCGATCCGGTGAACGGGGGTTATCTGATGAGCATAAACTCAGAAAACAGACCACTCGACGATATCAAACATACTTATGCGCAGGCCTTTGTCCTTTATGCGCTGAGCAAATACTATGAATTCAAGGGTGATCCCGAGCTTCTGAGTCAGCTCAGGGATTATTTCCTTTTACTTGAAGAGAAAACCAAGGATCCCGGCAATCCGGGATATCTTGAAGCTTTTACGCGTGACTGGCATGTTTATTCCGAAAACCGGATGGCAGACAACAACGAGCCCCGATCGATGAATACCCACCTCCATATCATGGAAGCATACGCTGCATTTTACAAAGTCTGCAAAGATGATCTGGCTGGAAAGCGGCTTAAAGAATTGCTGGAACTGTTCATGGATAAGATAATCCGGGAGACCGGTCATCTGGGTATTTTCTTTGATGAGCAATTCATGGAAACAGAAGCATCCAAAGGGACCTGCTCATTTGGACACGATATAGAAGCATCGTGGCTGCTGTGGGAAGCCGCCGAAATTCTGGGTGACCAGGAAATTATCGGGAAAATGAGGCCTCTCTGCATCAGAATGCTTGAAGCAGTTGACCGCGTCGGAATCGACAAGGACGGCGGGTTATTTCTCGAGTCGACCCGGTTTGGAAGCCATCTCCGAACCAACAAACACTGGTGGCCCCAGGCCGAAACGTTGGTTGCACTGATGAACGGCCTCCAGCTGACTTCGGATAAACACTATTGGGAAAAGTTAAAACTATCCTGGAATTTTGTAAATAATTGTATGATTGACCATCAAAACGGAGAATGGTTCACCAAATTAAACCGGCTGGGTGTTCCATATCTGATTGAACCAGAGAATGATCCTTCTCCGTTTTACCGGAATGACTGGAAAATTGACCCGTGGAAATGTCCCTACCACAACGGGAGAGCCATGATGGAACTCATCGGCAGAATCAAATCTCTAACCGACTAAAAACACCATAAATAACTTCATTATGAACAAGTTTGGAATATTGGTGATCGCCCTGGTGTTGCAAATAACAGCAGGAAAAGTATTCGCAGGAAACGATCAGCTTAAAGTGCTGTATGATTTGGCCGGAAAATCCAAAAACTGGATGGAAGGATTTCAAAAAAACACGGGGGAAAACACCTTTTCCTACCACACGTTCAGGAACGATCTGACCGACGGGCTGATTACCCGTTGTTCAAACGGACAAATGGGAATTGAATGGGAGACACAACCACTATCCTCAACCTATTCAGAGCCAAATGTCGGATTTCTGTGGATTGCATCGATTAATTTGACAAACAACAAGAATATCTTTGACGTGTCCGTAAATGGAGTTAAACGGTTTGAAATCCCCACCTCCATGAACAAAGAGTGGGAAATCTCCACACCCGACGGTGGCAAACTTGCGTTTATCTGGGTTACCACAGACGATCAGCAGGGCGCCCATGGCTATATGTCGATGATTGCCCCGGTGGGGTGGCTCAACAAAGAGTCTGGTCAGAAAATAGGGATCACCGGAAGGGCCAACAAGAATAATGACTGGCTTATCGTTTTTCAGGCAACCGATGCCATAGCCTATCTGCAAAACTCAGCAAAGTATGATATCCCGGTGAAGTTGACCGCCGAAGAAAAAAACGGTTCACTGGAATGCCTGCTGCAGGCTCCCGAATATCTGACCGGCAATGAACTCAGTTTAACCTCTTCAGGGAAAACCAGGAAGATCAACCTGAAACAGGGAACCTCAGATTCGGAAGCAATCTTTACCCTCCCCTTTTCTGCCAAAAACCGTCCATTCAAACTCAATGATTCGCAAGGAGAGCTCATTTCTGTCACTTCGCTGGGGGAAGTGACCCGGAACATACTCTTGCTCAACAAGGCAGTTCTGAACAATGAATGCAAAACCAACGATCATACAATCATTGTTGAAGCACACCGCATCTATTATCCCGCTACCGTTTCGGATCTGCTTAAACTCTCGGGTTCGATCCTTGGAAAAGGTCAGATTTTACTCATGAATTCAAGTCACCAGGATATTGCCTGGATGGACTCCCCCGAAAAATGTGTAATTGAACGTGATACCATGCTGATCACGCCCCTGTTGAAAATGGCAGAAAAAGATAAAAATTATCATTTTGATATCGAAGATGCCCTGATGATCAGGGAATATACCCAGCGTCATCCCGAAAAAAAACCATTGCTCCGTCAAATGTTTGCCGATGGCCGGATCGCTGCCGGATCAGGATTTATCCAGCCGTACGAGGAGATGTACTCAGGGGAGTCGCTGGCACGGATGTTCTATTTCGGGACGAAGTGGCTGAAGGACGAATTTAATTACGACGCTACAGTATACTGGAATGAGGATGTCCCGGGGAGGACCCTTCAGATGCCCCAAATCATGCAAAAGGCCGGATCGAAATATATGATGATCAGTCGGATAAAACGCGGAGTATTTAACTGGTACAGTCCCGATGGATCTTACGTTACCGTATTTTCCCCTGGCCATTACGGGGATGCATTCGGATCACTAGGAAAGGATTTTCCCGAAGCAGCGCAATATATTGCCACCTCGTCGATGTACTGGCAAAAATTCTACAATCCGAAAACAGCATCGCCGGTTATTCCCATTCTGTCGGACAATGACATGAGCCCTTCGAAAGATTATAGCCAGCTGATTATGAATTGGGAAAATATTCATGAACTTCCCGACGGTCAGGGTAAAAATGTGCCGGTAACGCTTCCTAAATTCAGGATAGCCTCCGCACCTGAATTTTTCAAAATACTATTGGATCAGAAACCCGAATTGCCCAAAATCATTGGTGAACGGCCAGCTGTCTGGTTATATATTCACGGTCCCTCTCACGAGAAAGCATTAAGAGCCAGCCGTGAAGCCGATATTTTACTCCCGGTCGCCGAAAAATTATCGACCATCAACGCGTTGATTGACGGCTCTTTTGCCAATTATCCCCAGGAGCGGTTAACTGAAGCCTGGGAGGCAAAGATTTATCCCGACCATGGCTGGGGCGGCAAACATGGTGACATTACCGACGACTGGTTCCATTCAAAATATGAGTTCGCAAAAGCCGAAGCCGAAAAAATTGTGAATCAAAACCTGAATGAATTGGCCTCCAAAATTAAAACTGACAGTCTCAAGGGGACACCTCTGGTGGTGTTTAATAGCATGAATGAACTCAGGTCAGATAAGGTTTGTACCCGGCTGAGCTTCGATAAAGCAGAGGCCTTCGGACTGGAACTCGCGGATGGAGTGGGGAAAGAGGTCAAAAGTCAATTAAGCTCAGTCCGCTATTTCGAAGACGGGTCGCTCAAATCGGCCACACTCCAGTTTATCGCTGAAAATATTCCGTCGATTGGGTATAGGACCTATTATCTTCATTCATTAAAGAAATCTGAACCGAAATCCTTGTCTGCATTTGAGAAACAGGCCGAAAACCGGTTTTACAGGCTGAGCTTTGCCGATGGCGGGTTATCTTCCATTTATGATAAAGAATTGAACCAGGAGCTTGTAGATCCTGCAAAATTTAAGGCAGGTGAAATATTCACCATGCACTCTGAAGGGAACGGAGCAGGTGAATTTTCAGACATTCAAAAACCGGATATGAAGGATTTTGACAAAACCGGCAATTACCCGACCAAATGGGAGATTGAGGAGGAGGGACCCGTTTTCACCTGCTATAAATATCGCCAGCACATCAAATATGCGTTGGTAGAACAACGGATCAAACTCTTCCACGACCAAAAACGGATTGACTTCGAAACGCAGCTCCTGAACTGGGAAGGTGTTCTTTACCACGAATTCCGCATGGCCCTCCCGTTGAATATGACCGACGGCAAGGTGGCCTACGAAGTTCCGTTTGGCGTTGTGGAGGTGGGTAAAGATGAGATCAAAGGAGCTGCGGGAGAACGTTACCAGACTGAATGCAAAAATATTCATCCGCGTGGAATTCAAAACTGGATCAGCTCGAGCAATGCCGGTTTTGGAGTAACCCTTAGCTCTTCGGTTTCTGTCGCTGACTGGATAGACCCGACCGATCAGCCAGTTAAAAATCAGGTATTGCAACCCATCCTGCTCGCTTCAAGAAAGAGCTGTCACTGGGAAGGGAATGAGTACCTGCAAACAGGAGACCACTCCTTCAGCTTCTCCATGACATCGCACAAGCCCGGTTGGCAAAATGGCGCCCTGTTTGGACGTGAGTCAAACGAAAAACTGATGGCCGTGAAACAAGTCCATCCGTTTGAAAATACTCAGCTCCCTGAATCGCTTAGTTTCCTCAAAACCAATCAGTCAAATGTGGAAATTTCAACCTTCAAAAAGGCTGAAAACAGTGACGAAGCTGTAATCCGAATGGTTGAAACATCTGGTAAAGACCAGGATATCATCCTTGAAAGTTTTAATGGCTTTTCAAAAGCACAACATGCCAATCTGGTTGAATCAAATCAACAACCCATCACTGTAACAGGAAAAAGAATAGCAATCAAATTGGGGCACAATTCGATTGAAACGATAAAGGTGAAATAATGGTTAATGGTTAATGCGATAATGGTTAATGGTTAATGTCTAATTAGTTAATAAAATATTCGTATATTTAATTGATTGTTTAACTAAGAATCGATCCAATGAAGACTAATATTTTAAAGGAAAAATCTTATAATTTTGCGCTGCAAATCATCAGGTTTTGTCAAAAAATTACTTTGGAGAAGCGAGAATTTGTTTTATCAAAGCAAATCCTTAAATCCGGAACTTCAATTGGAGCTAATGTGGAAGAAGCGAACCAGGGAGAGTCTAAAAAAGATTTTATTCATAAATTGGGTATTGCCCAGAAAGAGGCTCATGAAACCCATTACTGGCTAAGGTTATTAACCGACAGTGGATATATTGATGAGATTTTATCTGCCTCATTAATTGCTGATTGTGAAGAATTGATCAAGCTGATTACCGCCTCCATTAAGACTGCGAAAAACAATTTAAATAATGGTTAATGCGATAATGGTTAATCCAATAATAACCATTCAGAATTAACCATTAACCATTCAGAATTAACCATTAACCATTCACCATTCAGAATTAACCATTCACCATTAATATATCATGAACGGATTTGAACGTATTCACGCGGCATTAAAGGGGCAAAAGGCTGATAAGACCCCAATCATGCTTCATAACTTTATGATGGCAGCCAAAGAGGCAGGCATCACCATGCACCAATTCAGGGAGAATCCCAGGACAATGGCGGAAACCTTTATCCGCTCTGTTGAGAAATATGAGTTTGACGGGATTCTGGTCGATCTGGATACCGTAACTTTAGCCGGAGCAGTCGGTGTACCGGTTGATTTCCCGATCGAAGAGCCGGCCCGTTCAGCCAAAGGAATCCTGACAGAACTCAGCGAAATCCGTAAATTAGGTAAGGTCAAAGTACAGGATTATAAATATATTGAGGTTTGGCTGGAGGCGGTACACCTGATCAAGAATCATTTCAAAAATGAAATATTTGTACGAGGCAATTGCGACCAGGCCCCTTTTTCACTGGCCAGCATGATGCGCGGAAGTCAGGAGTGGATGCTCGATCTCGTGATCGGAGAACCTGAGCTTGTTGAAGAATTGCTGACCTATGCAACAGACATTAGTTGTCAGTTTATCCGGCTAATGGCCCAAACCGGATGCGATATGCTTTCAAACGGTGACAGTCCTGCAGGCCCCGAAATGATCTCTCCCGAGATGTACCGGTATTTTGCACTCCCCTCCGAGAAACTGGTCGTTGAAGAGGCTCACAGGTGCAAATTGCCATACACTTTACATATTTGCGGGAATACGGATACCATACTTGAAGACATGCTGCAAAGCGGTTCAGATGCATTTGAGCTGGACTACAAAACCGATTCCCAAAAGGCGCTTGAAATCATCGGCAACAAAGCCTGTTTTATCGGCAACATCGATCCCAGCGGAGTTCTGGCACTCGGAACGCCCGAACTGGTGGAGCGAAAGACAAACGAATTGCTCATGATTTTCGCAAATAACAACCGCTTTATCTTGAATGCTGGATGTGCAATCCCCTCCTTAACACCTGAAGTGAATTTAAGGACCATGATTAAAACTGCCAGGACCTTTTGAATGAATGTTTTTTTTATTATCGGCAGGAACCGTATTTTGGCACCTGGCCAAAAAATACATTTAGGTTTCTCCAAATGAATATATTAAGGATCACTTTTTTATTATTTTGCTTACTTTCCGCTTTTCTGGTCCAAAGCAAGCAAACAACACTGCCTAAACATTATGTTTGTTATCGCGCAGATGTCCCGTTGAAAATTGATGGAAAAGCTACCGAATCGTGCTGGCAGAAGGTTCCCTGGACAGACGATTTCTGCGATATACTTGGCGATCAGGGACCGGTTCCCCGCTTCCGGACACGGGCCAAAATACTATGGGACAATAATTTTCTGTATATTTTTGCATTAATTCAGGAGCCTCATATCTGGGCAAATGTAACCCATCGCGACGATGTGATTTTTCAGGACAACGACTTTGAAGTATTTATTGACCCGGATGGCGATACCCACAATTATTATGAATATGAAATGAATGCCCTCAATACCCAATGGGACCTGCGGTTAACCAGTCCATATCGGGATGGAGGAATAGCAATTACGTCCTGGAACTTCGACGGAATGTTTTCAGCTGTAAACCTTGACGGAACAATAAATAACCCGGCAGATACCGACCGGTGCTGGTCAGTTGAAATCGCTTTCCCAATGAAATCCTTCCGGGATTCAACGGGTGTAATTCCGGTAAAAACGGGTGATCAATGGCGGATCAACTTTTCAAGGGTTGAGTGGCAAATCCTTATTAAGGACGGGCATTATCTGAAGAAAACCAACCCCGGTACCGGCAGGTCCCTCCCCGAGGATAACTGGGTTTGGTCACCACAGGGAACGGTCAACATGCATTGTCCCGAAAAATGGGGATATCTTCAGTTTTCTGATCAGGTGGCCGGAACCGGAATAACCACCTTTCACCCCGATCCGGAAGATGTAGTTAAAGTTGAACTCCGTAATTTGTATTATGCCCAGGGCAAATATAAATCTGAATATCAAAAATTTGCAGAATCCATGAATAAATTGTCAAGTGTTGATCCGGGCCTTCACCTACTGAAGATTAACCCGGTAATCCGCATCACTGCGAAAGGATATGAAATTGCTGCAAAACTGAAGCAATCTACACAAACCTGGCATATCAATGAATCTGGAAGAGTCTGGGCTGATCGGGTGCCGTAAATTACATTAAAAATACAACCGCAGAGAATTAGCAGATCCTGAAGACTTTTAAAATAAAGGGCAAAGTTTAAAACTTTCCATTTTGAACTTTGCCCTTTACATTTTGAATTTTAAACTTTGAATTCTCCCCGGCCTATTTCCCATCCACAATAACTGACGGACTTTTTTTGCTGTCCATAATAATCAGCTTGGCATTGGGGGAGGTTGCAATGGCCTTTATCATTTCATATTGCAATTGTTTGTCGCTCAGACCCGTGCTCAAAATTTTCTGGTAGTCGGCAATCCCCTGGGCTTCAACACGTTTACGTTCAGCCTCCTGTTTCTCTTTCTGGAGCACGAAAGTCATCTTCTGGGCATCCTGCTCTGCATTAATCTTCGACTCAATCGTTGTCTTCACAGAAGCAGGAAGTGTTATATTACGGACCAGCAGTTGCTCAAGCATCAATCCACGGCTTTTAAAATCACCCTCTATGGTTTTAAATATCCTGGCCTGGAATTCGTCCCGCTTGGTAGAGTAGAGTGCAACGGCATCATAATAAACGGCATTGTCCCTTATCTTGGTCCTGCAGATCGGACGGACAATGGTATTCCGGTAATCAGTCCCGATCTCCCTTAAAATGCGCGGTGCTTCAAAGGGAACCACTTTATAGAGAACGGTCAGATCAATAATCACCTCAAGTCCGTCGGCCGATAAAACCCGGATGGCATCATCCCCCGCCTTATCCCCTTCGTCGTGCACCCCTGACATCGTATAATTCTGGGTGCGCACATCAAAAGTCACCACTTCAACCAATGGATTAATAACATTAAGTCCACTTTCAAGAACAACCGGGTTCACTTTCCCAAAAAGTTTCTGAACACCAACATTTCCCGGTTCGATCTGCTTGACCGATGCCAAGCCGATTCCAACTATGGCAATTAAAAGACCAACAACCCTGATGGTTCCAATGTATTCATTTGCAGGAGAATCAGACTTAGCCAAAATAAAACTAATTGCGGCCAGGGCAATTCCAACTAAAATAATCATCATGATTTTATGATTTAGAGGTAAACATTTAAAGAATAAATGATCCAGTAAATGTAGGAATTAAAACAAGGAATTAAATTAGTTGAATTGTTCAATTAAGGTTAATTTAGATTCCTAATTTTGCAGAACGATTTAAATTAGTTCAATCCGGAATAGTACCCCATAAATTGAGAAAAATGAAAAAACTGATCTTGTTAATTACGGCACTTTTCGCTTTTTCACCGGCGTTTTGCCAGGTCAATGCTTCACATCAGGAGAAATTGAAATGGTGGCAGGATGCCCGGTTTGGAATGTTTATCCATTGGGGACCTGTCAGCCTGAAAGGAACAGAAATCGGCTGGTCACGGGGCAAGGAAATTCCTGTTAAAGAATATGATACGCTCTACAAACAGTTTAATCCTGTCAATTTTGATGCCGATGAATGGGTCAAACTGGCAAAGGATGCCGGGATGAAGTATATCGTTTTTACTTCGAAACATCACGACGGCTTTTGCATGTGGGATACCAAATATACCGATTACAACATTATGAATTCTCCGTTTAAACGGGATGTGATGAAGGAACTGGCGGATGCCTGCAGGAAACAGGGAATGGCACTTGGTTTCTACCATTCCACTTGCGACTGGCATCATCCCGATTTCCCGGTTACGAGTCCTGGCGGAAGTGTCCGAAGGGCAACTTCGAACCTGGACAGATATACCGAATACCTTAAGAATGAATCTGTGGAGATCATTAAAAATTATGGTCCCCTGCTCGTCATGTGGTATGATGTTCCAATGGAATTTGATTCGATTCGCGGTCAGGGGGTCATTGATGTGATCAGAAAGGTCCAACCCGATATTTTAATCAATAACCGTACGGGGGCAAAAGGTGATTTCGATACGCCGGAACAGCGCATTGGCGGTTTTCAAAACGATCGACCCTGGGAAACCTGCATGACCATTGCCAATCAGTGGGCATGGAAACCCAAGGATGAAGTGAAGTCACTTGAAAAATGTCTTCACAGTTTAATCTGCTCTGCTGGAGGTGACGGGAATCTGTTATTCAATGTCGGACCTATGCCAGACGGACGGATTGAACCATTGCAGGTTACCCGTCTGAAAGAGATGGGACGATGGCTTCAGAAATATGGCTATACCATTTATGGAACAAGGGGTGGTCCATTCAAACCCGCGGACTGGGGAGTGAGTACCCGTAAAGAAAATACGATCTACCTCCACCTGCTCAGTAGAAAAGAAAATGTCACCAAAATTGATTTTCCGGCTAAAGGGATCGATATCAAATGGTGCCGGTTGGTTGACGGAGGCGAAGTAAAGTTGATCAAACAAAGGGGTTTATATACCATCGAATTTAAAAGTGAATCCCTGCAACCATTCGACACCATTGTCGAGATTGAGACTACAAAGAATGTCATGGATATGAAGCCATTGGATATCAAATAAATTGACAATTATGAAACGTTTCGGGCAAATAATAGGGGTCGATCCTGAGCAATTTGAAAAATACAAAGCTTATCACGCTGTGGTCTGGCCTGATGTATTGAAGATGATTACTGCTTGCAATATCCGCAATTATTCGATTTTTCATAAGGATGGTTTGCTCTTTGCCTATATGGAATATTCGGGTGAAGATTTTGAAACGGATATGGCAAAAATGGCAGCCGATCCTAAAACACAGGAGTGGTGGAGCGTGATGATGCCGTTACAGAAGCCACTTGCGACCCGAGCTGCCGGAGAATGGTGGGCAGACATGGAAGAGGTTTTTCATCTGGATTGAGAAATAACAGCGGGGAAAAAATCCTTTAAATGGTTTCTCGCCAGGTCCGCCTGAGACGCAAACGACTAAATTGATTCTTTGCGTTGCCTTGCGGGAATAAATTAAGCTGTCAATTACGTACGAATCAGTATATCACCAAGACTATTTACGAAATGAACCGGACAGATAACTGCCTCGCCAAGCTTGAACGGATGAACAAGGCCTTGCGGCACGAAGAACCCGACCGGGTTCCCATAAGTGATTTCTTTTGGGGCAGTTTCATTAAACGGTGGCGAAATGACCTAAACCTGCCCGATACAGCTGAACCTTACAGATATTATGATCTCGACTGGATCGTCACAACTCCGAATATGGATCCGGTGATCCGCTCGTTTGAAACCATCCGTGAAAACGACACCGAGGTGATTGTTAAGACCGGATTTGGTGCAACTCTGCGCAAGCGTTACGATTTTCCGATGCCGGAATATATGTCCTTTGATATCGATACCATTGAGAAATTGCAGGCTTATAAGTTTGACGATGCGTACGATCGGCGGCGTTATTTTGATGCCGGAGACAACCAGATTGCGGGCGTAGGTGATGGTTTTGAGCGAAATACACCCCCCTGGATAGAAACCGTAAAATCGCTCCATCCCGATTTCCCGGTTTACGGAAGCATGATCGAATGTTCGGAGTGCCTTACCCGGCTGGTCGGACAGGGAAATACCCTCTTATGGATGGGGATGTATCCTGATGAACTGGGAGCCTGTATCCACAAAATTGGTCAGTTCTACCTCGATTGCCTGAAAGCCCAGATTGAGGCTGCCAACGGTCTGCTCGACGGAATGGTGATCTGGGGTGATGTGGCTTTCAAACAAACAATGCTCTTTGATCCGGAATATTGGCGCGAATATTTCAAGCCAACAGTAAAGGCAATGATCGATGAATGCCACCGCAATAACCTGCCGGTGATCTATCATGGTTGCGGAAATGTAAGCCTGATCTTCGAAGACTTTATCGAAATGGGACTTGATGCCTACAATCCGCTTGAAGTGAAGGCGGATATGGATGCTGTCAGGCTTAAAAAGAGGTATGGAGATAAGATCGGATATTGCGGGAATAATAACATTCAGCTCTGGGAAACCGGGGATCTGGATCTTATTAAACAGGGGACACTTCTGAAGCTAAATGCAGCCAAACGCGGCGGATACATTTTTCAGTCCGACCACTCAGTATCCAGCGGCGTTTCAGGTCAAACCTACGATTATATCGTGAAGCTGGTCAGGGAATATGGGCAATACCCCTTAACGTTGGGCGAATCTGATCTTGAAATCTACGTGTAGAGGCCTGGAAGGAATGGAAAACCTTAAATTTACAATAAAGTCCTTGAAGGTTTTTAATATCCTTCAAGGACTGAATCATTTTTAACAGTTTATTTCTTCATCTCCAAACGTATCAGGCCCAATGTAATTGTTTTGCTCAGATTTTCGACTGAATGCGGCGCCTCCGGATCTTTCCAAATCGTCATGGGAATTTCAGCGGAGTTTTCAGCGTACAAGAATCAAAAATTACATTGCCGGCCCCATCCCGGTCTACAAAATCACCTGCACTCTGAATGTAAAGAACACTATGCCATTGGTGATGATGGAGGGGCTCTACCTCTCCCGGCTTAAGGGTAACCTGAAGAACTCTGACATTTTCATTTTCCAGTAAAATCTTGTGATTCTTTGGTGCAGCAACCATTGCATCCTGATTTTTGGGCCAGTCCGCCGTATTTCCTGTTTTATAATTCATGGATTGATCGGCTTTTGTCTCTTTGTTTTGACTGAAGCAGCTGCAGCTTGCCAAACAAAAAAAACTATCAAAAGAAGATTTGCAATAGCTGTTTTCATTGAATAGATGTTGAATTTACCGGACCATCATTTGCAATTTCCCGATCTTTACCTCTTTCCATTGCCTGGTTTTCAAACCTTCCTTCACGGCAAGGCTGGTCATCATGTCCATCTCCCCGCCTGAACCTTCCATAAATGAAGATAACTGAGCAATATCATTGTACATACTGATGGTGAGATGTGTTCCTTTAGCATCCTCGCCTGCAGGCAGAATAGCCCGAAGCAATTCCCAGCTCCCTTTTTTACCTTTGGCAACCATATCCTGATGCCATGGTTTGAATATCTCAGATTCAACTTTCTCATAGCTGTCATCCGTTTGTTTCATGATGTCAATGGTGATCATAGTACCAACTTTCATTGTGAACTCCCCTTTGGTCCGGTCAACCTGCTTTAAAAGCACCTGATTGGCCATATCTCTGGATTTCACAGTTTTCTCTAGCATTGCATTGAGTTCCTTATCGGTCATTTTCGGATAGGCTTTTTTGGCATAAGCCAATACATCCATCGAATTCATCGCCTGCAACATATTTTGTAGGCTTGAAAAAAGTGTTACCGTTAAATATTGAGAGCCCTGCTGTGTGCCGGATGGTGATAACGACCACAGGTCCCATCCCAGAATAGTTTTATCGGCAACGCGTTGTTTGTGAATTCCGGACCAAAAATCTTCAACCTGCCAATAGTCGTTTCCATGCTGACCTTCAACGTGCATAAACTCAAACAGTAAATACAAAGAGGAAGTTTTTTCCTGCGCTTTAACTCCAAAACTGATCAATGCCACTAAAACCAATGTCAATATTGTTTTCATAAAGGAATAATTTAGTCTATGATAAATATGAATATGTAAAACCGGAAAAATCCGGCAATCAGGCATGGGGTACTCCGGATTTACGAATACGATGCTATCTGATTTTAAATCTGGTAATTATATAACTCCTCAAAAGATATTCCCCACTGGTCCTGGACTTATAGGGCAGAACTGAGCTCCCTCTTTTAACCATGCTATCGTTCTCATTTTTTCCTCCTTTCTTTCGTTTGGTTTAATAAAAAAAGATCAATCATGTTTAAAGTTTTAAAACTGTTTAAATTTCTCCCAGGAGAAAAAATCAATAGAAAAGCATAATACCGGGAACAAACTTCCCGCACAGAACCAACCGCAAATCTGTTAATATCCTAATCAGCAACGGTTTTTAGTTGCCTCTCTTCTCTATTGAAATTGATGGGCTACGGGGCGAAAAAATGTTTGGTTATAATTTGTAAAAAATTCCTGTCATTTTAATTATTTAGAACAATTACAAATAAGATTTTGTTCAAAAATTTGAATATTTTTACACCATATACTTACCAACATTCCGAAATATGAACTTTGAAACTTATTTTAAGATCAGTTATGGGTTATATATCGTCACGACCCAATCAGGCAATAAAAAAGGAGGATATATCGCCAATACCCTATTTCAGGTGACTGCCACCCCACCGCAATTTGCAATCAGCTGCAATAAAGAGAATTACACCACAAATCTAATTAAGGAAAGTGGCGTTTTCGGATTTTCAGTTTTAAGTGAAAAAGCAAGTTCATCCCTGATTGGCAATTTTGGCTACAAGAGTGGCCGCGATTTTGATAAGTTTGAAGGGGTCAATTACTTTATTGGCAAAACGGGTAGTCCGATCGTAACAGACTCATCTGTAGCCTGGTTTGAATGTAAGGTTACACAATCGTATGAAGTCGGTACACACGTGATCTTCATTGGCGAGGTCATTGATAACGGATCGATCGAAGAAAAGATTAAGTCACTAACATACAGCTATTATCGTGAAGTTTTAAAAGGATACTCTCCGAAAAATGCCCCAACTTATATTGAAAAAACAAATCTGGAAGCGATCATTTCGGACCAAAAAAAACAACTGGATGTCTGGCAATGCCAATTATGTCATTATGAATATGAAGAGGAAAAAGGGGATCCAATCTCCGGAATTGCCCCAGGGACTTCATTTCTCGATTTGCCGGATGACTGGACCTGTCCAATTTGTGGAGCAGGTAAAATGCTGTTTGAAAAGGAATAGGATAACGTGATCTATTGGTCTAATTAAAGAAATCAGTCTCTTGCAGCTAAAATAACTGGTTTGTAAAATAGGGGCACACCGGATAAAGCTTGCGATTTTCCATCCGGAATACCGATTCATTGAAATTAATCGTGATGTAATGAGGACTATATTAAAATTAGTGCCGGGCCTCTTGTGTCTCTTTGCAATGGCAAATTATATTCAGGCCCAGGCATTGAATGCGGAATCGAAAACTTCGAACCAGAGGACAGCTTTTCAAACAGGCAGTCCCTGGATTCCAGAGATTGATGTGCGCCCGGATATTGCCATTGTGTATGGTGCAGATGACCGGAAGGGAATGACTTTCAAAGCAAGGGTTCAATCCTGGCGGGATCGTGGTTACCTGACCTATTTCATGACGGGTATTGCCTGGGGTGGATATACAGACTATTTTTCCGGGAAATGGGACGGTATAAATCATTTAGGTGTTGGCCAGGTAGAAATGAATGGAGACACGATCTGGCACGGGAAAAACACCCCTTATATTGTACCTGAAAAATCTTTTATTGAATATATGAAGTCAGAGGTGATCCGAAAAGTTATTGATGCCGGTATCACCTCCATCTTTCTGGAGGAACCCGAATTTTGGGCACGAGCGGGATACAGCGCCGTTTTCAGCAAGGAATGGCAAAACTATTACGGATTTCCCTGGAGAGCTCAGGATAAATCCCCGGAGAATACCTACCTATCCAATAAGCTCAAATATCAGCTCTTTTTCAATGCCATCAGGGAGGTCTCCTCGTTTGCCAAAGAATACGGAAAAGGCAAGAGACTGTCAGTCAAGGTTTATATTCCGACCCACTCATTGGTTAATTATTCCTCCTGGGAAATCATAAGTCCGGAGGCGAGCCTGGCCTCGCTGCCCGGAATTGACGGGTATATTGCACAGGTATGGACAGGAACTTCACGTGAACCGATTTACTATAACGGGATAAAAAAAGAGCGGGTTTTTGAAAATGCATTTCTGGAATATGGATCTATGGTCTCCATGACTGCACCAACAGGGAGGAAATTATTTTTTCTGACCGACCCGGTAGAAGACAGGCCACGTGACTGGACCGATTTCAAGAACAATTATCAGGCAACATTTACTGCCCAGCTTTTATATCCGATGGTGAATAATTACGAAGTGATGCCGTGGCCGGAACGCATTTATACCCATCCCTACCAGATTGCGAACCGGAAAGAGCCGGTTTTGATCCCCAATTATTACTCCACGCAAATGCAGGTCATGACTAATGCATTGAATGATATGCCACTGTCCGCAAACCAGATATCGGGAAGTTCCGGTATTGGTGTTTTGATGTGTAATTCAATGATGTTTCAACGCTTCCCCACTCACCATGGTTATGAGGATCCTCAGTTCTCGAACTTCTATGGTCAGGTCATGCCCTTGTTAAAAATGGGAATACCGGTACAGATTGTCCATCTGGAAAACCTCGCCTTTCAGGAGTCGCTTAAGAATATGAAGGTCTTAATCCTGAGTTATTCCAACATGAAACCAATGAATTCAGAAGTGCACCAATATCTTGCAGACTGGGTGCTTAAAGGCGGCGTACTGATTTATTGCGGCAGGGATGACGATCCGTACCAAACCGTTATGGAATGGTGGAATACATCGGGCAAATCCTTTCGTACACCAGCTGAACATTTATTTAAGCTATTGGATATCCCGGTCAAATCCGGAGCTTCCAAATTTAAGGCAGGTAAGGGTAAAGTCTATTTCCTGCCAAGAAATCCCAGAGAGTTCGTCATGGAACCTCAGGGCGGTAACGTACTGTTGAATACCACCAGGGAAGCCTTTGAAACCGATGCCAAAGCCGGTAAACTGGAATTGAAAAACAACTTCTACCTGGAAAGAGGTCCCTATGACATCGCTTCGGTAATGGAAGAAAGTTTAAACAACGCTCCGCTGGTAATCAATGGACCAGTGATCGATTTATTTGATCCTCAATTACCGGTTCTCACGCTGAAAACAATAAAACCCGGCGAACAAGCCTTCCTTTATGACCCTGGAAGGGTACCTGATAAATCAAAACCTCAGGTGCTTGCGGCAGCTTCCCGTATCTATAACGAAGAATTCGGGAAAAAAAGCTATTCCTTTGTTTCTAAAGGACCTCTGAAAACCATCAATGTTCTGAGAATTTTATTGCCTGGAAAACCTGGAACCATCACTGCAACAGATTCTAATAATCAAAATGTATCTGTGATTAAAAGTACATGGGATGCACTTTCACGAACTTGTTTCCTCTCCTTTGCTAATCTTCCCGACGGATTAAGCGTTCATATTATTTGGTAATAGATGGTATAAATCGTCCATTAAGTTTCCGGGACTAAAACGTTATTTTAATTCGTTGGAATTTGCAAACGATCCGTTTTTATTGTAATTTAGGAGCAACTGGTTTTCCAGGTAACAATTACCAAAACTATTTCCAATGGCCTGGTCTAAACACATATCCGGTAAAGGTTGCGAAGAAGAAGAAATAGCCGGAAATACCCCTTCCAGGGTATCGCCAAAAAAACCACTACGTGAAGAAGCAGAACAGATCCTTGAAAAGAAAGTGCCTGTCCCTTTATCTGTAAGATCCAAAAACACTCATGAGCCAATTAGGATAGAGGATGCTGACATCCAAAAACTTATATATGAACTGGAAGTGCATCAGATAGAGCTGGAAATGCAAAACAAAGAACTTAATGAAGCCAAAGAACTATTGCAAAAATCAGTCGATAAATATACTGAACTATATGATTTTTCGCCGTCAGGATATTTCACCATCTCAAGGGAGGGTAATATAATTGACCTTAATCTCTTTGGATCACAGCTGCTTGGCAAGGAACGAGTCAATTTGAAAAACGCACGATTTGGACTCTTTGTAGCCGACGATTCCAAACCGGAATATAACCACTTTATCGAAACTCTATTTACTACAAAATGCAAAGCCTCTTGTGAAATCACCTTATGCCTAAAGGATAAGAATTTACCAATAGACATATATCTAACAGGCATCGTTAACTCTGACGGTGAACAATGCCTGATCGCAGCCACCGACATCACGCTTCGCAAAAAAGTGGAAGGAGAAATGAAAAAGAAAAATAAGGAACTCCAAATGGTTAATGCCGAAAAAGATAAATTCTATTCCATTATTGCCCACGATCTGCGCAGCCCTTTAAACGGGTTTATGGGTTTAACGGAATTACTAGCCGAAGGATTATCAGGAATGACCCTCGATGAGATCCAGAAAATAGCTGTATTGATGAGAAAATCTGCAACAAACCTGAATCACTTACTGGGTAATCTTTTGGAGTGGTCTCAATTGGAACGGGGATTTATTCGCTTTACCCCAAAATCCTTCGTTTTAATTCCCGGATTACAGGAAAACCTGATTTTAGTCCTGGAAGCAGCCAAGGCGAAAAATATTGACGTGGACTTTGAAATTCCGAAAAATCTGCTCGTTTATGCAGATAAAAACATGCTGGACATTGTCTTTCACAATCTGGTATTCAATGCTGTAAAATTCACAAAAGGGGGTGGTCATATTACTGTTTCAGCCAAATCACTACGGGACAATAGCCTGGAATTTACCGTAAAAGATACCGGCATCGGAATGAACCATGAGATCATCGATCACCTTTTCTCTCTTGATGTCCAAACGGGTCGCAAGGGGACAAATGGTGAGTTAAGCACTGGATTGGGGCTGATCATTTGTAAGGATTTGATCGAAAAGCATGGTGGCCAATTAAACGTTCAAAGTGAAGAGGGAAAGGGGAGCACTTTCAGTTTTACCCTGCCGGCCCATGAAATATAATGGATACCCCTGATTTCTCCTTCAAGATAATCCTTCTCCGGCTTTTTATGAATAGGATTGACATCATTATAAAAAACACTTTGTTTTTACCTATCTTTCAGAATGATTTTCGTTGAGATATCAATTTGTCCATTGAAATTCAGGTCCTAATTCGTAGGAATTATATTGAGTCGACTGTTTTTAAAATAGGAATATGTCTTACAGTTTACGATTACTCAAACCAGTTAATCCAAACATAATCAAATGAATATCCGAAATCCCAAAACTGACAATTCTGAAATGGGGAAAAAAATTGTACCATCCACCAAAACTCCATTTCCAATCGTAGGTATCGGCGCTTCTGCCGGAGGGCTTGAAGCATTGGAACAGTTTTTTCAAAAAATGCCTCCCCAAAATGGCATGGCCTTCGTGATTATTCAACATCTTGATCCAAATCACATTGGTATTATGCCAGAACTCTTACAGCGAATAACACCTATGAAAGTAAGTCAGGTAACCGACAAACTTAAGGTTAAACCTGATTGTGTTTATGTGATCCCTCCGAATAAAAGCATGTCGATTCTCAAAGGTGAACTATATTTGTTTGGTCCGGTTGAACCTCGCGGTCTGCGTCTTCCTATCGATATTTTCTTCCGTTCCTTAGCCATTGACCAACAGGAAAAAAGTATTGGAATTATCCTTTCAGGAATGGGTTCAGATGGCACTCTGGGTGTAAAAGCCATTAAAGAGAATAACGGACTTGTTTTGGTTCAGGATCCGGACTCTGCAAAATTCGATGGAATGCCCCATAGTGCTTCACAGGCGGTAATTGCGGATGTCGTAGCACCTGCAGATCAGTTACCGGAAAAATTGATTGCATTATTGATTTATTTTGATGGATCAAAATCAGAACCCTCCATAGATATTAAAAATAAGAGTAATCTCGATAAAATTATTATTCTGCTTCGGGAACAGGTAGGCCATGATTTCTCATCTTACAAGAAAAATACGCTTTTCCGACGCATTGAACGACGAAAGGGAATCCATCAGATCGAAAAAATATCCAATTATGTCCGATTTTTACAGGAGAATCCAAAGGAAGCTGAAATCCTTTTTAAAGAGTTATTAATTGGAGTCACGAGTTTTTTCCGGGATCCTGAAGTCTGGGATAAACTTAGAGAGACCATTTTCCCTGCCATGATAGAGGAAGCGCCAAATGGTTATATATTTCGGGCTTGGGTAACCGGCTGCTCCACCGGAGAGGAGGCCTACTCACTGGCAATCACCTTTAGGGAGGCCTTTGAAAAAGTCAAACTGCACAAGACAATCTCGATGCAGATTTTTGCCACCGACCTTGATAGTGATGCTATTGAGATCGCCCGGAAAGGTATTTTCCCTGCCAATATTGTGGCAGACATTTCACCCGAAAGGATCAGTCGCTTTTTTAATGAAATCCCGGGTGGATACCAGATAAATACCCTTATTCGTGAAATGGTAGTTTTCGCACCACAGAATCTGATTAAGGACCCTCCTTTTACCAAATTAGACATCCTGACATGCCGCAATGTCCTGATTTACATGGAATCCGATCTTCAGAAAAAACTAATAACCCTCTTTCACTATACGCTAAATCCTGGCGGTATATTGGTACTGGGAACCGCAGAGTCGATCGGGAATGAAAAAAATATATTTATCGAAGTAGACAATAAACTCAAAATTTTTAAACGGACAATAACTGCAATAGCTCCGGAACTTGTTGGTTTTCCAAGTTCATTTTACAACATTAAAAAGGCAAATACGGACCAGAAGAGGGCAACTAAGGTAAGTGAGAATCTTCAATCAGTTACCGAACAAATCCTGCTTCAACGGTTTGCACCCTGCAGTGTACTCACAAGCAGCAAAGGAGATATCCTATATATCACCGGACGAATCGGGAAATACCTGGAACCGGCTGCGGGAAAAGCAAATTGGAACATCTTTGCCATGGCCCGCGAAGGATTAAATGACATTCTCCCGGGGCTGTTTCGAAAAGTGTTACTCAGTTACGAATCATTGCAAATTCATAACCTGAGGATAGGTACCAATGGAGGGTCCCAACTGACAGACATTACGATACAATGTATGGAGGGCCCCGAGATTCTGCGAGGAATGGTTCTAATCGTATTTTCAGATATTCCGTTGGTGGTTGAACCGGACAACGGACATCCAAAAACCAGAAAGGGAATTGCTTCCGCAAAGCAAAAAGAATTGGAAAAGGAGCTTCAGCGCAGTCTTGAAGACATCCAAAGCCTCAGGGAGGAGATGCAAACCTCTCAGGAAGAACTCAAATCAACCAACGAAGAGCTACAATCGACTAACGAAGAATTACAGTCCACCAACGAAGAGCTCACCACATCCAAAGAGGAGATGCAGAGCCTGAACGAGGAGCTTCAAACTGTAAACGTCGAATTACAAAGTAAAATAGCCGACTTTGGCAGAGCAAACGACGATATGAAAAACCTGTTGAACAGTACGGAAATTGCCACGCTGTTCATCGATAAAGAGTTAAATATCAGAAGATATACCGACCAGGTTACCACAATATTCAAACTGCGAACCACTGATATTGGACGCCCATTTACCGACCTGGTAAGTAATTTACAATATTCCGAAATCGAAAGCCATGCGCGGCAGGTTCTTAAAACACTCAGCTCAATCGAAACGGCCATTTCCACCATTGACAACAGGTGGTTTAATATAAGGATTATGCCCTACCGGACTCTCGACGACCGCATTGATGGACTGGTAATCACATTTACCGATATCACATTAGCCAAAAAACTGGAAATAGAACTCAAAAAAGCCAATGAAGCGCTGATGGTGGCCCGGAAAAAAGAATAATTCATCATTGACAAGGCGGGTAATAGTCAATTCTCTTTGTAATTATTTAAATAAACCTGCAAATTATATTATATTTTGGCCGTTTAAATAACTGTTCAGCGCCTTGCTTATGATTGAAAATGAAATTGGCTTCAACCCCGCCGATGGTATATTGTATGAACGGACTTCTGGTGTAACAACTCTTGAGCACATGTTGAAAGGTAGTAGCGAAATTCTGGCTTCCAATAAATCATTGCCAAGGAAATTAAAGATATTAGAAGATGCGCGAGGAGCAATATCAATTTTTTCAGTAAGTGAATTCATTACTTTATCTGAAAGAATGTTTCAAATCCTTGATAATTATGATTCAATTCAACATGCCGTTGTTCATGACAATCCTTAGAATTTTGCACTAACTATGTTAATGCAAAAACTTGCAAATAGTGAAAAGTTCAGTTACAAGTATTTTCGACGATAGAAGGGGCCAAAGAATAGGTATTCAGCATCTATTTTAATTATGAAAGACTGGACGACCAAAGATGAGTGACAAATTAAGGTCTAAAAGTGCAGGAATAATTCATTCAACTCTTAAATCCATCATTTCTCGCCAGCTACCTTTCGGATCCAGTTCTCATTTACACTTCTTTTATGCCCCGAAATGTCAGTTGATCCAGAGAATGCAAATTATATTTAATAAAAGAAAAAATCCAGATAAATTACCTTCGTAATTATCTGGATTTCAGTGTGGGAACTGATGGGTTCGAACCATCGACCCTCTGCTTGTAAGGCAGATGCTCTGAACCAACTGAGCTAAGCTCCCTTCTCTTTAAAAAGGGGCAAACGATGCCTTCTTCTAAAGTGTTGCAAAGATAGACCTTTTTTCATTCGCACCAAATATTCCTGAAAAAAAATAAGCACATTTTAGTGCCAAATATTTCCCGGACGAATTTATGGGTTTAACAGCTCTTCGGGTATCTTCCTGATTCTTTCAAGCTGAAGGCTTTTTACGAAAAGCTCACCCCCTTCTGACTGGATCTGAATTTTGCCTTTGGCAAGCGGAACTACCTTTCCTTTAACTATTTTGCCCGATTTAAAATTAATCATGACAACATGCCCGTTGACCATGTGAACAGAAGTCCGGCCAAAACAATATAAATCAATGACATTCCACTCTCCTTTTGCCTTTTCATAATCCCCCCCCTTTGAACAATTTTTTGAAGGTTTACCATCACCAAACTGAGACAATTGGCCTGAAGGTGACCATGCAATGGATTTTCCATCCTCACTTTTAAAAACCGGAATTTCGAAAAAACTCCTCCCCATACAATATGAATCGCCCATTTTGCCTGTGCACAACTGGAATTCATGTGAACTCATCCATACATCCAGGCCTTCGCCAAAATCTCCGAAACTATGATACAAAAGCCCGGAATTCAACTGTTTGTAAATCTTCTCACCCCACTTAAAAACCATCCGGACATGATAGTTTTTGTAAGCTTTCCTGGTCGCAATTGAACCATTCACCTCTCCCGAAATACGTAAAACGTTCTCATCCCCAAGATGAGTGACCGAAAATATTTTCAATGGATCGGAATTCAGTCCCATCGGCTTCCCTCCCTTCTCTTTAGCCCCAATATAAATGTCAAACCCTTTGAGATCTTTCCCGTTAAAGAGTGACAACATCCTATCCTGTGCGTAGCTGCTCGAAACAACAACTAAAACAAAACAACTTAAAATAAATTTATTCACGTGAATATCATTCAATTATACAGATACAAAAACTGCCTCAATGGTGAGGCAGTTAAAAAAAATATAATATTAACTCAATTATTTTCCACCAAGAATTTCCTGAGCCTTTTCCAAGATCGTGGTATCATCGAGTAGGATAATTCCACCCTGCGGCCCCTGTTCGATATGCATACCGACACTTGTACCCTTATCATAATGAGTTCCACCAAAATAATTCCTCACGGTTTCAACTTCCATCCCAAGCTCCTGAGCAATCCGTTGCATCGAACCGTGAGGCAAATGATCCTTGATATCCCGAAGCTCATTGAAGGTAATTTTTTGAGTCATAGCGAAAAGTTTTTAAAAAGTTAATAATGAATAGTCAATATAAGCAAGCTGATTCAATTTGTACACGCCGAAAATTAATACTAAATATCCAATAATGTAACCTAAATGTAATATCTTTTCTGCCGGAAATCCAGAATTTAGATTTATTAACAATTGAAAGTTATTTACTTTAAAATAATTGATTGTATTTCAAATCATTAATGCTTCCGCCAGATCGCATTGCAAACATTCGATAAAACGTGTTATACAACAGCTCTGACACTTAGTGAACTGAATTTCCATTTTCCAGGATTTGATAGGCAGTCTGTTGTATCGACCCCCGAAGATTTAGCTGATTGAGGAGGTGATTGTCGCGTGTTGGGTAAATCCGGTTCGAAAGGAAGAGGAAAAGTATTCCGGTTCCAGGGTCAGCCCATGCGTAGGTCCCCGTAAACCCGGTATGGCCAAAACTGAAATCACTGCACAAAGGAGCAGGATAGGAGTGTTCGCCGCTCCTCAGGTTATTGCCGGGGCCAGGTTTGTCAAAACCGTAACCCCGCCGGTTATGCTGTTGTTCAAAATGACGGGTAGTCCAATCTTTCATAGTTGCTTCAGACAGATATTGATCGCCACCATAGGATCCATAATTCAGATACATCTGCATCATTTTGGCTGCATCATTGATCGTACCAAACAGACCGGCATTGCCGGAGATTCCGCCTAAAATGGCCGCACTCTCATCGTGAACAAATCCTTTAAGCTGTTCTTTACGGAAGGTTTCATCGTTTTCTGTAGGGACAATTTTATCGATTGATTCATACAAATAAGGTCTGTAAGTCAATGAATTAGCACCTAGTGGATTATAAAAATTAGTTTTTAGATAGGTTTCATAATCCTGATGAGTCAACGAAGTTATGATCCGGGGGAAAAGAATAAACCCCAGATCTGAATAAACAAACCGTTTGCGCTTTAAAAGTGACGACTTACGAATAGCAGCAAATACCGAATCGGGAAAACTATTTAAAAGGAAAAGACCTTTGCAAACACGCAGCCCCATTTGAGAAGTTGAATCTTTTGACCAATATTCCGGTTTAAAATTACCCTGAGAATCGACAGTCCTCAGCCAGAAAGGAATTCCGGTTTTGAGTCGTGCCTGGTGCGAAAGGAGATCCTCAACCAGAATATCTTTCTTGTTGGAACCCTTCCAGTCGGGCCAGTAATCGCTCATCCTCTTTTTAACATTGAATTGTTTTTGATCATTCAGACGCATCAGTGCAGGGAGCGGAGCCAGAATTTTGGTCAGGGAGGCGAAATCAAACAAATCATCTGGTCGTAAAGGTCTTTCCGGGCCATAAGTCTGAAAGCCATAAGCCTCATTGAATATGACTTTCCCATCTTTGGCGATAAAAACCGCACATCCCGGATAAGCTTTTGCGGATAAACCCACATTTACCAGTGAGTCAATTTTTTTTTTTAGATAAGTGGAATCGATTCCCAGCTCCTCAGGAAGGGTGTACTTAAAACGGTTGAGAGAAATTGTTTGAAGACCATCGCCCGAACGATAAACCTTGCTTACATTAACCGGTAGTTTCCCATCTGCCGTGAAGGCCCCAAACAGAAGTTGTCCGGCCAGATCCTGGGAGTCAGAACTCTCCTGGTAGGCGACCACCAAGGCATTTGCATTTTCAATCCCCTGCAGGTAATTCAAAACATAGGGATTGCCAAAAAGGACGAAAACTGAATTTTGGCAGGTTGCAACCTGCTCTGCTACTTTCTGTTGAATTTCAGTGAGCCGGTAATCTGAAGATACAAAATTACCCAGGTTATTCAGCTCAGCGATCACCAGATTATACGATTTAAGCTGTGCCATTAATTTTCTGACTGCCCCGGGTTCTGAATCCCTGGATATCGAAAAATGATCCATTCGGGTATAACGTTCCATTGAATGCTGAAATGGGGTAATATTTCCACGCCCGATGCTGAGTGTCGCAATCTTTAAGGTATCAAGACTGCGTAACGGTAATAGCTCATTTTTATTCTGAAGAACGGTAAGCGATTGCTGAGCCCCATTTCGCATGGTCATGCGGTAGGCCGACTGATTCAGATCAGAATATAGTCCATCAGTTTTGACAGGGACATATTTGTTTAACCCCACCCACCTTTTCAACTTGAGAATTTTCAAACATTTCCGGTCAATCTCCTCCATCGGGATCTTTCCCTCTGAAATTGCCTTTTTGACCGCCTCGATGACTTTCGAAGGATTGACTACAAATTCGAGTAAATCATTTCCGGCAATCAGAGCTTTCACCTCAGAGCTGTTATTATCATCAGAATTTTCCTGATCAACAGCCCCCTCCATATTCATGGCATCTGTCACTACCAAACCCTTAAATCCGAAATCGCGGATCAGCAGATCCTGAACAATTGATTTTGAAAGAGTTGCTGCAGTTCCACTACTGTCAAGTGACGGAACATTTAAGAATCCGGTCATCACACCGCCAATGCCTGATTTTATCGCTTTCCGAAACGGATAAAGTTCTGTGGAATCAAGCTGAGCCCTGGTGTGGCTAATTAAAGGAAGGGTGTAATGAGAGTCTTTTTGGGCATCGCCATGACCAGGAAAATGTTTGAGAGTCGCCAGTACTTGTTGAGATTGCAGTCCCAAACCAAATTGTAAAGCTTTTTGAGAAACTTTCTCCGGATTATCCCCATATGACCGGAAGCCGATCACCGGATTGAGAGGATTGCTGTTTACATCGGCAACGGGAGCGAAATTGATGTGGATCCCCAGTCTTTTGCATTGTCTTCCCAGGTCAGCTCCCAGATCAAAAATCAAGGAATCATTAATAATTGCGCCAAGGGTAAATCCATACGGATATTTCAGGGTGCTGTCAAGGCGCATCGATAACCCATATTCTGCGTCAATAGCCACTAAAAGGGGTATTTTCGACACACTCTGGAGCTGGTTTACCATATTGACATGTCGCATGGGGCCACCCTGCATTGAAATGATGCCACCTATTTTATTGTCTATGACCATGTTGATCAGCCGTGTTCGGTGTTTAATCCCTTTTTTGGAATAAGCAGGAACCATAATCAGTTGTCCGATCTTTTCATCAACCGACAACGATTTAAAAACAGAGTCAACCCACTGATCGGTTTGGAAGGTCCAAAAAGCGGGACGAACCTCTGTCTGGGCAGATATGGATAAACTTAATAGAGTAAAAAATATGAAAGTATATATCTTAAGCATAATTATTTTATCAATGAATTATTCACCCGAATATGCTTTTTTACCGAAGTGGTCAGCCGGTTTAGAAACCGTACCATTCTCCCTCCAAAACGGATTTTGTCACCAACAAATAACCTCAAAATACTTACGGTTGAATTTGCCCAAAAATAGACAAATCCTTACAAATGGAAACCCCTCCCTACTTTTTATCAAAAAAGAAGTTCAAAGTTCCTGATTTATTAAATCATATCCATACTTTCGCAGGGAATCAAATCCTGTTCAATTTATCACATCATGAATTTACTTCTTAAGAAATCAGGTATTGTAGCCCGTTTTGTAAAACCGTTGATCCGATCTGCATTAGTTTTGGTAATGCTGGGTTTTACTCCGATCACAAATGCCATTCCTGAGAAAATCACCCCTGGTGCTGACCAGCCCGATCAATATCTTGAGATGCTGAAAGGTAAAAATCTGGCTTTGGTAGTAAATCAAACTTCACGGGTTGGTGACCAACATCTTGTAGATTATTTATTAAGCAGGAATATGGCGGTCAAAAGAATCTTCGCGCCTGAGCATGGGTTCCGGGGTGAGGCTGGTGCAGGGGAATTGATCGATAATTCAAAAGATGCTGCCACTGGTATTTCAATTGTCTCGCTGTTCGGAAAAAATCACAAACCAACACCCGGACAGCTGGCAGACATTGACCTTGTAGTATTTGATATACAAGATGTTGGGTGCCGGTTTTATACCTATATCAGCACACTTCACTATCTCATGGAGGCTTGTGCCGAAAACCATAAGACTTTGCTTATTCTCGACCGGCCCAATCCAAACGGCGACTATTTTGACGGACCGGTTCTACAAGGTGCCTTTAAGTCATTTGTGGGAATGGATCCAATACCGGTGGTTCATGGATGTACCATTGGTGAGCTGGCCCGGATGATTAACGGAGAAAAGTGGCTGGTCAACGGGATTCAGACACCCCTTGAAGTTATAAAAGTCGCGAATTATACGCACGCGATGATATATGCTCCACCGGTAAAACCATCTCCAAATCTTCCTGATTATCGATCGGTCAGACTCTATCCTTCACTCTGTTTTTTCGAAGCAACAAGTGTAAGCATCGGACGTGGCACCCAATTTCCCTTTCAGGTACTGGGATTTCCCGATCCATCCTTTGGAAAATTCAGGTTTACTCCCGAAAGTTTAAAAGGGATGGAGATGGATCCTGTTCAAAAAGGTCAAACCTGCTTTGGAGAAGATTTGCGCGAACTATCTGAGGTTCCTCAATTCACCCTCTCCTTTTTTATTAGCTGGCTTCATAAATTTAAAAACAAGGAGGAGTTTCTAACACGCAGTCAATGGTTCAATAAGCTGATGGGGAACGATCTGGTTCTAAAACTAATTCTGGAGGGAAAAGACGAGTCCGAGATTCGTAAAAGCTGGTCAGCCGAACTCGCAGGTTATGGCGCTATCCGTCAGAAATATTTGTTATATCCTGATTTTAAGCCCAATTAATGAATATCCTCTTTGCTATCATCCCTTACATTGAGATTCTAAACGTCGATTAAAAAAAATGAGAATAGGATGAATCCCATATTAGTAGCTTTTCTCCTTGGCGGATATTTCCTGATGCTGATTATTATTGCCCACCTTACAGGCAAATCAGCCACAACCGATACGTTTTTTACTGCTAACCGTAAATCTCCCTGGTTTGTTGTCGCTTTCGGAATGATTGGAACAACGATATCCGGGGTTACCTTCATTTCGGTTCCGGGGGAGGTTGGAAACTCTGCGAGTACCTACTTCCAGTTTATTTTGGGAAATCTGGTCGGATTCTGGATCGTTGCCCTCGTGCTTCTACCTGTCTACTATAAACTAAACCTGATCTCCATCTACTCTTATCTTGAGCAAAGGTTTGGATTTTATGCTTACAAATCAGGTTCGTTTTTCTTTCTCCTCTCAAGAACTGTGGGAGCTGCTTTCAGGATGTATCTGGTTGCTGAAGTGCTGCAGCTGGCTCTTTTTGACGCACTGGGAATTCCCTTTGGAGTCACAGTGCTGATTAGCATTTTCCTGATATGGGTTTATACTTACAAGGGTGGTGTAAAAACGATTATCTGGACCGATTCACTGCAGACCATTTTTTTGCTGACAGCAGTGATCATGACAATCATCTATATTTTTTCAAGTTTCGGATGGTCTGCAGGTGAAACGATGCGAAAAATATATGTACATCCCTATTCCAGAATCGTTGAATGGGATATTAAGTCGGGCAAATATTTTTTCAAACAATTTTTGGGCGGCATATTTGTGACCATTGTAATGGTTGGTCTGGACCAGGATATGATGCAGAAAAACCTTACCTGTAAAAGTTTGAAGGAGGCACAAAAAAATATGCTCACCTTTAGCAGCATCTTTGTCCTTGTTGTTGGAATGTTCCTCCTTCTTGGCGTCTTACTTTACCTTTTTGCCAGCAGCAATGGAATTCCGTTACCTCAAAAATCGGACTTTCTCTTTCCAATGTTGGCCATGAACCATATGAATCTGATGATCGGGATTTTCTTTCTGCTCGGAATCACAGCCGCCAATTACGCAAGTGCAGACTCTGCATTAACATCCCTTACCACGGCATTTTGTATTGATTTTCTGAATATTAACCATCATGATCAGACTCAAAAACAAAAGCTTCTGCGACGCACACACATTGGGTTTTCGCTTCTGCTATTTATCGTAATTATGATCTTCAGAATTATTAATGATCAAAGTGTGGTTGTCGCTGTTTTTAAGGCTGCAGGATATACCTACGGACCCTTATTAGGTCTGTTTTCATTTGGGTTACTCACCAAAAAACAGGTTAAAGACCGTTGGGTACCTCTAATTGCACTTAGTTCCCCGTTCATAGCCTGGTGGATCGATCTGTTTTCAGCCCAGCTATTTAATGGCTATAAAATTGGTTTTGAATTGATTATAATTAATGGAGCGATTACTTTTCTGGGATTGCTGTTCATTCAAAAAAAACGATACAATAGTTAAAAAAGGTTAAGGATTTCAACATTTATATAGTATCTTTGAGAATTACCGTTGAGTAACAGTTTTTCAAGCGTACCAGGATAATCAACTAACATTCCGGGATGAGGTGCACATTCAAAATATTAACCACAATCGCAGTTATTATTTTCTTTTGCAGTTGCCAGAAAGAGAAAATGGGAACCTCATCGGAGACTGCCCTTCATTTCTCCTCAACAACAATTACTTTTGACACTCTTTTCACTTCAATTGGTTCCCCGACCAAGAACCTGCGGGTCACCAACCAAAGTAACGAAACCGTAGTGATCTCTTCGGTTATTTTGTCCGGAGGAAATCAGAGTGGTTTTCGCTTGAATGTTAATGGGGAAGCCTCCAATGAGACCTATAATGTTCCAATACCTCCCCAGGATAGTATCTTTATTTTCATTGAAGCAACTCTGGGAAAAACAGGCAAAAGCGGACCGCTGATTACTGAGGATTCAATTATCTTCCGGGTTAACAATGTCGAGCAGAAAGTACAGTTGATGGCCTGGGGTCAGGATTTTGTGATGATCAACGGCAATATTACAAAAGATGCAGTCTGGACTAATGACCGGCCATATCTGGTTTATAATGAAGCTACCGTTGATTCGGGACGAACACTGACAGTGGAAGCAGGGACATCTGTATATTTTCACAAGAATGCAGGATTGATGGTCAAAGGAACCTTAATTGTGAATGGAACATTCGCGGATCCTGTAGAATTCAAGGGCGATCGTCTTGAGCCGGCTTACAGTGATATACCTGATCAATGGAACGGAATCATTCTCTGTTCGGGAAGTCACAATGATATTATCAATTTTGCAAAAATCAAAAATGCCAATACAGGCTTGCAGGTTGGGACAATTGAACATAGCGGATTTGCCTCTCTGGAGCTTTCAAATACGCTCATTAAAAACATGAGCTGGTCTGGTATTTGGGCAATGAAATCGAAGATCCTGGCATACAACTGTGTTATTTCAAACGTAAGATACTATTGTACCGCTCTATTGCTTGGAGGGGACTATCAATTCTTCCATACCACATTTGCCAATTATTACAATGATATTTCATCCGGGGTGAGAACTACCGAAACTCTGGTAATCTCCAATTACCTGGTAGACACAAACAGCGGCATACGTTATGTGGGCGATTTGAGCCAGGCATTATTCGGGAATTGCATCATAACTGGCAACCGGATCAATGAATTACTCCTTTCCATGGATACCAAAGGGGAGACAAATTATCTTTTTGACCGAAGTCTAATTCAAATTGCCGACACCTTCAAACTCGTAAATCCCGGTAGTTTTACGGATGTCATCCGGAATGTGAATCCCCGCTTCATTAGTCCTTATACCGGTAATTTTGAATTGGATACCTTATCCATTGCCAAAGACTATGGAAGAATGAGTTATGCCAAATCATATCCGGTCGATCTGAATAATGTAAGCAGGATTAGTGATGCAGGTCCCGACCTGGGCGCATTTGAGCGGGTCGAAAAATAGCCTTCTTACCCAATTAGACATAAATGATACCGCAACCCATTGATTAAGACGGATCGCCTTAAAGGCTTTTGATTGCCCGATTTGATGAGTCAAGCTGCCTGGCCTATATTTCAGATCCGAATCTAAAAGGCAAGACTATTCCCCAAAAATTCAGTTATTTTTTGTATATTTATAGGTCTTTTCGATAATTCGATTGTTAAAGTATCTATGGAATCCTTCAAGAAGTGGATAAAAAATTCTTTCGGAAAGATGGCCCAATATCGGATTATTTTGAATTTTAAACAACGCCTTTGAATGGCACGAAACATTCGGTAAAACCATATGAAATCGCCTTGATAAGAATTTCACCAACCGAAATGAACATTTCCTCATGGTGATTCCATCTGGCCTTTTAAAAAACAAATTATATACAGAAGAGTTCCTCTGTAAATGAGTCTTTAAATCATGATTAACCGATCAATGTACCGTATGCTTAAATGGATAATCATTTTTGTATATCTGGTATCTGCAAATGCCTTTTCAGTTTCAGCACAAAAAAGATACACCATAGTATTTTATAATGTTGAAAATCTCTTCGATATTTGGGACGATCCGTCAACAGCCGATGAAGAGTTTACACCACACGGTCAAAAACACTGGACTATGCAGCGTTTTGAGGATAAAATCAGGATGATTTACAAAGCACTGATTACAGCAGGAGAAGGCCAATTCCCTGATATCATAGGGCTTGCAGAAGTTGAAAACCGTTGGGTGGTTGAGCAACTGATCAGCCATACTCCATTAAACAGGGTGCCATACGGAATTATTCATAAGGAATCACCGGATCCCAGGGGGATCGATGTGGCGTTACTATATCGCAGGGACAGGATTAAACCGGTTGATTTTGGCTTCATCCCAGTATCCGGCTTTGGAAAGAACCCCTTTCAGTCCCGGGATATTTTGCATTTAACGGCTCAGCTTGGAAATGAACAAATCGATTGCTTTGTTAACCATTGGCCTTCGAGAAGCAGCGGGTATGTTGAGACCCGGGAAAAAAGAAATATTGCAGCCGGAATACTCAGGCAATGTATTGATTCGATGTTAAATATTAACATTAATGCCAAAATTTTAATCATGGGCGATTTTAATGCAACACCCAACGAGGAGTGTTTCATATCCAGACTCAAGGCTGTCCCCTTTCCTGGTGACAAAAAATCCAAATCACTGGTTAATTTAGCCACACTTTGGTCCGGTAAGTCTGAGGGAACCATTAAAAACAGTGGTCAGTGGGAAATATTCGATCAGATGATCTGTTCCCATAATTTATTAACCGATAATAGATTGAGGATAGAACCCCAATATGGAGGCATTTGCGACTTTTGGTTTCTGTTGGAGCCTGATCCCTCCTATCTTGGAAAAAAACCGTTCAGAACCTATCTGGGCCCGGTATATCATGGTGGCGTAAGTGACCATTTACCGGTCAAAATTTGTTTATCATCAAATTAAATCACCCCAAAATAAATGGTCCAAATCCAAATTTTATAAATTAATCTTTACGTGACGAAAATGCATTTTTAATTCAGAAATCTCAAATCCAAGGCTTCAGAAAACAAAAAAAAATGGATCAAGAAGGGATTAACAGGGGGAAGAAGGCGATCCGGGGATGCACTCCGCCGGAAAATACCTTTCATAATTCTAACATTCAGACGCTTAGCCAAAGCAACAAAATCTGAGCAACATACCGTTAATAAAGCTTAATAAATCCGTTTGAAATTTGTTGGTATGGTAAAGAACAAATATCTTTAGCAGTCAATTACAAGCCATCAAACGTAATAGGATTTAATTATCACCATGAAACGAGCATGTTCGCTAAACACAACCACGGATGGAAAACTCACATGCGAGTTCCATTCGACCTTAAAAAAACAAATTATTTACGGATGAAAGAAAACAACAAAGTTTCAAGAAGGGGATTTCTGGGAACCGGCGCAGCTGCTGCTGCCGCGATCGCGATTGTTCCCTCAAACACTATCGCAGGTCTTGGACACAGGGCACCAAGCGATAAACTAAACATCGCCGGAGTCGGAATCGGTGGAATGGGGCACGGAAATTTAAAAAACCTGAAATCCGAAAATATCGTTGGTTTATGCGATGTTGACTGGAAGTATGCAGATAGAAGTTTCAAGGATTTTCCTGATGCTAAAAAGTACAAAGACTGGAGGGTGATGTACGATGAACTTGGGAAATCTATTGATGGTGTAGTGATCGCAACTGCTGACCATACTCACGCTATTATCGCTTCTCATGCACTTACTATGGGCAAGCATGTTTATTGCCAGAAACCTCTTACCCATACGGTTTACGAATCGAGATTGCTTACCAAACTGGCAGCCAAATATAATGTGGCAACCCAGATGGGTAACCAGGGATCTTCACAGGAAGGTGTCAATCTGACCTGCGAATGGATTGCCAATGGTGAAATCGGAGAGATTACCAAAGTGGAAGCCTTCACCGACCGTCCTATCTGGCCTCAGGGTCAGAATACCCCGAAAAACGGCCAGTGGGTTCCTGAAACTTTAGATTGGGATTTGTTTATTGGTCCTGCCAAGAAACGGATGTACAACGAACTATATCATCCATGGAACTGGCGCGGATGGTGGGATTTCGGAACCGGTGCTTTGGGAGATATGGCTTGTCATATTCTTCATCCGGTATTCGCCGGACTTAAATTAGGTTATCCGGTTCATGCCCAAGGAAATTCAACCATGCTTCTGACCGATAGTGCACCAACTGCACAATCTGTTTGTCTGACTTTCCCGGAAAGGGTCAAACCAAAGAACTTTAAAATCAAACTTCCTAAAGTTGAGGTATTCTGGTATGATGGCGGGATCAAACCAATGCTTCCCGAAGGATGGCCAGCAGGAAGAAACCCCAATGATTCAGGCGGCGGAGTTATATTCCACGGCACTAAAGGCAAATTAATTTGTGGCTGTTATGGCGTTAACCCATGGATTTTACGTCCTGATGGCACTGTTGCCAAACCGGAAAATGCACCTAAATTCCGTCGCCGTGTTGAGTTATCTCACGAAATGGACTGGGTTCGTGCAGCGAAAGAATCTCCCGAAGCCCGCCAAAAGACTGCTTCCGATTTCAGCGAATCAGGCCCTTTCAACGAAATGGTTGTTATGGGTGTGTTGGCTGTTCGTCTTCAATCACTTGACAAAGTATTGGACTGGGATGGCCCAAAAATGGAATTTACCAATCTAAACGACACTGAAGTCATCAAAACAGTTTTGGAGGATAAGTTTGAAATCCATGATGGTCACCCGACATTCGACAGATCATATACCGAACCCATCGCTGCAAAAGCTTATGCAGCTGAACTGATTAAACACTCTTACCGCGCTCCTTGGTCACTACCAGAAATGCCGGTATAATGATTCAATAATTTTCAGAAATAAAAAAGGTGGAATTGCTTCCACCTTTTTTTGTTAACTAAATTGCCTCAACTTATTTCAATCTACTTTTTTTCGCCAGCGGCAGACTCTGATTCAGCTTTCTCTTTGAGTTTCTTTAATGCCTGTCGCTCAGCCTCTTTCTTTTTAATTAAACCTGCATCGAATCCCTCCACTACCTTTACTGAAATTTCTTTCTTCATCTGAGGTTCATCGTGCTTTTTCCTGACAATGGTTATTCTTTCCAGTCCATTTCCAATATCTTTCTTTTCATAGGATATCACAGATTCATCTTTGGTATCGAATGCAAAAGGGTCGCCTCCAAATCGTTGATGGATCATTCCAAAAGCATGGGGCGGCATTGGTGGTAGCGGAGTCAAAAGCTCTTCAGACTCCTCCATCCTGTTATTTCCAAATCGTTTCACATGGGTAGTTTGTCTTTCAGTATTTATTTTGGCTGAGTCACCATTTTGAATCTGAAAATCAAATTGTTCATCACCCGGAGTTGCTTCCATCCTGTTTTCATGATGAAATTTCCGTGACCTGTCAAGCCGGAAAACCATTCGATTTGCTTTATCACCTGACATTCCCTTCTCATCAAGCTTTTTGAGCATCGAATCTACCTTGTAATTAATTATTGTATCGTCGGGCAGGTTAAAAGTAGTATCTATTCTTGTCTCTTTACCATCCACAACGACCACAACCTTCACCTTTTGTTCCTTTTGCTGCGAGTCATCCCCAACCAATTGCGCACTTTCTACCGGACCAAAAGTAAATGAGGAGGTCACAACCAACAACCCTGCAAACGCCAGGGCTACTCCAACATTGTTTCGCAGACTTAATACTCGTTTCATTTGAATTAATTTTAAATGTGAATTAATTTTATCCATTTCATAACCCAAAAGTAGTCGGTTTGCAAACTCAGACCGGTTAAGACTCTGCAAAAAAGTGTTAAGGTAAAGTTAAAGTTGAAAACCCGGTTAAATAATTGTCTAATTTTGGTTTATGAAGAAGGGGACAATCGTTGGACTGGTTATTCTGATGGGAATTTCGTTATTGGGAATAATAGCGGTTCAATTCTATTGGTTTAACAATTCTGTCAGGGTACGGAACGAACTCTTCGACCGGTCCGTGAATGAGGCGATGAACAAAGCGGTCAGACGACTCGAAATGGGGCACGACCTAAAGATTATCCGAAATTTAACCACCGGCGATTCCACAAAATGGGATGAACAGATGTTAATTCCACCTCCCCCACCGGTTCGGGAATCTGAAGATATGGATGTGATCATAAAAAAAGACAGCCTGAGAGGAGAGCTGACCGTTATTGGGTACAAATCCGGAAAATCAAAAAAAGGAATCCATTCCCTGAACGTCCGGGCCTTTATCCGGGATGCACACAAAAAAAGCAGAAATATAAAGAATCCCGGTTTTGTTTTTCCCGATACGCTTGTAACCAAAACAGATTCAGTGCAGATTTCCGAATTCCCGGGTGACAGAATTAAAATTGGGGAAAAAATGAATCAGCTAAAAAAATTCTCACGGCAAATTGCCATAGAATATGAAGGTTGGGAGTCTGGCCGGCATATCGATGAAAACCAATTGAAGAAACTTCTATATGAAGAGCTGATCAACAGGGCGATCCCAATCAGTTTCAATTATAACATATTCCCGTCAGATAGTTCCCGACAAACCCTAATTAACAAGACCTATGGTATCAGATGGTATAAAGTCAACCTTTTCCCGGATGATATCTTCCGGAAAAATGTGGAACTTGCCATTTCATTCCCGGAAAGAGACATGTTTATCGGCCGGTCCACCAACCTGCTTCTTGGATTATCCGTGGTGTTTTCCCTGATTATTTTCCTCACTTTTTCGTTAAGTCTCTATCTCATCATCAGGCAGAAAAAGATATCGGAAATGAAGTCCGATTTTATCAATAACATGACCCATGAGTTTAAAACGCCGATCGCCACAATCTCAATAGCCTCCGACTCCATATTAGATGATAAGGTTATCGGGGATGAAGAACGGCTCAGGTTCTTTGCAGGGATGATTAAGAAAGAGAATATCCGGATGAATGAACAGGTTGAACGGATCCTTCAAATTGCCAGGCTTGAAAAGAAAGAGTTTGAATTCAACTTTCAACCGGTCAATGTCCATGAGCTGATCGAAGAGGCGATTGAAGGGATTTATTTGCAGGTTGAGAAAAATGGCGGGCGGATTATTTCAAAACTTGAAGCAATGAATCCGGTAGTTACTACCGATCCCATTCACTTCATCAACCTGGTCTATAATCTGCTGGATAATGCCAACAAATATTCTCCCGAATCACCATTAATAACTGTTCACACAACCAATACTCCAAAAGGATTAATCTTGTCGGTTGAAGATCAGGGAATTGGAATGAGCAAAACCGTACAATCCAAGATATTTGACAAATTTTACCGCCTCCCTTCGGGCAATATTCACAACATCAAAGGGTTTGGCCTTGGCTTAAGTTATGTCAAGGCAATCCTGGAGATTAATGGAGGAAATATTAAGGTTTATAGTGAACCTGGGAAAGGAAGCCGGTTTATGGTTTTCATTCCCTTTTTAATGAACAAACGATGAGCCCTAAGAAATCACTTTTTTTTGTTGAGGATGATCTCAGTTTCGGAGCCGTTCTTAAATCCTATCTCGAGATCTGCAATTTTTCGGTAACCTGGATCGATGACGGGAAGTATGCTTTTAGTGCATTTCAGTCGGGTACATTTGATCTTTGCCTGCTAGATGTGATGCTTCCACATGTCGACGGATTTTCAATTGGCAGGGATATTCGGACCGTTAATCCGGCCATTCCAATGATTTATCTGACCGCCAAATCATTAAAAGAAGATATCATCACCGGCTATCGCATCGGTGCCGATGACTATATCATCAAACCCTTTGACACTGAGGTTTTACTCTATAAAATTGCCGTAGTGCTCAAAAGATCAGAAATTTCAGAGAACAATGAAGATCATTTGGTCCAAGTTGGAAATTATATTTTTGATCCGAAATTACGTGAGATTAAATTAGGGGATACCCGGCAATTATTAAGTCCCAAGGAATCGGCATTACTCAAATTGCTCTGTGAACACAAAAATGAATTGCTGGAGCGGGAAATTGCACTCAAGAAAATATGGGGCGATGACGGCTATTTTACCACTCGCAGTATGGATGTATTTATTACCCGGCTAAGAAAATATCTCAAAGAAGATCCTTCAATAGAAATCCGGAATATCCACGGCAGTGGATTTATCATGACTCACAGCGCCGGGTAAAACAGCTAATTTCATGCCTGTTTGTAATTGCATAACAAACCTAATTCTTTGAAATTTTTTAAATATGGTTGGCTAAAAGGGTGTAAAAGCTGAACAATAAGGCAAATATTTGTGTATATTAGCATCCGATTTAAACTATATTCATTTGTTCTTTTTGTCCGATTCAACCGGACTAAATATCAAACAATATGGAAACAACAGAACGTGAGGTTTTGACAGAAGTGATTACCGACTGTGCAAAAGCTGATGGGTGGGCAAATCTTGCTGAAATAGGGGTTATTCTTCGCAAGAAAAATATTGCCTACGGCAAATTGTCAAAATTTATCCTTAAATTCCCGGAAATTATCGAAATAAAAATTGATGAATTAAGGCAGCCGCCTGTTACTTACGCACGATTAAAAGAACCTTAAAGTTGAGTCCTGAAGCTTCCCTCCTGATTAATATAATCATAACCTGTGATTTTCTAAAGCGGAAATGTTACTTTTGTCGCTCATTAATCCGGAGGTAGCTTATTATTTAATGAAGACCCTTACTTTTGATTTTATCGTGGTAGGCAGCGGACTTGCCGGCTTGCTTGCCGCTTTTCATGCGGCAGATTATGGGAGTGTTGCGCTCATCTCAAAATCGGAACTCGATATCAGTAACTCCTATCATGCACAGGGAGGTATTGCTGCAGCCATCGGTGACGATGACAATCCTGATGAACATTTTGAGGATACACTGGTTGCCGGTCGGTATTTGTGTGACCATGATGCTGTATCCCTGCTGGTCAACGAAGGATTGGAAAGAGTCAGGGAACTGATCTCCCAGGGTATGGATTTCGATAAGGATGCTGAGGGAAAATTGATTTTAGGACTCGAAGGGGGTCACTCAAAACGGCGGATTTTGCACGCGGATGGAGACGCTACCGGGAAAATGATGACGAGTTTCATGCTGAAAAAGGTTCTGAACAAACCGGGGATTACGACTTTCGAGTATTGTGCCGCCTTGAAAATCATTGTTGAAGATTCCATTTGCAAAGGGATTCAGACGCTCCAGTATATTGACGGTGAGAATATTGTATTTATCGGAAAAGCCACTATCCTGGCAACAGGAGGTCTTTCCAGACTTTATTCCCGTTCAACGAATCCATATACAGCCACGGGTGATGGAATCGCCCTGGCATGGCAGGCCGGAGCCAAACTTGCTGATATGGAGTTCATCCAGTTTCATCCCACTGCCCTGGCCATTCCCGGGGAGGAAGCCTATCTGATCAGTGAGGCAGTTAGAGGGGAAGGGGCCCGTTTACTCGATGTGAACGGAGTTCGTTTTATGACTGATATACATCCGCTGGCTGAGTTGGCTCCACGCGATGTGGTAGCCTCAGCTATTTTTAAAAGAATGCAGGAGACCGGAAATAATGTTTTTCTCAGCTTAAGACATCTGAATAATGATACCCTTGCAGAACGGTTTCATTCGATCGATTCAAATCTTAAATCATTCGGGATAAACCTTCTGGAGGATTTAATCCCAATAGCCCCTGCAGCCCATTATATGGTTGGCGGAATCCGGACAGATATCTGGGGCCAAACAAGTATACAGGCTCTTTTTGCCTGCGGTGAAGTGGCCTCAACAGGTGTAATGGGTGCAAACCGACTCGCCAGCAACTCATTGCTCGAATGCCTGGTTTACGGAAAGAGAGCCATTCAGAAAGCCCGAAACCTTAAAGTCAATCAACCATTAACCATTGCACAGCAACCCATCAGACTTAATCCGGATACTGATCAAGAGTATCTTCAGATTAAAAACGAATTGGCCCATATAATGAGCGATCAGGTTGGGATTGTACGCGATGCAAAAGGGCTCGAATCAGCACTCTCCCAAATAGAATCAATTGCAACACGATACAAAGAGCCGGGTCTCGATTACAATTATCACAAAATAGTCAATCTTGCGGATATTTGCCGGATCATTACCCTTTCGGCATTGGAACGCAAGGAGAGCAGGGGGGGGCATATCCGAACAGATTATCCCCTTGAGCTTGAAGCGCAGTTGCATCATATTATACAGGAAAAAGGAAAAGAGATTCAATATGAAGCAGTCAGAACATCCTAAAGGAGAATTAAACATTGAGGCGCTCAAGCCTTTTATTGAATATGCCTTAAAGGAAGATATCGGTACCGGTGATATTACCACCAATTCGCTGATACCCGTTGATCTTCAGGCCAGGGCGACAATGATTGCCAAATCATCAGGAATAATTGCCGGACTTTCAGTAGCTGAAACTATCTTTCGCATGCTTAGCCCTGATATTAATTGGAAAACGTTTGTCCACGACGGGGATAAGATAATTACAGGTGAGCTTATTCTTGAAATCTCAGGATCTTACCGGGCCTTGTTAACCGGTGAACGTCTGGCCCTAAATTTCATGCAACGAATGAGCGGAATTGCCACAATGACGCATAAATGCATCTCTGAATTGGCAGGTTATCCAACAAAAATACTCGATACCCGAAAGACTGTTCCCGGATTGCGCGTGTTGGATAAATATGCTGTCCTGATGGGCGGTGGAACGAACCACCGGATAGGGCTTTACGATATGGTTCTGATTAAGGACAACCATATTAAAATAGCCGGAGGAATAACCAATGCAGTTCTGCAAATCAAAAATGGTATAACAGGCAACCTTAAAATTGAAGTCGAAGTAACAAACTTTGACGAAGTCAGGGAAGCCTTAGCTGCCGGAGCAGATATTATTATGCTGGACAACATGACAACCCTGCAGATGGCTGAAAGCGTGAAGATTATCAATGGTCAGGCAAAGGTGGAAGCCTCCGGAAATATGACCATCGAACGGTTAAAAGAGGTTGCCGGTACTGGGGTGGATTACATTTCCATCGGAGCGCTTACCCACTCGGTAACGGCATTTGATATTAGTATGAACATAGAATCCTGAACCCTTGAACCTGGTCATCGATATAGGAAATAGTCAGACCAAAATTGCTGTATTTGATGCAGGTGAAATCGTACAAACAATTTTCAGCAAATCGATTGATATAACTCAGATCAGAGCATTGAAAAGTATTTACCCTGAATTAAATCAGGCGATACTTTCATCCGTTGCAGGAATCAGTCCGGATTTAATCGAATCCCTAAAAAATGAATTCGGACTTTTCCTGGAGTTTGATCATCAGACACCGGTTCCGATCGATAATCAATATCATTCAAAATCAACCCTGGGCCTGGACCGGCTTGCTGCAGCAGTTGGTGGCGTTTGTCTCTTCCCGGGGAAAGATCTCCTCATCATTGATGCCGGTACGGCTATTACCTTTGATCTGATTGATAAAAATAATCGCTTTCTGGGAGGGAATATCTCTCCCGGATTGGCAATCCGGTTTAGGGCGCTCCACCAATTCACCAGCAAACTTCCTGAAATAGCTGCAAACGACCAATGGGAGGAATTTGGAAGGACTACAGAAGAAGCAATCAGAAGTGGCGTCCAAAACGGGATGATCTTTGAGATTGACGGAATGATTGATCGGGTAAATGGGACCCGGCCCGATTGCCTTCCTATTTTAACTGGTGGTGATTCCTATTTTTTTGATAAAAAATTAAAAAACACCATCTTTGTAAAATTCGAATTGACTCTGATCGGGCTAAACAGAATCCTTGAATTTAATGCAAAGGAAAAATAAGCATTCATGAAAATAAAACGACCAATGATCCCTGTTTCTTTGAAAATAAAACAATTTTGTCTCAGGATAAGTCTGGAAGTTATTTGCCTGGCATCGATCGTTTTGCTTTTATCCTGCAGTTCCAAAGTTGCCTCTGACATCCCTAAAGATCTGATATTCAACAAAAAGATCCCTTCGGTAGAAGCCTTTAATTTTCAGACTTTTTATACCGACTCCGGAGTTGTCAGGTATTTTCTGAAAACGCCAAGACTCCTTATTTTTGACCGTGAAAAATCACCCTACAAAGAGTTTCCGGAAGGCTTTCATCTTCAGCAATTTGACAACAATAAAAAAATCATCTCTGAGTTATCGGCTAATTACGGGAAGAATTTTGAAAAGGAGGAAAAATGGGTGGCCACCGGAAATGTGGTCATGGTAAATAACAAAGGAGACACCCTCCGATCCGAAGAGTTGATCTACCTGATTAAAGAAGACAAGATCTTTTCAGAAAAATTTGTCAATATCAAGAAGGAAGATCAGGACATCACAGGATCAGGTGGATTTGAGTCAGACTCCCAAATGAAGAAGTGGGCTTTCAAAAAAACTACAGGGCATATTTATATTACAGACCAGAACAACAAGTAAAAAAGTCATGATCAGGATTTCAACGACCGAAATCAGTCATTTATTCGCCTTACCGGTCCGAAAAATTGGAGGTGATCATTAAATTAAATTAATCCCGCATAAAATTGAGGTGTAGAATTGAAATTTATGAACCTCCGTATTTTACAAGCTGAAATTTACTATCTTCGCACGCTTAACAGAGTTTAAGAAAAATAATTATAAAGTAACCAAATATCGATGGCAACATTACAGAAAATCAGGAACCGTGCCGGAATTGCGATTGCAATATTTATTGGTATGGCACTCGCAGCTTTTATCCTCGGCGACTTGTTCAAATCATCCAGCTCGATCATGCGTGGCAAGAAGATGGAAATAGCAGTTATTGATGGTAATACAGTAACCTACCCCGAATTCCAGGCAAAAGTTGACGAGCTGGCAGATATTTACAAAATGAATTCCGGCAAAACTTCGCTTGACCAGAAAACCACTGACCAGATTAAAGAGCAAACCTGGCAAAGTATGGTTCGGAATCTTACCATGAATGATATCTATGAAAATCTGGGAATCAGCGTCTGCTCAACAGAACTCTTTGATCTGGTTCAGGGAAAAAATCCTCATCAGATCATTCAAAGCATTTTCCGTGATCCAAATACCGGAGGCATTAACCGTCCTGCTTTGATCCAGTTTTTAAAATATCAGCAGACCAACGGTAACGACAAATACCACAGATATTGGTTATTTATTGAAAATCAAATTATTGAAGAACGTTCGTTCTCAAAATACAATAATCTACTTGCTAAAGGGATGTATATAACCTCCGAAGAGGCTAAGAGTGATTTGAAAGGACACAATCACAAGGCAAATATTCAGATTGCTTCAAAATTGTACTCCTCTGTACCGGACAATGATGTGAAAGTTACGGATTCTGATATTCAGGCTTACTACGACAAAAACAAAGAAAAATATAAACAGGAAAATAACAGAAGTATTGAATATGTTTCATTTCCGGTGGTAGCTTCTAAAGCAGATGAAGATAAACTGATCAAATGGTCAAACGATATCAAACCCGAATTTGCTGCTGCAACAGAGCCTGCAGCTTATGTTAATATTAATTCAGACGTGCCTTTCGACCCCTCTTTTTTCAAGAAAGGGGAGCTTTCCCCTGAGATTGGCAATTTTGCATTTTCCGGTAAAGTAGGTGATATTTATGGTCCGTATAAAGATAATAATAGCTGGAAACTGGTTAAAATACAACGGTTTGAAGATCTTCCGGATTCTGTTGAGGCCCGTCACATCCTGATAAAAGCAAACAATGCTGAGGAGCTTGCAAAGGCGACTACTGCGATTGACAGTATTAAAAACCTGATTGTTGTAAAGGGTCAGAAATTTGAAGATATAGCCCGTGCTAAATCTCAGGACAACGGATCAGCAAATAATGGAGGTTCATTAGGCTGGATTCGGCGCGGCGTGATGGTAAAACCATTCGAAGAAGCTGTTTTCTTTGGAAAATTAAATGAGCTGCAAGTTGTAAAAACACAATTTGGCGTACACCTGGTTCAGGTGACTGGCCGTGGTAAAACACTACCCAATGTTCAGTTAGCGATCATTGACCGACTTATTGAACCAAGTACCCAAACCTCTCAGGCTACTTATACCAAGGCATCTAAATTTGCCAGCTCAAATCAGGACCCTAAGAAATTTAACGAAGCCATTTTGGCTCAGGGGTTAAATAAACGAATGGCCACCATTGGTGAAAACGACAAAGAGATTCCGGGACTGGAAAATTCGCGATTGCTCATCCGGGCTGCCTTCAACGCGAAAACCGGAACAATTATTTCGGGATCTGAAGGAACACCAATATTTGACCTGGGAAAACAATTTGTCATTGCAGTGCTGACCGGAGAACAGGAAAAAGGGATTGCATCGTTGAGTACTGTCAAAGCCCGGGTAGAAGCTGAGGTGAAAAAAGAGAAAAAAGCCCAGTTGTTGATCGGAAAAATGTCCGGAAAGACAGATCTGAGCCAATTAACTTCTGCAGTGGGTGCTTCAGTTACCGAAGCCAAAGATATTAGTTTCGACACCTATTCAATTCCGGGAGTCGGTTTTGAACCCGCAATTGCAGGTGCTGCAACAGCTTTGGAAAGCAATCAGGTCTCAAAACCCGTTGCAGGGACAAGTGGCGTCTTCGTAGTTAAAGTAATCAGTGTTACTCCCGGTAACGATCAGGATGTGGCAGCAGACAAACAAAAGTTATCTGCCTCAGTTGGTTACCGTGCCAATATGTATGCTTTTGAAGCCTTACGTGAAAATGCCAAAATAGTTGACAAACGCGGTAAGTTCTACTAATAATCAATCAAATCAATAAAAAAAGAGGTTGTCTCAAAAGTCGAGACAACCTCTTTTTTTAGGAGAATAAATCAGAAACTTATTACCAAACGAAGCCGACGCAGATAGCTGACCAGTGCCGAAGCCAATCAATGCCTAACCGAAGACTCTCTCACAACCAGATTTGTTTTTAAAACTACCGACTTTGGTGGGATATTCATATCCTCAGTCAGTTCGAGGAAGAGACGGGCTGCGACCCTTCCCATCTCTTGGGTAGGATGCATCACCGAAGTGAGCATAGGATGTACAACCGTAGCATGGAATTCGTCCGTAAAACCAACCAACATCACATCCTTCGGAACTTCCAACCCGTGTTTCCTGATCTCCTTCATTGCTGCAAAAACCACTGCATCATTAATTCCAAAAATTGCGTCAGGTGGAGCCGGAAGTGATAAAAGCCGCTGTGTGGCAGCCGCAGCCGATTCCGGACTTAAATCGCACTTCTCCAGATATTCCGCATGAAATTCACGGCCAAAATCCGATAGCCCATGCATATATCCTAACCGCCGCTCGTCTGAGATATTCAGGTACTCAGGCCCGGAAATATAAGCGATTCGCTGAGCCCCATTCTCACAAAAATGGCGGGTTATTCCTCTGGCAGCCTCAAAACTGTCAGCAACAACGGTGGGAACCTTATCCTGCAAACATACACGGTCAAAAAACACCAGCGGAACCTCAGCTTCAATAATCTGTTCAAAATGAGAATATTCAGAGGTCTCCTGGGAAAGACAAACAATAAAACCTTCAACCCTGGCTCTCATTAAATTCTGGATATTCTCCATCTCCTTCCGACGAGATTCATTTGATGATGAGACAATCACAAAATAACCATTTGCCTCAGCCACCTCTTCAATACCCGAAATAACGGACGAGAAAAAGTGGGTTACCAGATCAGGAATAATCACCCCGATCATTTTGGTTCGCTGCTTTAACAATCCCATCGCCATTGGATTCGGGGAATAATTACGCAAACCGGCCAAAGCTTTAATTTTGACTATCAATTCCTGGCTGATGTCCGGATGATTCCTCAATCCTCTGGAAACAGTTGATATAGAGACACCAAGCTCCTTTGCAATATCTTTAAGTGAAATTCTTCGTTTTACCATTTACTTCCGGAACCGCTTTACATGTTTTTCAACTTACTGAAAAACATTCGAAATTAATTAAATGGGGGAAAATACCCTTATATTTACAACAGAGATTCTCAATTTGGAAATTTGACTTAAATCGTTTGCAAGTATTTACAGCATAAATCATGATTACAGATAGTGCCCATAAATTTCGGATCAAAACTATCATTTTAAGTATGGCTCTCTTTTTCGCCTGCTCCAAAAATAGAGTCCCGGCAATCATCAGTGATCCAGCAGATTACAACATGAAAATAATTCCTTCGAATCCGGCCATCAGCAATGTCGTTAAATTGGTGGTATATGATGATTGTCAATACAATAAGCTCACAAGTCTAACCCGCAACGGAAGAACAATTCAAATTGTCAGGCAGTTTAACAGCCGGGTAATGATGCCGTGTTTTATAAGCAATGATACCATTACTATCGGGATACTACCCCGGGGATCCTATATCATAAACTATAAACTTATGGATAATGCCACTGCCCCGCCTAAGGCATCACTTGATTTAAATTTCGCCCTGGTGGTTTCCCAATAAACCTGCCCTGACAGAGGCGGATCATTCCCTATCATATTTCTGAGCTATATTAAATGTTTTACAACATATTTTTCAACCGCAAAGCTTTGCGTAAACCTTTGCGGTTAACCTGGAATAATCAGACCTTGAATATGCCGGACGGATTCTGTAATTTTGAGTGGACAATCTGAATTTTCCATTTACCATCTGCCATTTATGAAGAATCTGATATTTGCGATTTTGTTTCTCCTGACTACCCTTGTTACTAAATCACAACCCTACAAGGACCTCAGGGTCCCGATCCAGGATCGTGTAACCGATTTACTCTCACGCATGACTCCTGAAGAGAAATTCTGGCAATTGTTTATGATACCCGGCGATGTCAGCGATAATCTGGAGAAATACAAAACCGGAATTTTTGGTTTTGAGATCAGTACTTCTGGTCAGAACGGGAACGCTTCAGGACAAATGTTGAGTTATGCGCCCGAAGCTTCAGCCAATGAAACGGCAGAAGGGGTTAACCGGATGCAGCATTTCTTTATTGAAAAAAGCCGGCTGGGTATTCCCATTATCCCCTATGATGAAGCTTTGCATGGATTAGTCCGCCAGGGGGCAACGGCATTTCCGCAGTCGATTGGCCTTGCCGCTACCTGGGATACCAATCTGATGCACCGGGTTTCGAAAGCGATTGCTATGGAATGTAAAACCCGCGGTATCCGTCAGATTCTGTCGCCAGTGGTGAACATTGCCAGTGATGTCCGTTGGGGAAGAACTGAGGAAACCTACGGAGAAGATCCATATCTCTCTTCTGAGATGGGAGTTGCCTTTGTTTCTGAATTTGAAAAAATGGGGGTAATCACCACTCCCAAACACTATGTGGCCAATATTGGGGATGGCGGCCGTGATAGTTATCCTATCCACTGGGACGAGCGGCTGATGCGCGAAATTTACCTTGCCCCTTTTGAAGCCTGTTTTAAACGGGGCGGATCCCGATCAGTAATGACAGCCTATAACTCGGTGGACGGAAGTCCCTGCACCGCAAATGACTGGACACTGAATCAGATCCTGAAAAAAGAGTGGGGATTCAAAGGTTTCGTGATCTCGGATGCAGGTGCCACAGGTGGTGCAAACGTCCTGCATTTCACGGCCAAAGACTACCCTGAATCTACCGCTAAATCAATAACCAATGGCCTTGATGTGATCTTTCAAACAAGCTACGATCACTACAAACTCTTTTCACCCCCCTTTTATGATGGTCGCATTGATCCAAAGGTGATCGATCAGGCCGTATCAAGGGTGTTGCGCAATAAGTTTGAACTGGGACTTTTTGACAATCCCTATATAGATCCCAAAGAAGCGGGAAAATGGAACGGCCATCCCTCCCATCGCCAGTTGACCAAACAAGCAGCTGAAGAATCAATTGTGCTTCTGAAGAATGATCATCAGACTCTTCCATTATCCAAAACCGTAAAATCCATTGCCGTAATCGGACCGGATGCTACCGAAGGGCGGTTGGGCGATTACAGCGGTCCGGGGATCAATCCGGTGAATATCCTTGACGGGATCCGGAATAAACTTGGAAGTCAGGTGAATGTAGAGTATGCAAAAGGTTGTGACCGGATCAATACGGAATATGTCACCATAGCATCCGACTTCCTCTCCTGTACTGTTGAAGGGAAAATCCAAAAAGGATTGAAAGGGGAATATTTCAATAATGTGACTCTTAGCGGAAATCCGAAGTTTACACGGATAGATCCCAGGATACAGTTTGGTTGGACACTCTTCTCCCCCGATCCGGAGAAATTATCCAATGATTTTTATTCCATCCGGTGGACCGGAAAGCTAAAGGCAGCTGAGAGCGGGAAACTGAAAATCGGTATAGACGGAAATGATGGCTACCGGTTGTATCTGGATAATAAGCTGGTGATTGATAACTGGAAAAAACTGAGCCGTCAGACCTTAGTTGCCGACTATACCTTTGAAAAGGATAAGGAATATGACTTGCGGATAGAGTATTTCGAGCCTGCAGGGAATGCCGTCTTCAGTTTACTGTGGAATGCCGGGTTAGTCAACAACCAATCGGATGAAATTTCCCGGGCTGTTGAACTCGTTAAAAAAAGCGATCTGGCTGTTGTGGCTGTCGGAATTGAGGAAGGAGAATTCAGTGACCGGGCTTACCTGAACCTTCCGGGACGCCAGGAAGAACTAATCAATAAAATTGCAGCAACAGGCAAACCAATGGTAGTAATCCTGGTGGGCGGAAGTGCTGTAACCATGAATAACTGGCTGAAAAATGTCCCGGCAATTCTCGACATCTGGTATCCAGGCGAAGACGGAGGAAGCGCCGTGGCAGACGTTTTATTTGGCGATTACAATCCGGCCGGCCGATTACCTATTACTTTCCCTGTTTTTGAAGGACAGCTTCCATTGGTCTATAACCATAAACCAACCGGCCGCGGTGACGATTACAATAACCTGACCGGACAGCCCCTGTTTCCATTTGGATATGGAATGAGCTATTCTGCTTTTGAATATTCGGACCTGAATTTTGGAAAGAAAAGCATTTTGACAACCGATTCAACGACAATAACCTGCAAAATAACCAACACGGGAAAATACGCCGGGGATGAAGTGGCTCAGTTGTATATTCATGATGAGCTTGCCTCGGTGGCCCGACCGGTCACTGAGCTCAAAGGATTCCAGCGGATCCATCTTCTGCCCGGAGAGAGTAAAGCGGTAAATTTTATGATAACTCCCGAAACTCTGTCCATGCTTGATATTAATCTCAAAAAAGTGGTCGAGCCTGGCGATTTCAGGATCATGATCGGCGCCTCATGCAAGGATATCCGGTTAAGGGGAATCCTTAAGGTAGTCAAATAAACATTTCGAGTTCAACCATTTTCATAAAACCCCGGATTAATGGAATATCGCCAGACAGGTAAAATAAGGTTAAGGATACCCCCGGTAATATTCGGAACCAGTGCATTGGGCAACCTGTATGCGGAACTTCCGGATCATACTAAGGCACAAATAGTCAAAGAGTGCATCAATAATCTTGCTGCGCCTGTTGTTTTTGATTCAGCCGGGAAGTACGGTGCAGGTCTTGCACTGGAGGTTCTGGGAGAAAATTTGAAGACATTGGGGGTGTCACCTCAAAATGTAATCATAAGCAATAAACTCGGATGGTACAGAACCAGATTAACCGGCCCTGAGCCGACCTTCGAGCCCGGGGCCTGGATCGGTTTGAAAAATGATGCCGAACAACGCATCAGTTACGACGGCATTACCGAATGCTGGGAACAAGGGAACCAACTGCTCGGCGGTAAATATAAACCTTCAATGGTCTCCATTCATGATCCCGATGAGTTCCTTTCCGCAGCAATAAACGAAACAGAGCGAATAAAGCGGTTTGATCAGATCATAGAAGCCTACAAGGCCTTGTCTGATTTAAAAAGAGAGGGGAAAGTGGATGCCATAGGGGTGGGTGCCAAAAGCTGGAAAGTCATTCGGGCAATCGCTGCCAGGGTAGATCTGGACTGGGTAATGTTTGCAAACAGCATGACTATCCTCAGGCATCCATCTGATCTTATGGAATTTATGGCCGAATTGCATCGTGCTGAAATCGGAATTATTAATTCAGCCGTTTTTCACGCCGGGTTTCTCACCGGCGGGCGATTCTTCGACTATGTACCAATTCAACCGGACTGCTCAGAAAACATTGCACTTTTCGAATGGCGCAAAAAATTCTTCACTGTTTGCGAGGAATTTAGGGTATTGCCAGCCCAGGCCTGCGTTAGTTTTGCCATGACTCCACCGGGAGTAATCAGTATTGCCCTGAATACCTCCGACCCCGACAGGGTAAAAGAGAATGTGACAGCGGTTATGACTACAGTTCCGGCTGAATTCTGGGAAGAAATGATTAAACGGGGGCTTCTGAACACCGGGTATCCCTATCTTCCTTGAATATAATACGGAACATTAAAACTAAAAAATTGATAATGAAGCAAATAATATGTCTTGAGCCTGGAAAATTCGAACAGCGTGAAGTGCCCGGGCCTGTTGCCGAACCTGGCAAAGTGATTCTAAAAGTTAAACGGATCGGGATATGTGGCACTGATTTGCACGCATTCGAAGGAACCCAGCCTTTTTTCTCCTATCCCAGGGTGCTGGGGCATGAACTTGCCTGTGAAATTGCTGAAGGACAAAGCCCCGAAATCAAATTTGAGGCAGGACATCCGGTTACTTTTATTCCCTATTTCCCTTGCAACAACTGCATTGCCTGCCGCAATGGAAAACCTAACTGTTGTACTAAAATCCAGGGGGCGGGCGTCCATATCGACGGGGGAATGACGGAGTTTATTCAGGTTCCGGCATATTCACTGATTGACGGTGAAGGGCTAACCTCAGATGAACTTGCAATGGTGGAGCCAATGGCCATTGGTGCTCATGCCGTCCGGATAACCGAAATAGGAAAGGATGAATATGTATTAATTATCGGGGCAGGACCGATCGGTTTGGGAGTAATGGCATTTGCAAAGATCAACGGAGCTAAGGTGATTGCCATGGACGTGAACGATACCCGCCTTGAATTCGCCCAAGAATATTTCGGAGTGGATCACCTGATTAATGCCCGCGAAAATCCGGTGGAGCAGATTGCTAAAATCACCGGTGATGAAATGGTCACTGCCGTGATTGATGCAACGGGAAATAAACGGGCCATTGAAGGAAGCCTGGAATTTCTGGCTCATGGAGGGCGGATTACTCTGGTTGGCATTCAAAAGGAATCTTTCTGCTTCAGTCATCCCGATTTCCATAAACGGGAAACAACCCTAAGAAGCAGCCGCAATGCCACACGCGAGGATTTCAATCACGTGGTCACAAACATCAGGAATGGCAAAATCAAAGTATCAGCACTAATTTCTCATCGGATCACCCTGAATTCAGTGACGGATCAGTTTCCGCTGCTACTCGATCCCCAAAAGGGGGTTATAAAAGCTATTATCGAATTAGATTAAAGCCTGTTATGAAAATCGACAGCCATCACCATTTTTGGAAATTCAACCCCTCAGAGTACGGATGGATAGAGGAATCCATGAAAATCATTCAACATGATTTTCTGCCCCGGGATTTGGAACCGCTATTAAAACTGGAAGGTTTCGACGGGTGTATATCCGTTCAGGCAAGACAATCGCTTGAAGAGACCCATTGGTTAATTCAATTGGCTAATGAGAATTCCTGGATTAAAGGTGTCGTTGGGTGGGTTGATCTTTGCTCCCCTGATATTGACAGGCAACTTGCTGAATTATCACAAAATAAAAAGCTGGTCGGTGTACGGCATGTCATTCATGATGAAGCAGATGACCGGTTCATGCTAAGCGATGAATTCAGAAACGGCATAAGCTGTCTTGGAAAATATGATTTAACTTTCGACCTCCTTCTCTTTCCTAAACATCTAAAAATTGCAGCCGGATTGGTTGCTGAGTTTCCGAACCAACTGTTCGTTGTTGATCATATTTCGAAACCGTTAATCAGGAAGGGGATCTTCGATCCATGGAAAACGGACATTCAATCCATCGCGCGATATCCAAACGTCTGGTGCAAACTCTCCGGAATGGTGACCGAGGCTGATCCGAACAACTGGAATCAGCAAACTTTCATCCCATACCTGGATATCGTTCTCGGGGCGTTTGGTCCGAACCGGTTGATGATTGGCAGCGATTGGCCCGTCTGTCTGCTGGGAGGTTCCTACTCCAAAATCACCGGCATAGTAAGGACTTACCTTGAAAAGTATGATGACACTATCAAATCCGGGATCATGGGTGAAAACTGTCTGATTTTCTATAAACCACCTATTGTTTAAAGACTAACAAAAAACCAATAAATCAACAATAAACGCCCAAATCAAATGAAGACCATGAAAAACAACTTTCAACTGCTCCAATTGATGATTTTGACAATTATTTTGTCAACCCTTTCTGCGGGTCATCTTTTCTCACAACCCTTCGAACCAACCGACGAGTCATTCAGCCACTACCAATACCCTGAATGGTTCCGCGACGCCAAGTTCGGAATCTGGGCCCACTGGGGACCGCAGGCTGTACCGCGCCATGGAGACTGGTACGCGAGACAAATGTATGAGGAAGGGAGTGCGGATAACAAATACCATGTTGCCCATTATGGCCATCCTTCCAAATTCGGATATAAGGACATCATCCCTTTGTGGAAGGCAGAGCGCTGGGATCCGGAAAAACTGATGGCACTATACAAAAAAGCCGGCGCCAGATATTTTGTGAGCATGGGTTCTCATCATGATGATTTCTTTCTTTGGAATTCAAAAATTCATAAATGGAATGCCGCCAATATGGGTCCGAAAAAAGATGTTTTGGGACTGTGGCAGAAGGCTGCCCAAAAAGAGGGATTGCGATTTGGGGTTTCTGAGCATCTCGGGGCCAGCTACACCTGGTTCCAGGCAAGTCATCTGGCAGACAAGAAAGGGCCAATGGCCGGGATTCCCTATGATGGGGCCAATAATAAATATGAGGATCTTTATCATAAAAAAGCGGTTGTCGGCGATAAAGATTGGCTAACCACTGATCCTGGAAATCAACAGGAGTGGCTTAACTCAATTAAAGAGCTGATTGACCTCTATCACCCCGATCTGCTTTATTCTGATAGTATGTTCCCTTTCGGAGATGTTGGAAGAGAGATGGTTTCCCATTTTTACAATGAAGACATTAAAAAGAATGGCGGAAAACTCGAAGCTGTCTATAATTGTAAGCAACCCTCCCAGGGAATGTGGGTCGAAGATCTTGAACGAGGAGTGAAAGACACGATTAACCAGTTTCCATGGCAAACAGACACCTCAATCGGGGACTGGTATTACCGTACCGGACAGAAATATAAAAGTTCAACTGAAATAATTCAGATGCTGGTGGACATTGTCAGTAAAAACGGGAACCTTCTTATCAATGTAGTCCAGACTCCTGAAGGGGATCTGGAACCCGATATGTTGAAAATTTTAGATGAAATCGGTAAATGGACCAATGTGAACGGAGAAGGAATTTACGGAACTCGTCCATGGAAAGTATACGGTGAAAAGCCTGCAAATGCAAGGGTAGTAAAGGCAGCAAACTTTAATGAAGAAAAAGTAAAATATAGCGATAAAGATATCCGTTTCACGCAAAAAGGAGATATCTTGTATGCGTTTTGTTTGGGAACACCCGCGGGAACCATCCGGATTAGTTCGCTCGGCAAAAATTCAAAACTGGCTCAAAATGCTGTGGCATCAGTAAGATTGCTTGGGAGTGACGAAAAACTGGTCTGGAAGCAGGAACCTGCGGGACTTGCAATCAACAAGCCGCTTATGCTGCCTGACTGGCGAGTTGTTACATTTAAGATCGAATTTAAGAAGTAAAGTGTTCTAAATATTTTAGTTATGAAAAAAAAAAATTTTTCCTGGGCCTCTTTCTTTGTTTCACTGCGTGGTGTTTTGCTCAACCTAGCAAAGTTTTCGACAACCTCTCCATTCCGAGTAAGATTCTGAAGAGTGACCGGAAATACGCAATTTATCTCCCGCCTGGCTATGAAACTTCGCAGAGGAGTTATCCCATTCTCTATTTGCTGCATGGCGCCGGTGATGACCATACCGGCTGGTTGCAGTTCGGAGAAGTCCAACGCATTACGGATAAAGCGATTGCAGACGGCTCTGCCACTGCGATGATTATTGTGATGCCGGACGCTCAAACAGGTCAGATGGGGTATTTTAACAACATCGCAGGGAACTGGAATTATGAAGATTTCTTCTTCCAGGAGTTTGTCCCTGCTATCGAAAAGAGTTACCGCATTAAAGGTGAAAAAAGATATCGTGCAGTTGCCGGCTTATCGATGGGTGGAGGCGGTTCGTTTATGTATGCGCTGCATCATCCCGAATTATTTTCATCAGCCTGTCCGTTAAGTGCTTATGTAGGACCCCTGAATATGGAAGAAGCCAAAACCCGTGTAAAAAAGAGCAATCCCGAAATCACGGATGACGCAAAGATCATGGCTTATTTTGAAAACCATAACGCCATTGAACTGGTTAACCGGATGCCTGATGATCAGAAGAAAGCAGTGCGCTGGTACATTGATTGCGGGGATGATGATTTTCTGTATGAAGGGAATTGCTTGATTCACATTGCCATGCGAAAGAAAGATATTCCGCACGAATTTCGTACACGCGACGGTGCACACAACTGGACCTACTGGCGCGATGCATTACCCAAAGTGCTGGAATTTGTTTCTGAGGAGTTTCACCAGAATTAAAAATATCAGCCCAAATGAATCAATAGAAGGTCTGGCTTCTTTCGGGAAACCAGACTTAATATTATCGAACAGCTTCGGCTTACTGCCTTTTTAACAAGTCCCTTATCTCCGTCAACAGTTTTTCCTCGTTGGATGGTTCGGCCGCTGGAGGTGGTGGTGCCGGAATATTTTTCTTGTTCACGGCGTTTATCATTTTAATCATCATAAATATCGAAAAGGCAATGATCAGGAAATCGATAGTTACCTGGATAAAATTGCCATAATTAAGGGTGACGGGCTGTGAAACAGCCTTCCCTCCCACTTCGACCAATTTTTCCTTGAGGACTATTTTCAAACCGGTAAAATCGGTTCCGCCAAGCAGGGCTCCAATCGGAGGCATCAGAATATCTCCCACAAAGGATGATACAATCTTACCAAATGCCCCTCCTATGATTACCCCGACAGCCAGATCAACAACATTCCCCCTCATGGCAAATTGCCTGAATTCACCTAACATGCCCATATCATATCTATTTAAAGGATTAATTATGCCAAATATAACTAATTATTGGGTACTTGTATCCTTTCCAATTCGCACGATGATGATCTGATTTTACTTTTTAATTATTACATCCATCCCGCTATTCATTAGTGGGTTATGTCAATAAAGGTGTATTATTTTTCAAAATCAGGGGTAATTAATGGGATTATTCCATTGATTTAATTTTATCTTCCTGTTGCACTCCCCCCTGAATATGGGTGCCAACAAATTAGATTTTGAATAGACCGTTGTTTTTAAGCCAGCTTTGAAAAGAATCTATATGCCTAAATCTTAAATTAGAGACTCTTTCAAATTGCTTCGTTCGGTTTACTATTCATCCTGAATGTTAGTGCGATTTAACAGAGAGGTTAGCTATATGGGTAAGAAAACACTAAAGCTTGATGATTCTTATCTTACCACTTGAATAAGTTTCCTGAGTTCGTTACTTTTGCAAACAAATTGACCATACAGGTCTTTCTGTACTGAAGTTCATTATAATCGATATAATACGTTATGGCACAATATTTTAATGATGTATCCAGAACATTTAACGAGTATCTCCTGATTCCGGGACTTACAAATAAAAATTGCTATCCTGCAAACGTTTCGTTAAAAGTCCCCCTCGTAAAATTCAAGAAAGGTGAGAAATCAGAAATTGAATTAAATATCCCTGCCGTTTCTGCGATTATGCAATCGGTTTCTGATCACAATCTCGCTATTGCCCTGGCACGGAATGGTGGTTTATCCTTTATTTTTGGTTCCCAATCGGTCCAAAGCCAATGCGATATGGTTCAGCGGGTGAAAAAATTTAAGGCTGGATTTGTGGTCAGTGATTCAAATCTTACACCCAACAATTGTTTGGCTGACGTTCTTGATATGGTCAAAAAAACCGGGCATTCTACCATTGGTATAACGGATACCGGAAAATCGAATGGTAAATTATTGGGTATTGTTACAAGCCGGGATTATCGTGTGTCAAAAGATCCTATGGATAAACCGGTAAAAGAGTTTATGACTCCATTTTCTAAATTGATTGTCGGGAAATTAGGGATCTCATTAAATACAGCCAATGATATCGTTTGGGAACATAAGCTGAATTGCCTTCCCATTATTGATGACCAACAGAATCTGCAATATTTCGTCTTCCGAAAGGATTATGATGATCATCAGGAAAATCTTAACGAGTTGTTGGACCATAATAAAAAGCTGTGTGTTGGTGCCGGAATAAACTCCCGCGATTATAAGGAACGCGTACCTTCCTTAATAGAATCCGGAGCAGATGTTCTCTGTCTGGATTCTTCTGACGGATTTTCTGAATGGCAGGCCGAAACAATTAGGTATGTTAAAGAGAATTTTGGAGAGGATACAAAAATTGGAGCAGGAAATGTGGTTGATAAGGAAGGATTTCTTTACCTGGTAAATGCTGGTGCCGATTTTGTAAAGGTCGGTATCGGAGGAGGCTCTATTTGTATCACCCGTGAAGTGAAAGGGATCGGAAGAGGCCAGGCTACAGCATTGATTGAAGTTGCCCAGGCAAGGAAGGATTATTACGATGAGACCGGAATATATATCCCCATTTGCAGTGATGGCGGAATCGTATATGACTATCATATGGTGCTGGCATTGGCTATGGGAGCAGATTTCCTGATGATGGGCCGGTATTTTGCCCGTTTTGATGAAAGCCCCACCAAAAGATTAAAGATTGGGAATAGTTATGTCAAGGAATATTGGGGCGAAGGATCAAACCGAGCCAGAAATTGGCAACGCTACGATATGGGTGGCAATGAAACGCTGAAATTCGAAGAAGGTGTAGATAGTTATGTCCCTTACGCCGGAAAATTAAAAGATAATTTGGACGTTACCCTGGACAAAATAAAATCTACGATGTGCAGTTGCGGAGTGATTTCGATTCCTCAATTACAGGAAAATGCCAAAATTACACTCGTCTCTTCGACAAGTATTATTGAGGGCGGAGCTCATGATGTGATTTTAAAGGAAGCAAATAATTAGTGAAGATGTAATTTTCCATCCATTTTCTGCGGGTTTTATCCGGATTTAAAATTGTATGGACATTAATTTTGACGACAAAATATTCATTTTAATAAAATTTATAAAGAATTAAAATATTAATATTTTGAAAAGAACCGGCACAATTGCGTGTCGGTTCTTTTGTTTATCCAGGTTATCACAACCTTTATGTTGATTCTTAATTTAAAATTTTGGTTCCTGATTTGCAATTAATTATGATTTAAACCTGAGAAACTATTGCAAATTTTAGGGTAATTCTTCGCAGTGATTGAACCATCGTGAACCCATTTTTCCAATCCTTTTCGAGGTGTAATTTTCCGAATTAACAGGGAGCTCTTCGTAAGTTTTATGAAAATAGTGGAATAAAGTTTTTGTGGATTAATAAAATGGATTACCTTTGCCGAACTTTCGCCGGAAAAAATTGTGGTGAATGAACAAGTAAGATAGAATAAAGTTCAT